>ERZ1034882.51-NODE-51-length-66496-cov-25.091133_pt1 | contig 66496 bp, 106 predicted proteins | sample MGYA00520606_ERZ1034882 | MGnify/ENA primary metagenome ERZ1034882 (study PRJEB33766, sample SAMN09781726) | gut metagenome | biome: gut microbiome | host: Homo sapiens | place: Madagascar | study: EMG produced TPA metagenomics assembly of the PRJNA485056 data set...
AATATAAACTTTTGGATTTGCAGTACGATTTACTTCTTCTGGAATCAAGGGATATATTTGAAAGCTTTATGCTGTACTTGGAGAGAAAAAGACCTGTTGAGGAAAGGTTCTATCAGCCTAGAATAAATCCTCTCAGAAGAGTGGCAAATGGCATACAGGATCTGGCAGATGACAAGATGGATGAGTTGTTTGTGAATTGTCCCTCAAGAATCGGGAAAACGAGCATTGTTAAACTTGGATTTGTATGGTATGGATCTAAGTACCCTGAAAAATCCAATCTTTACACTGCATATTCAGACAAGATTACAAGTGGATTTTATGATGGAATAATAGAGATTATTACGGATCCGACATACACATATGCAGATATATTTCCTGAAAATGTTCAAACACGTTTAATCACTGATGGAAAAGATACAACTATTGATTTGATTCGAAAAAAAACATATCCAACATTTACCATGAGAAGTATTTATGGAACGTTAAATGGAGCATGTGACTGTTCCGGAATGGGTGTTGCAGATGATCTTTTCAGTGGTATTGAAGAAGCATTGAGCCTTGACCGGCAGACTACCGTATGGGGTAAGTTTGATAACAACTTCATGAAGAGATTAAAGCGAAAAGCAAAACTTATCAACATGGGTACTCGTTGGGCACCTTTGGATGTGCAGGGGAGAAGAAAAGCACTTCTTGAAAACAATGAAGAATACAAGACAAGAAGATGGAATGCGATTATAATTCCGGCATTGAATGAAAATGATGAAAGTAATTTTGATTATCCATATGACCTTGGATATTCAACACAAGATTACCTGCAGATCAGGGCATCATTTGAGGAAAATGATGATATGGCATCATGGTTTGCACAGGATCAGCAGGAACCAATAGACAGACATGGAGCATTGTTCACAACTGATAATCTGCAATATTTTAAACCGGAAGATTTGCCTGAAAGAGTGCCTGACAGAATTTTTGCGGCTATTGATCCTGCATATGGAGGCGGTGACTTTGTATCAATGCCTATTTGTTATCAGTTTGGAGTTAACTATTATATTGTTGACGTGGTTTACAGTGACGGTGATAAGACCGTAACAGTACCGGAAGTAACAGAAAGGATTGCTTATCATCTTCGTAAATATTTTCCAAAAACTGCTGAAGTACATTTTGAAGAAACAAAATCAACCGAAGAGTACAGAAAATTATGCGATGAAGAATGGAAGAAGTTAAATGTTCCGGTAAATACGACACATGATCCTGCACCAAACGATATTTCTAAAAAAGACAGAATCAGAAATCATGCACCGGACATAAAGAATCTTAGGTTTCTTGAAAGACAATATAGAACAGCAGAATATCAGAAATACTTTACCAATATTTTGACTTTTAAGATTGAGGGTAAAAATAAGCATGATGATGGAATTGATTCTACAGCACAGTTATGCGATATGATATATGGTGACAGAAGAATCAGAAAAACAGTAATAATAAAAAGTCCAATATAAAAAAGGAGCGGAATTATGACAACAAAGGATTATTTATATCAGATACAAAAATATGAAAAATTAATTGTAAACAAAATGAATGATATTGGAAAGCTAAGAAATCTTGCAGCGTCAACTTCCGTTCATGTGAAAGAGGTAGATGTGCAAGTATCGTCAGATAAAGACAAGCTTGGATGTTTTGTTTCAAAGATTGTAGACATGGAAAGAGAAGTTGATTCTTTGATTGATAAAAGATGGGATATTATCAGGCAGATAGAAGATATAAAAAATGTTGACCAATATGAAGTATTGGTTCAAGTATATGTAAAAGGGAAGGGAATAGAGGAGACAGAATTGACAAAGACAAGATCATCCAGGCAGATAAGAAGAATCCACGATAAAGCCATAAGAGAATTTGAAAAAAAGTTTGGAGAAACATATTTGAATGCATAATGCCCTATCTTGTCAGAAAGCGTCAAGATATGTCCTGAATAGTCAGTTGCAATCTAAATAATGTTAATTTACAATTAAAATGTAATACAAGGTAATCTTTTTCATTGGCTATATCCTTCTTAAAGCACCGCAGTAAATTGCGGTGTTTTTTGTTTGTAATGAGGTTTTTATGAGTTTTGATGACAACTGGAAAATATATTGTCCTTTATGCAAAAGGAAAGTTGGAACGTATGATGGGAAGTCTATGATTCCAAAAATATATAAATGCAATAAATGCAAAAAGAGAGTTTTGTTCAAACCGGAAGAAAAATCTATTGAAATAAAGCCAATTCCTCAAAGGAATTGCAGTAGTGGTATGACGTTTATGTAGAGGTGTAGTAATGCAGAATGGAAGAATTGTTCTTTATACTGACGTTCCAGAAGTAACATACGAGAACGTAATTAATATTTTAAAAGATATTATGCCTGCACATAACATAAATGCTTCCAGAATACAGTTCCTTGTAGATTACGAGGAAGGTGTTCAGCCTATTCAAAGAAAAAAAGTAACAAGGCCTGATATTGACTGCCAATGCGTAGATAATATAGCAAATGAAGTGACGGAATTTAATCTTGGGTTTAAATGGGGCAACCCCATTACTCTTGTGCAGCGTGGAGATGGGAAAGAAAGCCATGTTGCTGATGGAATAACCATTTTAAATAATTTTTATGAATCACAGGGCATAAGGGCAAAAAGCCAGGAGCTTGGAAGATTTGTAGAGATTGGCTCAACTGGATATGTATATGTCGATTCGAATATGGATTATGAAGAAGGCGATAGCTTATTTACTATTGATATTCTTGATCCAAGAACAACATTTGTGGTGAGATCAAGCTATTATCCTGACAAAAGAGTTATGCTTGCCGGTACGTTTAGGCAAGATAGTATTGGGAATAGATACTTTACTTGTTTCACAAAAAACACACGTTATGAGATAACGAATATTTATAAAATCGAAAATGGTGAAAAGAAAGAAAATAAATGGGGTCATGCAGTAAGGAGCGGAGAAGAAAATCCTCTGCATAGAATACCTATTGTTGAGTATATCAGATCATATGACAGGATGGGATGCTTTGAAAGACAGATATCAGAAATGGATAATCTGAATTTGATGATTTCTGATTTTTCAAATGATGTGGATCAGAATACACAGGCTATATGGCATGCAAATGACGTAGATTTCCCTGAAACGGAATCTACAGACAGCGAAGGAAATAAGGTAAAGTCTGAAAGAAAACCAGAAACAAATGAATGGGTATGTACTTACAGCACAAAAGATGGGAAACAGCCATTTATAAAGCCACTTGCTGTTAGTTATGACTATGCAGGCATGCTGAACAACATTATTGCAAGACGACAGCTTATTCTGCAAAAGTGCAATGTGCCTCAGAGAAATGACAATAGCGGTGGATCTACTGGTGTGGCAATGTCTGATGCTACCGGTTGGAGCCAAGCAGAAACAGCGGCAGCAAAACAGCAGATGATTACAGACAGTAACAAAATGGAAGAGGTTGCTGTTGTTCTTGCGGCTATTAAAGCATCTCCGTTTACCCCTGTAGATAGTCCTTTGCTTAAGTTGAAGGCTTCTGATATGCAGCCAAATATTAAGCGGCAAAAAACCTATGAAATGACTACAAAGGCGAATACGATAGCAACGCTTCTTAGCCATGGAATTTATGGAGAAGATGTTCTTAATGCTGTTCCGTTTTTTGATGATCCTAATGAAGTATGGCAAAGAAGCAGAAACCTGATTGAAAAATATCAGGAAAGCATTTTTGACAAGTCAAAATCGCAGAATCAGGCAGAAGGAGGAGAAGGAGAAAAAGATCCAAACTCTGACAGAACAATGCAAGATCTTAGTGATCAGGTTGATAATAGTCCGGTTATTGATAAGAGCCGTACAGATAAGTAGAGTGAAATATGTTACAGAAATTTGACAGGTTATCAATGCCATATGAACAGTATTTTGGAGAAATGGAAATTACTGATGACCAAAAAAAGAAAAGGATTCAGGTAGCAGAAGAAATAGAGGATATTATGTTTTTCCTTTATGAGCTTGTATCGCTTATGACTGATTATCGGTATATTTCTCCGGAATTTATAAAGCAGAAGGTGTATGAAAAATATATCAACGTTTTAGAAAAACATGGAAAACCAGATAAGTACATTGAAGAATATGCAAAAGAATTTTCTGACATGGTAGTTGATACCACAATAAAGCATTCCGGAGAAGAATTTTACCGATCTGAAGATAGAGCAATGCTGGTTGCAGAAAACGAAGCAAACAGCGCAATCAATTATTTTGAGTATAAAGAAGCTGTTACCGGCGGCAAAAAAAGAAAACAGTGGATTACGCAAAGAGATGATAGGGTAAGAGATACTCATAAGGAAGTAAACGGAGGAACAATACCGATTGACAATGCCTTTATTGTTGGAGACAGCCTTATGGCATTTCCAAAAGACACATCATATGGAGCCAGCATCAATGAGATAGCAGGATGCAGATGCACAATTAAATATTTTTGATATTAAGCCATTAGGAATTTACCTAGTGGCTTTTTATATGCCCTAGAGAAAGGGTTTTTAAATTTCGCAAACGTCAGAGAAAGACGGTATAACGAGCAAATTAATAAGAAAGAATGAGGTAAAAAACATGGATGCAGAAACTACAACGACAACTACTGAACAGACAACACAGCAGACGGTAGCAGAAGGGCAGTCTGATATTTCAAAGGAATCTCCGGCTATTCCAAATGCAGAAGAATTAGCTGCAAAACTGGCAGAAGCCAATGCCAAAATTGAAAAGCTGAAACTGCAAAATGACAAGTCCAGTTCTGAAGCAGCTGAGTACAAAAAGCAGCTCAGATCAAAGCTGACAGCGGAAGAGCAGGCAGCAGAAGCCAAGGCAGAAGCTGAAAGGCTGGCAGAAGAAGAAAAGGAAAATATGCGCAAGGAACTCAACCATATCAAGGCAGTAAATGCGTATACAAGCCGTGTATCTGAAAAATCTATTGAGAAGTTGATTGAAGCGGTTTCTGACAATGACCATGCTGCTGTCGCTTCTATTTTTGACTCAGAAGTCAGAGAAGCGGTGAATAAGGCTGTTGCAGAGAAACAGGCTGAATGGATGAAGTCAAGACCGCCTGTAAATGCTGGCACAGGAGAGCAGTCAACTGTGACAAAAAGCCAGTTTGAAAAAATGAGTTACAGAGAAAGAGTGGATTTCAAGGAAAAGAATCCGGAACTTTACAAAAAGTACACAGAATAATGGAGGTATTTTAAAATGGCACAGACCAAGTTAGCAAATCTTGTTGATCCCCAGGTAATGGCAGATATGGTGTCTGCAAAGTTGCCTAAAAAGATCAAGTTTTCTCCAATTGCGAGAATCGACACAACACTGGTCGGAAGACCGGGAAGTACAATTACTGTACCAAAATATGCGTATATTGGTGACGCAGAAGACGTTGCAGAAGGTGTAGCAATGGGGACAACCGTTCTTACTGCTTCTACAACGGAAGCAAAGGTAAAGAAAGCAGGAAAAGCAGTAGAGATTACTGATGAAGCAGCAGAAAGCGGATATGGTGATCCTCTTGGGACAGCAATAAATCAGCTTACCATGTCTATTGCTGCAAAGGTGGATAATGACAGCTATGACGCATTATGCGGTGCAAAGCTTGTACATGATGGAACAGCAGGAGCAATCAGCTATGCTGGTGTTGTAGCTGCTAACAGCAAGTTTGAAGATGAATCTGATGCTTCTCTCAGCAAGATCATGTTTATTCATCCTAATCAGGAAGCAACACTGCTGAATGATGCAGACTTTAAGAGCAACGACAAATATCCGCTCAATGTGATCATGAATGGAACTATTGGCTCTATTGCAGGTGCACAGGTGGTTAAGTCCAAGAAGGTTAAGCTTGTCAAGTATGAAAAGGACAATGAGGCAGGAACCATTACCATTGTTGCAGATTCCGTAGCAGAGGAAGCAACAAAGAAGCATCTTTCTACTATTATGGCAAATGCGATTGGTGCTCTTGCAGTTGGCGATAAGGTAAAGGCAGTTACCACAGAGTATTATGCAAATCCTATTGTCATTGTCGCAGCAGAAGATCCTAACGAGGATGCAGGGTCAGACGGTGTTTCTGAAGAAGAAAATGCACTGACCATCTATCTTAAGAGAGCGGTAATGGTAGAATCCGACAGAGATATCCTTGCTAAGACTACGGTAATTTCTGCTGATGAGCATTACACTGCTGTTCTGAGTAATGAATCTAAGGTAATACTTGCCAAGTTTAAGGCTTAAGGCGGTGATCATATGTTACTGAGAAGATACAAAATCAATTCCGCAAAACAGGGAACTGGTGCACTGGAGAAAGATCCGGTGCATCAGGAAGCTCTTTACGGTGATGAACTTAAGTATGAAGCAGAGCCGGAGAAACATTCTGACAAGCCTACAAAGACAGAAATTAACAGAATGCCGATTGCTGAATTACGGCAAATGGCGGTTAATTCCGGATTAGAGGGCGTAGAAGAAATGACCGGATCCGAAATCAAAGCATATCTGATTGAAGTTTTGGGACTGTAGGAGATAAGAAATGGCAGCATACACGGTATTAGAACAAGTGAAAATTAGATTGAAACAATATCATATGGACACTGCGACTAATGCCGTGGTGTTTGACAAGATAGAAGATAACATTCTTTTGGAACAGCTTATTGAGCAGGCAAAGGCAGATGTAGCCGATGTGAGAAGGTATCCAACTAGTTATACGAAAGAAGACGTAGAAAATGATCTTAGACGTTACGACTCTGTGATTATTAACCTTGCTGTATATGACAGGGTAAAACTTGGTGGAGATTTTCAACAGTCAGACAGTGAAAATGGAAAGTCAAGGTCATGGATTGACAGAGATAAGTTGTTTTCTAGTGTATCACCTATAGCAAACATAATATAGAAGATTGTGCGTGATCATTTTACTGACATTAGTAAAATGGTTGCAGGCGGCACACACTAGAGTGGTGGTGGGCAGTGTGCCATGAATAAATAAGCAGGAGACATAACATGAAAGAAATTCTGTTACAGTCCTATCTTGTGGCATTACCGGTTTTCCTTGGTTATATCACATGGCTGCTAAAGAGGCAGAAAAAGGACAGGGATGCAAATAGCAAGGGAACAATGCTTCTTTTGCGTGTGCAGCTTATCGAGTATCATGACAAATATGTCAAGCTTGGAGAAATCCCATCATATGCCTATGATAATTTCGTGGAAATGTATAACGCATATCACGATCTTGGGGGCAATGGAATGGTAACTAAAATGTATAACGAGATTCAGGAATTGCATTTAAAAAGCAATGGTGGACGAAATGCTTGATATCAATAAGCAGGAAATGAAGTATTCTTTGCAAACGGGGAAAATTCCAAAATATGAAACGGATAGCAAGGGAAATGTAGTTACTACGATGGTAGATGGTGTGGAACAGCCGAAAAAGACCGGCGAGTATGTGACAGGGTATAGCGACCCTGTTATTTTTTATGCCAATATCAGCAATAAGTTGAGTGAGTCACTTATCAAAGATTTTGGTGTTGATGATTCCACAAATTTTTCTCAGATTGTTACTGGGAAAGGAGAACTTCCTTTAGATGTAGGATCTCTGATTTGGAAAAGATCAGAAGTCAGATATTTGGATCCGGATAAAACGCAGCCAGATCCGAAATCTTGTGACTATATAGTCAAGGGAATTGCTGACGAAGGAATCGAGGTTGACCTTTTTCTTCTTCAGAAAAATGTAAAGTAGTGGGTAAACGGGAATGCAAATTACTTTTGATTGTCTTTCGCAAAAATCCATAAAAAAAGCAATTAGGCAAATCAGGGAGTATCAGAAAAAGCTTGATGAAAAATGTAAGTTGATTGCTGAAAAACTTGCAGAAAAAGGTGTGGAAATTGCAAAAGTGCAGATTGCGGATCTCGATGCTGTTTTTACTGGTGATCTTCTTGATAGTATTCATTCGGAATACAAAGGGAGCAGCAAGGGTAGTTCCGTTTATGCTGTGGTTGCAGATTCTGACCATGCTGTTTTCGTTGAGTTTGGAACCGGAATAGTTGGTAAACAAAGTCCATATCCATATGATTTTCCGGAAGGTATTTCATGGGAATATGCAAGCGGTAAAACAATCAGACAGCTTGCAGATGGAAGATATGGTTGGTTTTATCCGGGGAATGATGGGAAGTGGTATTTCACAGAAGGTATGCCGGCAAGACCATTTATGCACTATACTGCGGAAGAATTAAGAGAAATTGCTTTAGAAACAGTCAAGGAGGTGTTTGGCGGTGGCTAAAGATAATTCCTGGGTGTTTGGAATAGAAAGCACGATTTTCACTATAGTGGAAAAAAGGATATCGGAAAAGTTGTCAGATGATTACCCGGATTTGTATATTACAAATTCTGATAAGAATACAGATGATCCGGTATTTCCTACTATTTATCTTCATGAGTTATCAGGATCAGAACAGGGGAATGATCTTGAAGGTAAAGACATAAATGCTGTAATGGAAACATTTCAGGTAGAGGTAACTTCCGCGCGGAGCCAGCAGGAAGCCAAAAAAGTGCTGGCAGAAGTACTTATGGTTTTTAAAGAAATGAGGTTTCAAATCACTGCCATGCCGGAGTTTAAAAGCGGTGATGAAACATACAGAAGTATAGCAAGGTGCAGGAGACTAATAGGAGCAAGCGAATGCGATACTTTGGGGAACAAGTAGACATAGAGCCGAAAGGCTCTTTTTTTATGCCTTTATGGCAGAAAGAGAGGTAAAAAATGGCAGTTGCAGGATTATCGTCTCTTGAAATTACCTTTGGGTATGGAACAGAGACAACGGCTGGAACAAAGCCGACAACCTTTAATAATCTGACAAGAATTAATCAGATCGGTGGTATTACTATTGAGCCTGAAGTAATTGATGCGTCGGCACTGGAAGATGCTGTTACAAGAAATATTAAGGGACGTGCAGATACCGGTGGAACATGGGCGGTGACTGTAAACTTTACAGCAGACACGAAGAAGGAGTGGACAGATCTGATTGCAGCGTATAAGGCGCTTACGGGTGGAAAACGTATGTGGTTTGAAGTGCTGCATCCACAACTTGAAGATGCGTTTTTCGTTGTGGCACAGCCGCCTGAACAGATCCCTATGCCGGAGACCGGACAGAATGAACTTTGGACTATCGAAATGAACCTTACCATTGAGGAATATAAGGGAATGGATACAAAGGTTGAACTCACTCCGGGGGAATAAAAAGCCAGTCACAAACAAAAAATAGGACTGTAGTAACTGGCAAGGACGAAATTGCAGTCGAAGAAACTGAGTAGAAGAGATATGGGGCAGCCTTAAGGGTTGCCCCTTTCCCTATATAAAGTAGGGAGGGAAAGGAAAGGTAAAGGTTATGAAGCATTTTACAATTAATGGAAAAGATTACAGATCCAAGGAAATTGATTTCAATTTTGTATGTGACCTTGAGGACAACGGGGTATCACTTGCATCAGCAAACGAGAAACCGATGTCAATGGTTCGTGCATATTTTGCCCTTTGTGCGGGAAGAAACAAAGAATATGCAGGGAAAGAAATGCAGGAACATGTGCTTAATGGTGGAGACTTTGATGAGATTATGGAGGTGATGGGTGCGGAAATGGAAGCATCCGGTTTTTTTCAGGCTCTCTCCAAGAAGAAGGAAGAGGAAGCTGCAGAGGACGAGAAGGAACAGACAAAGAAGAAATAACGGTACATTACGGCTCGTTAAGAGAATTATTTGAAAATGAATGGTTTGTCCGTGCCTGTGAAATGGGTGTGGACTGGAATACATTTTGGACATTAAATCCGAAAAAACTATTGCTGATTTCAAAAGGGCATAAGAAAAGGCTGATGCAGCAAGATCAAATAAACTGGCTGAATGGTCAATATATGGTATCTGCTGTAGGTGTAGCTGTGGAACACGTTCTTGCTGGAAAGAAAGCTGTTTCAAAGTACATTGAAAAGCCTATTCTTTTACAGATGGACGAAGAAGAGCAGAAGAAAGATAAGATGAAAGAAGTAAATCTTTTCTTTGAAAAGCTGAAAGTAATGCAGGCAAATTTTGAATTAGCAAAGAAAGAAAAGGACGGTATGGGGTCATAGCCATACCGTCTATTAATGAAAGCGAGTGATTGTTATGTCAGAAATTGATAGCCTTGATATAAAAATTGAAGCCGAAGCGAAACAGGCAAATACTGCTCTTGATAAACTGGCTGAAAAAATGGAAGCATTTTCAAGTGCACTTGGAAAACTGACAAATAATGACGCTTTTAAATCAATGACGAAGAATGCGCAGAAAGCGTCCGAGCAAATGGAATCCATGAGGGGTTCAGCAGACGCTGTAGCAGGTCAAATTGGCAGTAAAATGGCAAAGGTAGGCAATTCTATCAAAAACATAGAAAAGCCTGTAAAAGAAGCTAAAAAGAGCATTCAGGACATGGTTAAAGAGATCAGTGACAGGTCTGTTGACATTAAGCCTGTTTTGGATATGGGAAATCTAACTGGTGAACAGAGAAAATATGAAAGCCAGCTTAGAAATATGCAAAATCAACTTAATCGGGTACTTTATTCTAGCAGTGCAGATAAGCAGCTTAAAACGATTGAAAGATTGACCATAAAGATTAATGAAGCTAAGAATGCGCTTACAGAAATAAAAAATCTGCAAGATCAGACGTCATATGAGCCACAGGTGCAAGAGCCGGTTATACATGGATTTGGCACGGAAGAAATAAAAACATCTATTGAGACGTATAAGCAAACGCTTGATACATGGAAAGATTATCTTAAGAATTTTAATGAGGGGAATTATGACGCACCATCTACAAATTTAGTAGATAGCATAAAGGAAACGGTTTCTTCCTTAAAGGCAGATTATCCGGAAGCACAATCTGTTATATCAGAGTATGAAGAGCTTCTGAAAAACTTTTCAGATATTGCCATAGAACCCAAAATAGAAAAAACTTCATCATTTGAAAAAGTAAAAGAAGAAGTAGAGGACGTAAACAATTCCATAAAAAACATTCAGCCACTTGAGTTTACAGGAAATTTCTATGAAATGGAAAAGTGGGTTGATGATCTCAACGCAAAACTGATTGTTCTGCTAAACAAGCAGGAAAAATTGCAAGACCTTGGATCAAATATGGATACACAAAGAATGCAGGGACTTGCATATGACATTGATCAGATAACAGCTACGCTTGACAAATATGAGAAAAAGCTTGAGGAAGCAAGAGAAGTCGGAGAACTGGAAATTAAGATACCGGATATTGACTCAGGACTTGGAAAAGCAGAATCAAAGGCTGAATCAGTTGCAAAGTCAATCAAGCAGAAGTTTATTGATAATAAAATCATTGTGCCTACGGACGGGATGAAACAGGCACAGAAAGAAATAGAAAAGATCAGGAAGAAATATGATGATCTTGTGAAAAGCATCCAGCAAAAAGCCGGTACAATTCAGTTTTACGGTGCAAGTGGAGATTTTAAAAAGAAACAGGCAGAATTATCAGCCTTAAGAAATGAATATCAGAGTCTTATAAGCAAGCAGAAGGAATTATCTTTATCCGGTGGGTATAGGTTTAATTTTGACGGTGTTCAAAAGAGTTTTAAGGATTTTGGAAAATCCATGTCAAGTGTGCATGGAACACTTTCAAAATTGGATAAGGCTATTTCAAAAATCGGAAAGAGGATGCTGTCACTGATAGCACCGACAAAGAAAGCAAAAGCGGCATTGCAAGGAATGAGCATTACTAATGCCGGACTTGCTAAGAGCCTGTTACGGACAACTAAAATGCTAAAGCTAATGGTTGTCAGAATGGCACTGAGAGGAATTATTGATGGTGTCAAGACAGGTATGCAGAATCTTGCTGTTTATAGTGACGAAACAAATGCAAGCCTGTCTCTGTTGATGAACAGCCTGAATCAGTTGAAAAATGCGTTTGCGGCGGCAGTTTCACCGATTTTAAATGCGTTTGCACCTGCACTAAATCAGATTATCCAGTTGTGCATTAAGGCAGTCAATGTAATCAATCAGGTTATTTCTGCACTGGCAGGTAAAAGCACTTGGATCAAGGCGAAGCCACTTACTGACAGCTACAGGGATTCGATTGATAAGACAACAAAATCTGCAAAAGAACTGAATAAGCAGTTACAGGGATTTGACCGCCTGAACAATCTGACCACAAGTAAAAATAAAGGTTCTTCCAGTGGTGCAACAACAGGAACTGCTCCGGCTGATATGTTCGAGACAGTGCCAATTGAAAGCAAGTGGAAAAAGCTGGCAGACAAACTCAAGAATATTGCAAATCAGCTGTTTAATCCTCTTAAGAAAGCATGGGATCGTGTTGGGAAATTTGTCATGGATTCATGGCAAAAGGCACTTAAGTCTGTTTGGAATCTGATCAAGTCAATCGGAAAAGACTTCCTGAAAGTTTGGAATCAAGAAGCCACAATTAAGATTTTCGATAATATTTTATATATTCTTGGAGATATAGGTCTTGTAGTGTCAAACCTTGCGGATAACTTCCGTGAAGCGTGGGAAGCAAACGATACCGGACTTCATATTTTTGAGAACATCAGAGATATTATCGGTGTTGTAATTGAAAATATAAAGGGTGCGGCAGACACAACAGTTGAGTGGTCAAAAAATCTTGATTTCAGTCCTCTTCTGACAAAGGTTGAGGAATGGACGCAATCACTTATTCCTGTTTTTGATAACCTGTCCGGAATCTTAAAGGATTTTTACGAGAATGTTTTATTACCTCTAGCAAAATGGACGGTTGAAAAAGGCTTGCCTGATTTATTACAGGTATTCATTGATTTTAATGAAAATGTAAAGTGGGATGTTTTAAGAGACAGGCTTGCTGAATTTTGGAAACATCTTGAGCCATTTGCTGAAAAGGTCGGAGAAGGTCTTATACTTTTCATTGGAGATCTGTCAGATGCCATAGCAAAATTTGTAGACAGTGAAAAATTTGAGAGCATATTACAGACCATTGAAGATTGGCTGGATGATGTTACAGCAGAGGATGTAGCACAGACTATAAAAAATATAGCAACTGCGCTGGTAATATTTAAGGCTGCTTTATTGGGATTTGAAGCTATAAAAACTGTAACTTCTGTTCTTACAACAATTACAACATTTTTAAAATTTTTTGGGGCAGGAGGTGGAGCCGCAACTGCGGCAGAAGGAGCATCTACGTTAGCCGGTGCATTAACAAGTTTAGCAGCAGCAGTAGGTGTCTTAGTAAGTGCTCTTGGACTTGAATTTTTGATAGATAAGTTACCGGATCTTGCTGAAAAGTTTGGAAGAAATAAAGATCAAGCTCAAGAATTGTCTGATAGATATGATGGATTGACAGGAGCAGGACGTGCTGTAAAAGATATGTTTGATTCCGTCAAAAATTCAATCGAAGGATATGGATTTGCAACACAGGATAATGCTGTAGGTTATTCTATAGCTTTGGAAAAAGCAATGGATGATATAGCAGACGGAGCAATATATACAGACGAGCAGTTAAAGACACTTCAAGAAAGATTTGGAGCAAGTGCAGAAGACATTGAAATGTTAAGGCAATCAATGATAGATGCAAATCCAGTGTTACAAGAAACTGCTGAAAAGTATGGAATGTTTGATGCAAGCGCAGAAACATTAAGCAAGATTGCCGATGGAACACAGGTTGCAGTATTAAGTCTTGATGATTACCAAAGAAGTGCAATTCATTGTTCAGAAGCACAGCAAGATTTTACTGATAAAGTAGACTGGTTTAATAACTCTATTGATTCAAGTAAGATTGGAGATTTTTCAGATAAACTTAATACTACTTCTGAAAATGCTCAGTGGTTTACACAGGCATTAGATGAAGATAAAGTAAATGAGTTTGGAGAATCACTTAATACTACTTCTGAATCAGTAAATAATTTTTCCACTCAAATGTCAGAAGCGAGCAAAAACATAGGAGAAGGTCTTACAGAGGGAATAAGCAATGCAGATACAGACACACCGGCACAAGGATTTTTTGCAAAAGTCGTAGCATCAATAAAAAGTGTGTTTGGTATCCATTCTCCGGCGGCAAATATGAAGCCACTTGGAGAAAACATAATTTTAGGTGTTTTAGAAGGATTTTCCAGTAAATTTGAGAATTTTGGTACAGCTGTTACAACGTTATTCAACAAGATTAAGAGTTTGTTTACTCTTGGATTGACCGGAATTAAAAGCGCATGGACAACTATGTGGAGTACATTACCGAATATTGTTACAAGCGTATTTTCGTCAATTTCACGTAGCGTTTCAAATTTTATATCCGGTATATCAAATGCGTTAAGCGGAATTTTCAAAACGATTGGAAATATCAATATACCTGGGGTTAAGATTGCTTCATCCAAAATTAAAGGATATGCAAGCGGAGGATTTGTTGAGCCTGCTACATACTTTAAAGCAGGAGAAAATGGAATACCTGAGATGCTGGGAACTGTTGGAGGAAAGACAGCGGTTGCCGGCGGTGCAGAAATTACAGGTATTTCAGAAGCGGTATACTCAACAGGTGGAACTCAGGCACAGCTACTGTCAACAGCAATTCAGTTGTTACAGGTGATTGCAGAAAAAGACCTGACGATTTCAGAAGATGCGATAGGAAGAAGTGCGAAAAAGTATTCTGATGAATACAAAAAGCGCACAGACGATTACGTGTATTCATAAAAACGAACCTCTTCTCATTGAAATAATGGGGAGAGGTTTTTAAACGAGAAATATCAGCGCTCACAGTTGTGGGTGCTTTTTTAATACAAAATTTTAGGAGGTGCACCGTGGCATACAACGGATTTATGTTTAAATTTGGATCATATGATTTTGCTGACATGATTCGTGCAGACAGCTATGAGATAAATCCAAACGCAAGACAGGATCTTGATTCATACCGTGATGCTGACGGAGTGCTGCACAGGACAGCACTGAGCCACACAGCTACTTCTATAAAGTTTAATGTACGGTTTAGAAGTCAGGCTGAACATGAAGAAATGATGAATGCCATTACTTCAAATTACATAAATTCAAACGAGAGAGATGCAAATTGCACCTATTATGATCCTGAGACCTGTTCGTATAAGACAGGTCATTTTTATTTGGATTCCAACGTGGGATTCAAAGTGTACGGAACGTATAACAATGAAATAAAATTCAATGAAAGCGAAATGGCTTTTGTGGAGTATTAATCATGGAAGTAAGCGAGAAGGTAAAAAGCCAATACCACGGGAACAGCATACATAGGTTTTTGAAGTTATATTTCCCGGAACTGAGCCTGACTATTGAAAATGATGAGATCTACGCAGAATCAATGAAGTTGAAAGAATCTATCATTGAGAAAACGAATATTGAGTTTGTTGGCTGCATAGCTTCCAGTTTTAAGGTTCAGGTGAATGGCATACAGGCTGATTTAAAGGGGAAAAGGATAGAGGTTAGTATTTATACCACCGAAACGGAAAACGAGCCTATAAAGCTGTTTAACGGCATTGTGGACAGTGCCATGCAGCAGAGTAATAAAAGGATCAAAGAGATTACTGCTTATGACCGCCTGTATACGCAGGGAAACATTGACTTGGCGGCTTGGTATAACAGCCTTACTTTTCCGATTACAATTAAGGATTTTAGAGATAGCTTGTTTACTTATATCGGCATTGAGCAGGAAGAAATAAAACTTCCAAATGATAATGTAAGCATTGATAAAAAATATGATCCTAAAACGCTGAAAGCAAGAAACGTAATTAAGGCGATATGTCAGATCAACGGTGCTTTTGGAATCATAAACAGAAATGATAAATTTGAATACCGTATACTGGCAGACTTATCAGCTACCTATGCTTATCCGTCAGTGACTTTATTTCCGTCAAGCACTTTATATCCGGCAAATCCAAACGTTGCAGAATCTGTTGTAAAAAAAGAGATTGATACAGAATCATTTTCGTTTTACAAGACTGTAAATTATGAGGAATTTGAGGTAAAACCAGTTGACAAGCTGACGATCAGGCAGTCAGAGCAGGATGCAGGAGTAAGCTACGGGAACGGAACAAATAACTACATTATTCAGGGTAATATGTTTACTCTTGGAAAAAGTAATTCTGAACTGCTGACAATGGCGCAGGCAGTGTATAAAAATGTACGTGGAATTTACTATTATCCGTACAAATCAAACAACAACGGACTTCCATATATTGAGTGTGGCTTAGATGCAGTAAGCTATCAGATGTACAATTTTTATCCGGAATCTGCTAGAGCGTCAAGCAAGACTACAAGAAACTTCTATGTGTTTAGCCGTGAAATGTCAGGAATTCAGAACCTTAGAGACAGTTACAGCGCACAGGGAGAAGAGTATCAGACAGAATTTATTACAGACCTTAAAACACAGATTGACACGATCAAGGTGGACGTAAAGCAGGAAGTTGAGAAAACGTTACAGGACTATGATTTTTCTGACCAGTTTTCTGACTTTACCTACAATAAAGATTATCTTGATACGCAGTTTGGAAATATTGAAACAAGCCAGTTAAAAATAGTTTCCGTCACAGCACTTCCGGCAACACCGGACGCAAACACCGTATATCTGATTCAGGGAGAGGTAACAGTCAGCTAATGGGTAGACAATCATCAAGGATTTTCTTTCAAGGGAAAGACCATAAAGACATATACTTCCAAGGGCATTACCATGACAAGATGTATATAGGAAGTACGCTTGTTTGGGAAAAGTTAAAAAATATGTTTTGGAAATCTTGGGTAAATTTTCCTTACTGGACATATACAAAACCAATGAATCCAAGTTCATATATGCATAATTCATATGCAAATAATGGTGAAATACTTGTAAATTATATAGGAAGTGAAACTATAGAAGATGAGCTGTACGAAAAATTTTGCGTTATTAATGAGTTTAAAAGCAAAGATTTTTCATACATAAAAAGTTATGAAGATTTTGATGACAAGGATAAATATCGTAGTTGGCAATTAAGCTTTAGAAACATAGTACATAGAAATAATAAATTTTATTCTATTTTTCAAATAAGCAAAAAATTAAAAGATTCAAATTCAACTGTGTACGGAATATCAATTTATTCATCATCAGATGGCATAACATGGGAAAAAGAAAATGTAAAATTTAATTTCTATACAAATTCGCTTGGTACTGTTTTAGATATTTCTGAATATGACTTTGCATATGGAAATATCCCATATATATTTCTAAATTCAAATGGAGATATTTTTTTGAATTTTTCAGTCATATACAACGGAGATTATACGGGAACAATTAGACAAGGCAATTATATAGGAGGTTTATACAGAAGTTCAGATTTAAAGAATTTCTATAGTTTTGGTGTAAAAGTTTTCCCATATAAAAATGACAAAAAAACATATTATTACATAACACCTTTAATGTATGCAAGTCAAATGAATTGTTATGATAGCACTTATTATTGCGAATTAAACGTTTTGGATACATATACAGAAAGAGTGGATAATATACCAGTAAGTACATACAAAAGCGGACGATATAAAACAACAGATTTTAATAACCTTGAAGAAATATTGTATGTTCCTTATGGAAATAAATTTGGAAAGTATTTTTATCTTGGATACAATTCAGATGATTCGTATATATCAGAAGATTTAAAAACAAAAACAAATTTATCTGATATTATTCATGGAAGTTTTTATAATGTAGATGAATTATCGATTTGGACGAATAAATATTATGGAGATTTTCAAAATAATTCATTTATAAGAAACTGGCAATATTGCACAGACAAAAAATATATTTATGCAATAATTTATATGAAAAAAATAACGATGGAGTTAGTATATAAAAATGACGGAACAACACATAAAAGCGAAACAAAAGGAAACGTATTTGCAGTAATAGATGCTAAGACATTTAATGTTGTTTCAGCTATTTACATGGGATATGTAATTGATTATGAGACGGGTGAAAATGCATATAATTTTAAAGCTGAACTTACATATGACGATGATCATTATGATTTTTGCCCTGTAAAATTGGGAAATAAAATAATGTTTTGGGGGATATACAGTAGCCAAAAAAAAGATGAAATTATAACATTTTTAGAACTAACGGAGGATAAGTAAATGGCATATGAACCAACGTTTACTAAGACATACCCGGGAGGGTGGAAAGACCTGCCGGAAGAAACTACACCGATTATAGCTGATGCACTGAACAAATACGACAGTGCAATTACAGCCATTGAAAATCAGTTAAAAAGCACAACAGAAAAATATGATGAAAACATCAGCGCAGGAAGAAAAGCAGAAGAAACGGTTGGAACACGCTCAGCAGGTTTTGGAACACAGGTAATTGCTTCCGGAGAAAATTCTGTAGCGTTTGGGTATTTTTCAAAGGCAACAGGGAATCATTCGTCTTGTTTTGGTAATAATTCAACTGCATCAGGAATAGATTCTTTTGCAGAAGGAAGTGGTACTACTGCTTCCAGTAATTCAGCACATTCAGAGGGTTACGGATCATCTGCATCTGCAACTGCCGCACATGCGGAAGGAAGCGGATTGGCATCAGGAGAATACAGTCATGCAGAGGGAGTTACTACAACAGCTTCCGGAAAGTATAGCCACGCAGAGGGAAGTGGAACAAAATCTGTAGGAATGGGAAGCCACACAGAAGGTTTCAAGTCGGAAGCCAATGCAGATTACAGCCATGCAGAAGGAAATCAAAGTAAAGTTCTTGCACAGAATGAATCAGGTACAAATATATCATGTGGACATGCGGAAGGAAGTAATACAGAAGTTTCCGGTGAAAGTGGTCATTCAGAAGGTTCAAATACAAAGGCAAAAGGAAGCTCCTGCCATGCTGAGGGAAGCAATACAATATCTTCAAACATGGCATCTCATGCAGAAGGAATTGGTACAACGGCTTCCGGTGCAGGCTCCCATGCTGAAGGTAATAGTACGATTGCATCGGGAGATATAAGCCACGCAGAAGGAAGCAGTTCAAAGGCAACAGGGATGAGTGCTCATAGTGAGGGGATGTCGACAGAAGCATCAGGTCAATTTGCTCATGCAGAAGGTGTTAATACGGTTGCTTCAAATTCAGGTTCACACAGCGAAGGATCAGGTACAAAAGCAAGTTCTGCCATGCAACACGTTCAGGGAAAGTACAACGTAGAAGATACGGAAGGAACCTATGCTCACATTGTTGGTGGTGGTACTGATGATACATCAAGAAAAAACATACATACTCTTGATTGGAATGGGAATGCTGTTTTCGCAGGAGATGTGACAAATGGTGCAGGAGTATCACTTAACGGTCTTAAAACGCTAATAGATACGTTGCAAGCGGCAGTAGAACAGCTTCAAGGAAGTGGCAGTTGATAAATCCACAGAAAGGAATGATCCAAAATGAAAAGAGGAACTACACCAACGCTTTCTATTTCTGTTGAAGGTGTTGAATTGTCTTATTTGAAAGATATTTACATATCGGTAAAACAGGACAACAACATCATTACAAAGACCGGAGAGCACATTACAATTGATAATGATTCAGGAACTATTGGGGTTTATCTTACACAAGATGAAACCCTTTCTTTTCGCCCTGGATATGTCTTTATTCAGTTGAGGGCAGCTACAACAGGTGGAAATGTAATTGCCAGTGATGTTCAACAAATTTCAATAGATGAGATTTTGCAGGAAGGGGCAATAACATGAATACAAATTGCAAAAATCAAAACAGCGTAAAGCTGACGGTCAAAGAAGAAATTCGTGAAGTAATTGGAACGGAAATTTATTCCGGAGATTATGAGGTTATACCAAAAGTAAGAGAACAGATTCTTGAAACAGCAAAAAAAACAATGAAAGAAGACATGAAGGTTTTGGCTATTCCATTTAGCCTTGTAGATAATACAGCCGGTGGACAAACGATAACAATAGGAGGATGAAAAAATGGCAGTAAATAAGGTTGTTTATGGTGATGAGGTAAAGATTGACTTAACTGGTGACAGCGTTACACCTGAAACTCTTGCAAAAGGTATTACAGCGCATGACAAATCAGGTGAAATTATCACCGGTACAAGTACAAAAGATGTAGATTCCACGGATGCAACAGCAGCGGTGGCTGAAATCTTGTTTGGAAAGACGGCCTATGCAAGAGGTGCTAAATTAACCGGAACAATGCCAAATAATGGGGCGGTAAACGGTACTATTACAGAAAAGGAACAAGAGTACACTGTACCGCTAGGATTCCATGACGGCAGCGGAAAAGTAGGCATTGGAGCAGACGAGAAGTCAAAGATTGTTGCAGGAAATATTAAGCAGGGTATCACGATTCTTGGTGTAGAAGGTTCTTATTCAGGAGATGGTGTAAACCTTCAGACGAAGGAAGTAACACCTACAAAAGCAGCTCAGACAGTCCAGCCGGATGAGGGATATGATGCCTTATCTTCTGTGACAGTAAAGGCTATTCCATATGTAGAGAGTGAGAATGCCGCTGGCGGCACTACAGTAACAATCGGCTAATGTGAGGTGACTAACAATGTCAGTAAACAAGGTAACAGCTTTTGGTGAAAATTTGATTGATTTGACAGAAGACACTGTGACAAAAGACACTCTTATTAAAGGGGTTACTGCTCATGATGCAAGCGGTAATTCCGTAACAGGGACTTTTGATACGGATAAATATTTAGAGAAAGCAGGAGATGCAAGCAATACAACAGCAGTTTTTTCAGCATCAAAAGAAAGGGCGAATATTTCAACTGGTGAAAAACTGTCTGTTATTTTTGGTAAAATTGCAAAATTCTTTTCAGACTTAAAAACAGTTGCTTTTACAGGGAATTATAGCGATTTGTCCGGTACACCATCTGTAGTATCCAAAACTGCAGATGGATTATGTCCTAAAAACGGTGGAACAACAACAAAATTTTTAAGAGATGATGGAACATACGCAGTGCCAACATCTTCTGTCATTGGTCTGTCAACGCTTGAACAGGTAACAGCTGCAGCAACAGCGGGAAATGTAACTGCCCCTGTTGGAGCCGGAGCACTTGCTGAAGTAAACAGTAGTTTGCAGGATTCATCCTCTGGGGAGTCCTTCAATTTTGGTTCTTTAAATGGAGTGAGAGGATTTTTTACAAATCCCTCAAAAGCTGATGACAGCTTTGTCCCTTTTAGCAAAAGGATAAAACTAACAGGAGCAAAATATAACATTTACATTACCTCTTCTGACAATGCTCGTAATGTAACAGTTGATGTACTAAAAGATGGTTATGTACAATTGTGTTGCGTTCCAATTACAGGAGGTAGTTCGCTTATTTATAGTGGTTATTATGCTTGTTTATATGTTAATCAAGTAATTCAAGAAAATATATTGACCGATTCTAATATGTGTTGTAGCGATATTGCTGAAGTTAAAAGTGGTGATGTACTGAAATTATTTCTGCCAGCTTTTTTTAATTCTAAAGGTCAAACAAAAGGCTATTTAATATATACAGAAGGTGTTATATAAAATTTCGTTCAATCATAATTTGACTAACTATTTAATACCTATGATTTTCATAGGAACCGCTAAAACTACTGTTTAATTTATTAAAACCGGGCAACCGGAGAAAGGAAAAAGAAAATTGCTTGACTTAAAATATATTAATGACTCTGCCATATATCAAGTAGAGTTTTCTAAAATATCTGACAATGTTTGCCAGATAAAGGGAGATATCCCTATAAAAACAAATGGATTCACATTATCAAGAATGGGTGAATCCGATGATTGGAGCTATGAAGCATACAACACTGTCTACAGGGAAATAGAAGGTGGAGTACAATTTTCAAATAATGGATCTGTATATGTTGAGCCTAAAAAGAAGGTGACATTTATTTCCGGAACAGGCGGAAAATTAACAGGAAGTACGGAGCAGGAAGTGTATGAGTACAGTGAATTGATTGTTCCAAGTGTAGAAGTAGAAGAGAACTATCAATTCAATGGATGGTCGCCGGAAATACCTGAATCAGGAATAGTGGAAAATGACATGGTATTTACTGCTGAACTTGAATATATTCCAACACTGGAAGAAGTAAAATCGCAAAAAATACAGGAAATGAATGAAAGACAGCAGGAAATTATTCAGAATGGAATCGAGGTTCAACTATCTGACGGAACAACAGGACAATTTTCTTTAGGATTGTACGATCAGTTGTCCTTGGGGCAACTTAGATCAAATGCTGAAAAAGGAACAGAAAAAATTCCCTGGCATGAAGATGAAGAAGGGAAGAAATGTAAGTGGTATTGTGCTGTTGATATGCTACTTATTACATCAAAAGCAGAAGCATTTTTAACATATCATATTACATACTTCAGGGATTTGAGAGACTATATTAAGAGCATGGGTGACAAAGAAAGTGTAAATTCTGTTGAATACGGAGTTTACATTCCGAGTGAGTATCAATCAGAAGTGTTGCGGGATTTGTATTCCGCACAAAATGCGTAGGGTAGTAAAGCCGCTTATCTTGATTACGATAGGTGGCTTTATTTATGTTCTTATAGAGCTTTTGTTTCGAGGTAGAAGTCACTGGACTATGTTCATTGTAGGCGGAATTTCTTTTTTTCTCATTGGGTGTATCAACAACTATATTGATTGGAATATGCCAATAGGAAAGCAAATGGCTATAGGAGCATTGATAGTAACCTGCATTGAGTTTATATCAGGGTTCATTATTAACATTATTCTCGGATGGAATGTATGGGACTATTCAAATATGCCGTTGAACGTTTTGGGGCAGATATGTTTGCCATTCACCTTGATTTGGTTTTTAGTTTCATTTTTTGCGATAGTACTGGATGATTACTTGAGGTATTGGCTATTTGGTGAAGAAAAACCACATTATAGATTATTTTAGCAGGAGGTAGAAAAAATGGAAGAATGTATTAAATTGATTGTTGTACTGGCAGTTTTAGCACTGGCAAATATTATTGGAGGAATTATCAATAATATCAAGTTGAGAAAATTTGCATTTAGTTGGAAAAAGCTCCTAAGTGGAGTAATCCAATTTGCAGGATTTGGCTTTATGTTTATTGCATTGGCATATTGTATAGAAACCATTCCTGAAATTGGGGATGCTCTTGGTGTTCAACCCAAAGCCATGATTTTAGCTGCTGTTTTGGTGTACGCAGGTAAAGTATTTGACCAATTAAATGACACATTTAATTTAAAGAAGCAAATCAAGGTAAATGAGGAAATTAAAGCCAATACGGAACATGAAAAAGAATCAGCAGATGCAGAATATATGGATATGTGAGGTGACAGGAATGGAAGTAAAAGAGTTTATCAATAAAATTGCACCTATTGCAGTTAAAGACTGGAAAGAAAGACATATTGTATTACCGTCAGTTACTATTGCACAATGCATAAAAGAATCAGGACATGGGGAATCCGAACTTGCAATCAAGGCTAATGCACTGTGCGGAATAAAAGCCGGAAGTAATTGGACGGGGTCTACATACACTAAGGTTTCCAAAGAATGGGAAAACGGTAAGTATGTGGACAAAAATAGCACGTTCCGAGCATATACAAGTTGGGAAGATTCTATTGTAGATCACAATTCGTACATTGGAGAACAAAAGATTGGAAAACAGAAAGAGCCAAACTTTAAAGAAGTTGTTGGAGAAATCAATGTAAAAAGAGCCATAGCCGGATTGGTTGGGAATGCTTGTAGAGAAGACAATCTTGCAAGTTGTACAGACTCCGAATTAGCTGAATTTGTTAAGAATGGAAAAACAGAATACACTTATGCAACATCACCTAACTATGCTCAGTCTTTGCTTACGGATTACATTGAAAAATACAATCTAACTCAGTATGATGCAGATACGGATCATACTACAAAGCCGGAACAAACAAAAAAGATTCGATCGTTCAATATTCATGCTGGTCACAATCCTAGCGGAATGGTTGCCTGCGGATCTGTAGGTTATCTAAATGAATCTGATGAAAACCGTAATGTATGCAATGGATTGATCGAAAAAATCAAAAATGCCGGTCACGTTGTTTATAATTGCACTTGTAATGACGGTAAAAGTCAGAAAGACATATTGCAGAAGATTGTTGCAAAATGCAATCAGCATACGGTTGACCTTGATATTTCTATCCATTTTAATGCGTTGTCCAAGGAGTACATTTCAGACGGGAAAACAAAGGGCGTAGAAGTATGGATTCATCCTAGCAGGAAAGGAACAGAAATTGAGAAAACAGCACAATCTATTTGCAACAGTGTATCGGCTCTTGGATTTACAAATCGTGGTGTAAAGTATTCTGATGGCTTATATGTTCTTAAGAATACAAATTCACCGGCAATGCTGATCGAGTGTTGCTTTGTGGATGATGTGGACGATTTTCAACTTTATGATTGCTCAAAAATGGTTCAGGCTATTTATGGCGGTCTTTCTGTTGAAGATGTTGAAAATAAGGAAGAAAAAAAGCTGTTCTATGTCATTGCAGGAATCTATTCATCAGAAGAAAATGCGAAGAATTTTGCGGATAATTTGGCAAACAAAGGGTATTTGATGAATGCAGACGGAAACCTTATTAAGGGAATCACTACGCAGATAAAAAGTATGTAATAGAAAATGAACGGGAGCCGTGAAAAGCTCCCGTTTTTTCTATCGTATTCCGAATGAACCGTCAGGGTTCATGTGACCTATAATATATCCGATTTTATCGTCAATGATGTTATCAGGCAGGAATTTGTCCTGATTCATAAGCGGGCAGTACTTCCATTTCTTTACACCGTTTTCAATAATGTGTTTTTTAATAACAATATTTATACTGCCAGTGCTGGTAACAACACATCTTTCTTCTTCCACTGCTTCACGGTCAGAAGCAATCAGGATTATTTCTTTAGGTAGATAATAAGGCATATAGAAATCACAAGGTATTTTAATGCCTAGGTATGCCTTTGACTGAATATCAGGTGGTAATTGGTCAATGCAAAGAGAAGTAACTGCATTTGTCGTAGCTATCATTCCATTGATAATTTGAGGTTGAGCAAGAGATATGTATTTCTTTTTTCTGTCTAAATTTTGGTATAATTTCTTTTGATGCCGGATAAAATACCTGATTAGGTAAATGGAATACTCCGGAAGGCTTCTTACAATTCTGACAGATTCACGCATCTTATCTTCCATTGTATCAGCACCGACAAGCTCATCCATGCTTACATTGAGAGCATTTGCTAAAGAGACAACGGTTGACAGGTGAACGTCTTTTGCTCTTTTTCCGTATATAATGGAATTTAAGGTTGAATAGGAAACACCGGATATTTCTGATAGTTCACTAATGGTGATCCCAGGCTGATTAAGGTACATGATAAGATTCTTACGGAAGCTATCCATGTAGTTCCCATTTTCTTCTGTAACGAGATTTGATGATAATTCTTTTAATTTTCTGCCGTCTAACAAGTCGATTTCCCCCTTTTATCGTTGTAAGATTAACTTACGCTCTTCAATAAGAGCGGTCAAGTTCTGGCTTGGGGCGGTGCAAATTGGCATAGCACCGTCCCCCTTAAAAGGATTTTAATGTAATTAGAAAATTAAGTCAATAAAAATACTGTTAAGATTGACATGACAGAACGTATGTTCTATAATTTGACTATCGCTACTGTAGTGTGGTTTTTGTTGGAGGAGATTCTGGTGAATGAGAAAGAATTTTATAGGGAACGGATTATTGAAATGGTAAAGAAAATTGATAATGTATGTATATTGAAACTAATTTACGGATTCGTAAAAAGCGGTTATAATGAAGAAAAAGCAGGGAAATAATCCCTGCCAATTCTCAAAAAATAAATTTTTCAAAAAACTCACACAGCAAATCTTTTTTTTTGGTTGGCAATTTGCTGTACTCAATAATTATTCTCTTAAATCGGGCATCTGCAAGCCCGATTTTCATTGCTATATCGGAATATTCCAAGTCAAAATCTGTATTTCCTTTTTCATCGGTCAAATCCGATTTTCCGATTTTAAAATAATCAGCAAGTTTTTGAATCTTCCCAACATTTGGCATTGAGTTGCCTTTGCACCACATATTTAATGTGGTAGGGTTAATGCCTAAATCTTTGGCTACATCAATCTGCTGTTTCTGATTGAGAGCCATATATTTATTTAGGTTTTTGGAAAAAATGCGCTTTTGTTCTTCGTCTGTCACTTCTTACTTGACCTCCTTTCTGAAATCCATTATAAGCTAAAAGAATAAAAAATTCAATATAAAATTCAATACTTTTGAATTTTGGTGTTGACAATTCAATTTGATTGGATTATGATTATATCACAAAATACAGAAAGGAGTTGAGCAAATGCCTAGAATATCGTTAGAAGCAGTTAGGGTAAATGCTAAGAAAACTCAGAAAGAATGGGCGGAATTACTTGGAGTTTCCAATGCAACAGTAGTCAACTGGGAAAAGGGAAATACAGAACCAAGTTTGTCTGTTTTGAGAGAAATGAGTCGTTTATCAGGTATCCCTATGGATTTTATTTTTGTACCAGATAAATCCAATTAGATTGAATTTACGTATGAAAGGAGATGAAGTGATGAAAGAATTATTGATTTCAATATTTTCACTAGTTGTTTCGATTGTCGCATTAGTTATCTCAATACTAAGGGTATTATGATTGCAGCCACAGAAACTGCGACAGATAAAAGAGCTATAGCAATTGATATTTTTGCATACCTGTTAGAAAGATTAGCTTCTTCCTTAGCAGAATCAGACTGTTTGGTTGCTAGTTCGGCTTGTAATTTGGCAGACTCAGCCATTTCATGTAGTTCCTTGCTTGTCTTTTCAAGATAAGCAGATTGACTTTCCAAAAGTTCATAGGGAGACTTGCCTTCTTCGTACGTAGGAAATTCGATATCAGGAATCTTGTGATATGAAAACAAGTCATCAATATCTGGATAGTTTGGAACGTATTTCATAATAACCTCCGACATTTTTTTGAAAACATTATACCACAGAAAGGAAGTGAGAGGAATGAACGAATTAAATATTTTCAATAATTCAGAATTTGGTGAAATACGAACAGTAGTAGAAAATGGGGAGCCAATGTTTTGTTTGGCTGATGTGTGTAAGGCATTGGAAATCACCCATGTAACGGATGTTAAAAACAGACTGAATAAAGATGGGGTCGCTAGTACCGAGGTCATCGACCGGATTGGAAGAAAACAGACGGCAACATTCATAAACGAAAGCAATCTTTACAAAACCATTTTTCAGAGCCGGAAAGAATCAGCGGAGAGATTCACGGAATGGGTGACGGGAGAAATTCTTCCCTCTATCAGAAAGAATGGAGGTTACATCTCTGGACAGGAAACACTATCTGATGATGAGCTTTTGGCGAAGGCGCTTATGGTCGCACAGAATAAGATTGCTGAAAGAGATAGAATCATTGCGGAAAAGCAGAGCCGCATTGAGCAGATGAAACCGAAAGCTATTTTTGCCGATGCGGTATCGACAAGCAAGACTTCAATCCTGATAGGTGACTTGGCTAAGTTAATCTGTCAGAACGGATACCAGATTGGACAGAGAAGATTATTCCAATGGATGCGAGACAACGGCTATTTGATGAAAAATGGATCAAGCTACAATATGCCACAGCAGAGATATTTAGAACAGGGATTGTTTGAGATAAAGGAGAGCAATGTACAAAATCCGGACGGTTCTGTGCGTATAACAAAAACTACAAAAGTTACAGGAAAAGGTCAGATTTACTTTGTAAATAAATTTTTAGAAAAGAGGTGAATTGAATGAGTGAAAGAGAAAAGCAGGTAGTTGAAAAGCTGAGATAAGCGATTCCAAAGATGTCAGATTTTTACAAGGGTTATATTCTTGGCAAGGTTGAAAATATGTCAGAGGAATCAAGAAAGAAGAAGGATGTGGAGAATGCTGAATCAGTATGAAAGAGAAGTAACGAAAACATTGAAAAGCATTGACGGGACTTTGAAAAGGATCGAGAAGCTTATGAATAATGAAGGGAAGCAGCATGAAACAATTTGCAATGCAGTTTCTCATGCATTGAACGGTGAAAAGTATGAACCAATTCACTTGGATTCAGAACAGGAAATTAATGGACAGGTTTTACCATTATCTTCTATAGACCGTTTGTCTACTTTATAGGTAGAAAAATATGAAAAAATGGACTTTTAGGCAGAAAAGAGATCTTCTTAACAAATTAGAACCTTGGATCATTACACTGGTTCAGTTCATAAGTGCATTGCTGGGTGCTGCTTGCGGAATAGCTATCTGCTATTTTTTCTAATTTAGTCATTAGAGATGTTGGAAAAAGATGAAAAGAGTACGGGATCTGCTTCCTAATCTTATAAGAAGGAGGACGACATTGAAGTCATCAAAAATTGAAATTCGACAGTGTGAAGGAGAAGAGGGGATTTTTACAGAGATTCTGATTGACGGTCACAAAATTAATGGAGTTAGGAGTTATTCACTGAAACAGGATGTTGGTGATGACATTCCTACGCTGACCATTGATTTGAACGCATTTGATTTTTCGACAGATGTACGAATGCTGAAATTGCGTCAGGAAGGGAAAGGAGAAATAGAGAGTATAAAATTTAAAGACAGCGAAATTCCTGTTCGGTTTGGAAAATAATAGGATCACTTATGGAAAATTATAACACAGGAAAGGAGAACTATGAACGAATTAGAGCAGAAAACAATATCTTCCGTTGAAGTAGCGGAAATGGTAGGTAAAGAGCACAGCAAACTGCTGAGAGATATACGCACTTATGTTGAGCAATTAGGACAAGCCAATTTTGGACAGTCCGATTTCTTTACAGAAAGTACCTATCAAAACAGCCAAAACAAGACACAGCCTTGTTACCTGGTCACGAAAAAGGGTTGCGAATTTATTGCACATAAGATGACCGGAGTTAAGGGGACGGAATTTACAGCAAAGTACATTGACCGATTCCATGAAATGGAAGATGTTATCAGGGAACATCTTCCTACCGGTCAGGAACTGATCGCCCTGGCAGTTGTAGAAGCACAGAAAATGCTTGCTCAAAAAGAGGAAGAAGTTAAGCAGTTACAGACTAATGTACAGCAGATGGATGCTGTGATTACTGATATGACACCAAAAGTTGATTATGTGGACAAGATCCTTTCTTCCAATGATTGCATGACAGTGACACAGATTGCGCAGGACTACGGAATGAGCGCAGTGAGATTTAATTCAGTTTTAAGAACAGCCGGCATTCAGAGAAAGGTTGGTGACCAGTGGATTTTATATTCTGATTTTCAGGGTAAGGGTTACGTGAGAACCAAGACCAACGATTACGTCAAACATGACGGAAGCACCGGAACAAAGCCACTTACGGTATGGACGCAAAAAGGAAGAATGTTCATATACAACAAGCTGAAAGAAATCGGAATTGAGCCGGTTGAGGAGGAAATTGCATGAGTAAGGGAATGAAGATGTTTCTTCCTATTATAATATCCATTTTCTTACCGCTAACAGCAAGTGCCAAGGAGAATGACACGATTATTTCAGAAGAAGCACAGGAAGCCTGCATAAAGTATGGGGATGAATACAACATATGTCCTGAATTTCTCATGGCAATTATTGAGAGGGAAAGCTGCGGTGATCCAAATGCTACAGGCGGTGCGTGCAAGGGACTTATGCAGATATCTGATAAGTGGCACAAGGATAGAATGAAAAAGTTGGGAGTTACTGATATTTATGACACAAGAGGAAATATCCATGTTGGAGCTGATTACATTGCGGAATTGTTTGAGAAGTACGGTGAAGCAGCAACAGTTCTCGCAGTATATCACGGTGAATCAGGCGGAGTGGCAAAGACTGAACAGGGATATGTCAGCGGATATTCAGGATGGATTTTAGAAAGAAGCGCAGAACTTGAAGAAATTCATGGAAAGTGAGAAAGAGGTGTGAAGTGGCAATAGAATTTGTTCTTACATTTATATGTGGGGTTTTGATCGGATTTTCAGGTTGCGTTACCACAATGGTAATCGTGGCTGCAGGATACGAGAAAAGGGGGAAACATGAAACAACCAAGAAGATTGACGAGGAGTCAGAAAGAAGCTCTTAGGGAGAATGGAATGGATTCTACTGGTTATGGGTTCCATTCTGAAAAAGGTTTGTATTTCAAGGTCGTTCATTCAGAAAGCGGACGAATGAAAGTTATACCAAAATATAAGAGAGGGGGAAATAAGGATGAAGCAGCCAATAATTGAAATTGGCAGAGCCAGTGAAGAAACTGTCATGGCGCTGATCAAAATGGGGATTCTGATAGTGAATGAAACCGGAATCCATGTAAAAGAAGATTAATAATAGGGAGAAAGGATTAAAACAATGGAAAAGAATGAAGCAATGAAAATTTCTGAGGAAATCAGTAAAATGGGAATAGATGATATAGCAGAAATTGTGAAAAAGTCCAGCATTTATTCTATGTATGCTCGTGAAGTAGAAAAAGGAGTTCCAAAAGAATACACAAGCGAATTATTAGTGGTACTTTTTGGTCTTTTTGAAGAATCTTATGTGAATAAAGCCGCAATTCATATAGTTGCAGAGAAAATCCTGTTTTCTATGTTGGATATGAGATTCAGAATTGAAATGGAGGATGAAAGCAATGAAGATTAAGCACGTTTTTGCACAGAATTTCTGCAAATTCATAGGATCAAATGTAATTGACTTTGACTTCTATGACAGGACAGAGATTTCAGGTGCAAATGAAGCAGGTAAGACAACGATCAAGAGGGCAATTCAGTACGTCCTTGGAATTAAGGATGAAAGAGGTAAGGAAATAACTGGAATCAGACCGCATGACAAAGACGGGAATGATATGAATGATCTTGAAACAACAGTCTCCGTAACGTTTGATCTTGACGGGTCAGAGAAAACGCTCAAGAAGGTATACCGTCAGACATACAACAAAAAAGGTGAGGTTACCGGGAACACTACTGACAGATACATCAATGACGTTTTTAAGAAAGAGTCAGAATACAATGACTATATTTCTGAAAACATTGCCTCCGATTCCAACTTTCAGTATTGCTTAAATTCGGTTGCCTTTATGCAAAGAGGTGCGACAGATAGAAGACGAATACTTGCAGATACTTTCGGAACACATACAGACCAAGAATTATGCGACTTGATACCTAAGTTTTCTCCACTTAAAAATCTTCTTGAGGATGGGGCAGTAGATGAAATTAAGAAAACACTGACCAGTAAGTTATACGGTAGCCGTGGGAGAAGCGGTACAAAAGGACTTATGGGAATGCTTAATGAGATTCCTGCAAGAATTGATGAGCAAAACAAGGGAAGAATTGACATTGATCTTGCAGAGTTGGAATTACAAAAAAAGGCAATCGAAGAAAAGATTTCCGAAAATTTGCAAAAGCAGTGTGACAACGAAAAGTTATATGAATCTCACAAGAAGATGTCTGACGGTGTGCTGGAATTGAAGTTTGCGATGAACGGTCTGCAACAGAACGCAAATTTGGAAATTGAATCCAAGAGGAGCAAGTTAAGGAAGAACTTGAATTGGCTGGACAATAAGAAGAAAAACATTGAATACAATCAATATTTGATTGGGAAAGATGTAGAAATCCTTGTTGGAGAAGTAGAAAGAGCAGAGGAAGAACGGAAACAGCTTGCAGAAGAATGGAAAAAGGTTAATTCCTTGGAATTTGATGAATCAACTCTTGTATGTAAGTATTGCGGACAGGAATACCAGGAAGAAAAAAAGGAAAAGATCCGGTCTGAATTTGCAGAAAAAAAAGAAGAAGATCTCAAGCGGATAACAGATCGTGGAAATAGTCTTAAAGATAAGATTGAGACTACCAAGACAGTAATTGCGGAGAAAACGGCAGAATATGACGCGCTCAAGGAAGATATTAAAACAAATGAAGCAGAGATTTCCAATTTGACAGCTGAGTATGAAGCAATTCCTGAATTTGTTGATATTTCAGACACTAAAGAATATAAGAAATTAGAATCTGAAATTGAAGAAAAAGAAGCCGCAATGGAAAAAGAATGCAGTGCAGAAACGGCAAGAAAGTCATTAAAGGCAGAAGAATACCAGTTGCGTGATGAGTTGTGCGGGGTAGAAAAAAAACTTGGGATGTCTGCTGTTAATGAAACTATTGACAAGAGAATTTCAGCGCTGGAAGAAGAAAGGAAAAGGATAGCACAGCAGATTTCTGAAACACAGGGAATGATTGATCTTCTTAAGGATTTTTCTATTGAGAAAAACAAGCAACTGGAACGTGACATTGAGAAATATATGGAATTTTGCAGAGTAAGCCTTTTCAGACCTTTGATCAATGGGGATATTGAGGAATGCTGTGATTTCTCCTATCTTGGAGAGCCTTACGACAGGAACATGAACCATGGAGCGAGGATTCTTGCTGAAATTGATATTTGCAATGCTTTTCAAAAAAGGATTGGTATTGAAATGCCTGTGATAGTAGAAGATGCAGAATCGGTTGATTTTTGGAGAATACCAATTACAGACAAACAGATTATCGTATTGAGAAGAACGGATGCGAGAGAACTTATTGTTAAAGAAATGGAGGGCAATTAAATGAGTGAAGTGTTAGATCTGGCTAAGAAAATGGTAGAACTGTTGGAAAAAGAAGAGGGAAAGGCAGGACTTTGCAAGCTTTCTTCCTTAGATTCAGGAGAAACATTTATGGTCGGTGAGCATGCGTTTATTGTTCTTGATCAATTTATTGATGGAACAACTGCTGTTATTTCAAAAGGATTTATGAAAGAAGGCGTTGTTTTTGACAAAGAATCTCCTTGTTATGACAATTCTGAACTTAGAAAAATCATAGAAAAAGAGATTCAGCCAATCATCGAAAAAGCAGTTGGAGCAGAGAATATCATAGCTACTATTACAGATATGAGAACAATGGATTTGCACGTAAGGGATTACGAAGATGCTGCATACAAGGTGAGACCTTTAACTTTTGAGGAAGCAAGAAAGTACAATGATCTTATCAAAAACAAAGATCTTGATGATTGGTTTTGGACTTGTACTCCGTGGTCAACTGAAGAAAATTCAAAATACGAAGTTTCCGTTGTTTCGCCGGGCGGCCGTTTCAATAACTTCAGCTGTAACTACTACGGCGGTGTTCGTCCGTTTTGTATCCTGAAATCTAATATCTTTGTATCGAAGGGAGAATAATATATGAAAAAGAGTTTGGAAGAAAGAGTATCTGATCTAGAAAAGAAAATTGGAATGCTGCATACGGGAAAAGCAATTAAAAGAACCTTTAAAATTGGAGATACATTTGATCTTGCCGATATTGAATGGAAAATTCTTGATATTACAGAAGAAGGATATGTTTGCTTGGGATCCGATTATTCTGCAGGATTAGGAGAAATATTCTCAAACCAGTCAAATGATTGGAAGGACAGCAAGATCAGGTCTATTCTTGCGGAGAAATTGTTACCGGTCATTGGAAGTGAAAACGTTGTGCCTATGTTAAGAAACCTTATTTCTATTGATGGTCAGGACGAATATGGCGAATGCACGGATCTGATATCAATTATTTCCGTAGATGAGTACAGAAAATATCGTGGATTGATCGAGAATACAGGTGATTACTGGTGGTGGACTTTAACACCTTGGAGTACGAAAAGGAATGGTATTGAAAAAACATTGGCCGTTGTTTCGGCGGGCGGCTATTTCAATTACGACCGCTGTGACCACCGCCGCGGTGTTCGTCCATTTTGTATCTTGAAATCTAATATCTTTGTATCGAAGGGAGAATAATATATGAAAAAGAGTTTGGAAGAAAGAGTATCTGATCTAGAAAAGAAAATTGGAATGCTGCATACGGGAAAAGCAATTAAAAGAACCTTTAAAATTGGAGATACATTTGATCTTGCCGATATTGAATGGAAAATTCTTGATATTACAGAAGAAGGATATGTTTGCTTGGGATCCGATTATTCTGCAGGATTAGGAGAAATATTCTCAAACCAGTCAAATGATTGGAAGGACAGCAAGATCAGGTCTATTCTTGCGGAGAAATTGTTACCGGTCATTGGAAGTGAAAACGTTGTGCCTATGTTAAGAAACCTTATTTCTATTGATGGTCAGGACGAATATGGCGAATGCACGGATCTGATATCAATTATTTCCGTAGATGAGTACAGAAAATATCGTGGATTGATCGAGAATACAGGTGATTACTGGTGGTGGACTTTAACACCTTGGAGTACGAAAAGGAATGGTATTGAAAAAACATTGGCCGTTGTTTCGCCGGGCGGCTATTTCGATGACGTCGGCTGTTACTGCAGCGGCGGTGTTCGTCCATTTTGTATCTTTTCTTCTTCAATCTTTGAATCAGGAGATTAACTAAGTGGCAACGGAAGAATTGCGTGTAATAGCAAAAGCCAAAGAACTTGCAGAACATACATTGCGGATTACATCAAATTGTAATAGATATCCAAAGAAATTTAGGTTTTCGTTGGTTGATAAAATGCAAAACAAATCATTGGAAATATATGAAATGCTTTTTGAAGCCAATAGGACTGACTTGAAGAGATTTGGAAGAGAAAGATCGGAATTGCAAACCAAAGCCATTACATATTGTGATGAGTTGCTTTTTTATATAGAGATGTCAATGAAATTGAACATTATAAATATAAGCAGCATGGAGTACTGGTCAAAGATGGTATCTGATATAAAGCACATGGCTATTGCTTGGAGAACAAAAGATAAAGAAAGGTAATATATATAGGTTGCATGCCGTTTAAAACCGTTGTTTCGCCGGGCGGCAATTTCAATAACAACAACTGTAACAACAACAACGGTGTTCGTCCATTCTGTATCAAACAGGCAGATAGAGTAGGCAGAAAGCCGAAATCAGAGAAAGATACAAAAAGGTGTGCAACCTTCCCTAAATGGGTAAATACAAAGGTTTTCTATATATGTACAAAGATGTTATTTGCGATTTTGAAAATTTGTATAAAGCATATAAACGTGCAAAATACGGCAAGAAATTTAACGGAAGTTGTGCAAGATTTCAAGCGATGCCATTAGAGGGGTTACACATTCTAAAAGAACAACTGGAAAATCAGACTTATACCGTTGACAGGTACAATGAATTCAAAATATATGAGCCAAAAGAAAGAGTGATTAAATCCTGTTTTTTTAAGGATAAAGTAGTTCAGCACTGCTTTTGTGATGAAATTTTACACCCGGAACTTTCATTAGTTTTTATTAATGAGAACTATGCAGGGCAGGTTGGAAAGGGTACTCATTATGGAATGGATATTCTTAGGTCGCAAATGATTGATTTTTATAATTCTAATGGACTTGACGGTTGGATATTGAAATGTGATATTTCTAAATTTTTCTATCAGATCGAACATGAAAAACTGAAAGATATAGTTGATTACTATTTTCCTGATCAGTATGTAAAATGGTTAAACCATTTATATATAGACAGCACTGAAGGTCTTGGCTTACCGCTTGGAAATCAGGTAGCTCAAGTATATGCTCTGCTTATGTTAGACGGACTGGATCATTTTATAACTGGTGAACTTGGTATTAATTTATATGGAAGATATATGGATGATTTTTACCTTATATCGCATAGCAAAGAATATTTGAAATGGTGTTTGGAATGTATAGAAAAATTTGTAGAAAGTTTGGGATTATCCCTGAATGGAAAAACGCAAATATTTCCTTTTAAAAATGGAATTTTGTTTACTGGTTTTCATCATTACATGACAAAAGACGGGAAATACATAAGGAAAATTAACAGTTGCAACAAAAGGAAAATGAAAAGGAAATTGAGAAAATGGGAATCGTTGGTTCAGTCCGGTGAAATGACCAGCGATAAGCTGGAAGAGAGATATAGAGCATGGAAAAATCATGCGTTACATGGAAATTGCATTAAATTATGCCATTCCATGGATTTATACAAAGAAAGTTTGGAGGTTGAAAGATGAAAGTAGAAAAGAAAACAACCATTGCGGCACTTACTACGGATGGGAAAGAGATAAGTGCTGGAGATACAGTAATTTTCAACTCGTCAGGAAAATGTCATGTTGGAGTTTTTCTTGGGTTCGGAAAGAAAGGATCACTTAGATTTAGTGGAAAAATTCCGGGGACTGGAATTGCATTTAATGTCTTGCCAAAGAGCATTGATGCTATTTATATGGCAGATGTACAGGTTGACACAGGATTTAATGGCATGAATCCGCCGGAAGAAAGAGAGGAATAGCTTATGGATAAAAAATTGAAACTTATATGCAACCTTGGAATGGGGATTGCCCTTTATACCGTTCTCGGAATGATGGTGAAAATACCGTTGATAGGGCATATTCATACTGATCTTGGATATATTGCATTTGGAGCGTATTTGTACATATTTGGCGCTCCGGCAGCGATTGTTGGTATCGTTGGTTGCTTATTTGAAAGCCTTTTAGTTAGTGGTTGGGTTCCTATCGGCTGGATGTTTGGGCAACTGGTAATTGGCCTGATTTGTGGATTTATGCTAAAAAGAGCAGACAGATACAAGAAAAAATCTATTAAAGTGCTTTCTAATGTGGCATTGGTAACAGCTTCTGTATTTTTAGGAATTGGCTTTGTTAAAACGATTGTTGAGTGCAATCTTTACAGCATTCCATATGAGATTAAGTTTGCAAAAAACACTATAGCGGCAATAGCTGATGTGATTCCTATGCTGTTAGGAATTTATGTAGGAAAATTAGTCAATAGAAAGAGAGGATAAACAACATGGAAAAGAGCACAGGGATTTCTGAAAAGAAAGAATTTACCACTTCATTAAGTGAATGGAGCAATTCTATGACAGGCCTTATTATTGAAGATTATAAGTCCTGCGGCATGGATATGGATGATTATGCTAAAGAGTGCGCAATGGAAGCTATGGCAAGCATATTTAACCTTGTTAAGAGCGATCCAAAGATTAATATGGGTAATCTTGATAAAAGCAATTTGAGAGGTATTGTGAAACGTTGCGCAAGCCTTAAATTAAATGCGAGTGCATATCCGAGAGAATGCTATTTCCAGTTAAGGAATGTGAAAGTAGGTGTTGATCCTAATACAGGAAAGGACATATGGCAGAAGCAGGTTGAAATGGGCATTGAAGGCAGTGGATATGATGCTTTGCTTTCTAACTATGGGAAAGATGTCAAACAGGTATATCCGTATTGGGTAATTAAAGATGGCGATAAATACATACCGCCTAAACACAAAGGACTTACAGTTACAGATCCGGAATGGGAAGAAAATGGTCAGTCTGATAAGGCGGTAAGAGTTGTGTATCCTGTGAAGTTGTCAGACGGAACAGTTACATATCTTTCAGCAGATAGAGATAGCGTTAAGGTTAATTTATTGGCGCATGTTAAGCAAAACATGATGAATAGCACATTTGGAGTTTGCGAGGATAGATACAAGGCTACACCGAAGCAAAAGGCAGAAATTAAAGTAAAGAAAGATGAGGTTCTCAATGCTTTAAGATCTTGCAATACTGTAGATGAAATGCTGGAATGCGAACTTGCAAGACCATTTATCAGCGGAGCTTGGATTGACACACCGGAGAGTATGATCCAGAGAAAAATGTGCAACAATGCAACAAGGAAATATCCTAAAAATTACGACAAAATGGCAAGGCAGGCGCAGGTTGAAATGGATGAGGTTTATCAAGTGGCGCAGGCTGAAATTGTTGAAAACGCTAATTCCGTTGACTTTGAAGAATCTGAAAGCAAGTCAGAACCCGTCGTGGATTATGAAACACCGGAATGCTTTAAGTAGAAGTGATGTGAGGAATGAGTTTTATGGTACTTAAATGTCTTGGATCAGGTTCGTCAGGCAACAGCTATTTGCTGAAATCTAGTAGCGGTAGGGTTCTTATCTTAGATGCAGGATTGCAAATTAAAGATATTCAGCGCGGACTTGACTGGAATGTTGGTTGTGTGGATGGGTGTTTAGTAACCCATTCACATAAAGACCACAGCAGGTCAGTTGAGGACTTGGAATTATTTGGCATACCGGTGATTTCTCCTTATAAGGAAGAAATGACAATGATTAAGAAGTCAGGAATTATTGGTAAGGAGTGGAAGGTATATACGTTTGATCTTACAACGATTGACGGTAAATGGACTCATACCAATGCAGACGGAACAGAGTGCCCGTGCTATGGATTTCTTATTACTCATAATGAAATGGGGAAATTGCTTTATATTACTGACACGGAATTTTGCAAGTGGCGATTCAGTGGTGTAAATCATATTTTGATTTCCTGCAATTATCAGAAGAAATACGTTGATTCTGACAATCAGGCTAAGAGCCGGCATGTATACCGTGGACATATGGAATTGGAAACCGTGAAACGTTTTGTAGAAGCCAACAAGACAAGTGCCTTGGAGAACGTCATATTGTGCCATTTAAGCAAGGATAACGCTGACGCTGATGAATGTGTAACAGAAGTAAAAAAAATCGCTCCTGCGGTCAATGTGGACGTTGCACGGGCAGGGAAGGAATGGACATTGATGAAAGGAGATGAATGCCCGTTTTGAACAGGAATATTAGACAATCAATGGCAATAGAAGCCAAAAACAAAAAAAGACTGTTGGTGTTAAACCCAAATCTTGACGAAGAAAGCGGAATTTACTTTTTGACCAGGGAAGATGAAAACGGAATTAGATATGCGTATATTGGTCAGGCAGTGCATATTCTTCAGAGACTGGCAAGTCATTTGACTGGATATCAACACATAGATCTTTCGTTGAAAAAGCATGGTTTATATTCTGTTAATAATATCTACGGATGGAAGGTTGGATTTCTGCATTTTTCAAAGGAACAACTTGACGAAAAGGAACAATATTTTATTAGGCAGTATGCTCTTAACGGATATCAACTCAGAAATAAGACAAGCGGAAGTCAAGGTGCTGGTAAAGAAAAGATTGACGATTTCAAACCGGCAAGAGGGTATTATGACGGATTAAAACAGGGAAGGAAAAATCTTGCACGAGAGTTGTCGAGCATTGCTAGTAAGCACTTGTCAATTCATGTAAAAGCTGAAAAGGCTGGAAATAAGGTATCTGAAAAACAATTTGAAAAATTCATGAGCCTTATTGATGAAAATAGTTACAAGGATGGTGATGAAACTACTTAGAATTTGAAATTATAGAAAGATGAGGAAGAATGAAGCCAGAATGAAAGACGAAGAATTTATGGAAGTGTTTTTGCTTTTAAGGCAAGGCGGTATGTCATATGAGGAAATTGCTGAAGACATTGGATGTAGCAAGCAGACGGTTCAGAAACGTGTAAGCAAATTAAATCTCCAGAAGGAGAAAAAGTTATTTGAAGATTACAAAGATGAAGTCATTCGTATGTTTAATGACGGGATACCTCAGACAGAAATATGCAAGATTACCGGATTATCGCAATCATGCGTATGGAAAAATCTGAGAGCACTTGGACTCACAAGAGAAAATTTGCATTATGAAGGCGGATATCCAGTTGTTGATTATTCGGATGCGTTTGAAGAAGATCCTTCAAGACCTGTTCCTAGGATTTTTTCAGAACCGACAAGATACAAGGTAAGCAGGTACCAGATCGGCGGCAAGGAATATGTGGATGATCTTACTCCATATGTCCTGTATCCGTCAGAGAAAATCGAACTTGAATATTAAGCGAAAGGAGTGAGAGGTTTGCTGGCCAGCGTGAAAGAGCTCTTTACTCCTGAGAACAATGGAATCAGTACAAGAAAGAATGGAACGGCTGGGCACATATCAGAAGATGATTACTTTCATGGCGAAAGAAAAGCAGCCGTATGAGTTTAAAAGGAAATATGCACAGATTCGTGCAGAAGAATTTGCTACAGAATGCAATCGCCGAGGATTAAACTATCATGTTTCGGTTGGAGGATTGGACAGCATCGTTTTATATCTGTTTCTGCATGAGATATGTGACATAGATGCACCGGGAGTCAGTGCTTCGTATCTGGAAGATAAAAGTATCCAGAGGGTGCATAAAGCACTTGGAATTATCAATGTGCCACCGTTAAAGCGTGAGGATGGAACCTACTGGAGCAAAGCGAAGGTAATACAGGAGTTTGGTTTCCCGGTTATATCCAAAGAAGTGGCAGCAAAGATAGAACTGTTACAGAATCCATCAGAGAAGAATAAAACAGTGCGCCATGCCATTATTACGGGTGAGACAGGAGAATATGGTGGTTGGCAAAAGGACTCACGTATGAAGCTTAATCACCGATGGCTGAAATTGTTCGGTGGATATGAGAATGAAAATGAGGGATGTGATTTCCAAAAGCCTGACTTCTTAGTATCTTCCAAGTGTTGCTATTATCTCAAAGAAAAGAACTGTTATGATTGGGGAAAGGAGCACAACAGCGTGCCATATTTGGGCTTGATGGCATCTGAGGGCGGCAGGCGAGCTAAGAGCTTACGGATGAACGGATGTAATTACTTTGGGGCATCCACCATACGATCAGCACCGTTTGCCATATATGGCAGGCAGGATATATTGATACTGGCACTAGAGATGGATGAGCTCTGGAAGCATGGATTGAAAGAAAAATACCATGATCAACTCTCGAAAGAGGGCAAAATAACAGGGCAGTTTGTAATGCCGGACAGCATCATACCGGAAATTTATGGAACTATAGAAAAACAGCCAGATGGGACATTATATACAACAAAGGCACAGCGTACTGGATGCAGTATGTGTGGGTTTGGAATCCATATGGAGAAACGTCCACACAGGTTTGATCTGTTGTATAAAGAAAATCCGAAAGAATGGGATTATCTGATGTTCCATATGTGCAAGGATGCAGATGGAAATGATTATGGCTGGGCGAAGGTACTTGATTATATCGGTGTTGGATGGGATCCGGACACAATCGGTGGAAATTGTAAAGGGCAGATGAGCTTGGAAGATTTTATAAAATAACAGAAAGGAGCCGAACCTCCGACCGGGGTAACGATATATCGGGTTCATTTTGAAAAATGAAGGATTTAAGAAATTACGAATGTGATGGTCAAATTGAACTGACAGACTATCTGAAATCACAAATAAAATGTAGCGCAGTAAAAGACCTCACTGCATGGATCAACAGCCAGGGAAAGGCACAATATACGCAGATAGGAGAGGTGGTGAGTGATACATACAAAAGGTATAAGAATGATGCTGATGTGGTAGACAGATTAACCAATGCCGTGTCTGTGTATGTGCTTGGACAGTCTATTGGATATATGAAGTATTTGAGAAGTGAGAGCGAGGTGTAGGCTGGTGATTAACGGAGAATTGATAGTAGACAATTTTGCGGGCGGCGGTAATAGCAAATCTACCGGATCTATGCGTGGCGGAACGAACACCAAATATGAAAATCAGTGCAGAGCAGACCGGACAACTCCGGTTTGCATAAGTTGGAGGAGAATTAAGAAATGAGAATAAAATTAAATGTAGCAATCGTAATTATGATGGTTTTATCCTGTCTGATTTCAGGATGTAGCGAAGCAGATAAGGTAAATGCCAATATTTCCAAGCAGGCAGATTATTTTGAATGTGAGAGAAAAATCACGGTATATAATGCCAGAACTGACATGATCATTCTTGAAGCAGAGGGGTATATGGCAATTTCCAATAATGCGAGTGGTGAGTTGGTATGCACCGTTAAGACAGGGCCGAATGAGTACCGGAAGAATTACATATACCTCAATGATTATACTATGTATGTTGTTGAAGATATAACCGGCACACATACGGATCCTTATCATTACAAGCTGTATTTCCACACAGAGATTCCGGTGGATGTAGAGACAAAGCCGTAATGAATGGAAGGAGAAGATCATGAGAGTATTACCCATATTATTCAATACCGAGATGGTACGGGCGATTTTGGACGGTAGAAAGACTTGCACCCGGCGGATTTGCAAAGATGCAAATGAGTATACTGTACCGGATATGGATTTTTACAATGCCGACAGGAGAACGTATGCAGTGCATAACTTCTCGGATCAAGAACATACAGAGCAGTTAAGCATAGCGGAGAGAACCTGTCCTATCTGTCCGGGCGATATCCTGTATGTCAGGGAAACATGGTGTGCGCTTCCGGTAAATGAAGCCGGTCATATGCGTGGTCACTCTATTTATTATTATAGAGCTGATGGAGATCTGCGACCGGAAGGATGGCGTGGTAAGTGGCGCCCGTCCACTCAAATGCCGAAAGAGGCGGCGCGTATCTGGCTTAAAGTTACGGATGTAAGAGTGGAGCGGTTGCAGGAGATTGCATCTGAGCAGATTAGCAGAGAGGGTGTAGAGGTGGAATATCCTCATGTGTTGAATGGAGAAGAAAAAAGATATGCGTTTTCGACTCTTTGGAATAGCACCATCAAAAAGACCGACCTTGACCGCTATGGTTTGGATGCGAACCCATTTGTTTGGGTGATCGAATTTGAGCAGTGTGAGAAACCGGAAGTAAATTTCAGTTTAAGTGAGGTAAAGGTATGAAACAAAATACAGAAAAGCAAATATGGTGTGAAATGGAAAGATTAACAAATAGTGATAAAGAAATACCAACGCTTATAGATAATGCAGAATACTGGTTGAAATTATATTTCAAATTAAAGGATTTTGAGGATGCCGAAGAACAGGGATTGCTTCTTAAGTTGCCGTGCAAGGTTGGAGATACCGTATGGGTAGTTACTTCGCCTTTTAATGTGTTTGATGATATCGAATATGAAAAAAATATGCGAAATGAAGTATATGAAGCATTTGTTTCCAGCGTGACTTTTTATAAAAACGGGGAACAATATAGAATTTCTGCCAAAGTAACAAATCATTTTATCGGAGCATATTTTCAAAAATGTGACTTTGGGAAAACTGTATTTCTCACAAAAGAAGAAGCCGAAGCGAAGCTGAAAGAAATGATCTAAACTGAAATTTACCGGAGGAAATGTGAAATGGGAATGACAAGAAATCAACTTGCCTTAGTACGATATGTGGCTGAAAACAATATACAAAAAGCCAAAGGTGCAGCTCTTTGCTGTTGCGCTGAGGATACAACTAAGAAAAATCATTATGCAGTCACAAAATATCAAAGTTTGTTACGATCTGGTGGAATGAATCTTATGGAGCTACCAGCAAATGTTTCCGGTTTTGCAACGATGGAAGATCTGACAAATACATACTTAGAAAGCAGATATTATCTGAGCAATGAAGAAAAGGAATTATTCGAACTGATCAAGAACATGAATGATGTGAGTTTACAGCTTATTGAGAAACAGATCCCTTATTTGAATGCAACATTGCTCTATGGCGAGAGCGGAGTCGGAAAGACGGCTTTTTCCAGGTATGTAGCATATAAGCTTGGAATGCCGTATTTATATGTGAATTTTTCAAGAATGCTTGATAGTTATCTTGGTGGAACTGCAAAAAATCTCACTAATCTGTTTAATTTCATCAATCAGCAACACTGCGTTGTAATGCTGGACGAGATAGATAGCCTGGCAGTAAAGAGAGAATACGGTGGTGGCGGTGCAAGCGCAGAAGTTTCCAGAAGCACTACATGTTTATTGCAGCTGTTAGATTCCGTTACGAATGACCACATAATTATCGCCGCAACAAACCTCATGGATGATGTTGATACCGCAGTGAAGCGTAGATTTACGGAAAAGCATGAATTACATAGGCTGTCATCGGAAGACAATGAGCGATTTATCAGACAGTACCTTGACGATGCAGGTTTTTCTTATAATTTGGATTCTGTTAGAAAATATGCCACAGAAAGCCATTCACAGGCTGAAATTATGACGCATGTAACAAGGAGTATTGCCAGTATGCTCATTAATAGGGATGAACAGGTAATGTTATAAACTGAACAAGAATTACAGGAAAGTCTCAATGAACTAACGGAGTAAGGATTTACAGGAGGAAAAATAATGATGAGTACAGGGTATAAAGTTTTTGCAACCGTACAAGTAGTAAATGGAGAGATAGTGATTGATTTAGGGGATACAACGCATTACATGACATTAACAACCAAAAGTGGCATAACATGCATTGTGGAGAGAAAGTCGCAAGAATTCTTTGATGTAGAAACCATTAAATAAGGATTTACGGAGGTAGAAAAGATGATCCGAAAAGGAGATAAAGTCATTATGAATGGCAAATATTATGTGTCAGAGAAAAATAAAGACAAGGAATTTATTGTAACAACCGAACCAACAGAGGTATGTGGGACATTATCCGTCTGGCTTGAGGGATTTAGAGGTTGTTATGCGGTTGATGGATTAACGAAAGTTGGTTCATTGAACTGAAATTTAAGGAGGAAAAGCAAATGGTACATAATCTGAAAATATTAGATGATTTTGCGGATGCGGTTTATATGAAAGATAAGACATTTGAAATCAGGAAGAATGACAGAGGATTTCAAAAGGGGGATTATATTAGATTCCAGGCGATAGGAAAAGATGGACTTCCGATCAAGCACGGTATAAATGATAAGGAGTATAGAATCACTTATGTTTTAAGTGGATGGGGTTTGAAGAATGGATATGTAGCTTTGGGACTTGAAGAAGCAGACTGAAATTTAGGAGGAAATATGATAAAGATAGGTGATGAGGTGGTAGATATGACAAGTGGGATATCCGGGATAGTGATTAAACAGTATTATCCAACTGCTTGTGAGCAGCAGACAATGATACAATGCGATGATGGAAGAAAATATCATGCACCTACAAGATATTTTGCAAAAAAGGATTATATTTCTGATTCAGATATAGATAAGAATCCTTATCTGAACGATGTAGGAAAGTATGCTGCAAAATTTGCGAGAAATCATGGTATTTCAATTGGCGAAGCAATGAGCCAACCTATGGTAAAAGCATATGCAGTAGTACAAGCTTATTTTAAATCTGCAACCTGAAAAAGAGATAAGGAGAAAAAGCATGGAACAGAAATGGATACCGATAGAAGAACAGATTCCGAAAGAAGATGAGTACATCCTTTTATCGTTCGAAAATTTTTCAATTCCGGTTATTGGCAGATTTGAGGACGGTGAGTTTTACGAAGGAGATGAGGATGAGTCACTTGTGAAACAGGATATGTATGTGAATGCATGGATGCCATTACCGAAACCGTACCGGGAAAGTGAAGAATAAAATGAAACAATGTTGCGGAACTTGCGCATACCAACATTTTGAAAATATCAGTGACGGATGGGTATGTTGCAATGAAAAAAGTGATTATCGCGCAGACTGGACAGGATATGAGGACAGTTGCAAAGAATTGGAGGAAAAAGATGACGGAGAATGAAGCGGTAAAGTATATGCGGATTGAAAAAGAGTGTATCAACAGAGATTGCGACAGGAACTGTGCAAAATGCGATATTGTACAGGAGGTAGATGATCTGAATAGTGCTTATGATGCTGCAATCAAGGCCTTGGAAGAGGTACAGCAGTACCAGGCAATCGGTACACATGAAGAGTGCCAGACAGCAATGGAACTCTACAAGGAAATGCACAAGCGAAAATTTATACTTGAAACCGTGGAAGAGTACATGAAGTTTGAGGACGAATGCGTAAGAAAGAATTTTACTTTTAAGAGCTTGCTTGAATCGAGAGAAAAGCAAACACCAAAGAAGCCAGATCTTGAGGGTGACGGATACGGAGATGATGGGGTTCTTATTTACGATACTTGGATTTGCCCATGCTGTGGAAAACGCTATGAGATTGATTATGAAGAATATGATTACTGCCCGAATTGCGGACAGGCAATAGATTGGAGTGTAGGAAATGAAGATACTGATTGATATTCCAGAGGATTTGATAGAAATTGTGAAAGGACGGTGGAATAAATGAATAAGAAAATTTACATAAGCGGTGCAATTACTGGTACAGATGATTATATGGAACGTTTTGGCGAAGCTCAGAAGTTACTTGAATCAAAAGGATATGATGTTATAAATCCGGCTAGAATTAACGATTTGCTTCCAAAGAATACCACATATGAGCAGTATATGTCTATTTCAATAACTTTGCTGGATATGTGCTCTTCAATTTATATGCTTAAAGGATGGGAAAAATCTATTGGAGCAAACAGAGAATATGGGTATGCGCTTGGCAGATGCAAAGATGTATTATGCGATGCCGTATGCGCTCCAACTTGGAGGAATTTAGATGGGACGATTGATTGATGCAGATATGCTCAAAGAGAGTTTGCTAAAACGTGTTAAAACACCAAGAAGCACAATGGAGATAAAACGTGACATTATTCCATTGATTGACGATCAGCCAACAGTTTTTTGCGAGACTCAAATCATTGTAGATCAGATTGAGAAATCAAAGAAAGATGCACTTAGTCAGGTTTGTCTTCCGCGGTTTATCAAGAAAGATTTACAAGAATTTGCTGATATTTGCTTTGATGAAGCCATTCGAATTGTGAAAGGTGAATGAAGTGCAGAAAAGTCAAAGGAATAACGGTTGTGGCCAGAATTTGATTAAGGAGATCTTATGGGAGAACGTAGAATGTTCAATAAAAAAATAACGGAAAGTGATGCGTTTCTTGATATGCCAGCAAGCGCGCAGATGCTATATTTCCATTTTTCTATGAATGCAGATGATGACGGATTTGTAAATAGTCCAAGGAAAATTCAGAAGATGTGCTGTGCTTCTGATGAAGACTATGAGATGTTGATTGCAAGGTCATTTATCATTCTTTTTGACAGCGGAATCATAGTGATAAAGCATTGGAGAATGCACAATTACATAAAATCGGATCGTTACAAGGCAACGAATTATGTTGAGGAAAAATCACTTCTTGGTGTTAAGAAGAATAATTCTTATACTTTGGATGAATCGCAGATGGTTAAGCGTTGTGATACAAATGAACCTGTAGATATTAAGGATACAAAGAAAAAGGAAGTTTATTTTCCGAATGATGAGCAGTTGGAAGAAGCATTTCAGGAGTTCCTCACAATGCGTAGGAAGATCAAAAAGCCACTTGTAACGTCAAATGGCATAAATCGTATGCTCAACAAGATTTCAAGGCTTTCTGAGGGCGATAACGACCTTGCCGTTAGGATATTGCAACAGTCCATAGACCATTGCTGGACAGACATCTATGAATTGAAATCTGAGCCACAAAAACAGGTATATAAGAATAAGCAGGAAGAGCAGCTTGGGGATTTGCTTGGAGATAAATGATGATGATTTTGGAAAGGGATAATGGGTATATGGACGGATACTTTTCGTATCCGGTAAGTACCTATATGCAGCATGGGAAGCATTGTTATGTATACCGGTGCAGCAGATGCAATAAAGAAGTATCCGGTTACCGGAAAATGAGGGTTAAGGGCAAGGTGTTATGTTATTCTTGCGAAAGGGAAAAAGCAAGAGATAAGTACAACGCAAGGAAAGTAGAAGAGTGCTTAATGAAGATTATGGAGGAATGATATATGGGAAGATTTAAAGTTTAGGAAAACAGATATGGATCATGGAAAATGGATTCAAATTTGAAAAAGAAAAAGTTAGTAGAAAAAGAAGACTGTTGATTTTAGTAGGAGGATAATATGGCAGGATTTGTATCAAAACAACCAAATGGATTATATTGTAGATTTTCGACTGTCACGGATTGCCCTACAGCATGGAATATGACGAGAGAAGATTATATCAATATGAAAATGCAGGAAGCAAAAGAAGATGCTGAAGATGTGTTGGATAATTATTTAAAACCGTTTGATAGGGTAGTAGATATGTATCATCCAAACAATATGACAAAAGAGGAATTTGATGAGTTTCTTGAAGAGACTGGTTATAGCAAAGGAGAATAAACTATATGAAGAAATGTGTGATTTTAGAAATGGAAAATAGCAATGATTTTGAGAACGCTATTGATGATTATTTGGATGCTGGATACAAAGTAGAGTCCAGCTCATGTAATAGTAGATACTATAAAGCAATTCTTGTGTTAAAGGAGGACGAATAAATTATATGAAGAAGAAAATTTTAGCAGTTGCATTAGGATTGACATTGTGTTTTTGGATGACTGGATGTACTAAAGGTGACATCGAACCTGAAAATAGTGATCTTGGAAATAAATATATAGACTTAGTAACAATCTATAAAGATGATAACTGTTTTACGGAGGTTCTCTATGATAAAAATACAAAAGTAATGTATTTTTTAAAACGAAGTGGTTATCAATTTGGAATCACACCTATTTACAATTCAGATGGAACGGTTAAATTGTATGATGGAGAATAAGACATAGTAAGCAGAAGTTTCCTTTGGATGATAAGAAAGAGAGGTAAATATGAAATTAAAAGTACATTCATTAAGAATAGAACATATTCGTACATACAACGATAGAGACGATGATTTTGAAGACAATTCTAAATATATCTTAAATTGTATTTCAGAGAATAATTTAAAATATGAAGTATCGCTTTGGACTGAATATGGTAGTTGTCCTAGTGGTTGGTGCAGTGCATCATGGGGACATTGTGAAGTCAAACTGGTCGATTCATTTATCGGCTCAACACATAAACCAATCAAAGATTTATCGTTTGAAATTGAGATGGAAGAAGGAGATTTAGAAGACACCATTTATAATGATGAAAATAATATTTTCCATGTAGATTATAATGGGGGCGAATATTGGTATCCATGTGGTGAAGCTGGAATTGCGGAAGAATTATTTACAGAGACGAATCGTACAATGGACAAAAGGCCAGTTTGGATTTTTAAAGGTAATAGTGGACTAGGCAAGAGTTATATTGCAGGAATCATTGCTAATTCAGGCAGAATGAAAACCGTATATGAAACTGATGCTCACGAAGAGTTGAATTTTATTGAAGCCGACATTATTGTTGTTGGAAATAAATACGATCATTCGATTGAAGAAATTGAGCAGAAGATCAAGGGAGAGCATGAAACCATTGTAGTTGATTTCTCAAAAAAGCCTATATCTGGTAAAGAAAGTGAGTTTGATTGATATGAGAAATGATCATAAGATTATTAAATGTGTAGAAGGATAAATCATAATGAAAGAAAAAGAAATCAGGCAAATATTAGCAATTATAACTGTATCATATCCAAATTATCGCATGGCTGATGTTGATATGACTGTTAAGGTTTGGCAAACAATGCTTTCCGGTTATTCATATCAGATAGCAGAGAAAGCCTTATATGCTTACATAGCTTCTGATGAGAGTGGATTTGCACCTACAATAGGACAGATTATCAGTAAGATAAATCTTCTTTCAACACCGCAGGAACTGAACGAAATGGAAGCATGGTCTATGGTGAGTAAAGCAATCGGCAACAGTGGGTATAATTTCACTGAGGAATATGCAAGACTTCCGCCTATTATTCAGAAATGCGTTGGATCAGCGGAGCAACTTCATTCGTGGGCAATTGACTATCATTACAATGAGAACGTTGTGAGCAGCAATTTCATGAATTGCTACCGGAACGAGATGAAAAAGAAAGCAGAAATCAACAAGATGCCAAAAGAAGCAAAGGAAATGGTAGAAGCAAACGGCAGAGTAAATTACATTGAAGATAAAAGTGATAGTGCAGATTAAAACCAATTTATAAAAAATATATCGTCTGTCAAGTATTAACATTAAGCAGAACAGTGTATGATATATACGGGAGGGATAAACATGTTTTTATTCAAAAGATCTAATAAGAAAGATAAAATTCCTGTATTTGCTGTTGGTGATAGCTATGATTCAACAATTAAAGAATTAGACCGGCTTGAAGATCTTATAATGGAAAAGCGTGAGGAAATATTAAAAAGTATTGTTCCAGAACCTATTTTAGCAGATTTTGAGCCTGTAAACACAAAAGAACAGAACGCATATAGCGCAGGATACGCTGATGGGTGGAATGATCTCAGAAAACAAATTTTTGATAATTAGGGAGAAAATGGCTTATGAAGTTTTCAAAACTTACTAAGCCTGAACTTGACAATATCATCAGTAATGCCAATTTTACTGATGATGAAAAAACTGTTTTTCTATTTCTATCCAAGGGGAAAACGATAAAAGAAATTGCTCAAAAGATGAGCGTGTGCAGCAGGACAGTTAACAGAATCATTGTTCGTGTGAATGAAAAGGTTCACAAATTGGAGGTATTGAATTGATAAAGGTAACGCAAAATGGTAGAGAGGTTCGCATAGAGGATATTGTTCTTCCAAAAGATATACTACTCATAATCGCAACTATGTTCGATTGACAGTTATATTAATAATGGTTAGAATGTGTCGTATGTATGATAAATACGGCACATTCTTTTTATAAGAAAGGAGAAAATTACATGGAATGTGTCGCATATATTCGTGTGTCTACAGAAAAACAGGCAGAGGAAGGATATGGTATTGACAGTCAGAAAAGGGATATTATAGCTTATTGCAGGAAAAATGAACTAATCATAACGGACTGGTATATAGACGATGGGTATACGGGTGCGAATATGGACAGACCGGAGCTTAACCGTCTTATTAATGATTGTTCCAAGAAACGTGTTCATTTTATCGTTGCATTCAAACTTGATCGTCTTTCAAGAAGCATGGTTGATGGAATTTATATTATAGAAAGAATTTTTCAACCAAATGGAATTGTTTTTAAATGTGTTCACGACAGCATAAACTATGACAGTCCGATGGAGCAGGCATATACTCAGATGATGGCTGTTTTTGCACAACTTGACAAAAATACTATGCTTCTACGTATGCGTGGCGGTATGATTGAGCGTGTAAAAAAAGGATATTGGATGGGTGGTGGCAATACACCATATTGCTATAATTATGACAAGGAAAGCGGTATTTTGGTTCCAATTCCTGACAGAAAAAGAAAAGCCAATATTGCCATGGACTTATTTATAGAAGGTCACTCCGATATTTATATAAAAGATACTCTTGGTTTTTCTAGTGAACTTGTGGTAAGAAGCATTCTGACCGGAGTTGTTAACATTGGAATGATCCCATATAAAGGAGTAATATACCAGGGACTTCACGAACCTATTTTTGAAAAGGATAAGTTTGAAGAAGCACAGGAATTGAGAAAATTGAGGCGAAATCATAAGCAGTCATGTCAAGCTGATGCAAATATCCTTACAGGTCTTTGCGTTTGTGGTATTTGTGGGTGCAAAATGCGTTATCAGAAATGGACACACGGAAAACATAAAATATATTGTTGCTCAAGGAATAAACATTTAAGCTATCTTCCAAATTATAATCATAGCTGCAACAATTCTATAGAATGGGCTGATGAAATAGAAGAGCAGGTCGAAAGCAAAATATTAAAAATATCTCTTAGCTTGTCGGAATACAAACCAAAGTCAAAAGAAAGCAAATTAGAGATTATGCAGTTGCAGTTGGAAAGGGAGAAGACAAAGTTAAAGCGTCTATATGTTTTGTACTCAGAGGGAAATGACACTGTGTTAGAAATGATTAAAAGCAGTGAAAATGTTGTATCTGAAACAGAACGCAAGATAGAGGACGAAAAACGGTCAATACAAGAAAGTCCTAAAAAAGAAACTGTATTTAATAATATAAAAATGCTTGCTGACGTATGGCCCCACATCAACAAGCAGAAGAAAAATAACATACTTAAGAATATAATAGAAAAAGTAGTTATTGTCAATGGTGATATTGAAATACAGTTAAAAACGTTTTAGCGTCAAAAATAGCCGTAGGTACGGCATATAGGAAGTGCTAATGCCGTATTTATCATACATAATTTTATCAAAAAAATCCATGTCGCACAATAGTCTTTATAATGTCGCTTTTAGCGACTTTTTTTGTGCAATAATTCATATATAGGAGAAAAATCATGATTATGAATTTTAGCCCATTTGAATTTGAAATATTGAACGAGCATATTAGCAATGATGAAATGGAGATAATTAACATGAAAAAGGAGATAGATTATGCAGGGTTTAATGAACCAAATGTATTACAATCCACAGTACAGAGCACCGTACTATAGTCAAAATGTTCAAAGTGGATATCAGGCTCCTGTAGATCAGTTTCAGCAGCAGGCTCCTGTATATGCACCGCAAGGCATTCAAATGTACGGGAAAATCGTACAGAACGTAGAGAGCATTACAGCAAATGATGTTCCTATGGATGGAAGTGTTGCGTATTTCCCCAAGCAGGACATGACAGAGATTTATGCAAAGTCATGGGGAGCAGACGGAAAGATCAGGACGCGCATTTACAGACCTATTTCTGATGATATGAACATTTTACTGGGTGAATCTGAAAAACCGAAATTTGACCTATCAGAGAAAGCCACAGAGGGTATTATGAAGCGTTTTGATGAGTTAAGTCAGAAGATAGAACAGCTTGAGGAATCAATGACTAATTCTATGGCTAAAAAGCCAGTTCCAAAGACTAAAACAATCAAGGACGGAGGGGAAGCAGAATGAACATGAATCCTATGCAATTAATGAAAGCAATGAAAAATCCGCAACAGTTTATCCAGTCTATGATGGGTAACAGTAATGTTATGTCTAATCCGATGGCTAAAAATATAATGAATATGGCTCAAAAAGGAGATTTAAAAGGAATAGAGCAGTTTGGAAGAAACATAGCCAAAGAGCGTGGGGTTGATTTTGACTCAGAATTTGAAAGATTCAAATCAAAAATGGACTTTAAATAAGACATATTAGGGTTTTGTCCGGACAATAAAAACCAACGGTTCCCTATTTGTACAAAAATATAAATAGGAGGTACTAATATGTTTGAAACAAACAACACGCCTTTCACTATGCCTGTTATGCCAGCCACTGGTGGATATGGAAATGACGGTGCATGGGTCGGCAATGAAGCATGGTGGATCATTATTTTTGTATTATTCTTCGCTTTTGGAGGATGGGGAAATAATGGTTTTGGCAACAATGGCGGTGGTTATGTAGCTACAGCAGCTACACAGGCTGATATTCAGAGAGGATTTGACAATCAGGCAGTAATTTCTAAGCTTGATGGAATTTCCAACGGACTTTGTGATGGATTCTATGCACAGAATACCGCTCTTATGAACGGGTTCCATGGTGTAGACAATGCAATCTGTAACTTAGGATATCAGACACAGCAGGGATTTAACACCACCAACATTGCCTTAATGCAGGGGCAGAACGCATTGCAGTCACAACTTGCAAATTGCTGCTGCGAAACACGTGAAGCTATTCAGGGATTGAACTACAATATGGCACAAAATACTTGTGCACTGCAGAACACAATGAACAGCAACACAAGAGACATTATTGACAGTCAGAATGCCGGTACGAGAGCAATTCTTGATTACCTGTGTCAAGAAAAGATCTCATCCTTACAGGCAGAGAATAGTACTCTGCGCATGGCAGCTTCACAGGATCGTCAGAGCGCACTGCTTACAACTGCAATGTCTGCTCAGACACAGCAGATCATTAACGCTGTGAACCCTTCACCTATCCCGGCATATCAGGTTCCCAATCCTAATGCATATTACGGATGCGGATGCAACACTGGCTGTGGATGCTAAGAACTGCATATTGAGTAACTTAACCTATATGGTTATGTCTGCTATGCAGAATTACTGACAACATGGGGGCAGGCTGATATGGTTTGCCCCTGTTTATATGAAAGAGAGGTATATATTATGGCTGAATTTACAGCAATTTCATTACAGAGAGTAGCACAGGGAGAGGATGTTGCGCTTACAGAAACAGCAGTTTGTGGCAGCAGTTGTATTGTGCACAGGCAGGGATCAGGAATTGTAAAGTTGAGAGGAATCACAGGGCAGTGCAAGGCAAGGTTCCTTGTAGATTATTCCGGGAACATTCAGATTCCGACTGGTGGCACTGTGGAAGCTATTTCCCTTGCCCTTGCAGTAGACGGTGAACCATTGCAGGCTACAAAAATGATTGTAACACCGGCAGCAGTGGAAAATCTATTTAATGTATCTGCGCAGGCTTATATTGATGTTCCCAAGGGATGCTGCAGCACTGTGGCAGTTCAGAACACTTCCGGACAGGATATCGAAGTACAGAACAGCAATTTAACAGTGGTAAGAACAGCTTAAGGAAGGAGATGATATTATGCACAAATGGGCGAAAGAAATTCTCGAATGCGTAAAGAAAAATGCAGAAGTAGCCGGCTATGATAAATTTTCCGGTCAGACGCTTGATGATCTTAAGGACTGGACAGAAATTGTAAAGAACATTGCTTGCTTTGATAAAGATTACAGAATTATTGAAGCTATGGAAAAAGCAGAGGACAGCGGTAAAATCATGGATATGCTTGAAATGTATGAAGATTATCCTGATCGCAGGTATTATGACCACTACAGATATTCCAACGGAAGATTCGCACCGAAGGGTAGCGGAACATACCGGAGAGGATATGAAGAGCCGCCTTATTACCATGTAATGCCGAGAGAATACCATGATTACAGCGACATGGAGAATATGCGTGACATGGACAGAAACAGAGGACGTATGTACTATGCTGACCAGCATTCAGAAAGCCGGTATGACCGGGCAAAGAGAATGTACACTGAAAGCAAGGAATTGCACAAAGGGAACACTCCGGCAGACAAGGATCAGAAGATGAAAGACCTTGAGGGTTATTTTAAAGAAATCTCTGATGATATCACCGGAATGATCGTAGACGCTTCACCGGAAGAAAAAGCAATGCTCAGAACAAAGCTGACTACGCTTGCCGGAAAAGTATAATTGTAAGGGGCAGAAATGCCCCTTATTTTGAACCTTGACAACTGAATACTGGCTAGTGAAATAAATGTGTATAAATGATTTTGGTAAGTTGCCATAAGATACATTGTGTGCTACAATCTCTCTATAATTTTAATAAACAATAGGGGGAAAGGCATATGAAAAAGTGTCCTAATTGTGGTGCGGATAATGAAGATATCCGCGGAATTTGTAAAGAGTGTGGTTATGATATGCGACCAAAGAATCAAGACGGAACTGTGAAGTATACGTTCCATATAGAGGAAAGCAGATTTGGCTTTGCAGTTGCGTCTTTGGTTTTTGGAATAATCGGATTACTTTTGTCATGTCTTATAATAGGTGGTATTCCGGCAATAGTTGCTCTTGTGCTGGGGATAATAGTTGTTATGAAGTCTGATATCAAGAAAGAAAAAATAATGGCTATTGTTGGTCTGTCCTGTTCAGGAATAGCATTGATCATGTCTGTTTTTATGATTCTTGTTGTTTTGGCTTCAAGTTCCCCTAATGACAATAGCAATACTTCTCAGGCTGATAATACTGGATCATCAACAGATAATGAATCATCGGAGAGCACAAATATTATAGAAAAAGTTCAAAAAGAAAACAGAGATGATTTTGTCAGCCAATGCACAAAGGATTTTGATTACAAAGACCTGATCCGTAATGAGAACGAAAATGCCGGAAAGAAGATAGAACTGGAAGTACAGATTAAGCAAGTGTTACATGACGGAGGAACAACCTACTATCGTGCAGAAGCTAATGATGAGTATGACATGTGGCTTGGTGATGAGTATGTTATCTATGATACAAGAAAAGAAGATAAAACAAAAATTCTTGAAGATGATATTTTGAGAGTTTATGGGATATATAACGGAACAAAAGACATGGTAAGGACATTTACACTTTCGGAAGATGCCATTCCCTCAGTCAGTATGTACTATATAGAATTTCTTGATGAAAATTCAGTATCAAATGGACTTGATGAAGAAACCTTGAATGACGGTACTATTGATACGGATTTTGGAGATTTCTATTTGAAATATACTGGTTATGAATTGGCAAGGAATTATGACGGAGAAAGTTGTATTATTGTTTATTTTGATTACACTAATCTCTCTAATGAAAGTGAATCATTTTCATACAGTACTTACATAACAGCGTTCCAAAACGGAATTGAATGTGATTCTACTTACATTAGCGGAAGGGATAATGAAGCATGTAATAACAGTCATAAAGATGTAAAGAATGGTGTTACATTGAGGGTTGCCGAAGTATTCAAGCTAAATAATTTGACTGAGGTTGAAATAGAGTGTAAAAAACCTGGAGGAAAAGCAGTAGACACAGTTACGATACAATTACAATAGAATACCGTTTATTTTATGGGGCAATTAATTTTGCCCCATTTTTTTGAAATTTGGGGTTGACTTTTTGAGCCACAAAAAGTATTATTTAATTGTGCCACAGAAAGTGAGGTGTTAAAATGTCACCACGCACAGGAAGACCTAAAACGCTTGTTCCTAAAACAATAGAGGTAAAAGCAAGGATTGATGTTAAAACAAATGAAAAGCTAAACCAATATTGTGAAAAACACAATGTTACAAGAACAGATGTCATAAGAAAAGGGATTAACAGTGTTTTAGAAAATGAAAAAGAGTAACCTGCCGACTCTCAAATCTTACGGTTACTCTCAAAACACACTTACAAGTAAGTGATAAATCTATCATATCATTTTTCTTGTAAGTAATCAACAAGGAAAAATTGAAAATTGTTGTTGACATACTGCCACCCATATATTATTATGGATGTACAAAAGTGAGGTGATAAAAATGTCGCCAAGAACTGGCAGACCTATTGCTGGAAACGAGCCAAAAAAAACAAGAATATCATTGAGAGTAACAGAATCAACTTCAAAAAAATTTCAAGAATGCGCAGAAATTGAATCTAAAACTCAAGTTGCATTATTCGAGGATATGGTTAATTGTTTCCATGATAGGTTAACAAAAAAAGAAGAGTAATCCTACGACCATCAAATCTTCAGATTACTCTATCACCGTTCTTTGTGAAACGGTAAATCTATCATACCATTCTCACAAAGAATAAGCAACAACGATTTTGTAACTATTTGCCGCCAAATTAAAACACCCGTAGCGATAACAGCCACTGAATGCGGCACAGTGGCAAAACTTAAAATCCTTGTTGAAGTAACAATGAAACAGGGCACGTCTTATCAACCCCAAATCAGATAGGACGTGTCCTAATTCAAAAATAGGAGGAATGTTATGATGAGATATAACATGGTTACTATACCGGAAGAAAGATACAATGCCATGGTTCGTTCATATGATGAAGCCATGGTTATGCAGGAATTATACAGGGATATGCTCATAAGATACCATGAAGGTACTCTTACTGTGGCTGACCGGAAGAAAATACAGAAACTGGTCGCAGGAGGTGCACGATAATGGAAAGTGTGATTACCGTAGGCAATGCCGAAATGCAGATCAGAGAGTACAACGGTCAGCGAGTGGTTACTTTTAAAGATGTTGATATGGTGCATGAAAGACCAAATGGTACAGCAAAAAGGACTTTTACAAAGAACAAGAAACATTTTATTGATGGAAAAGATTATTACTCCATAACAAAAAGGGAGTTCGGGACGAAATACGTCCCAAACCCATCTCAATTATCAGGCAATCCTAACATTGAAGTTATATTATTGACCGAGACTGGTTACCTAATGCTCGTAAAGTCATTCCGTGATGATTTGTCATGGGAAGTTCAGCGCAAGCTGGTAACATCGTACTTCAACGCAAAGCAGACACCACCGCAGATTGAATCAAGGGCGGAAAACGCACCGAGTTGCCCTGAAACAACAGACTGGTACACGATCAACAAGAACCGGCTGAATGATATTGCCTTGTATATCAAGAAGTCGGAGAAAGAATTTACCACAGCGTTCTTCAACCTGATCGGATCAGTGTACGATATCGAGAGAGCAATCGTCATTTACTGCAAGGAAACTGATAAGTACCCAAGCAAGTATGATCTCTTGAATTACTTCCCCAATTTGAGGGCAGAAGCAGACCGTAGATTACAGTTAATCGAGGACGAAATAGAGGACAGAAAAAGGAGATAGTTTTAAGAAAGCCACTAGCCAGTATTTGGTTAGTGGTTTTTTATTTGGAGGTAAACAGCATGAAATTTATTGTAAACAATTCAGAGTGGAATCTTGTATTTGTTCCGGCAGGTAGCATGAGCCTACAGCGCAGTGACGGCACATTCACGATCGGAGTATCAGACAACAATGTAAAGACCGTATACATGGCAGAAGGACTTTCAGACTACATGACAGACAGGGTTCTGTGCCATGAATTAACCCATGTTTTCAGTTTTGAAAATGACTGCCACATTCCCATTGAAACAGAGGAAGTCATAGCCGATTTTATGGCTACATACGGCAGGAGCATAATATACTGTGCAGATCAGATCATAAGCAGACTAATAAGGAGGATTGGATAGTGAGTAAAATTGAGGAATTATTGAGATATGTTCAGAAGAGCAACCCGGAAATGACAGAGGAAAAATTACTGGAAGAGTTGGTATCCTGTGACGCATCTGTAAGAATACTTTTCATGACAGAAAAAAGTTGCGTACTAAATGATTTTTGACTTTTTGAAAAATTCGGATTTTCAAAAAATCACAGGAAAATCGCAAAAAAAGATGTCACCCCTAAAATTCCTGAGAGAAAAAAATATACCACCTCAGGCTCCCCAGGCATGGAGTTTGAGGTGGTTATCCGGAGAATGTAGCATATCCATATGGTCCGGTATGATTTTCCTTGTGTTTATGCGGTTTTCGTTCCGGTCCCTCGCAATATAAAAGCCATTTTCATGCGATCCGGTCCATGCGTTAAAGTTATGTACTCCCTGCACATATTCGTGCGCACGTGATTACATAGTTAGAGCCATGAACACACACCGCCGCAGGGAAAAGCCTATAACGGCTTATTTTGGCTCTATTCTAACCCATTGCCCTATTTCCTGTCAATGGGCGATTTGTATTCTCCTATAAGGGCATCAACGTGATTCAGTGATACATTGATTATCCTTTCTGCTTCTTCTCCTGTTGTTTCGCCTTTTAACAGGGATCGGATCGCCATTTCTATGCTTTTATATTCCCTGTTTGCTGATTCTAGCATTTTTTTGCTTTTCATTTGTGCACCTCCTTTTTCTTTTATAAAAAACCGCCGCCGGTAGTGATCCGGCTGGCATCCTCTGCGGTGGTTAGTGTTCAAGTTCAAAAATAGCCCAACGCAATGCTGCTATTGCTGCAGCATCTTTTTCTTTCTCTGCCCTCTCCAGTAGAGCATACAATACCTCAATTTTTTTCTGTTCCATGTCGTGCACCTCCTTTCCTGTTTTTAGGGTAAAAGCAAGCCGGGGAATTGAACCCCGGTAGAATACCGCCTATTCTTGCCTAATCTGCTAAAATCATAGTTCCTGCAGACGGTGGAAAGCCCACCGTTTCGACTAATTGTAAGTAATTTCCTGCATGATCTGATGCAGTTCTGACTCGGATTTCTTTCTGTGCATTTCTTTGAAATCCTTTTCAGCTTTCGCCTGTGCTTCTTTTTTTGTGTATCCTCGACCTCTCCAAAGGTCGTACAATTCTTCTATTGTCCAATTTTTCATTTTAAAACCTCCTTATTTGCTTGTCTCATCAGTGGCAAGGTTGCAACCCTACACCAGACCGCCGAAGCGGTTTCGACTAGTATTCTATGAATACAAATTCGCTTTCCGTTTCCAGTTCTGCGAAACGTTTGCCGAATGTAACAAGCATAAATCCGGCATTTCTGTAGTCTTTGATAAGACTTTCAAAGTGATTTTTATTTGCTGCTGTTATCTTATACCTTTTCATTTTATTTATCCCTTTCTCGCCTGTCATCATCAGAGCCGGGAGGCGATCCCGCGGCTGACGCTCCGCAGAGCGTTTCGACTTAATTTATTTCTCTATACAGTTTTTCATATTCCTCGCACTCTTTGCGGTACGGGCAGGCTGTGCAGTCACTCTCGTATTTCTTGCACTGGTCGATCAGCAGGTTTTCAAGTTCCTCAAATCTTTCTACATCTGTCATTTTTATGATCTCCTTTTCTTGGTGGTTTGTTCTCTTGTTGATATTATAATATCAGATATAATGCACTTATACAAGATGTAATATTGAACAAATAATGCACATATAAATTGCTTGAATTTGTTGAAAATGTATAATGCACATATATACTTGACTATATAATGCACTTATGCTATTATTTTTATATGATGACAAGGAAGGAGATAAAGGCATGAGCGAGAATAAAACATCAATAGCACAGCTTAAAGCTGTAAGAGAGTACGAAAAACGGAACGACAGAATAAATGTAGTTTTTCCGTCCGGCACACGTGACAAAATGAAAGAATTTGGAATAGAACATCCAAGCTCTTTTATTAAAGAAGTAGTTGCGGCAGAATTGGAACGAATGGAAAAATATAAAAAATAATGCACATATATACTTGACTATATAATGCACTTATATTATAATAATATTGTCGAAAGGCAATAGGCGAAAGCCGGAAAGGAGAGCCATGGAAGAAATGAACATGCAAGAGAACGCAAGACTGGTGCTTGGTCTTAGAGCTGCCGGATGGGATGAAAAGAAGATCAATGATTTTCTTCTTTATATCGAAACCGGAGAAGAGCAGTATAAGCCAAAACCGGACGAAACAAAGTAAGCAACAGGGGCGAGAGATCGCCCCACATGAAAGGAGAAAATAGAATGAGAATATATAAAATAGAGTCGGTAGCGACTCACGTAAATGAGGTAACAGGAAGGAAGATGCCTGATCAGTCTTGGGTTGGTGATCTCGAGGTTGTCTGCCAAGATCATGACAACGTGTACTGCAAGAACGTTGTCAACAATATGGCGCCCGTTCCATATGTAACGGGATATTCTAAAAAGGATTTCAGGTTCTTTGACGGGGACTTGAAAGAAATAAAATTTGAATAAGTTTATAGATTTGCTACCGCTCCGGCGGTGGCTTTTTTATTTACAGTAAGGACTTGCTGAAAGAAATTTATGCAATTATAATTGCAATTATAATTGCAGTTGTGTATAATAATTATAATTGATTTGAGCGCAATTATAATTGTGATTATAATTGACGTTATAATTGTGATTATAATTGACATTATAATTGGAGGTAATGACAGTATGGAGAAAACAAAAGAACGAAATAATACAAGAGTGAAAAGGCAAAACGAAAAGCAGAAGGAGATTTTTGATCGTGTTTCTGCCGCAGTTCCCAAGGGAACAGTTGACAGGATCAAGAAATTTGGAATATCCGTCAATTTTGCAATAAATGAAGCACTTTCACTTTATCTTGAAGCTATAGAGCAAGAGCCGGAAGAAATGCTCCAAAACAGCCATGGACAAGCAGAGACAGAGCCGGACAAAATGACGGATCAGATCGGAGCTGATCAAGAAGAAAATCCGGCAGAAGATTATCCTGGTGATCCTGTAGAGTTGTCAGCTTGGACGCTACCACAAAAGAGCCATGAAGAAGATACGGAAAACCCTGCTACAGCTGCCAGCATCATGGAAGAATTTAACAACTTACGAGAAAAAATGCAGCAGGAAAAAGAGGAAAAAGAAAGGGCAAAACAGGAAGCCAAAGAAGAAGCAACAAGGCAATATATTGAGCAGCTGAAAAAGATCAGGGAAAACGGAATTGAACCGGAAAACAAAATACGTCTTGCCGATTTTTAGCACATGTATACAATCTGGAACCAAACTGGAACCGAACTGGATCCCTAAGTTAAGTTAAGTTAAGTTAAATTAAGTACTACCATAGTGGAATAATATAATTTACTGGCTTTACTACCATAGTGGAATAATATACTTTTACTGATATAGACCCAACCAAAAAGAAAGTATAGCTAAAGCTATACCAAAGAAAAAATTTTCTTTGCCTGCCTTTTTGCCCTGATCCAGTGAGGGAGCCGGCTCTATTTTGCAGTTTTATAAATTCGCAAAATGCAAACTGAAGGGGTAGAAGAATAGACTTGACAATTTTATATTTTATCTTGTATGCTGTAATCAGTTAGGGAGCTTGCAACAACGTCAGCGAGGATTGTGCCGAAGACCTGAACGAAAAGCAGACCGGAAGAAGAGTTGGACTCACTACCCAACCGACCAAGGGAGAAAAACCAAACCGAAAAAGATTACCAGGTAATTGTATTACTGGTGTAGTTATCTCTTTCCCTTTGTTGGTGGTAGTGGGTCTTTTTATTTAAATTTACAGGAGCTTAGAAATGGCTGAGGATATTAGAAACCGGTATGATAAAACTAAAAATATTATGAGCCTTAGAGGTAGCGTTAAGGATATAATCTGCATATGCCCTAATGGTGTAGAGCTGTACAACAATGACATTGAGATGGCTATTGATTACGCTTGCCAGCAGTATTGTATTGACGACCTTGTCAAAGCCAGCCAACGACAGTGGAAGGCTGTAATGCGTTACATTGGTAAATCAGTTTTTGCAGATAGAAAGATGTTAAAATCTACAGAACTACGAAAGTACGATACTCTTCCATTCTGGAGGACTAATGATAAGTATGACGATGATATGCTTGTTATTTTATATAATTATTATCTCGATATATCTGACAGGTTTAATAAATTAATTAGTGCTGAAGCATTTAGTTTATTCCTTGGTCTTAATAACACTACTGTTAGTGAGTGGAGTAGATTGGAGCCAGGACAGGTAAGATTCGAAATTTTCAAAAATTTGAAGGCTGGAAGATTCGAGTGCATAAAGGATCGAGCATTCGATAATCCTAACGTCACAGGGACAATGTATGTGGGAAATGTCGAATATCAGACCAATCTCCCCGGGGTACGTGAGGACACCAGCAAGAGGGTGCTGTCCGTTGAGGAATTGCCAAAGCTTGGGGAAGTTAATAACAGCATGAAAGCACTAGATGTAGTGCCTGACGTAATACCGAATACAACACCTTGTACAACGCAAAAATTACAGGCAGAAAACACAACATAAAAATAGGGTACACCCTAATTTTACGCGGTGAGAAGCGTTAGAATTTTGTGCAATATGCCGATAGAAAAGACACCGCAGCAGAAGCCTGGAGGAAAAAGACCGGGTAGGGGTCGCACAGAAAACAGCCACCCACCCCTCTCTAAGCACCACAAATATTTTTTAAATAAAAAATCGCCCTTCACATAACAGCGGCAATAGTTTCTAGGAGAAAAAAGAAAAGACCTCTCCGAAGAGAAGCCTTTAAGAATCAAGACGGATCTGAATTATCAACAGACATTAGGTAAGCAGAAACAGCCTTGTCAAGAATCCTGGAAATAGGGATAGAAGTTTTAGCTGAATAGTCCTTAAGTTTTTTGAGAATTTCGTTATCCATGGAAGAGCATATCTGGGAACGATTTTTAAGTACAGTTTTAGACATAAACCAAACCTCCTTTCAAAGGAATTATAAATCCTGTTGTGATACAATGCAACACAAATAAAACACAATAAACTTCAATACAAGCATTGAATGTGTAGCATTTGCGATGTATAATATAGGCAATAGGGAAAGGAAGGAGATTTTGGAGGAAAATGAATATTGGGTACGTCAGGGTGTCTACTGTGGAGCAGCATGAGGAGAGACAGATAGAGGGACTTGATAAATGGCACATTGAAAAATGGTACATTGAAAAAAAGTCCGGGAAGAACATGGATCGTGAGAAGTTGAACGAGATGCTTGAAGATGTTTGTGAGGGGGATACGATTTATGTTCACGATTTTAGCCGTTTGGCCAGAAGCACAAAAGACTTGCTGAATATTGTTGAATTTCTGAATAATAAGGGAGTTCACCTTGTAAGCAATAAGGAGAACATAGACACATCTACACCTCATGGGAAATTAATGTTGACGATGCTTGCGGCCATATATGAGTTTGAGAGAACAAATATGTTGGAGAGGCAGGCAGAGGGAATAGAGATTGCGAAGAGGAATAATGTTTACAAGGGAAGAAAGAAGAAGAAGGTATCCAAGGATTTGCTTGAATCAGGAATGGTAAAAATTAACCTTGGATTTATAACCAAGAAGGAGTTGGCAGAAGAACTTGGAATATCAATACCGACGTTAAATAATCGGATTAAAGGGGCATGATGGAAGTATTTGGGAAAAGCATAAAGGATGAATGCCAATATTGCGGCGAAATCCTTCAATGTGAAAAATTCAAGAAAGGTCATGGCATTGATCAAGAGAGATCCGGTGTTTCGGATATGGTTAAGTGTCAGATGAGACACTGGGAAAACCGGGTGAAAGATAAGACAGATGAATCTTGACAGCCATTGAAATAGACTTTGAAGGGATGGTGAGAATAATGATTCTGCGTGAAACAATGCATCCTGTTTAGCAATATGTGAATATGCCATAATAAGTAAAAAAACAACATACCACACATTATTTGAATTTTACACCCCGTAAATTTCAAAAGTATAAATCGTGGATAGTTGGTCTGTCCACGTAATGGGCTATCGCCAAACGGAAAGGCAAAGGATTTTGGTTCCTTCATTTCCCGGTTCGAATCCGGGTAGCCTAGCTCAGTGCTTTTTGGGGCATGCACTGACTCCTTTCTTTAGGTATTACCCACTAGCGGAATGCTGTTAAGGATCGGCGCAAGATCCGGTGGGGATCAGTATTTTTTTCCTACAAGATTGAAATACTTTGTGAAAATCAACTTATATCTTTCCATGAGGATATATCCGTTACAGGCGGAACCCCAACCCCCTATAATTAATCAATGCACTTGCCTGGGGTGCAATTACCAGGAAGGATAGGCACACTCCTTATAAGATGTGCCAATATGCGGGGTGGAGCAAAGGAAGCTCGTCTGGCTCATAACCAGAAGGTTGCAAGTTCGAGTCTTGTTCCCGCTATTTTGCCATATGGCACGGCTGGCTTCGGGTCGTTAAATAAACTTGGTGACAAGGATAAAGCATGAATATGCGACTGCTAATGACATGGCTTGGTAGGTGTCATGAAAAAGGCACTGTAATAATGCAGAAATGCGGGGATAGTCCATGTACATGCGGTGCAAATCCTTAATCTCCATTTATATAATTTGAAAATGTAGATTGCGACATATAAGAATGTTTCCATCTATAGTGGTTTGTTGTGGAAATGATAATGGTTTATAAAGAAATTGACAGAGTAATTAGTAATGATTTTGGGAAAGAAATGATAGAAACAACGACTTTGCAAGATGAACCAGTAATTCATGCAAGTAATAAGAAAATTGAAAATATCTTGACAAATGTTTTTTATGATCGTGGCATGGAAGGAGTATTATATATTGCTAATACTGAAAAAGATATTGGTGGATTTCTGAAATATATATTACAAAAATTACATATTTCTGGGAAGAAAGCAATTATAGATAATAAAAATAGAATTTTAATAACAGATGATGTATTTATTTATGGAAAATGTTTATATGGGAATCTTCTTGGAATTGGATATTCTGGTACTTCATATTATGTCATTAGTGATAAGATTACAAAAGGATACTGCTATGAAAAATCACATATTGCTGAGAACGAAAAACGCAAGTTAGATGAAATGCTCATTCATTTACCTGAAAATGCAAAAGAAATTTCTGAGTTAGAACTAATGTATTATTTGGGATTGATTTAATTTAATTGAGGAAATATATGATAAAAAATTGTGTAAATTGTGGTGCTCCAATAGATAATAAATATAAACAATGCCCATATTGCGATACACCATATGAATTAACAGGATTTTCTTGTGACATTGATCCTTACAATAATATAGGGATTCTGAATATTGGCGGACATAGCATAAATATTCGTTTGACAGAAATGGAAACAGATGTTGGAGCTATTCCTGTCGCTAGTTTGACTGAACCTTGCTCAAAAATTATTTATAATCGACCTGTATGCAGGACATTTACATTTACTGAAATATAGGGGGAATGAAATGACAATACATGAAATGAACGTATGCATTGAAAAAATGAGAAAATGCTACAAATTCAACGATAATAATACAGCTATTGAATTTGAACCAAATTTGCTTGCGGGAGAAAAGAATGCATATGTTACAGTATATACCTGTGATCAAAATGGAACGGAAATAAAAATGACGAAAAAAGTTGACCACACAGTGTGAAAATAAAATATTGATCTTTATTTGTAGAATAAAATATAAGTAACCGACTACGAGCAGCCGTAGCCGCTAACCTAAAACAATTATAGGCAGAGTAGTCTATAGTGGCATCTCTGCGAAAGCAGGAGGTGCTTTCTTTTTGGCAAGTTCAAGCCTAATTTCAACAGTAAACAGCTATGAAAATTACATACAGCGACATGGAATAGATGAATCTGTAATAAATGCTATGGTAGAAGCATCCAGAATCGCCATTAAGAGCGATAAAGATACGCAGTACGGATTATCTTTAAGCAACAGGACAAAGGGTCTTATTCAGGCTTATACGCTCAATAAAACAGGTGGTACAATTTGGGATCTTGAAAAGTATGCGCAGCAGCATGAAAAAGAATATAAACTTTTTGATTTGCAGTACGATTTACTTCTTCTGGAATCAAGGGATATATTTGAAAGCTTT
>ERZ1034882.53-NODE-53-length-65677-cov-85.081878_pt1 | contig 65677 bp, 66 predicted proteins | sample MGYA00520606_ERZ1034882 | MGnify/ENA primary metagenome ERZ1034882 (study PRJEB33766, sample SAMN09781726) | gut metagenome | biome: gut microbiome | host: Homo sapiens | place: Madagascar | study: EMG produced TPA metagenomics assembly of the PRJNA485056 data set...
GTGTCTACCATGTCCCCGAACAAGCGTTCACTATGTCCCCGGACCGTACACCCCAAAGGGGAGAGGGTGTAATCGTCCCCTCTCCCCTTTGGGGAGAGGGTTAGGGTGAGGGGGAAATACCGCTCTACGCTTTCCCCGCTTTTGCCAGCTCTTTCACCAGCGGCAGCATCACTTTCACCACATCCCGGCTGCGGTGCTCTATGCGCTGCGGCAGGGCGCTATCAATGTGCTGTTGATTATCCAGCATCACGTTATGCCAGCTTGTCCCGTCCGGAAAGGCTTTCGATTTAGTCCGCTGCTGATAGCCATCTTTCTTGCCCAGCGACCAGTTTGTCGCTTCCACGTACAGTACCGGAATGCCGGCCTTATCGAACACTTCGCCGTCGTTACAGCAGCCCGTTCCTCGCGGATAGCTGGCGTTCCCGCCAGGATTGGTCGTGGCATAAACGCCGTGGCTGCGGGCAATCGCCAGCGCCCGGTCACGGGTCAGTTTCCGCACGGTACCTGGCGTACTCTGTCCGCTATTGAAATAGAGCTTATCGCCGACGATTAAATTATCGAGGTTAATCACCAGCAGCGTATTTTTCTTCTCCTCTGCGCTCATGCGCTTAAGGAGATTCTCAGCGCCAAGCTTGCCTTCCTCTTCGCCGCTGGTCGCCACAAAGCGAATACCATATTTTGTCGGGATGTCTTTCATCCGCTCGGCCAGCTCAAGCATCACGCCCAGGCCTGCGGCGTTATCGTCCATGCCCTGCAGCGTCAGCCCACCGAGGTTGTTATCCGAATCTGCGTCACTCTGCGGGGCGTAGGTATCAAGGTGCGCCATAATAATGATCTGCTCAGCCGCGCGACCTTCATGCGCCGCGATAACCGTACTGCCGGTCACGTTATGCCAGTTTTTGGTTTTATTTCTGGAGGTATAAACGTAGCGGCTGTGAAACGAACGGATATCACTCTGGTAACCCATATCGGCAAACTGCTGACGAATATAGTCGGCGGAGAGCATTTCCGCCGGAGAGCCGGTCATGCGTCCGGGGAAGACGGTAGCAATATGCCGCGCCTGCATATTGGCGATTTCACCATACGGTTGATTTTTTGCCTGAGCCGGAAGGATGAAGCAAACGCCGAGCGCCAGGGCAGCAATACGGTGGCGCGTTGCGGAAAACATAGGGAGTCCTTAAAAAACAGAGCAAAATTTTAACCCGCCTAGTATGAAACTGTGATCGCCCATACACAATTTGAATTGCTCTTAAATGCCCGAAATTTCGCGTGTTAAGCACTTTTTGATATTTGCTTTTTCATTGCGTTATTCCATTGAGTAACTACTCATTCCAATTCGTAATTTCATTCGGTCTAAGCCGCCCCCTATAGTCCCTCTATTCCTTGTTGTGAGTGAGTTGTTGCTTGTGGACTATCTGCCCTTATTTGCCGCGATTAAAGAGAAACCGGTGCTGGTTGTTGGTACCGGTGACATTGCCGATCGCAAAATCGCGTTTCTGCAGCGTGCGGGCGCGCAGGTGCAGACCGTCGCAGAGGCAGATTTTGACGAATCACAGATCGACAGCGTGGTGCTGGTGATTGCGGCAACGGAAAATCGCGAACTCAACCGGCGGATCTCCGAGGCCGCGCAGGCGCGTTACCGCCTGGTGAACGTGGTCGACGACCAGCCTTTATGCTCGTTTATCTTCCCCTCAATCGTCGACCGATCGCCGCTGCTGGTGGCTATCTCTTCCGGCGGCACCGCACCGGTGCTGGCGCGCGTGCTGCGTGAAAAAATCGAAGCGCTGTTGCCAACCAGCCTTGGACGAATGGCGGAGAAAGCCAGCTACTGGCGCAACCATCTGAAAACCCGCCTGACCAGCGTGACGGAACGCCGTCGCTTCTGGGAGCGCGTGTTTCGTGGCCGCTTTGCCAGCCTGATGCATGCCGGTAATGAGACGGCGGCACAAAAAATTCTTGAAGACGAACTGGATAACCCCGGCAGTACGGGCGGGGAAATCATTCTGGTGGGGGCCGGGCCAGGTGATGCCGGACTCCTGACGCTGCGTGGCCTGCAGGTACTGCAGGATGCGGACGTGGTGTTCTATGACCATCTGGTCACCGACGGCGTGCGCGAACTGATCCGTCGCGATGCGGAGCAAATCTGCGTCGGCAAACGGGCAGGCGAGCACTCTGTCCCCCAGCATGACACCAACCAGATGCTGATTGCGGCCGCCAGAGCGGGCAAGACCGTGGTGCGCCTGAAAGGCGGCGATCCGTTTATTTTTGGTCGCGGCGGTGAAGAGCTGCAGGCGGCAGCCGAAGCGGGCGTGCCGTTCCAGGTGGTGCCAGGCATCACGGCGGCCTCTGCGGTAACGGCCTACGCCGGTATTCCGCTCACGCATCGCGATTACGCCCAGAGCGTGACCTTTGTGACCGGCCACTACAAGGCGGACAGTACGCCGTTTGACTGGTCGCACCTCGCCCAGAGCCGACAGACGCTGGCTATCTACATGGGCACCATGAAGGCGGCGGACATCAGCGAACAGCTTATTCAGCACGGCCGTGAGGCGACGACGCCAGTCGCCGTGATTTCCCGCGGTACGCGCGTCGATCAGCACGTTGCTGTCGGCACACTTCAGGAACTTGCAACCCTGGCGAAAGACGCCCCGATGCCCGCTCTGATCGTGGTTGGGGAAGTGGTGCAACTGCACAGCACGCTCGCCTGGTTTCAGCACACAACCGACACAGAAGGCTTCGGCGCTTCTGTCATAAATTTGGCTTAAGGAACGGTTATGGACCAAAAACGTCTTACTCACCTGCGACAGCTTGAAGCGGAAAGTATCCATATTATCCGCGAAGTGGCCGCCGAGTTTTCTAACCCGGTGATGATGTACTCCATCGGTAAAGATTCCAGCGTCATGCTGCATCTGGCGCGTAAAGCGTTTTATCCGGGTACGCTGCCGTTCCCGCTCCTGCACGTAGATACCGGCTGGAAATTCCGCGAGATGTATGAGTTCCGCGACCGTACCGCGAAAGCCTACGGCTGTGAGCTGCTGGTGCATAAAAACCCGGAAGGAGTGGCGATGGGCATTAACCCGTTCGTGCACGGCAGCGCCAAACACACCGATATCATGAAAACCGAGGGGCTGAAGCAGGCGCTGAATAAATACGGTTTTGATGCGGCCTTCGGCGGCGCGCGCCGTGACGAAGAGAAATCCCGCGCCAAAGAGCGCATCTACTCCTTCCGCGACCGCTTCCACCGCTGGGATCCCAAAAACCAGCGTCCGGAGCTGTGGCACAACTACAACGGTCAGATCAACAAAGGCGAAAGCATTCGTGTCTTCCCGCTCTCCAACTGGACCGAGCTGGATATCTGGCAGTACATCTATCTGGAAAATATCGAGATCGTTCCGCTGTATCTGGCGGCTGAACGCCCGGTGCTGGAGCGCGACGGCATGCTGATGATGATCGACGACGATCGTATCGACCTGCAGCCGGGGGAAGTGATCAAAAAACAGATGGTGCGTTTCCGTACCCTGGGCTGCTGGCCGCTGACCGGCGCGGTGGAATCCAGCGCGCAGACGCTGCCGGAGATCATCGAAGAGATGCTGGTGTCGACCACCAGCGAGCGACAGGGGCGCGTGATCGACCGCGACCAGGCAGGCTCGATGGAGCTGAAGAAACGTCAGGGTTATTTCTAAGGAGCCGCCATGAACACCACTATTGCTCAACAAATTGCCAAAGAAGGCGGCGTGGAAGCGTATCTGCACGCGCAACAACATAAAAGCCTGCTGCGTTTTCTGACCTGCGGCAGCGTGGATGACGGGAAAAGTACCCTGATTGGCCGCCTGCTGCACGATACGCGCCAGATTTATGAAGATCAGCTCTCTTCCCTGCATAACGACAGTAAGCGTCACGGTACCCAGGGCGAAAAACTCGACCTGGCGCTGCTGGTAGATGGCCTGCAGGCGGAGCGCGAGCAGGGCATCACCATCGACGTGGCCTATCGTTATTTCTCCACCGAGAAGCGCAAATTTATTATCGCCGACACCCCGGGGCACGAGCAGTACACCCGCAATATGGCGACCGGTGCGTCGACCTGTGACCTGGCGATCCTGCTGATCGACGCCCGTAAAGGCGTGCTGGATCAGACCCGTCGCCACAGCTTTATCTCCACGCTGCTGGGGATCAAACACCTGGTGGTGGCCATCAATAAGATGGATCTGGTGAGCTTCAGCGAAGAGACGTTCGACGCGATCCGCCAGAGCTACCTGACCTTTGCTGAACAGCTGCCGGGCAACCTCGACATTCGCTTTGTGCCGCTCTCGGCGCTGGAAGGGGACAATGTCGCCTCCCAGAGCGCGAACATGCCGTGGTACAGCGGCCCGACGCTGCTGGAAGTGCTGGAGACCGTTGAGATCCAGCGCGTGGTCGACACCCAGCCGATGCGCTTCCCGGTGCAGTATGTCAACCGTCCGAACCTCGATTTCCGCGGGTTCTCCGGTACCCTCGCTTCGGGTGTCGTGAAGGTGGGGCAACGCGTCAAGGTGCTGCCATCCGGTGTGGAATCAACCATTGCCCGTATCGTTACTTTTGACGGTGACCTGCAGGAAGCGGGCGCCGGTGAAGCGGTAACGCTGGTACTGAAAGACGAGATTGATATCAGTCGCGGAGACCTGCTGGTGGATGCCCAGGAAACGCTGGCGGCCGTGCAGGGTGCTTCCGTGGACGTGGTATGGATGGCGGAGCAGCCGCTGACCGCGGGTCAGAGCTATGACATCAAAATTGCCGGCAAGAAAACCCGCGCCCGCGTGGACGGCATTCAGTTCCAGGTGGACATTAACAACCTGACCCAGCGCGAGGTCACCGAGCTGCCGCTGAACGGCATTGGTCTGGTCGATCTGACCTTCGACGAACCGCTGGTGCTGGATCCGTATCAGCAGAATCCGGTGACGGGCGGGCTGATCTTTATCGACCGCTTGACGAACGTTACCGTCGGCGCGGGTATGGTGCGCGAGCCAAACGAGCAGGCGAGCGTGGCCTCGGAATTCAGCGCCTTTGAGCTGGAGCTGAACGCGCTGGTGCGTAAGCACTTCCCGCACTGGGGCGCACGCGATCTGCTGGGAGGTAAGTAATGGCCGCCCATGATGAGAACGTCGTCTGGCATCCTCATCCGGTCACCGTCGCCCAGCGCGAACAGCTCCACGGCCACCGTGGGGTTGTGCTGTGGTTTACCGGGCTCTCTGGCTCCGGTAAATCCACGGTCGCCGGGGCGCTGGAAGAGGCGTTGCATCAGCAGGGAGTAAGCACCTACCTGCTGGATGGCGACAACGTGCGCCACGGCCTGTGCAGCGATTTGGGGTTCAGCGATGACGATCGTAAAGAGAACATCCGCCGGGTCGGGGAGGTCGCCAGCCTGATGGCGGACGCCGGGCTGGTGGTGCTGACGGCGTTTATCTCACCGCACCGCGCCGAGCGCCAGATGGTGCGCGAACGTGTGGGTCAGGATCGCTTTATCGAAGTGTTTGTCGACACCCCGCTGGAGGTTTGCGAAGCGCGCGATCCGAAAGGGCTGTACAAAAAAGCCCGTGCCGGTGAACTGCGCAACTTCACCGGCATTGACGCGGTCTACGAAGCGCCTGAATCGCCTGAGATTCACCTGGAAGGTCAACAATTGGTAACAAATTTAGTAAGCCAATTATTAGACCTGCTCAGACGGGACGATATTATCAGATCCTGAGACGGTATCGTTCGGGAGCTGTCTTCCCGAACGATGAGTCACGGTCACAGGATTAGCTATGCGCAACAGTGAAAATTACATCATCACCACCGGGTCGGAGCCGCTTGCGACCGACGACGAGACGACCTGGTCATTTCCTGGGGCCATCATTGGCTTCGTCTCATGGTTGCTGGCGCTTGGCATTCCGTTTCTCATCTACGGCGGTAACACGCTGTTCTTCTTTCTCTACACCTGGCCTTTCTTCCTGGCGTTAATGCCCGTGGCGGTGGTTGTCGGCATTGCGCTGCACTCGCTGCTCAATGGCCGCCTCCTGTACAGTACCGCGATCACGATTGTGACGGTGGTTCTGATGTTTGGCCTGTTATTTTTGTGGCTCATGGGCTAACTTCAGCCATAATTCAAACCGTAACCAACTGTGTGGCGATATTGTGCAGGACGATTCTGCGGAAAAAATGTGGTACATTTGCCCGCGATGTTGCGGCATCTCTGTTACCCCGGCGTTGTGCTCTGGGGAAGTCTTGGGATGAGGATGCCGTTTTTCAGGGGGCAGGATGGGTAAACTAACGCTGCTGTTGCTGGCTTTGCTAATCTGGCTGCAATATTCGCTGTGGTTCGGTAAGAACGGACTGCACGACTATAGCCGGGTGAGTGATGACGTCGCGGCTCAGCAGGCAACAAACGCCAAACTTAAGGCGCGAAACGATCAACTCTTCGCTGAAATTGATGACCTCAATGGCGGGCAAGAGGCGATTGAAGAACGCGCACGCAATGAACTCAGTATGACTAAGCCGGGCGAAACCTTTTATCGTCTGGTTCCGGATGCGTCTAAACGCAATCAGGGCTCAGCACAAAACAATCGATAATCAGGCCCAGGATTACGACATGGCAGTAACTTTTTCGGACGTATGCGCCGTGGTGCCGGCCGCAGGTTTTGGCCGGCGCATGCAGACAGAATGTCCCAAGCAATACCTCTCTATTGGCGATAAAACGATCCTCGAGCACGCCGTGGCGGCGCTGCTGGCGCACCCACGGGTGACGCGGGTGATCATCGCCATCAGCCCGGGCGATGCGCGCTTCGCGCAGTTACCGCTGGCCAATCACCCACAGATTACCGTTGTCGATGGCGGTGCCGAGCGCGCCGATTCCGTGCTGGCAGGCATTCAGGCTGCCGGAAACGCGCCGTGGGTGCTGGTGCATGACGCGGCGCGTCCGTGTCTGCATCAGGACGATCTCGCTCGCCTGCTGGCGTTGAGTGAAACCAGTCGGGTGGGTGGCATTCTGGCTGCCCCTGTGCGTGACACCATGAAGCGTGCCGAGCCGGGCAAAGCGGCTATCGCCCACACCGTTGAGCGCGTCGATTTATGGCACGCGCTGACGCCACAATTTTTCCCCCGCGAATTACTCCATGACTGCTTAACGCGAGCGCTGAATGAAGGGGCGACCATTACGGACGAGGCCTCGGCGCTGGAGTATTGCGGTTTCCACCCAACGCTGGTTGAAGGACGTGCTGATAATATAAAAGTGACGCGTCCGGAAGATTTACAGCTCGCGGAATTCTATCTTACCCGTTCGACCCATCAGGAGAAGGCATAATGCGAATTGGACACGGTTTTGATGTACACGCCTTTGGCGGAGAAGGCCCAATTATCATTGGCGGCGTGCGCATTCCTTATGAAAAAGGGCTGCTGGCACATTCTGATGGCGACGTGGCGCTGCATGCGCTTACCGACGCCTTACTGGGCGCTGCGGCGCTGGGCGATATTGGCAAACTGTTCCCGGACACCGACCCGGCCTTTAAAGGGGCGGACAGCCGCGAGCTGCTGCGCGAAGCGTGGCGCCGCATCCAGGCGAAAGGCTACACCCTCGGCAACGTTGACGTCACGATTATTGCTCAGGCACCGAAAATGCTGCCGCATATTCCGCAGATGCGCGTATTTATTGCTGAAGATCTGGGCTGCCATATGGACGACGTCAACGTCAAAGCGACGACCACCGAGAAGCTGGGCTTTACTGGCCGCGGTGAAGGTATTGCCTGTGAAGCCGTGGCGCTGCTGGTGAAGGCGAGCAAATGACAGATTTCGACAACCTGACCTACCTGCACGGTAAACCGCAGGGGCATGGGGTGCTGAAAGCCAGCCCTGAAGACTTCCTCGTGGTGGAGGATCTGGGCTTTGAGCCGGATGGCGAAGGCGAACATATCCTGGTGCGCATTCTTAAAAATGGCTGCAATACCCGTTTTGTGGCCGACGCTCTGGCAAAATTCCTCAAAATTCATGCCCGCGAAGTGAGCTTTGCTGGTCAGAAAGATAAACATGCCGTCACGGAACAGTGGCTCTGCGCCCGCGTGCCCGGCAATGCGATGCCTGATTTAAGCAAATTTGAACTTGAGGGCTGTAAGGTACTGGAATATGCCCGTCACAAGCGCAAATTGCGTCTGGGGGCGTTGAAAGGTAACGACTTTACGCTGGTGCTGCGTGAAGTGACCGACCGCGATGACGTGGAGAAACGCCTGAATGCCATCAGCGCGCAGGGCGTGCCGAACTACTTTGGCGCGCAGCGTTTTGGGATCGGCGGCAGTAACCTGCAGGGCGCATTGCGCTGGGCACAAAGCGATGCGCCGGTTCGTGACAGGAATAAACGCAGTTTTTGGTTGTCGGCGGCCCGCAGTGCGTTGTTTAATCAGATTGTGAGCGAAAGGCTGAAAAAACCGGACGCGAATCAAGTTGTTGTTGGCGATGCGCTACAATTAGCGGGACGCGGAAGCTGGTTTGTGGCAACGGCCGAAGAGATGGCCGATGTACAGTCGCGCGTGGACGCCAAAGCGCTGATGATTACCGCTGCGTTGCCCGGTACAGGCGACTGGGGAACCCAGGGCGAAGCCCTGACGGCGGAGCAGTCTGCCGTTGCGGATGCGCAGGCATTACAATCCTTGCTGGTGCGGGAAAAAGTCGACGCAGCACGCCGCGCGATGCTGCTTTATCCGCAGCAGTTAAGCTGGAACTGGTGGGATGACGTGACCGTCGAGTTACGTTTCTGGCTGCCGGCAGGTAGCTTTGCCACCAGTGTTGTCAGGGAACTTATCAACACGTCGGGTGATTATGCGAATATTGCTGAGTAACGATGACGGGATCCACGCGCCAGGCATTCAGACGCTGGCGAAACACCTCCGCGAATTCGCGGATGTGCAGGTCGTGGCTCCCGATCGTAACCGCAGTGGAGCGTCTAACTCGCTGACGCTGGAGTCGTCGCTTCGCACCTTTAGCTTTGAAAATGGCGATATTGCCGTGCAGATGGGCACGCCAACCGACTGCGTTTTTCTGGGGGTGAACGCGCTAATGCGGCCGCGTCCGGATATTGTCGTCTCCGGTATTAATGCCGGGCCTAACCTCGGCGATGACGTGATTTACTCCGGTACCGTGGCGGCGGCAATGGAAGGGCGTCACCTCGGGTTTCCGGCGCTGGCGGTCTCGTTAAACGGCCACACCCACTACGATACCGCCGCCGTGGTGACCTGTTCGATCCTGCGGGCCCTCAGCCGCGAGCCGCTGCGCACCGGACGCATCCTCAATATCAACGTGCCGGATCTGCCCCTGAATGAGATTAAAGGCATTCGCGTCACCCGGTGCGGAAGCCGTCATCCGGCCGATCAGGTGATCCCGCAGCAGGATCCGCGCGGCAACACGCTTTACTGGATTGGTCCTCCCGGCGAGAAGTGCGATGCGGGCCCGGATACCGACTTTGCCGCCGTGGATGAAGGTTATGTTTCGGTGACGCCGTTGCACGTAGATTTAACCGCGTATAGCGCGCATGATGTGGTGTCGGGCTGGCTGGATCGCGCAGGAGTGAACGCGCAATGGTAAACAAACGTGTACAAACTCTTCTGGAGCAACTCCGCGCGCAGGGGATCCGCGACGAGCACGTGCTTGACGCGCTCGCCCGGGTTCCGCGTGAGAAATTTGTCGACGAGGCGTTTGAACACAAAGCGTGGGAAAACGTGGCGCTACCTATCGGACAAGGCCAGACGATTTCGCAGCCCTACATGGTGGCGCGCATGACCGAGCTGCTGGAGCTCACGCCCAACTCCCGCGTGCTGGAGATCGGTACCGGGTCGGGGTATCAGACCGCGATCCTGGCGCATCTGGTACATCATGTCTGCTCCGTTGAGCGGATTAAAGGTTTACAGTGGCAGGCGCGTCGCCGCCTGAAACAACTTGATTTACATAATGTTTCGACACGACACGGTGATGGATGGCAGGGTTGGCAGGCTCGCGCCCCGTTTGACGCCATTATCGTGACGGCGGCCCCACCTGAAATACCTGTGGCACTGTTGTCGCAGCTGGATGAGGGGGGCATTCTTGTTCTGCCCGTCGGGGACGAGCAGCAGCTTCTGAAGCGCGTTCGTCGCCGCGGCGGCGAGTTTATTATCGATACCGTGGAAGCCGTGCGCTTTGTGCCTCTGGTAAAGGGGGAGTTAGCCTGAGACTCGGAATTATCCAGGGTTATTAAGGCAAATTCAGCGTATGGTGTGGCGCGAAAGATTCGTGCCATCACGGTAAATTTTAAGTCACTGGTAGTTAACACATTCCTGGGGGATAAATGAGCGCGGGAAGCCCTAAATTCACCATCAGCCGTGTTGCGGCATTATCACTGGTTTCGCTCTGGCTGGCAGGTTGCACAAGTTCTAATAACGCGCCTGCGCCCGTCAGTTCCGTCGGCGGAAACAGCGGCTCCGGTAACACGTCCAGCGGAATGTTAATCACGCCGCCACCTAAAATGGGCACTGCTGCACCGCAGCAAACACCACAAATTCAGCCTGTGCAACATCCTGTTACACAGCCAATGCAGGTTCAGCCAGTTGAACAACCTGTTCAGACCCAAAATGGCCGCATAGTCTATAACCGCCAGTATGGGAACATTCCGAAAGGCAGTTATACCGGTGGCAGCACCTATACCGTGAAGCGTGGCGACACGTTGTTCTATATTGCCTGGATCACCGGGAACGATTTCCGTGACCTCGCCCAGCGCAATAACGTGCAGGCCCCATACGGTCTGGAAGTCGGGCAAACGCTGCAGGTTGGCAACGCAACGGGTACGCCGCTTACGCCTGGCAACACCGTTTCCGCAGCCGACGTGACCGCGCAAAATAACAGCGTTAAGCCTGCACAAAAATCCACCACGGTGGTTGCTTCACAACCTGTAATTACGTATTCTGAGGATTCAGGTGATCAGACTGCTAACAAAATGTTGCCGAATAATAAAGGGACTGCGACTGTTGTCACAGCACCGGTAACGGCACCTGTGGTTAGCTCTACTGAACCGACTGCCAGCAGTATGACATCCAGTTCGCCAATCTCTGCATGGCGCTGGCCAACTGACGGCAAGGTTATCGAAAACTTCTCTTCCTCCGAAGGGGGAAATAAAGGGATCGATATCGCAGGGAGTAAAGGACAGGCTATCATCGCGACCGCAGACGGACGCGTTGTGTATGCCGGTAACGCTCTGCGCGGTTACGGTAATCTTATCATCATCAAACACAACGATGATTACCTGAGTGCCTACGCCCATAACGACACAATGCTGGTCCGGGAACAACAAGAAGTTAAGGCGGGGCAAAAAATCGCTACCATGGGTAGCACCGGAACCAGTTCTACACGCTTGCATTTTGAAATTCGTTACAAGGGGAAATCCGTAAACCCGCTGCAGTACTTGCCGCAGCGATAATTTGACGGGGCATGCCAGCCAGGGTGTCTCGTCCAGGGATCACGGGTAGGAGCCACCTTATGAGTCAGAATACGCTGAAAGTTCATGATTTAAATGAAGACGCGGAATTTGATGAGAACGGAGTAGAGGCTTTTGACGAAAAAGCCTTAGTAGAAGAGGAACCCAGTGATAACGATTTGGCTGAAGAAGAGCTGTTATCGCAGGGCGCCACACAGCGTGTACTGGACGCGACTCAGCTTTACCTTGGGGAGATTGGTTACTCCCCACTGCTAACGGCCGAAGAAGAAGTCTATTTCGCACGTCGTGCTTTGCGTGGTGATGTGGCCTCGCGTCGTCGCATGATTGAAAGTAACCTGCGACTGGTCGTGAAAATTGCCCGCCGTTACGGCAATCGTGGTCTGGCTCTGCTGGATCTGATTGAAGAGGGCAACTTAGGTCTCATCCGCGCAGTTGAGAAGTTTGACCCGGAACGCGGGTTCCGTTTCTCAACCTACGCGACCTGGTGGATTCGTCAGACCATCGAACGGGCTATTATGAACCAGACCCGTACGATCCGCCTGCCGATTCACATCGTCAAAGAGTTGAACGTGTATCTGCGCACCGCGCGCGAGTTGTCCCATAAACTGGACCACGAGCCAAGCGCAGAAGAAATTGCCGAACAACTCGATAAACCGGTTGATGACGTAAGCCGCATGCTGCGTCTCAACGAGCGCATTACCTCCGTTGACACCCCGCTGGGTGGCGACTCCGAAAAAGCGCTGCTGGACATCCTGGCTGATGAAAAAGACAACGGCCCGGAAGATACCACGCAGGACGATGACATGAAGCAGAGCATCGTCAAATGGCTGTTCGAACTGAACGCCAAACAGCGTGAAGTGCTGGCACGTCGTTTCGGTTTGCTGGGGTATGAAGCTGCGACACTGGAAGATGTCGGCCGTGAAATTGGCCTGACCCGTGAACGTGTTCGTCAGATTCAGGTTGAAGGTCTGCGCCGTCTGCGTGAAATCCTGCAGGGGCAAGGTCTGAATATCGAAGCGCTGTTCCGCGAATAAGCAACCTTTCGTCAAAAAAGGCCCGTCGTGAGACGGGCCTTTTTCTTTTCTGGTTGATTGAGCACCGCGGTTGACCGGTGTGCGTTTTCATGGGGTCATGGCTTTTCCTTAGCCATCATTTTGTTGATCATCGCCGTGAACTGCTTGCGCTCATTCTCGGTTAAACGTCCTAAAAACGCCTCATCCACCGCGTTGCCCACCGGTTTACAGCCTGCAAGCAGGGCTTCACCTTCTGGTGTCAGGAAGACAAAGCGGCGGCGCTTATCTGCCGGGTCGTGCTCGCGTTTGACCAGCCCACGCGCCTCCATGCGGCTCAGCATTTCCGCCAGAGTCGCTTTCGTGCTGACCGCCACTTCAGTCAATGCCACCTGTTCAATACCCGGATGCTCAGCAATTGAGCGCATCACCGCATATTGCGGCTTGGTCAGTTCCGGTAAGGCATGTTGCCACTGCGCGGTATGCTGTTGAAAAAGCTGACGTAACAGATGGAACGCCTCTTGTCTTAGTTCCATGAACACTCCGACGGAAAAAATCTCCCTCTATCATAGCCGCTATTGCTCTGGATTTTAACGCAGCAACTTTTAGCAATTCGTGTGATCGTGTACGAACGATCTTGTCAGAAAAACGATCCGGGAGTAGCTTATCTACAACGTTCGTATACGAACAAAATATTGGGGTGCTGAATGAGATTGATCGTGGGAATGACGGGGGCAACGGGGGCTCCGCTGGGCGTGGCGCTGCTGCAGGCGCTGCGGGAAATGCCGGAGGTGGAGACCCACCTGGTGATGTCGAAGTGGGCAAAAACCACCATTGAGCTGGAAACGCCCTGCACCGCGCAGGATGTCGTTGCTCTGGCTGACGTGGTCCACAGCCCGGCGGACCAGGCCGCGACCATCTCCTCCGGTTCGTTTCGCACCGACGGCATGATCGTCATTCCCTGCAGCATGAAAACGCTGGCGGGCATCCGTGCCGGTTACGCCGAAGGGCTGGTGGGCCGTGCGGCCGATGTGGTGCTGAAAGAGGGGCGCAAGCTGGTGCTGGTTCCCCGTGAAACGCCCCTCAGCACCATTCATCTGGAGAACATGCTCGCACTTTCCCGCATGGGTGTGGCGATGGTGCCGCCCATGCCTGCGTATTACAACCATCCGCAAACCGCCGATGACATCACCTGGCATATCGTGACGCGCGTGCTTGACCAGTTTGGTCTGGAGCATAAAAAGGCGCGCCGCTGGAACGGGTTACGCGAAGCGAAACATCTTTCACAGGAGAATAAAGATGGCATTTGATGATTTGAGAAGCTTCCTGCAGGCGCTCGATGAGCAAGGGCAACTGCTGAAAATTGAGGAAGAGGTTAACGCCGAGCCAGATCTGGCGGCGGCAGCCAACGCGACGGGACGCATCGGTGACGGTGCGCCCGCGCTGTGGTTCGACAACATTCGCGGGTTTACCGATGCCCGCGTGGTGATGAACACGATAGGCTCCTGGCAGAACCATGCCATCTCAATGGGGCTGCCTGCGAACACGCCGGTGAAAAAACAGATCGACGAGTTTATTCGTCGCTGGGATAAATTTCCGATTGCGCCAGAGCGCCGCGCTAATCCGGCCTGGGCGCAGAATACGGTCGACGGTGAGGACATAAACCTGTTTGATCTTCTGCCGCTGTTTCGCCTGAACGACGGTGACGGTGGTTTCTATCTCGACAAAGCGTGCGTAGTCTCACGCGATCCGCTCGACCCGGATAATTTCGGCAAGCAGAACGTCGGGATCTACCGCATGGAAGTGAAGGGCAAGCGTAAGCTTGGCCTGCAGCCGGTACCGATGCACGATATCGCCCTGCATCTGCACAAAGCGGAAGAGCGCGGTGAAGATCTGCCGGTGGCGATTACGCTCGGCAACGATCCCATTATCACTCTGATGGGCGCGACGCCGCTTAAATACGATCAATCCGAGTATGAAATGGCGGGTGCGCTGCGTGAAAGCCCGTACCCGATTGCCACCGCGCCGCTGACCGGCTTTGATGTGCCATGGGGCTCTGAAGTGATCCTGGAAGGGGTGATTGAGGGCCGTAAACGTGAAATCGAAGGGCCGTTCGGTGAGTTTACCGGGCACTATTCCGGCGGGCGTAACATGACGGTAGTGCGAATTGATAAGGTCTCTTACCGCACCAAACCGATTTTCGAATCTCTCTACCTCGGCATGCCGTGGACCGAGATTGACTATCTGATGGGGCCGGCCACCTGTGTGCCGCTCTACCAGCAACTGAAAGCAGAATTCCCGGAAGTGCAGGCGGTGAACGCGATGTACACCCACGGTCTGCTGGCGATTATCTCCACCAAAAAACGTTACGGCGGCTTTGCCCGCGCGGTGGGTTTACGCGCCATGACCACGCCGCACGGTCTGGGCTACGTGAAAATGGTGATTATGGTGGATGAGGATGTCGATCCGTTCAACCTCCCGCAGGTGATGTGGGCGCTGTCGTCGAAAGTAAACCCGGCAGGGGATCTGGTGCAGTTGCCGAATATGTCGGTGCTTGAACTCGATCCGGGCTCTAGCCCGGCAGGCATTACCGACAAACTGATTATCGATGCCACCACGCCTGTGGCACCGGACAACCGTGGCCATTATAGCCAGCCGGTACAGGATCTTCCTGAAACCAAAGCCTGGGTTGAAAAACTGACCGCCATGCTGGCAGCACGTCAATAAGGAGGAAAAGATGATTTGTCCACGTTGTGCCGATGAACATATTGAAGTGATGGCAACCTCACCGGTGAAAGGGGTCTGGACGGTTTATCAGTGCCAGCATTGTCTGTATACCTGGCGCGATACCGAACCGCTGCGTCGTACCAGCCGCGAGCACTATCCGGAAGCGTTTCGTATGACGCAGAAGGATATTGATGAGGCACCGCAGGTGCCAACGATCCCGCCGTTGTTGTAAAAAAAAAGCCCGGTAAGCGCATCGCTACCGGGCAAATACCGCAGAGAACTAAACCAGACTCTTCAACCGATAAATCCACTCCAGCGCCTGGCGCGGCGTCAGGGAATCCGGGTCGAGATTCTCCAGCGCTTCCACCGCCGGTGACGTCTCTTCCGCAGGCGCCAGCAGCGACATCTGCGTGCCATCAATTTGCGTCGCCGCCGCGTTGGGTGACAGGCTTTCCAGCTCACGCAGCTTCTGACGCGCGCGCTTGATCACCTCTTTCGGTACCCCTGCCAGCGCCGCGACGGCCAGGCCATAGCTCTTGCTCGCTGCGCCATCCTGCACCGTGTGCATGAAGGCAATGGTGTCGCCATGCTCCAGCGCATCAAGGTGAACGTTAGCCACCCCTTCCATTTTTTCCGGCAGCTGCGTCAGCTCGAAATAGTGGGTAGCGAACAGCGTCATGGCTTTGATTTTATTCGCGAGACTTTCCGCGCAGGCCCAGGCCAGCGACAGCCCATCATAGGTTGATGTTCCGCGTCCCACTTCGTCCATCAGCACCAGGCTGTGCTCCGTCGCGTTATGCAGAATGTTAGCCGTTTCGGTCATCTCGACCATAAAGGTTGAGCGACCGCTCGCCAGATCGTCCGCTGCACCCACGCGGGTAAAGATCCGGTCGATGGGGCCAATCTCCACTTTTTGCGCCGGAACGTAGCTACCGATATAGGCGAGCAGGGCAATCAGCGCCGTCTGGCGCATATAGGTACTCTTACCGCCCATGTTCGGACCGGTAATGATCAGCATTCTTCGCTGCGGTGACAGGCTCAGCGGGTTGGCGATGAACGGTTCATTCAACACTCGCTCAACCACCGGGTGACGGCCTTCGGTAATACGAATGCCGGGTTTGTCGGTAAAGGTTGGGCAGGTATAGTTCAGCGTTTCAGCGCGCTCAGCCAGGTTCACCAGCACGTCCAGCTCTGCCAGCGCACTGGCGCTTAACTGCAGGTCGGCCAGATGCGGCATCAGCATGTCGAACAGCTCGTCATACAGCTGTTTTTCCAGCGCCAGCGCTTTGCCTTTGGAGGTGAGGACTTTGTCTTCGTACTCTTTCAGCTCGGGAATAATATAGCGTTCAGCGTTTTTGAGCGTCTGGCGACGCACGTAGTGAATCGGTGCCAGATGGCTCTGCCCGCGGCTGATCTGAATATAGTAACCGTGTACCGCGTTATAACCGACCTTCAGGGTGTCGAGTCCAAGACGTTCGCGCTCGCGGATTTCCAGTTTATCAAGATAGTCCGTCGCGCCGTCGGCCAGCGCGCGCCATTCGTCCAGCTCCGCATTGTAGCCAGGGGCAATCACGCCGCCATCACGAACAAGTACCGGAGGCGCATCGATAATGGCGCGTTCGAGCAGCTCGCGAAGCTCGGTAAATTCGCCCATGGTGTCGCGGAGTTTCTGTACCGGCTCGCTGTCAACGTCACTCAACTGAGCACGCAGCTCTGGCAGTTGCTGGAATGCGTGACGCATCCGAGCGAGATCGCGTGGACGCGCGGTCCGCAGAGCCAGACGGGCCAGGATACGCTCCAGGTCGCCCACCTGGCGCAGGACGGGCTGTATCTCGGCATAGCGATCCTGCAACGCGGCAATCGTCTGCTGACGGCAAACAAGCGTCCCGGTATCGCGAATCGGCATGTGCAGCCAGCGTTTCAGCATGCGGCTGCCCATGGGGGTCACCGTACTGTCGAGGACCGAGGCAAGCGTATTTTCGACGCCCCCCGCCAGGTTCTGCGTGATCTCCAGATTACGGCGCGTGGCGGCATCCATGATGATGCTGTCCTGCTGGCGCTCCATGGTGATCGAGCGGATATGCGGCAGGGCGGTGCGCTGGGTATCTTTCACGTACTGCAGGAGGCAACCTGCTGCACACAGCCCGCGCGGGGCATTTTCGACACCAAAGCCAATCAGATCGCGGGTGCCAAACTGCAGATTCAGCTGCTGGCGCGCGGTATCAATTTCAAACTCCCACAGCGGACGACGGCGTAACCCGCGGCGGCCTTCAATGAGCGCCATTTCGGCAAAATCTTCGGCATAGAGCAATTCTGCCGGATTGGTGCGCTGTAGTTCAGCAGCCATCGTTTCACGGTCAGCCGGTTCACTCAGACGAAAACGTCCGGAGCTGATGTCGAGCGTCGCGTAGCCAAAGCCTTTCCCATCCTGCCACAGTGCGGCAAGCAAATTATCCTGACGCTCCTGCAGCAGAGCTTCATCACTGATGGTGCCTGGCGTGACGATACGCACGACTTTGCGTTCCACCGGACCTTTGGACGTCGCGGGATCGCCGATCTGTTCGCAAATGGCGACGGACTCCCCCTGATTCACCAGCTTCGCCAGGTAATTTTCTACCGCGTGATGGGGGATACCAGCCATAGGAATTGGTTCACCCGCCGATGCACCACGTTTGGTCAGCGAGATGTCGAGCAACTGCGATGCACGCTTAGCATCGTCATAAAACAGCTCGTAAAAATCGCCCATACGGTAAAATAACAGGATTTCCGGATGCTGTGCTTTCAGCTTCAGGTACTGCTGCATCATGGGGGTATGGGCGTCGAAATTGTCTAGTGTACTCATTAGGTTACCGTGTCCATTTTATAAAATTCAATGAGTTGTCTTTTTTATTGTCAGTGTTATCTCTCATTGGAACTCATGAAATCCTGTGTTTCTTATCATGAATTGTGAAGCGACCATGATAACGAAGTCTGTAGTGCAGGAAAACAGACGTGCAGGCTCTTTCGACGCAAAATGCGTACCTGATTCCACACACAAAGATGGTCTCGCGTCGTCCTGGCTGTGGCCGGTGCGCTGTGCTTCTGTGGCCGTCACCAGAGCATTGAACGATTGTTATCGCGCATTAAACGTCAACCGTGATTAATTCGTTCAGAATATAACGTCATTATTTCTGTTTCCGTTTAAGAAGCGTAATCGTGCAGGATGACTGGCCGGTCTTTTTTCCTGAGATAATCCTTTTTATTTTAATGAAGTACCGGTACTAATGCGCTAACTGGCTGCTTTGACAAGGATTATTCACAGAGTATAATTGCCATCTATATCAACAGTTTTTGAATCTGTTTACTGTATAGTGAGTATTCTATGTTCTGGATAATTAACGATAATATTAAATTCTGTCCAGAGAAAAACTTACTTGTCTCTTTGACCCGCCCTGAGTTAAGCGTAATTCTCACAACGCCAGCCAGTCGGTGTCTGGTTCTTCTGCTTGAATCTTCCCCGGAAGTGGTCCACCAAAAGACGTTCTTTGATAAAGTCTGGGGTGAGGACGGGATGTTAGTTCCTGCCAATACGCTTTATCAGAATATCTCCATTATCCGGCGCGGGCTACGCTCAACGGGAGAAACAGACGATACGCTGGTGGCCACCGTCCCGAGAAAAGGTTTCCAGATTGAAAAAGGCGTCAGCGTTACCCGCATTGAAAACGACGTGGCCGAATCAGTAAACGCGCCTGAAAGCGTGGTATCAGAAGCGCCTCCTGTCACCGTGTCGAAAGAGAGCATCGCTGAAACCGCTGTCGCACAGGTGAGTGCTAAGGCGCCGCGTTATCAATATCGTCGCTATGTTTCGCTATTACTTATGGCCCTCTCTTTTGGGGTGGGGTATTTTATTCTCCATCTGGCCGTGCATGACTATTCAAAGAAAGATTTTTTTAAAGATTACACAATAAACAGCACCGAAAACGGGTGTCATTTTTTCTCACGAAACGATGATATTAAAAGTATCGGAAACTTTACGCGTTATAAAAAAATTATCCTGCAAACGGGGCTCGATTGTAAAAAATATCCGTGGGTCTACTTCTCCTCATCCAGTACCGCTCCGGCACTGTCGGTACTTATTTGCAGAAAACCTTATGAACAAGAAGAAGATGCCGGTTGCGTTACGCTTTATTTCAGGGGGTACAATCAGTGACTAAAAGGTCAACTGCGATAATGTGTCTCTTACTGTTTGCCGTTGGCGCGCTGGCGTCATGGCTTTACCATTATCACTTAGAAAAAAAACATAATACGGAAGCCTGTTCCGTCTCTATCGTTGTTTTTCATGAAGATGCTCGTGCCAACCTTACCCTGGACTTTATGTATACCATGCAGCAGCAGACCGGTGTGGTAGCGGTCAGCGGTACGTATTTTAAAAATGATAAGCCGACGGCAGTTATCCGAAGAGATGTGTCCTATGTCTGGACGGAAAACAAAGATTCCTTCCATTTTACGTCGGTAAAGATCCATGATGTGAATGACGAATCGCTGCCAGACAACGTTCTTGACGACGTGTTGCCTGATTTCTTTATTTACCCGAACCATAAGTTAAACTATTCAATCCTGAAACAAGGGCCCAGAGGTTTTCTATTTACCGTAGGAAAGCGTCCTATTTTCTTCTGCTCTCGCTGATGATACCGCTTTGGTATCATCAGGAGGTTACGCTGGCTTACGTGTGACGCTATGCTTCGCCAGGGTTCAGTAACTCAATAACGATTTTCCCCTGTTCGACCCCTACACGCACCTGCGAGTGGGTGGTAAAACCTGCCTGTTCAAGCCAGTCGCCTTTTAAGCTCAACGCCGCATGTACGCTGTAACGTGTCGGAATTTTGGTTTTCCGGTCTTCGTGACGTTTTCTGAAATAACCGACTTTTAAGCGGCGATAGTGTTTAGTGGTGGCGATCTCTTGCATACATCCTCCATAACGACGGCAGTTGGGCTCTTAATACCTGTATAAAATACCAGTAAAGCGTGGCTGATGGAGGCTTAAAAGTGGAAGGCGGGTTCAGAAAATGACATGCAACAACTGAAAAAAGAGGCATTAAAAGGTATTATGAATGCATGTTATTAACCAGTGAGCCGCTATGTCTGGTAAACGAATTTCTCGCGAAAAAAAGACGATCGCCAGAATGATCGCCCTGTATGAAAAACACTGTCCTGACGCGTCTCAGGACGAAGAGCATTATCAGGCGCTGAATGCCTACGCCGATAAGCGTCTGGATAAATGCGTATTTGGTGAAGAAAAGCCTGCCTGCAAACAGTGTCCGGTGCACTGCTACCAGCCTGCAAAACGGGAAGAGATGAAGCAGATTATGCGCTGGGCTGGCCCGCGTATGTTATGGCGTCACCCGATCCTGACCGTTCGTCATCTGATTGATGACCGTCGTCCCGTGCCGGAGCTGCCTGAAAAGTATCGCCCGAAAAAGTGACCGGTTCAGCGTCTCAGCGGGCGGCAAATCACGTTCAGGGCCAGCGCGCTGCAGAGTGGGAAAAGGGCCAGCAGCAGCCAGGGATACATCGCCTGCGTTGAGGGCACCAGCGCGCGATCCAGCAGGCTACCAAATAACAAGTTTCCTGCCAGTACCGCAATGCCGCCAGCGGTGGCGAGTGCGCCATAGTGCGCCCCCAGCGTGGACTCCTCGGCAAACCTCGGTATCAGATCCTTTGCCGAGGGTACCAGCAGCATCTGCCCCAGCGTCAACAGGGTCACGAAACAGACCGACGGCAGCAGGCGCAGCCAGCCCTCTGGCGGTGCCGTCGACGCAAACATTGCCACGCTTGCAAAGGCGGCGGAGAGCAGCAAAAAGCCCACCGGCAGGATCCTCACAGCGCCCACACGCCGGGCGAAACGCGCCAGCGGCAGCTGTAAGGTGATGATCAGAACGGAGGCCAGCATAAAAAGCGGGCCGAGATCTTTCTCGTTACCGCCAGAGCGCTGGATCTCTACCGGCAGCGCCAGATAGAGCTGGTTATAGCTTAAAAGCCACGAACTGTAGGCAATGATAAAGGCGACAAAGCGGGGCTGGCGGAATGTCGTCCACCAGGGAACGAGCTTTAGCGTCTGCGCGGCGTGGCGTGACGCGGGCAGGCAAAAATAGAGCACCAGCAGCGCAACGATAAAGACGCCTGCCCCCGCGAGAGCCACCTGACGAAAGCCCAGGCCGGTTAGCAGGGCGCCGGCAACCGGGCCCAGTACGGCACCGAGTTCCCCGCAAACCGCAAAGAGCGCGAACCACTCCGCCCGGCTTCGTTTACCTTTCGCCTCGCTGTGCGTGCCTGCTTTCGCCAGCAATGCCTCAATAGACGGAGAAAACAGCGCGCCGCCCACGCCTGTCAGACACGCGCCCAGAATAATCGGCCACAGCGATTCCCCGAACGCCAGCAGCAGATAGCCCGCGACGCGGATAACACACCCGCTCAGGATCACGACTTTCGCGCCAAAGCGGTCCGAGAGCGCGCCCCCGACGATAAACATCCCCTGCTGGGAGAACGTGCGTAGCCCCAGGATCAGCCCGATCAGCCCGCCGGAGAGCAGCATATCGTCGCGCAGGAATATCGCCAGGAAGGGGACAACGGCGTAAAAGCCAATGTTAAAAACAAACTGGCTGCCCAGTAAAACGGGCGGCCAGAGCGCGGTGGCAGGGCGAAGGGGCATCGTCGTTCACTCGCCCCTAAACGATAAAGTGGATGTGCTTTTTGCCATGGAACGGCGAGATCTCAATTTTGGTTTTTACCCGGAAAACATCCCAGAGCAGCGCCTCGGAGAGGATCTCCTGCGGCGTTCCTGTGGCCACAATTTGTCCTTTCTGCATCACAATCAGCGAGTCACAGAACATCGAGGCGTGGTTGAGATCGTGGATGGCGACAATGCTGGTGACCGGTAATTCGCTGATCAACTGCATCAGCTGCATCTGATGATGAATATCCAGGTGGTTGGTCGGTTCATCGAGCAGGATTTCCGTCGGGGTCTGGGCCAGGGCGCGGGCAATATGGACGCGCTGGCGCTCGCCGCCAGAGAGGCTCAGCCAGCCCTGATCGCTTTTATCCAGCATATCCACCCGTTGCAGTGCGGCGGTGACGGTTTCGTCATCATGCCTGCTCCAGTTGGAAAAAGCGGAGTGGTGCGGAATACGCCCGAGCTTCACCACGTCGCGCACGCGCATGTTCGCGTCGGTCATCCCGTGCTGTTCAACGAAGGCCACCCGGCGGGCAAGCTGTTTTTTGGCGATGCGGGCGATGTCCTGACCGTCCAGGGTAACGCTGCCGCTGTCCGGGCGGCGCAGACCAGCCAGAATGCGCAGAAGCGATGATTTACCGCAGCCGTTGGGGCCAAGCAAGCCGACCGTTTCCCCGCGAGACACCGTCAGCGAAACGTCATTAACGATGACTTTTTTACCCACCTTCCAGGTAATATGTTCAGCGAAGATACTCATCACTTATTCCTTGAGCGGTAGATAATCACGGCAAAGAACGGAACGCCAACCAGCGCGGTCACGACGCCGACGGGCAGGCTTTGCGGGGCGATCAGCATGCGCGAGGCGATGTCCGCCAGCACCATCAGGATCGCCCCTGCCAGCGCGCTGGCGATCAGCAATGTACGATGCAGCGGCCCGAACAGGAAACGCATGACGTGCGGCACCACCAGCCCGACAAAGCCGATTGAGCCCGCCATGCTGACGATGGTCGCGGTAATCAGCGCGGTGGTGGTAAAGAGCACCAGTCGTACCCGGGGGACGGCGATGCCCAGCGACGCCGCGGCGTCATCGCCGAACGTAAAGGCATCCAGCGCCCGGGAATAGTAGAGGCACACGGCTAACCCAATCAGCACCACCACCAGGGCAAGCTGGAATTCGGGCCAGCGCACGCCGCTGAAACTGCCCAGCAGCCAGAACATCACGTCACGCGCCTGCTGGGCGCTGGCGGAAGTGCTGATGGTGTAGGCGGTAATGGCGTTGAAAAGCTGCGAGGCGGCAACGCCCGCCAGAATGGTTCGTTCATTTCCGCCACGCGCGCCGTTGGTCAGAAACGCGACAAACGCAAAGGCGGCGAACGCCCCGGCAAAGGCACCCGCAGAAAGCGACACCGCGCCGGTGCCGATCCCCAACACCACCACGGAGACCGCGCCAGTCGACGCGCCGGCGGATACGCCCAGCACGTATGGCTCCGCCAGCGCGTTCTTCAGCAAGCTCTGCAATACGGCGCCGCAGATGGCCAGCCCCGCGCCGCAGCAGGCTGCCACCAGCGCGCGGCTCAGGCGAAAGTCCCAGATGACGCTCTCATAGATACGGTTGAGCGGAACCCCGGTGAGCCCCATTTTATTGCTGATGGCATAAAAGACGTTCTGCAGCGGAATGGACAGCTCGCCGACGCTGACGCTCAGCGCGATAACCAGAAATAGCAGGACAAAAGCAAGCAAACATGAGGTCGTCAGAACCAGGCTCTGCCTGGCCTGAAGGACGGCGGTGGTCATCAGTTCAGCCCCAGTTTTCTGAGCTGTTCGCCAACCTGCTGAGCCCCGTAAATCGTGCGGATCGTCGGGTTCATCGCCTGGCCGTCCATCACCACGATATGACCCTTTTTCACCGCATCCAGCTGGCTGACCGCCGGATCGCTTTTAAGGAATTTGATTTTTTCTTCCGCGTTATCCAGCGCCCAGCGGTTGCGGTCGAGGCTTGAGACCACAATGACATCCGGATTAGCGGCAATAATGCTTTCCCAGCCCACGGTTGGCCATTCGGTCTCGGAGGTGATGGCGTTATGGCCGCCCAGCAGGCTGGCAATAAATCCGGAAGGGCTATTTTTACCGCCGACGTAGGCGTCCGCAGAAGGGGAGGAGCTTGAGAACCAGAAAACAAAGGAGAGATCTTTTTTGTTTTTACTGAATTCCTGGCGCAGGTCAGCCTCACGTTTTTTGAAATCGGCAATCACGGCCTGACCGCGATCTTCCACGTTAAAGATTTTGGCGAAATCCTCAATCTCCTGATAGAGATAGGTCATATCCCACAGTTTCTGGCGGCTGCCGTACATATCGCCGGTGGCTTTTTTGGTCGCGCACATGCCCGGGGACACGTAGCTGTTCACGCCCAGGGTCATCAGATCGTCGCGTTTGGCAACCTTACTTTCAGGCCCCAGCAGCAGGGGAGTCTGCGCGGGGACAAAGTCAGGATTTTGTGCGAGAACGGATTCAAGCGTAGGAATTTCTACCGTCAGGGTTTTAATTTTCGCGTTCTGTTCCGCCAGCTGCGGCAGCACTTTGGTCGGCCAGAAGGCGCTGGCCTTCACTTTGTCTTCCAGGCCCAGCAGGAGCAAAATTTCGACGGTATTCTGACCCAGGGCCACGACGCGTTCCGGCGCTTTGGTGAATGTCTCTTTATAGCCACAGTTTTCAATGGTCAGAGGATATGTGGTTGCCAGAGCAGAACTGACCGACGCAACCGCCAGGCCTAACGCGCAGATGACCTTCTTCATGAAACGCTACCCTTGATGAATATTGTTATTGATGCAAATGAAACTCATTATTAAGGCGGAATTTTATACAGAGGAAACGATTTTGTGTCAATGAGGGACAATTGCGCAGGGTGACAAAAGGCGGTGTCAGAAAACACCGCCGGGATAAGGCGTTAGACCAGGCTCTCTTTATCGATCCCAAGACGCTTCATGCGCGACAGCAGGGTGGTGCGTTTTAACCCCAGGCGCTGGGCGGCACCTTTCGGTCCGGCGACCACGCCGTTGGTCTCTTTCAGCACGCGCATAATGAGCTGATATTCATCTTCTCCCTCTTTTGCCGTCTCGGCGGCGGGCGCGGTTACGTCAGGTAGCGTAACTTCAGGCAGGGAGAGTTGCAGCACATTGCCGCGCGTCAGCAGCACAGCACGTTCGATGACGTTTTCCAGCTCGCGCACGTTGCCGGGCCATTCCATCGAAGAGAGGGTGCGTAACGTCTCGGCAGGAATACTGTCGATGTTGCGCCCCATCCGGCGGGCAATCTTCGCGGTAAACGCTTTGACCAGCAGGGGGATATCTTCCGGACGTTCGCGCAGCGGCGGCAGGCAGATCGGGAACACGTTCAGGCGATAGTAGAGATCGCTGCGAAACTCGCGGTCGGCGACCATTTTTTTCAGGTCGCGGTTGGTGGCGGCAATCAGCCGCACGTCAGTCTGGATAAGCTTGTTGCTGCCCAGGCGCTCAAACTCCTGCTCCTGCAGGACGCGCAGCAGTTTTGGCTGTAGCTCCAGCGGCATATCGCCCACTTCGTCGAGGAACAGCGAGCTTTTGTCGGCCAGTTCAAAGCGGCCCAGACGCTGGCTGCTGGCCCCGGTGAACGCGCCGCGTTCGTGACCGAACAGATCGCTTTCCAGCAGCCCCGCCGGCATGGCGGCGCAGTTCATCTTCACCATCCGTCGGCTGTTGCGGTTGCTCAGGTTGTGAATGGCGCGGGCAATCAGCTCTTTACCCGTGCCGGTTTCGCCCAGAATCAGCACCGTGCTGTCGCTTTGCGCCACCATCTCCACCTGCTTGAGCACGCTGTACATCGCATCGCTACGCCCGATGATTTCACCAAACTCGCTGTCCACGTTGTTGAGCTGTTCGGTCAGGGCGAGGTTCTCATCCACCAGCCGCTCTTTCAGGCGATGAATCTCCTGATAGGCGAGGGCGTTATCCAGGGCGATGGAAATACGCTCGGCGATCTGACGCAGCAGCTTCAGGTTGGCGGTGGTAAATACTCCCTCCTCACACTGCGCCAGCTTCAGCACGCCGAGCATGGTGTCGCCGGACATCAGCGGTAGCAGGCACAGGGTCTGGATTTTGTTGCCCCAGGTGTTAAACAGCATTCGCTCGTAGGGTGCCACCGTATCCTGCTCGTTCAGGTTGAGCAGGAGGATCTCTTTGCTTTTAAAGACCCGCTCGGAAAGCGTACCGGCTTCGTCCACTTCACTCTGCTCATGGGCAGGGTTAGCCTCATCCAGATAGTGGGTGGAGTAGATGTTCAGCTTGCCCTTACGGTGCCCCCGCAGCGCAATACTGATGGCGTCGATTTTGAAATAGTGATGGATCTCTTTTGACACCTCGCTGACCAGCTCATCCATATCGAGCCTGGAGAGCACGGCGTTGGTGATGGCGACCAGAATACGAAAGTTGTCGCGCTCGCGGCTCAGCAGGTCGTAATCGACGTTATTGTTCACGCGGCTTTGGATCTGCTCCGCGACGACGGCCACAATCTGGGTGAAGGTATGCAGGCGTTCGTATTCCGCCTCGCTCCACGGCTGGTCGGTGGTGCGGATAAACTCGCAGCCGCCAAAAATCTGGCCCTCTGCCGCCAGCGGCAACATGCAGTAATGCCCGAAGGGCTGATACAAATTGCTCTCCGTCAGCCGCGGCCACGCCTGTCGGAATGCCTCAAAGTTGCAGTGCAGCGCTTCAGGCCGGGAGAGAATGCGGCGCACCGGGCCATGGGCCAGATACGTTTCATCCTCGTATTCAAACGTTTTGCCATTATCACGCGTTGCGTAGTAGCTCGCGCGATGCGTACCGCTATGCCAGAGCACAATCGCGGCGCTGTCGGCCAGCGCTGATTGCCTGACCAGACGCGTCAGGGCATCGCTCAGCGCGCCGAGATCGGGCTGCTGTAAAAGTGTGCGCGTGATGTCAAACAGCCCCTGCTGTCCAAGATCGCTCATCGGTGTATATGGCATAGTGCTTTCCAGTAGAAACGAGCAAAAATTCCACGCTGGCCGCTTATGGCGCGGCCTAGCAAATTCGGGGTAAGGGTTCCGCGTGCGGCAAATCCAGCGTCCGTTTCACGCCATACAGCCCGGTCAGGCGCACCCCTTTGCGCTCAACCACTTCACCAATTATCGCCGCCTCGTGTCCAAACGGATGTGCCCGCAGCTGTTCCAGAACGGCGGGTGCAGAAGCGCGTTCAACGCCAATCACCAGCTTGCCTTCGTTGGCAAAGTTGAGCGGGTCAAGCCCCAGCAGCTCACACAGACCACGAACGGCGGGCGTTACGGGCAGGCTGCGCTCGGTGAGTTCAATCCCGCATCCGCAGCTTGCCGCAAATTCATGGACCACGGCATTCACGCCGCCGCGCGTGGCGTCCCGCAGCGCTTTCACGCCGGGAACTGCGCGCAGCGTCTGGATCAGCGGGGTCAGCACCGCGCAGTCGCTGCGCAGTTCGCCGTCCAGCCCCAGACCTTCGCGCAGGTTGAGGATGGTCGCTCCGTGGCAGCCCAGCGTGCCGGTCACGATCAGCACGTCGCCCGTGCTGAGGCGCTGCGCGCCCCAGTGAATATCGGCGGGGATCGCCCCGATGCCGGCGGTGTTGATAAACAGCTTGTCGGCCGCGCCGCGCTGCACCACTTTGGTATCGCCGGTGACGATAGCTATCCCTGCCTCACGGGCGGTCTGCGCCATACTGTTGACCACCGCCGTGAGCGTCTCCATCGGTAACCCCTCTTCGAGGATAAACCCGCAGGAGAGGTAGCGTGGAATGGCGCCGCTGACGGCGATGTCGTTCGCCGTGCCGCAGACAGCGAGCTTTCCGATATCGCCACCCGGGAAGAACAGCGGGTCAATCACGTAGCCGTCGGTGGAGAACGCCAGCCTGTCGCCCTGCGCGGTGAGGGTCGCGAGGTCAATGCGCGCCTGGTCTTCCTGCTCGGCGAGCCAGGGGTTGCTGAAAGCCTCCATAAACAGCCGGTTAATCAGCTGCTGCATCGCCTGTCCGCCGCTGCCGTGCGCCATTTCAACCGTCTTCATGCTTCACTCTCCTGGTTGCGATACTGATACCACGCGGCACACGCTCCTTCGGAGGAGACCATCAGCGCGCCAAACGCCGTTTGCGGGTTACAGGTGTTGCCGTATAGCGGGCAATGATGAGGCTTGCATTTACCGGTGAGCACCTCGCCGCAGCGGGCCCGCGGATCGTCGCAAACCTGCTGCGGCTGCGGGCGGAAATGCGCTTCGGCGTCGAACGCGCGATAGGCCGGCGTCAGGCGCACGCCGGATTCGGCAATCAGCCCCAGGCCACGCCATTCGCTGTCGCCTTCGACGCAAAACACGTCGGCTATTACCTGCTGTGCCCGTTCATTTCCTGCATCCGGCACCACGCGGCGGTACTGGTTTTCCACGGCACTCAGGGCCGCTATTTTCTGCTCAACCAGCATGGTGACACCTTGCAGTAGATCAAGAGGTTCGAAACCAGCGACCACTAACGGACGATTGTACTGTTCAGCGATAAAACCGTAGGTATCTGTGCCAATCACCATGCTGACATGGCCCGGCGCCAGGAAGGCGTCAATCCCGTTTCCCGGCGCTTCCAGCAGGCTGCGTAGCGTGGGGATGAGCGTAATGTGCTGGCAGAAGAAGAAAAAGTTATCGACGCTGCGCGCTTTCGCCTGCTGCAGCGTAATGGCGGTGGCGGGCATGGTGGTTTCAAACCCCAGGCCAAAAAACACGATTTTGCGCGTGGGGTTATCCGCTGCCAGCGTCAGGGCATCCATCGGCGAATAGACGATCCGGATGTCGGCTCCGCGTGCTTTTGCCTGCAGCAGCGAGCCGTTTTTCCCCGGAACGCGCATCGCGTCGCCAAAGGTGCAGAAAATGACGTCGGGCCGGCTGGCAATCTCGATACAGCTGTCGATACGCCCCATCGGCAGCACGCAGACCGGACAGCCGGGGCCATGGATAAACTCGATGTTCTCCGGCAGCAGCTGGTCGAGGCCAAATTTGAAAATGGCGTGCGTATGTCCGCCGCACACCTCCATGATCCGCAGCGGGTTTTCCGCCGTGTAGTCCAGCAGCGCCGCACGCGTTTTCAGATGCCCGATAAGCTGTAGCACCTGCTCGGGCGCGCGGTATTCATCCACGTAACGCATGATTATCGCTCCTCGCCATACAGCAGCGCCCCGACGTCCGGCTCCACGTCGAACATGTTCTGCAGCGCATCCAGCGTGTCGTGGGCTTCCGTTTCGTTAATCACGCTCATGGCGAACCCCACGTGGACCAGCACCCACTGGCCGAGACGCGAGACGCCGGTTTCATCGCTGCTGCCCACCAGCGTCAGGTCGACGTCGCGCAGGATGCCGCAGACCTCAACTTTGGCCTGATTACCGTCAATGGCATGAATCTGTCCCGGGACGCCTATGCACATCGTTCGTTCTCCAGCCAGTGTAGCCAGCTGTCCATGCCGTCGCCGCGGGTAGCGGAGACCAGCAGGATCTTAATATCCGGGTTCACCTCGCGGGCCCAGGACAGGCATTTATCCACGTCGAAGTTCAGGTACGGCAGCAGGTCGACTTTGTTGAGCAGCATGATGGAGGCGGCGGCAAACATATGCGGGTACTTCAGCGGCTTGTCTTCGCCTTCGGTCACCGAAAGCACCGCGACTTTGTGCCGTTCGCCCAGGTCGAAGCTCGCCGGGCAGACCAGGTTACCGACGTTTTCAATAAACAGGATGCCGTTATCTTCAAGCGGCAGGCGCGGGGCGGCGTCGGCGATCATCTGCGCATCGAGATGGCAGCCTTTGCCGGTATTCACCTGGATCGCCGGGGTACCGGTTTCGCGAATGCGCGCCGCGTCGTTAACGGTTTGCTGATCGCCTTCAATCACCGCACAGGAGACGCGCTCGTTCAGGCGGTTGAGCGTTTCCGTGAGCAGCGTGGTTTTGCCGGAGCCGGGGCTGGAGACCAGGTTCAGCACCAGCTGCCTGCGGGCGGCGAAGCGGGCACGGTTACGGTTGGCGATCTGGTTATTCTTGTCCAGGACGTTGATTTCCACCTCCAGCATCTGACGCTGGCTGATGCCCGGCGCGTGGGTACCCGCTTCGCCGTGGCCGTAGTGAAGATCGCCCGCATCGGATCGTTGCGGGGCGAAAGCGATCCCGGTCAATGCCGCAGAAGAGCGTGGGGCAGGTGCAAAGGGCGCGGAGCGAAACGCGGAGTGGGGATGATGTTCATCCCCTTCTATATACAGGTTGCCTTCGGCGCAACCGCAGGTACTACACATACTTTACTCCTTCTCGATTTCGAGGCGTTGGATCTGCATGCCGTCATCCGCCACGATGCGAAGAAAGGTGCTCTGACACTGCGGACAGCGCTGTACCTTCGACGACAGCAGGGTGACGTACTGCTGACACTGCTCGCACCAGCACTCCGCCTGCTGCTCTTCAATATGCAGTTCGCAGCCCTCCGCCAGTGTGCCGCGGCACACCAGTTCAAAACAGAAGGTCAGGGCGCTGGTCTCGACGCAGGAAAACGCCCCGACCTTCAGCCAGACGCCGGTGACGCGTTTTGCGTGGTTTTGCACAGCCTGCTGTTCGATAAGTTCCAGAGCCCGCTGGCAGAGGGTGATTTCGTGCATGACGCCTCCTCAATGAATTGCGCCATTGAATGCAATAACAATGCCATCTTGATTTTTGTTAAGGCATGTCGATGTCAACGCTGTCGAAATGACACGTCGACACCGCAAAGTTGACAGCCAGTTTTTAATTAAAGCTATTAAAAATCAGCTGGATAAAAACTGGCATGGAATCTGCTTAACAGCCGCTATCTCCATTAAACGGATACCTTTTATGACTATTTGGGAAATCAGCGAAAAAGCAGATTACATCGCGCAGCGTCATCAGCAGTTACAGGACCAGTGGCATCTATACTGCAACTCTCTGGTTCAGGGCATCACCCTCTCGAAAGCGCGTCTTCACCATGCGATGAGCTGTGCGGCGCAGGGGGACATGCGCTTTGTCCTCTTCGGCCATTTCATCATCAATGTCACCCTGGCGGATAACTTCAACAGCCACACCATTGAGTACCACCTTGAGACAAAAGACGGCGAAAAACAGTGTATTGCGAAAGCACAGCTGATGGCCGACGGCATGGTGGACGGCCACGTCAGCAACCGCGATCGCCAGCAGGTGCTGGAGCACTATCTGGAAAAAATCGCCCCGGTTTATAACAGCCTGTACGCCGCCGTTGAACACGATCTCCCGGTCAACCTGAAGCAGCTGATGGACGGAAATGCCTCAGCGAACGTGGCCTGACCCCTGAGTGTCGAAAAGTGTCGACAAGACAGTTTTTCGTCAAAAATGACTATCACCAGAGGATGACCCGGTGAACCGTTTTGTAATTGCTGACTCGACGGTCTGTATTGGCTGTCGAACCTGTGAGGCGGCGTGTTCGGAAACGCATCGCCTGCATGGGCTGCAGTCCATGCCGCGCCTGCACGTCATGCGTAATGAAAAAGAGTCTGCCCCGCAGCTCTGCCATCACTGTGAAGATGCCCCTTGTGCGGGTGTCTGTCCCGTAAATGCCATCACCCGCGTGGACGGCGCTGTCCAGTTGAACGAAAGCCTGTGCGTAAGCTGCAAGCTGTGCGGCATTGCCTGCCCGTTCGGCGCCATTGAATTTTCCGGCAGCCGCCCGCTGCATATTCCGGCGAATGCCAACTCGCCAAAAGCCCCGCCCGCGCCGCCTGCTCCGGCACGCGTCAGCACGCTGCTGGACTGGGTGCCCGGCATCCGCGCCGTTGCGGTGAAGTGCGATCTGTGCAGCTTTGATGAACAAGGCCCGGCCTGCGTGCGCACCTGCCCAACCAACGCGTTGATTCTGGTTAACATTCGCGACATCGCCCGTACCCGCAAGCGTAAACGCGAGCTGACCATCAACAGCAATGTTGGCGACCTTTCTCTGCTACAGACGCTTAACGAGGGGGCGAAATGAACGCGGCGATGATGATGACCAGCGCGGTAGCGTACTTTGCGGCCACCGCGGTTCTGGCGTGGCTTCTGTCATTCCATAAAACCCTGAGCGGCTGGGTCGCCGGGATTGGCGGGGCGGTCGGCAGCCTGATGACGCTGGCGGCAGGCGGGATGGTTCTGCTCGACGGACACACCGTGGACACGCTCATGCCGCTCATCCGTCACACCGTTGCGATCACGCCGCTGAACGCCATCTGGCTGGTGACGTTTGGGCTGTGCGGGCTGTTTATCAGCCTGTTCAATATCGACTGGCACCGCCATCAAAACACCAGGGCCAACGGTCTGCTGATTAATCTGCTGATGGCGACTGCGGTCTGCACCGTTACCGCCAGCAACCTCGGCGCACTGGTGGTGATGGCGGAGATCATGGCGCTCTGCGGCGTCTTCCTGACGGGGTGCAGTACCTCCGGCAAACTGTGGTTTGCTCTGGGACGCCTCGGGACGCTGCTGCTGGCGCTGGCCTGCTGGCGGGTGTGGCAACGCTTCGGCACGCTGGACTTCGCGGCGCTTAACGGTCAGCCGCTGGGCAGCGACGTCTGGCTGCTGGGCGTGGTGGGCTTTGGCCTGCTGGCCGGGATCATCCCGCTGCACGGCTGGGTGCCGCAGGCGCACGCGAATGCCTCAGCGCCCGCCGCTGCGCTCTTTTCCACGGTCGTGATGAAAGTCGGGTTGTTCGGCATTCTGACGATCACCCTGACCGGCGGTCAGCCGCCGCTGTGGTGGGGCGTGGTGTTGCTTCTCGCCGGTATGGTTACCGCCTTTGTCGGTGGGCTGTACGCGCTGATGGAGCACAATATTCAGCGTCTTCTGGCGTATCACACCCTTGAAAATATCGGCATCATCCTGCTCGGTCTTGGCGCGGGCGTGATCGGTCTGGCGCTCAATCAACCGGCGCTGATTGCCGCCGGGTTTATCGGCGGTCTGTATCACCTCGTCAACCATAGCCTGTTCAAAAGCACCCTGTTCCTGGGGGCGGGAAGCGTCTGGTTCCGCACCGGCCATCGCGACATCGAAAAGCTCGGTGGCATTGGCAAAAAAATGCCGGTGATATCTCTCGCCATGCTGGTCGGGCTGATGGCGATGGCCGCGCTGCCGCCGCTGAACGGCTTTGCCGGGGAGTGGGTGATCTACCAGTCCTTCTTCGCGCTCGGCCAGAGCGAGGCGTTTATCGCCCGTCTGCTGGGGCCGCTGCTGGCGGTCGGGCTGGCGATTACCGGGGCGCTGGCAGTGATGTGCATGGCGAAAGTTTACGGCGTCACCTTCCTCGGCGCGCCGCGTACGCGTGAGGCGGAAAACGCCTGCTGCGCACCGGTACTGATGGGGACAAGCGTGGTTGCGCTGGCACTGTGCTGCATCGCGGGCGGCGTGGCCGCGCCGTGGCTGCTGCCGCTGCTGGGTAATGCCATTCCGCTGCCGCTGACCGTGGCGAATACCACCGTTTCCCAGCCAATGGTCGCGCTGCTGCTGATTGGCGCACCGCTGCTGCCGTTCATCCTGATGCTGTTCTTCAAACGCGACCGACTGGTCTCCCGCTCGCGCGGGACTGCGTGGGCCTGCGGCTATGAACACGAACAGTCGATGGTGATTACCGCTCACGGTTTCGCCATGCCGGTGAAAGAGAACTTCGCCGCCGTGCTGAAGCTGCGCCACTGGCTGAACCCGGTGCAGTGGGTGCCGGGCTGGCAGAGTGCCGCCGCGCCTGTGCTGTTCCGCCGTCTGGCGGTCATCGAGCTGGCGGTACTGGTGGTGATTGTGATTTCACGAGGAGCCTGACATGAGTCTGTTACTGGCAATTCTTCAGGCGCTGGTGCTGTTCGCCGCTGCGCCGCTGCTTTCCGGGGTGAGCCGCGTGGCGCGCGCCCGGATGCACAACCGTCGCGGGCCTGGCGTGCTTCAGGAGTACCGCGATCTCTTCAAACTGCTCTCGCGTCAGAGCGTCGCCCCGGATGCCGCAGGCTGGGTCTTCCGCCTGACGCCGTTTGTGATGGTGGGCGTGATGCTGACCATCGCCACCGCGCTGCCGGTGGTGACAGTGGGCTCGCCCCTGCCTGCGCTCGGGGATCTGATTACGCTGATCTACCTCTTCGCCATCGCCCGCTTCTTCTTCGCGATTGCGGGTCTCGACACCGGGAGCCCGTTTACCGGCATCGGTGCCAGCCGCGAGGCGATGCTGGGCGTGCTGGTTGAGCCGATCCTGCTGCTGGGGCTGTGGGTCGCCGCCCAGGTCGCGGGTTCAACCCATATCAGCTTTATCACCCACACCGTTTACCACTGGCCGCTTGCCCGCTCCATTCCGCTGGTGCTGGCGCTCTGCGCCTGCGCGTTCGCCACGTTTATCGAGATGGGCAAGCTGCCGTTCGATCTGGCCGAAGCGGAGCAGGAACTGCAGGAAGGGCCGCTCACGGAATACAGCGGCTACGGCTTCGCGGTGCTGAAGTGGGGGATCAGCCTCAAACAGCTGGTGGTGCTGCAGATGTTTGTCGGCGTCTTCTTCCCGTGGGGGCAGATGACGTACTTCTCCGCGGGTGGCCTTGTGCTGGCCGTGGTGGTGGCCGCACTCAAGCTGCTGGTCGGCGTGCTGGTGATTGCCCTGTTTGAAAACAGCATGGCGCGCCTGCGTTTTGTGGAAACGTCGCGCATCACCTGGGCCGGTTTTGGTTTTGCATTTTTAGCGTTCGTCTCCTTGCTGGTGGCGTGATTAAAGAGAGTGTTTATGTCTGAAGAAAAGAAAGGTCAGCAGTATCTCGCCGCGTTGCATCAGGCTTTCCCCGGCGTGGTGCTGGAGGAGTCCTGGCAAACCAAAGACCAGATAACCATCACCGTAAAAGTGAACGCTCTGCCGGAGGTGGTGGAGTTTCTCTATTACCAGCAGGGCGGCTGGCTGTCGGTGCTGTTCGGTAACGACGAGCGTCAGCTGTGCGGCAATTACGCCGTGTACTACGTGATGTCGATGGAGCAGGGGGAGAAGTGCTGGCTCACCGTGCGCGTGGAAGTCGATCCAAATAAACCGGAATACCCGTCCGTCACCCCGCGCGTACCTGCCGCCGTCTGGGGCGAGCGCGAAGTGCGCGACATGTACGGCCTGGTGCCGGTCGGCCTGCCGGATGAGCGCCGCCTGGTGCTGCCGGACGACTGGCCGGATGAACTTTATCCCCTGCGCAAAGACAGCATGGACTACCGTCAGCGCCCGGCGCCGACCACCGACAGCGAAACCTACGAGTTTATCAACGAGCTGGGCAGCAAGAAGAACAACGTGGTGCCGATCGGCCCGCTGCACGTCACCTCCGATGAGCCGGGCCACTTCCGCCTGTTCGTTGACGGCGAAAACATTATCGACGCCGACTACCGCCTGTTCTACGTCCATCGCGGTATGGAAAAGCTGGCGGAAACCCGCATGGGCTACAACGAAGTCACGTTTCTTTCTGACCGCGTGTGCGGCATCTGCGGCTTCGCCCACAGTACCGCCTACACCACTTCGGTGGAGAACGGCATGGGGATTGTGGTGCCGGAGCGCGCGCAGATGATCCGCGCCATTCTGCTGGAGGTGGAACGCCTGCACTCCCACCTGCTTAACCTCGGCCTGGCCTGCCACTTCGTCGGCTTTGACTCCGGGTTTATGCAGTTCTTCCGCGTGCGCGAAGCGTCGATGAAGATGGCGGAGATCCTTACCGGGGCGCGTAAAACCTACGGCCTGAACCTGATCGGGGGGATCCGCCGTGACCTGCTCAAAAACGACATGATCCAGACCCGTCAGCTGGCGCAGCAGATGCGCCGGGACGTGCAGGAGCTGGTGGATATGCTGCTCAGCACGCCCAATATCGAACAGCGCACCGTGGGAATCGGCCGTCTTGACCCGGAAATTGCCCGCGATTTTAGCAACGTCGGCCCGATGGTGCGCGCCAGCGGCCACGCCCGCGATACCCGCGCCGATCACCCGTTCGTCGGCTACGGTCTGCTGCCGATGACCGTGCACAGCGAGCAGGGCTGCGACGTCATCTCCCGCCTGAAGGTGCGTATCAACGAGGTGTTTACCGCGCTGAATATGATCGACTTTGGGCTCGATAACCTGCCGGGCGGCCCGCTGATGGTGGAGGGGTTCACCTATATTCCGAACCGCTTCGCGTTGGGCTTTGCCGAAGCGCCGCGCGGGGATGACATCCACTGGAGCATGACCGGCGACAACCAGAAGCTCTACCGCTGGCGCTGTCGTGCGGCGACCTACGCCAACTGGCCAACCCTGCGCTACATGCTGCGCGGCAACACCGTTTCCGATGCACCGCTGATCATCGGCAGCCTCGATCCATGCTACTCCTGCACCGACCGCATGACCGTGGTGGACGTGCGCAAGAAGAAAAGCCAGGTGGTGCCGTACAAAGAGCTTGAGCGCTACAGCATCGAGCGTAAGAACTCGCCGCTGAAATAAGGACTCGCCATGTTTACCTTTATCAAAAAAGTGATCAAAACCGGTGTGCAAACCAGCCGCTATCCGCTGGAGCCGATGCCGGTCGATAAAAACTTTCGCGGCAAGCCGGAGCATAACCCGCAGCAGTGCATCGGCTGTGCGGCCTGCGTCAACGCCTGTCCCTCGAATGCCTTAACGGTGGAAACGGATCTTCAAACCGGCGAGCTGGCCTGGCAGTTCAACCTCGGGCGCTGCATCTTCTGCGGCCGCTGCGAAGAGGTCTGCCCGACGGTCGCCATTCGTCTGTCGCAGGAATACGAGCTGGCGGTATGGAAGAAAGAAGATTTCCTCCAGCAGTCGCGCTTTGACCTGTGCCACTGCCGCGTCTGCAGGCGTCCGTTCGCCGTGCAAAAAGAGATCGACTACGCCATCGCGCTGCTGCAGCACAACGGTGACGCCCGCGCGGAGCATCATCGGGAAAGTTTTGAAACCTGTCCGGACTGTAAGCGGCAGAAATGCCTGCTGCCGTCCGACCGCATTGATATTACCCGCCATATGAGAGAGGCCAGCTGATGGACAATTTACTCGGCCCGCGCGACGCGAACGGCATCCCGGTGCCAATGACGGTGGACGAATCTATCGGCCTGATGAAGGCGTCGCTGCTGAAAAAAATCAAACGCTCGGCCTACGTCTACCGCGTGGACTGCGGCGGCTGCAACGGCTGCGAGATTGAGATCTTCGCCACCCTGTCACCGCTGTTTGACGCCGAGCGTTTCGGCATCAAAGTGGTGCCTTCTCCGCGTCATGCGGACATCCTGCTGTTTACCGGGGCGGTGACCCGCGCCATGCGCTCGCCGGCGCTGCGGGCCTGGCAGTCCGCACCGGATCCGAAAATCTGCATCTCGTACGGGGCCTGCGGCAACAGCGGCGGTATCTTCCATGACCTCTACTGTGTGTGGGGCGGTACCGACAAAATCGTGCCGGTGGATGTCTACATTCCGGGCTGCCCGCCGACGCCTGCCGCAACGCTGTATGGCTTTGCGATGGCGCTCGGCCTGCTGGAGCAGAAAATCCACGCCCGCGAGCCGGGCGAGCTCGACAACCAGGCTGCGGCCATTCTGCACCCGGACATGGTGCAGCCGCTGCGGGTGAAGGTCGACCGCACGGCGCGCAGGCTGGCGGGCTATCGCTATGGCCGCCAGATTGCCGACGATTATCTGCGCCTGCTGAGCCAGGGCGAGCATCAGGTCGCACGCTGGCTGGAGGCGGAAAACGATCCGCGTCTTAATGAGATTGTGGCGAACCTGAATAGCGTAGTGGATGAGGCGCGTATCCGATGAGTGAAACGGTGGTGTTCAGTCAGCTGAGCCGTAAGTTTATTGATGAGAACGATGCCACGCCGGATGCGGCGCAGCAGGTGGTCTATTACAGCCTGGCGATTGGGCATCACCTCGGGGTGATTGACTGCCTTGAAGCGGCGCTGAGCTGCCCGTGGTCTGACTATCTGGCGTGGATTGCCACGCTGGAGGAGGGCAGCCCGGCGCGGCGCAAAATGGAAGGCGTGCCGAAGTACGGTGAGATCGTCATCGACGCCAACCACATTGCGATGCTCGCCAACGCCTTTGACGCGGCGCTGAGCAGGCAAACCCCCGGGCAGCAGGCATGGAGTAAAACGCTGCTCGGCATGCTGCATGATATTCATCAGGAGAGCGCCATCTACCTGATGGTGAGGAGATTACGTGACTGACGTTTTACTGTGTGTCGGCAACAGCATGATGGGCGACGACGGCGCGGGCCCGCTGCTGGCGGAAATGTGCGCCGCGAACCCGCAGGGCAACTGGGTGGTGATAGACGGCGGCAGCGCGCCGGAAAACGACGTGGTGGCCATTCGCGAGCTGCGTCCGGAGAGACTGTTAATCGTCGATGCCACCGATATGGGGCTCAATCCCGGCGAGATCCGCCTGATTGACCCGGACGATATCGCAGAGATGTTTATGATGACCACCCACAATATGCCGCTGAATTACCTGGTGGATCAGATCAAGGACGACGTGGGGGAGGTACTGTTTCTGGGCATTCAGCCGGACATTGTCGGGTTCTATTACCCGATGACACCGCCGGTGAAAGAGGCGGTGGGCGTGGTGTATTCACGGCTTGCAGGGTGGGTGGGGAATGGTGGGTTTGAACCCCTCACCCCGGCCCTCTCCCCATAGGGGAGAGGGTTAGGGTGAGGGGCTACTCCAGATCCGCCCCGTTGCTCGCAATCACCTTCTTATACCACCAGAACGATTTTTTGCGCTTTCTGTCCAGCGTGCCGTTGCCGGCATCGTCGCGGTCGACGTAGACAAACCCGTAGCGCTTGCTCATCTCCCCCGTTGAGGCCGACACCAGGTCAATGCAGCCCCAGGTGGTGTAACCCATCAGCGGCACGCCGTCCTCAATCGCGTCGCCCATCGCGCGGATATGCTCGCGCAGATAGCTGATGCGGTAGTCGTCGTTAATCTCGCCGTTTTCATCAATGACGTCTTTCGCTCCGAGGCCGTTTTCCACCAGGAACAGCGGCTTCTGGTAGCGGTCGTACATCATGTTCATGGTGATGCGCAGGCCGAGCGGGTCGATGCCCCAGCCCCATTCGCTCACCTCAATGTGCGGGTTGCGCAGGGATTTCACGATGTTCGCCGCGCTGGTGTTGCCCGCGTTCATGTCTGCCGATGCGCAGCGCGAGGCGTAATAGCTGAACGAGACAAAATCGACGGTGTTTTTCAGCAGTTCGTCATCGCCCGGATCTTTAACAATCACCACCCCTTTTTCGCGGAACACGCGGGCAGAGTAGGCCGGATAGCGGCCGCGCGCCTGCACGTCGATAAAGAACAGGTTCTCGCGGTCTTTTTCCAGCGCCATCCACACGTCTTCAGGCTTGCAGGAGTAAGGGTAGAAGTTCCCACCCGCCAGCATGCAGCCGACCTGGTTTTCCGGGTTCACCTCATGGGCGATTTTGGTCGCCAGCGCGCTTGCCACCAGCTCGTGGTGCGCGGCCTGGTATTTCACCTGGTCTTCGTTTTCACCTTCCTCAAACACCAGCCCCGCGCCGGAGAACGGGCTGTGCAGCATGATGTTGATTTCGTTGAAGGTCAGCCAGTATTTCACCAGCCCGTTAAACTCTTCAAAGCAGGTGCGGGCGTAGCGGGCGAAGAAATCCACCATCTTGCGGTTGCGCCAGGATCCGTACTCCGTTACCAGGTGCATCGGCACGTCGAAGTGGCAGAGGGTCACCAGCGGCTCGATGTTGTACTTTTTGCACTCTTCAAACACTGCGCGGTAGAAGGCAATGCCCTCTTTATTGGGCAGTGGTTCGTCGCCGTTCGGGTAGAGGCGGCTCCAGGCAATCGAGGTGCGGAACACCGTAAAGCCCATCTCCGCCATCAGGGCGATGTCTTCTTTATAGCGATGGTAAAAATCAATCGCCTCGTGGCTCGGGTAGAACTCGTCGTCACGCAGCGAAAAACGCTTTTCCTTACCGAGCTTTACCGCCAGGCGATTCGCGCCGTGGGGGATCATATCGACCGTGGTCAGTCCCTTGCCGCCTTCACGGTAAGCCCCTTCACTCTGGTTGGCGGCAAGCGCGCCGCCCCATAAAAATCCTTGTGGAAAAACAGACATTCTTACCTCGCTTTCAATTTATGCTTTTGCTGCGTTGTTCGGTACCGGTGCGCTCTGCAGGGCACGCGCTTTTTCGGCGTCGTCTTCGACGGGGATATCCTCAAACCCTAAAAGCAGGGTCAGAACAAACGACAGCACCACTGCCAGACCCATCACGCCAAACACCCAGACGATGGTCATCGGGTTTGCCGGGTCAAAGAACTGCACGCTGGTAAACAGCCCCGGCGCGGCCATTGAGTGGCTGGCAAGCCCGGCGATACCGGCCACCGCGCCGCAGATAAAGCCGCTTATCAGGCTGGCAATCAGCGGGCGTTTCAGACGGATAGCAACGCCGTACAGGGCAGGTTCAGAGATCCCCGCCATAATGGCAGAGGCTGCCGCCGCCAGCGCCGTCTGGCGCAGTTCCGGGTTTTTAGTTTTCCACGCCACTGCCAGCGACGAACCACCGAGCGACAGGTTGGCGCCGATCTCTGACGGCATGACCATCCCTTCTTTGCCCGTTTCGGCAATGGTCTGGATGATGGTTGGGGTAAACACGCGGTGCATCCCGGTCATTACCAGCAACGGCCACAATGCGCCCATGATCGCCACGGAGAGCCAGCCCAGGTAACCGTGAATGGTGTAGACCAGCGCGGAGATGGCGCTACCGATCCAGATCCCCAGCGGACCAATCAGCACGATGGCGAGCGGGGCGGCAATCAGCACGATCAGCATCGGCTTCAGGAAGTTTTTCGTCACCGCCGGGGTGATGCGATCCACCCAGCGTTCGATGTACGACAGGCACCAGGTCATCACCAGCGCCGGAATAACGGTGTAGGTGTATTTCACCGCGGTCACCGGAATAAAGGCGAACTCAACGTGTTCGCCCTGCGCGGCTTTCGCCATCAGCTCGATAAAGCTCGGGTGGACCAGCACACCGGCAATGGCAATCGCCAGCGACATGTTGGTCTTGAATTTCACCGCCGCCGAGGCCGCCACCATCAGCGGCAGGAAGAAGAACGCGCCGTCGCCGATGACGGTCAAAATGGTGAGCGTCGGTGCGCCTTTTGGCAGCACGCCGGTCATCTCAAGGATCATCGCCAGCAGTTTAACCATCGAACCGCCGATGATCGCCGGGATCAGTGGGGACATGGTGCCGATCAGCGCGTCGAGGATCCCGGCGCCAATGCGGCGCAAGGTCAACTTCTGCGGCCCTTCCGGTACCTCGGGCTGCAGGTCCGTCGGCAGCAGGCTCACCACCTCGCGATACGCCTGAGAGACGGTATTGCCAATGATCACCTGGCACTGGTTGTCGTTGCGCACGACGCCGAGCACGCCGCTGATGCTTTTCAGGCGCGCCGCGTCGATAAGGCTTTCGTCTTTCAGAACGAAGCGCAGACGCGTCATGCAGTGGGTGAGGGCGACGATGTTCTCTTTGCCGCCCAGCGCGCTGACCACGTCGTTCGCCAGGGCTGCGTAATTTTTGGCCATCGGATGAGATCCTGTTATCGTTGTGAGAAATGTAGGAAACCGGTTCCACATAATCATCATGAGTTTTTATGGATGAAACAAGATCGCTTTTTGACCATATTTTCGTTTCGTGATGCAGATCGCAATGACGTGCTGAAAGCGTGATTTTGCCGCTGCGACAATTTTTCCGCAGTGCAGTACACTGCGGTCCATCAGATTCAGACGGAATAACAACATGACCACGATGCTTGAAGTGGCGAAGCGGGCAGGCGTTTCGAAGGCCACGGTGTCCCGGGTGCTGTCGGGAAATGGCTACGTCAGCCAGGAGACCAAAGACCGGGTGTTTCAGGCCATTGAAGAGAGCGGCTATCGCCCGAATTTACTGGCGCGCAACCTGGCGACCAAACGTACCCAGACGCTGGGGCTGGTGGTGACCAACACCTTGTATCACGGCGTCTACTTCAGCGAACTGCTGTTTCACGCCGCGCGCATGACGGAAGAAAAAGGGCGGCAGCTGATCCTCGCCGACGGCAAGCACAGCGCTGATGAGGAGCGCGAAGCGATCCAGTACCTGCTCGATATGCGCTGCGACGCGGTGATTATCTATCCGCGTTTCCTGAGCGTGGAAGAGATGGATGAGATCGTCGAGAAGTGCGAGCAGCCCATTATGGTGCTCAACCGCCGCCTGCGGAAAAACAGCAGCCACTGCGTCTGGTCCGATCATAAAGCCTCGAGCCAGGATGCGGTGGCGCAGCTGATTGCGAAAGGGCACCGGGAGATTGCGTTTATCACCGGTTCGCTGGACTCCCCCACCGGGGTTGAGCGTCTCTCCGGCTATAAGGACGCCCTGGCGCAGCACGGCATTCCGCTGCGCGAAGGGCTGATTGCGCAGGGGAAGTGGAACCCGGCCAGCGGCGCGGCGGCGGTGTCCGAACTGCTTGCGCGCGGAGAACGCTTTACCGCGCTGGTGGCGAGTAATGACGATATGGCAATCGGTGCCATGAAGCAGTTGCACGACAGCGGCGTTGCGACACCGGAGGCGGTGTCGGTGATTGGTTTCGACGATGTGGCGATAGCCCCTTACATCGTGCCGTCGCTCTCCAGCGTGCGCGTCCCGGTGACGGAGATGATTAAAGAGACCATCAGCCGCCTGATCTTCATGCTCGACGGTGGTGAGTTTAAATATCAGCAAACCTTCTCCGGTGAGCTGGTCCTGCGTGACTCGGTTATTGACGGCCCGCATCGCTGATGTCGACAGCTGTCATCGTCACAAATGACGATGACAGCCCCGGTGTCGATTATAAAATTGCTATAAATCAAGGCTTTAATAATTGGCACGGTTTATGAATATCTCCGCGCATAACTGTAATGCTGGAGAAGCAGATGAACCGTTTTATTATGGCCGATGCCAGTAAGTGTATTGGTTGCCGTACCTGCGAAGTGGCGTGCGTGGTTTCCCATCAGGCGGATCAGGATTGCGCGTCGCTCACCCCTGAGACGTTTTTACCGCGCATCCACGTCATTAAAGGCGTGAATATTTCCACCGCCGCTATCTGCCGTCAGTGCGAAGATGCGCCGTGCGCCAACGTCTGCCCGAACGGGGCGATCGCGCGTGAAAAAGGGTTTGTGCATGTGATGCAGGAGCGCTGTATTGGCTGCAAAACCTGCGTCGTTGCCTGCCCGTATGGCGCGATGGAAGTGGTGGTTCGTCCGGTCGTGCGTAACAGCGGCATGGGGCTGAACGTGCGGGCGGAGAAAGCCGAAGCCAATAAATGTGACCTCTGCTACCACCGCGAAGCCGGCCCGGCCTGCATGGAAGCCTGCCCGACCCACGCGCTGGTCTGCGTGGATCGCGATAAGCTTGAGCAGATGAGCGCCGAGAAGCGCCGTCGCGCGGCGTTCGACACGTCGTCATCGCTGCTGTTCTGAGTCGTTATGAGCGGTAACGGCATCCAGCTGCGGGTGCGTGGCAAGGTGCAGGGCGTGGGGTTCCGTCCCTTCGTCTGGCAGCTTGCGCAGGCGCTGCAGTTGACCGGCGATGTCTGCAACGACGGAGAGGGCGTGCTGGTGCGCCTCGCGGGTAATGGGGGGCATTTCACCGCGAGGCTGCGCCAGGACTGCCCGCCGCTGGCACGCATCGACAGTATCGACACGCAGCCTTTCACCTGGACGCATGTGCCGGAGGCATTCACCATCCGCCACAGCGCGGGTGGGACGATGGACACCCAGATTGTACCGGATGCTGCCACGTGTCCCGCCTGTCTGGCGGAGATGAACGATCCGCACGAGCGCCGTTACCGCTACCCGTTTATCAACTGTACCCACTGTGGCCCGCGTTTCACCATTATTCGCGCCATGCCCTATGACCGTCCGGCCACGGCAATGGCGCCATTCCCGCTCTGCCCGCCGTGTGAGGCGGAGTATCGCCATCCCGCGGACCGACGTTTTCACGCCCAGCCGGTCGCCTGCCCGGACTGTGGTCCCGCGCTTGAGTGGCGGGCAGGGGACGTTACTGCTGTCCGCGAGGCTGCGCTGCGCGCGGCGGTGCAGATGCTGAAAAGCGGCGGTATTGTCGCCATCAAAGGTCTGGGGGGCTTTCACCTCGCCTGTGATGCACTCAACCCGCGGGCGGTGGCGAGGCTGCGGGAACGCAAACAGCGTCCAGCAAAACCGCTGGCAGTGATGGTCCCGAACGCGGATGGGTTACCTGAGCCGGTTCAGACGTTGTTATGTTCACCCGCCGCACCCATCGTGCTCACGCCAACAGCATGGCTGCCCGCCTTCCCGGAAGGTATCGCGCCGGGTCTGGACACCGTGGGCATCATGCTTCCTGCGAACCCGCTGCAGCATCTTCTGATGATGGACTGCCAGCGCCCGCTGGTGATGACCTCCGGCAATCTCAGCGGCAGACCGCCTGCCCTCACCAACCAGCAGGCACTGGATGAGCTCAGCGACATCGCGGACGGCTTCCTGCTGCATAACCGTGACATCCTGCAACGGATGGACGATTCAGTGATGGATCGGGACGGTATGATGCTGCGCCGCGCGCGTGGTTTTGTGCCCGATGCCATCACGTTACCTGCCGGGTTCGAAAATATTCCCGCCATGATATGCACCGGGGCGGATATGAAAAACACCTTCTGCCTGGTGCGCGGAAACCAGGCGGTGCTGAGCCAGCATTTTGGCGATCTCAGTGACGACGGTGTGGAAGCGCAATGGCGTTCAGCGCTGTCGGTGATGCAGGGCATTTACGCCTTTCAGCCGGAGCGCGTCGTGTGCGATGCCCATCCGGGATACCGCGCTCGCCAGTGGGCGCACGCGCAGGCATTGCCTCTTGAAAATGTGCATCACCATCACGCCCACGCAGCGGCGTGCCTGGCCGAAAACGGCTGGCCGCTTGATGGCGGAGACGCTATCGCCCTGACGCTGGACGGGATCGGCATGGGTGAAAACGGTGCGCTGTGGGGCGGAGAGTGCCTGCGGGTGAACTATCTTACCTGCGAACGTCTGGGGGGGCTGCCGGCCGTGGCGCTACCGGGTGGCGATCTCGCGGCCCGGCAGCCGTGGCGAAATCTCCTCGCCCACTGTCTGGCGTTTGTCCCTGACTGGCAGCACTACCCGGAAACGCGTGCGGTACAACGCCAGAACTGGCCGCTGCTGGCAAAGGCTATCCAGCGCGGCATCAATGCGCCGCGGGCGTCGTCGTGCGGTCGCCTGTTTGACGCCATCGCCTGCGCACTGGGTATCGAAACCCAATCCTGGGAAGGGGAAGCCGCCTGTCGGCTCGAAGCCCTGGCGTCGCAGTGCGAAGGCGCTGTGCATCCGGTCACGCTGTCGGTGGGTAATCTCTCCCTGTTCTGGCAGCAATGGCTGGCGTGGCAAGCGGAACCCAGCATGCGCGCCTGGGCGTTTCACGACGCGCTGGCAAAAGGGCTGGCGGAGCTCGCCGCGTTCCATGCCCGGCGCTTGTCGCTGACCACGGTGTGTTTCAGCGGCGGCGTGTTGCATAACCGTCTGCTGCGCGCGCGTCTGCGTCATTATCTTTCTGACTTTACGCTTCTTTTTCCTTCGCGCCTGCCCGCAGGTGACGGAGCGATCTCCTTCGGGCAGGCGGTGGTCGCCGCTGCCCGGTCATGTTCACAAAGGATTTAAAATGTTACGACTCTTACGCAATGAACCTCGCGCCGCGCTTCTGCTGCTGGCTCTGGTAATGGCAAACCTGCTGGCCTGGGGATGGGCATGGCACACCTTCAGCGACAGCACGGCGCTGATGGCGGCAAGCCTGCTGGCCTGGTGCTACGGACTGCGTCATGCGGTGGATGCCGACCACATTGCGGCCATCGATACCGTGACGCGTAAGATGATGCAGCAGGGAAAACGCCCGTCCGGCGTCGGGGCCTGGTTCTCGCTGGGGCACTCTACCATTGTGGTGCTGGCCTCCATTGCCATTGCCGCGACCGCCACGGCGTTTCAGAAGAATATGGCGTGGTTTCACGAGACCGGCAGCCTGATTGGCACGGCGGTGTCAGCGACCTTCCTGCTGGCAATGGCGCTGGTGAATATGGTGATCCTGCGCGGCGTGTGGCGCAGTTTCCAGGCGCTGAAAAACGGCCAGCCCGTGCAGGGTGAGATTGCCCTTCCGGCGCAGGGCGGGGTGATGAACTGGCTGTTCGGCGCGACGTTCCGCCTGGTCAACAAGAGCTGGCAGATGTACCTGGTCGGTTTTCTGTTTGGCCTGGGGTTTGATACCGCCACCGAGATTGGCGTGCTGGGTATCTCTGCCGCCAGCGCCTCAAACGGCATGTCGGTGTGGTCCATCATGGTCTTCCCGGCGCTCTTCGCCAGCGGCATGGCGCTGGTGGATACTCTCGACAATTTGCTGATGGTGGGGGCCTACGGCTGGGCGTTTAACAAGCCACAGCGCAAGCTTTACTACAACATGACCATCACCGGCACCTCCGTGGTGGTGGCGCTGTTTATCGGCGGGCTGGAAGCGCTGGGTCTGCTGATGGACAAATTCGGCCTCAGCGGCGGCGTCTGGGATGTGATTGGCGCGGTGAACGACAACCTGGGCAACGCCGGGTTTGTGGTCGTCGGGCTGTTTGTCGCCTGCTGGCTGATCTCGATGGTCAACTACCGCTGGCGCGGCTACGACGCGCTGGTGGTACGTTCCTGAGCCGGCGGCAGCCAGGCGCGGGTAAAATCGAGCCAGCCGCTGGCGGTCAGCACAATGTCCTGCACGTTTTCCAGGGTATTAAGACGATAGCGGTAGTGGAACAGCGGCGTGCAGGCGCCGCGTTCAAGTAAGGACTGGAAGAAAGACGGCAGCGCTGTTTGCAGGCTCTCCTCGCTTTCGCAATAGCGCATCAGGGTCTGCTTCGCTTTTTGCCACGGACCCGGCCCCAGGGCGGTGGCCCAGGCAGGCTCTTCAGTAAACCACTCTGCCAGCGCAAAGACCGGCAATTCCCCCGCCAGATAATCCCCCAGTAAGATATCCGCCTGCGTCAGCGCGTCGGGGACATGCCACGCCTCACGATCTTTCCTGTGGATGATCAGCTCGCAGCCGCGCTTTTTCAGGCGTGTTTGCAGCATGCTGGCAAGCTCGCACAGCTCAGGCGTGTGATAGCAAACCAGCGACAGGGTGGCGGGAAGCGCCACCCCGGACGCTTCCGGAAATACGGGGGTCGTGATGCCGGGAAGAATTTCCGTGCGGGTGTCGACATCATCCCGGTGGATGTTCTGCTGATTAATCTGCTGAATTTCCTGACGCAGCCAGGCCGCCAGCGGCTGCGGCAACCCGACGTTGAGCATCAGCCAGGCAAAACCACTGCTGATGGAGGTGACAGACCCCCGGGCGTTTTCGCCTTTCCCTACGGTGATCCAGGCGGTTTTTTCCGTCTCGCTGCGGGTTCGCCAGAACTCGATCGCATGCAGCAGCGGGTGCGCCGCAAAGTACCACGGCTGGCGCTCAAGGCGCAGGTAGTGCGAATGATGATGGGCGATAGCAAAGGGACCTGCGCCAATACCCGGCTGTTGCGGATGCGGCAGGCGACAGGCGTGATGCGCCAGACGATGGGCCAGCATGGCATCGGGTGCGGTGAGTGCGATCTCCAGACACCAGGGGGCGACAAGCGATACCTGAGTTACGTGTGCGAGCCCTGCGCTGCGGGCCGGGTCGGCCAGCAGCTGGTGCAGCGCGCTGAGAATATCTTCATCACTGATGGCCTGCCCGTTATGCCAGTGCGCGCCGCTGCGCAGGTAGAAGCGCCAGCGCAGTTTGTCATCATCAATTTCCCAGTGGTGGGCTAAATCCGCTACCGGCTGCGTGTGGCCGGGCGCGTAGCGCGTCAGCCCCGCGTGAACCGCGCAGATAATATGCTGTTCGGCACGGCGGCGCTGAAGAGACGGATCAAGCGACGTGAGGGCGCGGTACCAGGGTATGCGCAGCGTCGGCTGATGTTTTAACCATTTGCCGCCTAAAAACGGGGTGATGATGTGATGCAGGCTGGCCGGATCACCGTCTGCCAGCTGCAGCGCGCTCTGGTAATCCCCTTTCTCCAGACAGGCGTGCATCAGTGGCGCGCTCAGTTCGCTGGTGGTCGCCAGGCAATGCAGGATGGCCCGATGCCCGCGTCCCGGCTGGGCGTTCCAGCTTAGCCAGCCGCTCTGCGCCAGCTGGCGCAGCAGGGTGCGCGCGTGGCGTTCGCTGCACACTGCCACCTCCGCCACTTCCGCGATGGTGGTCGGCTTTGGCGCAGCACCGTAATGCTGATAAAGCCGTTGATACTGACGGATTTTCTGAAGCTGGCGCATAGCGACATTCCGGTGACGATAGGGGATGTTGAGAGTGTAGGGTGTTTTGCGGAATAAATAAGGTCTGGATAGATGAAGTGTTCCGGTTTTATTCCCTCTCCTGTGTGGAGAGGGAACAGGAACGCTCAGCGTCAGGCTTCTGTCTGTGCCCGAATCTTCAGGGCAATGCTTTCAGCCTGAGGGCCGAGTATGACCTGCGCATTCTGAGTACCCATTTTCAGAATACCTTTGGCACCCAGCGCTTTCAGCGCCGGTTCATCCAGCACGCTGTTATCCACCAGCGTCAGGCGTAAGCGGGTAATGCAGGCGTCGACACTCTTCAGGTTTTCTTTACCACCCAACGCCACGATGTACCGGGCAATGGCCTCGCTTTGATCGTCAGACCCACCCGTGATGGTGTCCTCCTCCTCGCGTCCCGGCGTTTTCAGCTTAAAGACGCGGATCGCGAAGGTGAACACGACAAAATAGATCGCGAAGAACAGCACAATCAGCGGGATTAAGATCCACGGCTTCGTGGCAAGTCCCCAGTTAAGCACAAAGTCGATCAACCCGGCTGAGAAACCAAAGCCGTGCAGCACGCCGAGGCTGTTGGCGATCACCATGCTGACACCCGCAAGGACTGCATGCAGGGCATACAGGGCCGGTGCGAGGAACAGGAAGGAGAACTCAATCGGTTCGGTGATGCCGGTCAGGAAGGCCGTCAGCGCTACAGAGAGCAGCATCCCGCCTACGGCTGAACGGCGGGCTTTCGGCGCGGCAAAATACATCGCCAGCGCAGCACCCGGCAGACCGCCCATAAAGATCGGGTATGCCCAGGCCATGTAAACGCCGGCATGCGGGTCACCTGCGAAGAAGCGGTTAAGGTCGCCACGGGTCAGGTCGGTGGCAATCTGGGTGACAGAGGACCCCTCGATGCCTGGTACGGCACCGCCGACCACCAGACCTTTCACCACATCCGGTGCGAGGCAGATGTTATGTACCGCACTCGCGGCGTCATAGGTGACCTTCAGACAGTCGCCGAGGCTAAACCAGAAGACGGAGTGCAGAATGTAGTGCAGGCCAAACGGAATCAACGCGCGGTTGAGCACCCCATAGATAAACCAGCCCGGTTCGCCGCTGCGGGAAACGAGCAGGCTGAAGGTATCAATCCCGTGCTGCACGGAAGGCCAGACGTAGCCGCACACCCAGGCGATGAACAGGCAGATAAGCCCGGTCACGATCGGGACCAGCCGCTTGCCCGCAAAGAAGGCGAGGAAGTCCGGCAGTTTGGTATTCGAGAAGCGGTTATAGCAGTGGCCTGCGACCACGCCAGCAATAATCCCTGCGAAGAAGGACATGTTAATGGATGCGTTAATGACCGCCGTGGCTTTGGTCAGCACCAGGAAGCCGACGGCACCGGCAAGGGCGGCCGCGCCCGCGTTGTCTTTAGCCAGACCAATGGCAATGCCAAGGGCAAAAAGTAGCGGTAAGCTGTCGAAAATACCGCCCCCCGCACTGGCAATAAAGGGAATATTAAAAACATCGGGCTGACCGAGACGTAATAAGATCGCCGCCACAGGTAGCGTGGCGATGGGCAACATCAGGGCTTTACCCAGACGCTGCAAATAACTAAATGCATTCATGAGAGTGGGTTCCAGTAAAACTTAATTCACATCGAAAAATAACAGTTTTTATTTTAATGCGAAAGCAGGATGGATGAAATTGTGATGCAGCATAAATTAATTTAATTATATTTGTTCAGCTAATTTATATTTAAATAAACAATGATGAATTGAATTATTTGTTCCGCTTTTTGCCGGGTTGCGCTGGGCATACCCGGCCTGTAAGCTTTGGGCGCACTCATTTTTTAGGAGCGCTCACGGGCATCATCAGTTCGCGCAGACGCTCAATGCGCGCCTCCGGGCTCAGGTAGAGCCAGCGAAACAATATATGCTCTGATTTTTTAACCTGCTTAAAATAGGTTGAAAGATAGTGTAGTTCTTTTGTGAAAGTCGCCATGGGAGGTCTCCGGCTGAGTAATTAATAATCAGACTAAGCCGGAATCAGGGAATAAAATAGGTTGATGTTTTACACCTGTTCCGCATTTAAACCGTTATGGACAGAATAAATAAGGGATTAATAATGATTTACCTAATATGCATTTACTTCATGAATAAAATGCGTAAAAGAAAGCGGGCTCCTGAGATGGACGTCGCCAGCCGACACCGACTGGCGAAGCGCCATGGATTAAAGCGTTAGATAATCCCGGCCTGGTAGAAATCCTGCAGGTTGATGGCGCCGCACAGTTTGCCGGCGTCATCCACCACCGGCGCAGCGGTGATTTTGCGTTTCATCAGGCTCTCTTTGGCCTCAATAGCGCGGCTCTCGGCGTTCAGCGTCAACCCGCCCTGGGTCATCGCTTCTGACACCTGCGATTCCAGCTTGCCACCACCCACCAGCCAGCGCCTAAGGTCGCCGTCGGTAAAGACGCCCTTCACAAAACCCTCGTTGTCACACACCGCCACCAGGCCCAGGCCGGTGCGGCTGAGTTCCAGCATCGCGTCCATGACGCTGGTATCGAGCTTAACCTGCGGAATGGCATCGTCGGTGCGCATCAGATGGTGCACTTTATTGAGCAGTCGTGCGCCGAGCGCGCCCGCCGGATGCGAACGGGCAAAATCTTCTTCGTTAAAGCCGCGCGCCTGCATTACCGCCATCGCCAGCGCGTCGCCCATCATCAGCGTGTTAACGGTGCTGGAGGTGGGGGCGAGGTGCATCGGACAGGCTTCGCGCTCCACGGAAATATCCAGCGTCGCTTTGGCGGCCAGCGCCAGTGGCGAGCGGGATTTTCCGGTCATCGCCAGCAGAGCGACCGCCTTTTCCTGCAGGCGCGGAATGATGAGATCCAGCTCTTTGGCTGAACCGGAGTAGGAGATAAACAGCATCACGTCGCGGCTTTCGATCATCCCCAGATCGCCGTGCAGCGCTTCTGCCGGATGCACAAAGAACGCCGGTGTCCCGGTGCTGGCCAGGGTCGCGGCAATCTTCTTGCCGATATGGCCGGATTTACCGATCCCGGAGACAATCACCTTTCCTTCGCACTGGATAATGGTGTTGGCCGCGCGCACAAACTCCTCGCCCAGACGCTCCGGCAGGCGGCTGGCTTCCTGCAGTTCCAGCATCAGGGTCTGGCGGCCTGCGTTTAACAGAAAATCACTCATCTTTCTCTCCGGTTACGAGCACGTCGATGCCTTTCTCTTCCAGCGCTTTTTTGAACGCCGGGTCGATACCTGCGTCGGTAATCAGTTTGTCGACGCTTTCCAGGCTGCACACAATGTTGGGGCTTTTACGGCCAAACTTCGACGAGTCCGCCATTAAAATCACTTCCCGCGCGGCGTTGCACATCGCTTTGCTGACGTTGAACACCTCGTTGAAGGTGGTGACGCCCGCGTTCAGGTCGATGCCGTCGGTCCCCATAAACAGTTTATCGAAGCTGAAGTGGTCGAAGGCGTTCTCGGCCAGTTGCCCGTGAAACGACGCGGATTTCTTACGGAAGGTGCCGCCGGGCATCAGGATGGTCTGCTCGCTATCAAACTCTGACAGGGCGTTAACGATGTGCAGACTGTTAGTCATCACGGTGATGTTATTAAAGCGGCTGAGCAGGGGGATCATCTGCAGCACGGTGCTGCCGGCGTCGAGGATAATGGAGTCGCCATCGTGGATAAATTTTACCGCCGCTTCGGCAATCAGCGCCTTCTGGTGGGTGTTGATCAGCGTTTTGTGATCGATGGGCGGGTCCGCTTCGTCTTTGTTGAGCACCACGCCGCCGTAGGTTCGGATGACGGCGCCAGAATTTTCGAGCAATACCAGGTCTTTGCGTATTGTCGTGCCGGTGGTGTCAAAGTAGTGGGCCAGATCGTCTACCGAGCATTTTCCCTGCTTTTGCAGATACTCGAGAATGGCCGCCTGCCGCTGACGAGGTTTCATAGGCGCTTCGTTCCTTAGGTTGCGAAATGATAATTTCGCAAGGCTATAGCTTTCACAACGAAATTATCCATGTTTCAGATTAAGCGCTAATGATAGTGCATTCTGACAGAGTGGATCATGGGGAAAGATCACATCAGGCCGCAATTCCTGCAACGAAATGCCGTTGATTGCCTGGATTTTCACCGGCCGCGCGAAGACGGTCATCCCGCGCATGATCAGGGAATCGCAGACGTTATTGTTTTCATCCAGCGCAACCGCGACGACGACCCGCGGTTTGAAACGTCCGCCGGACCGCCCGACGCCCACGCGACCTTTCTGGCACAGGGCGTCAAACGCGCGGTTAAACTGGTGGATCTGCCAGCCGCCAAACGCCATCTGGCAGATCCAGGCGAGGGCGGCGACGGTAATGAGTGCGGTGACCATATCGGCTCCTTGTTGTATTCCCTCTCCCTGTGGGAGAGGGTTAGAGTGAGGGCTTCCGCCCGCGCGATCAGAACATCACCTGTCCGCCGGTGACGTTAATCGACTGCCCGGTGCAGTACGAGGCTTTCGGGCTGGCGTAAAACAGCAGCATGTTCAGCACGTCCTGATAGTCGCACCCGCGCTTCAGCGGCACTTTATCGATGTAATACTGCTCCACCTCTTCCTCTTTGATGCCAAGCTTGGTGGCGTACTGCGGCAGCAGGGACTGGAACATCGGCGATTTAAGCAGGTTGCCCAGCATCAGTGAGTGAACGGTGATCCCGTATTCGGCCAGATCCAGCGCCAGGGACTGCGTCAGCCCCACGCCGCCAAACTTCGCCGCGCTGTAGCCGGAGTTGTGCTTACTGCCCACTTTCCCTGATTTTGAGTTGATCTGAATGATGCGCCCCTGAATGCCGTCGCGGATCATCAGACGGGAAAACTCGCGGGCGCAGAGGAAATAGCCCACCAGATTGACCTGCAGCGAGCGGTCAAAATCCCCCAGTTCGAAATCGCTGATAAACGCGGCTTTTGCGATTCCCGCGCTGTAGACCAGCAGGTCGGTACGACCAAAAATCTCATCCACGCCGCGGGCCAGCGCCATCACGCTCTGCTCGCTGGTGGCGTCGGCACCAAAGCCGTACGCCATTCCTTCGCCAAACTCGGTATTGATGCTATCCGCCACGCGGGCAGCCTTCTCACTCTGAATGTCCACTACCGCCACGCGGTAACCTTCTGCGGCAAGCCCACGGCTGAGGAACTCGCCTAAGGTTTGTCCCCCACCAATGACAACGGCAACCTGACTCATGTCTATCTCCTTAATTACGCAACAAATTTTAACGTGCAGCCTGGGGTGACAGCCTGCGGGACCGGACCATCGACGTGAACCGTGCCGGGATACTCCGCTTGCGGCTGGCCATCAAAACGCAGGGTGATGTGGCCCAGCTCGCGCAGGTTTTGCTCAGCCACGTCGCCGACGGCGGTCACGGCATAGCGCGCTTCGCCCAGCTCCAGCTGGCCTCCGGCCTTCAGCTCGCCCTTCAGCTCGCCGTGGCAGTGAATAAAACAAAACTCTTCGATATCCGCAGGCGCCCCTTCGCGGAAGGTGATCAGCATCTGGTCGCTTAATGCGTCAGCTGCGCTCTGGCCGATGCGGGTAATGGTGGTCTGGTAAATCACGGTCATTGCAAAAACCTCTTATTGATAAATAAAGCCAGAGACAAACCAGGCAATCAGCACCGTCGGGGCGCCCGTCAGGAAGCGGCTGACCAGTACGGACGGCACGCCCACGCGCACGGTGTCCTGGCGCGCTTCGGCCAGCGACAGCCCTACGGGGATGAAGTCGCACGCCGCCTGGGCGTTAATGGCAAACAGGGCGGGCAGGGCGAGGTGCGGGGGAATGTTGCCCAGCCCAATCTGTACGCCAATCAGCACGCCGATGACCTGGGCAATCACCGCGCCCGGGCCGAGGAACGGCGACAGCAGCGGGAAGGAGCAGATCAGCGCCAGCGTGACCAGCCCCAGCGGATGGCTGGCGAGCGGGGCAAGGCCGTGGGCAATCCAGTCACCCAGACCAGACGCCATGATGATGCCGATCAGCGCCGAGACGAATGCCATAAACGGCAGGATGGTTTTCAGCACCGTGTCGATGGTGTCGCGCCCGGACTGGAACAGCACCGCCACGGCGGACCCCATGCCCATCCCAACCTTTGCCAGCAGACCATCGCTCTGCTCGGTGATCTTCTTGCTGGTGTCGTAATCGCGCGGGGCCGCTTTTTGCGGCGCGGGAGCGCCATTCACCAGAGTGATGTTGTCCTCCTTCACACCCGACACATAAATGTCTTCAAGGATGTACTGCGCCAGCGGGCCTGATTTTCCGGTGGAGTGAATGTTCACCGTTGGAATGCGACGCTTCGGATAGATGCCGCAGCGCAGCGTGCCGCCGCAGTCGATCACCGCCACGCCGATTTCCGCTTCCGGCGGTTCGCCCTCTTTGAAGCCATCGACCGCTTCCCAGCCGGTCAGTTCTCGCAGCTTGTCGACGATCGCCGGGCGCGTGCCCGCGGTGATGTAGACGATTTTTTTGCCTTCGGTGGCGTCGAACTCCAGCGGGCCGCCCCAGCCGCCTGTGCCTTTCTCAATGCGGATCCGGTTCATGCTGTGGCTCCTGAAAGCTGGACTTTCTGTTCAAGCTGGATGCCCATTTTTTTCTCGAAAATGGCGGTGGTGAGGTCCGTCACCCAGCCGCGGAAGAAGTTGGTCACCAGACCAACCAGCAGATAGCTCACCGCCAGCGGGCCGAGCGGCAGGCCAAGGGTGGTGAGACCGCTGGCGATCCCGAGATAGACAAACAGCTCGCCGGGGTTGATGTGCGGGAACAGGCCGTTCATGGAATGGCAGCTGTAGGAAGCGGCAGCGTAATAGCTCGGCTTGTACTTTTCTGGCATAAAGCGACCGAGGCTTAAGGTCATCGGGTTACAGAACACGAAAGTGCCGATGAAAGGTAACACCAGGTAGCGGGACAGCGGGTTCCCGGCGCAGCGCTGGGCGAAACGCTCAATGCGCTGCTGGCCGATAAAGTTAATCAGCGCGTTCATGATCACCAGCAGGCTGATCAGCAGGGGCAGGATCCCGGTCACCATGCCGGTGAACACTTCTCCGCCTTTCTGAAACAGCCCGATGAACCACTCGGCGCCGTGGGTGATGGTTTCTATCATTCTTCTCTCCTCTGGGCTTTTGTTTTTGTATTACCGCGACTAATAATAATCACTTTGAAAGGTTTTAAAGTGTTAATCAGATCTCACAATGAAAGAAAAATGGATTATTTTGAAAGTTAATCGATGGGGGAATGGATTTTCGGTGGAAAAAAGGGCGGATTTGCGTGGGGGAGGTGTGTACTGCTTCCTTGAGGTGTTGCGGATGCTTTACCATACTGGGTTCTTATCGAACCCGTTAAATGGATGTCTCATGTTCAAGCGTCGTTATGCAGCGCTGTTGCCTGCGCTTATTCTGCTGTCTGCCTGTAGTAGCAAACCTAAGACCGAAGCCGTTCAGCAAACGGCGGGCGCGCCTTCCGGAGGATTCCTGCTGGAGCCGCAGCACAATATGATGCAGATGGGCGGCGACTTCGCGAACAACCCGGCGGCCGAGCAGTTCATCGATAAAATGGTGAGCAAACACGGCTTTGACAGACAGCAGCTGCACGAAATTTTGTCACAGGCGAAACGTCTGGACTACGTGCTGCGCCTGATGGACAGGCAGGCACCGACGGCCCAGGTGCCGAGCGGGCCAAACGGTGCGTGGCTGCGCTATCGCAAACAGTTTATTACCCCGGACAACGTGCAAAATGGCGTGGTGTTCTGGAATCAGTATGAAGATGCGCTTAACCGCGCGTGGCAGGTGTACGGCGTACCGCCTGAAATCATCGTTGGGATTATCGGTGTGGAAACCCGCTGGGGCCGCGTGATGGGGAAAACCCGCATTCTGGATGCGCTGGCGACGCTCTCCTTTAACTATCCGCGCCGTGCGGAGTATTTCTCTTCCGAGCTGGAAACCTTCCTGCTGATGGCGCGCAACGAACAGGATGATCCGCTCGAACTGAAAGGATCGTTTGCCGGTGCGATGGGCTACGGCCAGTTTATGCCGTCCTCCTATAAACAGTATGCCGTCGACTTTAACGGGGATGGTCATATCAACCTGTGGGATCCGGTGGATGCCATCGGCAGCGTGGCGAATTACTTCAAAGCGCATGGCTGGACGCCGGGTGGTCAGGTTGCTGTACAGGCAAACGGCGAGGCGTTTGGTCTGGAAAACGGCTTCAAAACCAAATACAGCGTCGCACAGCTGGCGGCGGCGGGCTTAACGCCAACGCAGCCGCTGGGCAATGTTGATCAGGTGAGTCTGCTGCGCCTGGATGTGGGAACGGGCTATCAGTACTGGTACGGCATGCCGAACTTCTACACCATTACCCGCTATAACCACAGCACCCACTATGCGATGGCCGTATGGCAGCTGGGTCTGGCGGTATCGCAGGCCCGCGTGCCGGCAGCGTCGCCGTTTAGTCAGTAGATCGCTCTGACGGCTAGGCCGGGTGCAACGCCGCCACCCGGCATGGTTGCGCGCACGGTGCGACCTGATGCCTTCACCCTGACCCTCTCCTACGGGAGAGGGGCATTTTGCAGAAACATTTCGCCACACTCCCGTTTCAAACGCGCCATTTACATCTCAGTCACCTTTTATTATTGTTATGTTATAACATTAGTTATGGTGTCGAGATGTCAACGTCCCTTTTTTCTCTCTCTGCGCCCGTTCGGCTTTTGCTGGCGCTGGTGCTTGTTCTCTTTATCGGCCTGGCTGTGCGCTGGGCGGTGGCATTGCCATGATTGTGATGGATGAACTGATTGCGGGTTATGACCGTATACCCGTCACGCGTGCGCTATCCGGCTTGATTGAGCAGGGAAGCATGACCGCCATTATCGGCGCTAACGGCTGCGGGAAGTCCACGCTGCTGAAAACGCTCGCCGGGTTTATTCCCCCCGTAAACGGCAGCTTCCGCTGGCAGGGAAAGCGCCCGGTCATTGGCTGGCTGGCGCAGCGTCACGCGCTGGAGGCGCAATTTCCCGTGACCGTACAGGATGTCGTCAGCATGGGCTGCTGGCCGGGTATTTCGCTATTTTCCGCTCTCCGTCGGGAAACTCGCTTGCGTATTGCCCGCGCGCTGGAACGCGTGGGGCTCGAATCCATGGCGTTATCTACTATCGATGAGCTCTCCGGCGGTCAGTTTCAGCGCATGCTGTTTGCCCGCATCCTGGTACAGCAGGCACCGCTGGTGATGCTCGATGAGCCCTTTACCGGGGTCGATGAAGCCACCTGCAATGTACTGATGGATCTGATGCTGGAGATGTATATGCAGGGTCAAACGCTGCTTGCGGTACTGCACGACAGCGAGCGCGTGTCGCGCCACTTCCCGCAGACGTTACGGCTGGACGCTGACATTCCCCAATGGAAGACCGAGCGGGTGAGGGTGGCATGATCTGGCATCTCTTTTTTCAGCCGTTTATCGAGTACGGCTTTATGCGTCGCGCGCTGGTGGTTTGCCTGGCGCTTTCTGTCAGTACCACCGCGCTCGGCGTGTTTCTGCAGCTGCGCCGGATGAGCCTGATGGGCGATGCCCTTTCACACGCCATATTGCCCGGCGTTGCCGTGGGCTATCTGCTGAGCGGCATGTCACTGCTGGCAATGAGTATCGGCGGATTTATTGCCGGGATTGCCGTCGCGCTGGTGGCCGGGCTGGTTAGTCGTCGTACACCGCTTAAAGAGGATGCCAGCTTTGCCGGTTTCTATCTTGGCTCGCTGGCGCTGGGCGTGACGCTGGTATCGCTGCGAGGCTCGAATGTCGATCTGCTGCACCTGCTGTTTGGCTCCATTCTGGCAGTGGATAACGATGCCGCGCTGTTTGTGGCAGGCGTTTGCATGTTCACGCTGCTGGCGCTGGCGGTTTTCTATCGCGGGCTGGTGTCCGAGGCGTTTGATACCGCCTGGCTGCAGGTGAACGCCCGCTGGCTGCCAGGCCTGCTGCACGGACTGTTTCTGGCGCTGCTGGTGCTTAATCTGGTGGCCGGATTCCAGGTACTTGGCACGCTGATGGCTGTCGGGCTGATGATGCTGCCGGCGGTGGCGGCGCGCTGCTGGGTGCGCACGTTGCCAGGGCTACTCCTGATGGCGGGCATTAGCGGCATTTTTTGCGCGTGGCTGGGGCTAAGCCTCTCCTGGGCGGTGAGTCTGCCCGCCGGCCCGTCCATCGTGCTGACGGCCAGCGCACTGTTCCTGGTTTCTGTCTTATTTGGTACGCGAAGCAGGCTCGCGGGCAGCCTGCGTACGCTTTTTTAACGCAAGGGGAAATGATGAAACGTACAGGATTAATTATGGCGCTCGCGCTGGGGATGATGTCGCAGGGGGCGATGGCGAAAACCCTGAATGTGGTCGCCAGCTTTTCGATACTGGGGGATATCACGCAGGAGGTGGGCGGCGATCGGGTGAATGTGACCACGCTGGTTGGGCCTGACGGCGATCCGCATACCTTCGAACCCTCACCGAAAGACAGCGCGGCGCTGAGCAAGGCGGATGTGGTGGTGGTGAACGGTCTGGGTCTGGAGGGCTGGATTGACCGTCTGGTGAAGGCCTCCGGATTTAAGGGCCAACTGGTGGTGGCGTCAGCAGGTGTCAAAACACACACCCTGGAAGAAGAGGGCAAAACCGTGACCGATCCGCATGCGTGGAACAGCGCGGCGAATGGCGCACTGTATGCGCAAAATATTCTGAACGGGCTGGTAAACGCCGATCCGCAAGACAAAGCCGCGATGGAAGCGTCCGGAAAAAGGTATATCGCGCAGCTTAACCAGCTGGACAGCTGGGCCAAAGCGCAGTTCAGCCAGATCCCACAGGCGAAGCGTAAGGTGCTGACCAGCCACGACGCTTTTGGTTATTTTGGCCGCGCCTACGGCGTGACGTTTATGGCACCGCAGGGGCTCTCCTCTGAGAGTGAAGCGAGCGCGGCGCAGGTTGCGGAAATTATCAACCAGATCAAAGCCGACGGGGTGAAGACCTGGTTTATGGAAAACCAGCTTGACCCGCGGCTGGTGAAGCAGATTGCGTCGGCGACAGGGGCACAGCCGGGGGGCGAACTTTACCCGGAAGCGCTGTCGTCCAAAGGCGGCGTGGCGGATACCTACGTTAAGGCGTTTCGCCACAATGTGAATATCCTCGCCATCAGCATGAAATAATCTTTCGCTTGCCGGTGCGCCCGCACCGGCTATTTTCTGAAGCCCCCTCGTAAAACCGGAAGTGCATCCCCATATCTGACGAGAAAGTGCTATCTTGTGCAGCACGTTTTTCTGATGCCTGGAGCGAGAATGACTGACCATGAATTGATGCAGCTGAGCGAGATAGTGGGCCTGGCGCTTAAGCAACGTGGGGCGACCGTCACCACCGCTGAGTCCTGTACGGGCGGCTGGGTTGCCAAAGCGATTACCGATATTGCCGGCAGTTCCGCCTGGTTTGAACGTGGCTTTGTGACCTACAGTAACGAAGCAAAAGCACAGATGATTGGCGTGCGGGAATCCACCCTTGAACAGCATGGCGCGGTCAGCGAACCGGTGGTGATCGAGATGGCCATTGGCGCGCTCAAAGAGGCACGGGCCGATTACGCGATCTCCATTAGCGGCATCGCGGGTCCGGACGGCGGCAGCGACGTGAAGCCTGTCGGCACTGTCTGGTTTGGGTTTGCCAGCGCCAAAGGCGAAGGGATCACCCGCCGGGAGTGCTTTAGCGGCGATCGCGAAAGCGTGCGTCGTCAGGCCACCGTTTATGCGTTAAAAACGCTCTGGCAACAATTTCTACAAAATACTTGATACTGTATGACCATACAGTATAATTGCACCAACAGAACAGAAATCCACGGTGAAGCACAGTCGCTTCTCCCGGCATGACAGGAGTAATAATGGCTATCGACGAAAACAAACAGAAAGCGTTGGCGGCAGCACTGGGCCAGATCGAAAAGCAATTCGGTAAAGGCTCCATCATGCGCCTGGGTGAAGACCGTACCATGGATGTGGAAACGATCTCCACCGGTTCGCTTTCTCTGGATATCGCGCTGGGCGCGGGCGGCCTGCCAATGGGCCGTATCGTAGAAATCTACGGGCCAGAATCCTCCGGTAAAACCACCCTGACGCTGCAGGTCATTGCCGCCGCTCAGCGCGAAGGTAAAACCTGTGCGTTCATCGATGCCGAGCACGCGCTGGATCCGGTTTATGCACGTAAGCTGGGCGTGGATATCGACAACCTGCTCTGTTCTCAGCCGGACACCGGTGAACAGGCGCTGGAAATTTGTGACGCGCTGGCGCGCTCCGGTGCGGTTGATGTGATCGTGGTCGACTCCGTGGCAGCACTGACGCCAAAAGCGGAAATCGAAGGCGAAATCGGCGACTCTCACATGGGCCTCGCGGCACGTATGATGAGCCAGGCGATGCGTAAGCTGGCGGGTAACCTGAAGCAGTCCAATACGCTGCTGATCTTCATCAACCAGATCCGTATGAAAATTGGTGTGATGTTCGGTAACCCGGAAACCACCACCGGTGGTAACGCCCTGAAATTCTACGCCTCTGTCCGTCTGGATATCCGCCGTATCGGTGCGGTGAAAGAGGGCGAGAACGTGGTCGGGAGCGAAACCCGCGTGAAGGTTGTGAAGAACAAAATTGCAGCGCCGTTCAAACAGGCTGAATTCCAGATCCTCTACGGTGAAGGGATTAACTTCTTCGGCGAGCTGGTTGACCTGGGTGTGAAAGAGAAGCTGATCGAAAAAGCAGGTGCCTGGTACAGCTACAACGGTGACAAAATTGGTCAGGGTAAAGCGAATGCGATCGCCTGGCTGAAAGAGAACCCGGCTGCGGCGAAAGAGATTGAGAAGAAAGTGCGTGAGCTTCTGCTGAATAATCAGGATGCTACTCCAGACTTCGCGGTGGATAGCGCGGATGCTGAAGAAACCAACGAAGACTTTTAATTCTTTCGTTTAACCATGAAGGGCTGCTGATGCGGCCCTTTTTGCATTTCTGAATCAGCAGGTTTTTTATGAGTGAACCGACGACCCGCCGACCCGCATATGCACGCTTACTGGACCGTGCGGTACGCATTCTTGCTGTCCGTGACCACAGTGAACAGGAGCTGCGCCGAAAACTGTCGGCGCCGGTGATGGGTAAAAACGGGCCGGAAGAGATTGATGCCACCGCGGAAGATTATGACCGGGTGATTGCCTGGTGTTACGAGCACCGCTATCTGGATGATGATCGTTTCGCTTCCCGGTTTCTCGCCAGCCGAGGCCGCAAAGGATATGGACCGGCGCGCATTCGCCAGGAGCTAAATCAGAAAGGCGTTTCCCGTGAGTCCATTGAAAAAGCGATGCGTGAATGCGACACCGACTGGTGTGCGCTGGCAAAAGAGCAGGCGATCCGCAAGTACGGTGAACCCCTGCCGCACGGGTTTTCAGAAAAAGTTAAAATCCAGCGCTTTTTGCTCTACCGCGGCTTCCTGATGGAAGATATTCAGGATATCTGGCGTAATTTTGCCGATTGAACGCATGCGGGATTTTACTTCCCACTAAAGAAAACTTATCTTATTCCCACTTTTTCCAGTAGCTGGCCTGTCCAGGGGTTTACCGATACAGACCTGCTACGACATTTCGTTAGCTTGATTTCAGGATAATTATGAGCAAGAGCACCGCTGAGATCCGTCAGGCGTTTCTCGATTTTTTCCATAGTAAGGGACACCAGGTTGTTGCCAGCAGCTCCCTGGTACCGAACAACGATCCGACTCTGCTGTTTACCAACGCCGGGATGAACCAGTTCAAGGATGTGTTCCTTGGTCTCGACAAGCGTAATTATTCCCGCGCCACAACCTCACAGCGTTGCGTGCGTGCGGGCGGTAAACACAACGACCTGGAAAACGTCGGTTACACCGCGCGTCACCACACGTTCTTCGAAATGCTGGGTAACTTCAGCTTCGGCGACTACTTCAAACACGATGCCATTCAATACGCGTGGGAACTGCTGACCGGTGAAAACTGGTTCAACCTGCCGAAAGAGCGTCTGTGGGTTACCGTCTATGAAACCGATGACGAAGCCTACGAAATCTGGGAAAAAGAAGTCGGGATCCCGCGCGAGCGTATTATTCGCATCGGTGATAACAAAGGCGCGCCATACGCGTCGGACAACTTCTGGCAGATGGGTGATACCGGTCCTTGCGGTCCGTGCACCGAGATCTTCTACGATCACGGCGACCACATCTGGGGCGGTCCTCCAGGCAGCCCGGAAGAAGACGGCGATCGCTACATCGAGATCTGGAACATCGTCTTCATGCAGTTCAACCGTCAGGCCGACGGTACCATGGAGCCGCTGCCGAAGCCTTCCGTTGATACCGGTATGGGCCTGGAGCGTATTGCCGCGGTTCTGCAGCACGTTAACTCCAACTACGAGATTGACCTGTTCAGCACTCTGATCAAAGCCGTTGCGGACGTCACCGGCGCGACCGATCTGAACAACAAATCGTTGCGCGTTATCGCCGACCATATCCGTTCCTGTGCGTTCCTGATCGCCGACGGTGTTATCCCGTCGAATGAAAACCGTGGCTACGTGCTGCGTCGTATCATTCGTCGCGCCATCCGTCACGGCAACATGTTGGGCGCGAAGGACACCTTCTTCTATAAACTCGTTGGGCCACTGATTGGCGTGATGGGTGCTGCCGGTGATGAGCTGAAACGCCAGCAGGCACAGGTAGAGCAGGTTCTGAAAACCGAAGAAGAGCAGTTTGCGCGTACACTGGAGCGCGGTCTGGCGCTGCTCGACGACGAGCTGGCGAAACTGAAAGGCGACACGCTGGATGGCGAAACCGCTTTCCGTCTGTACGACACCTATGGCTTCCCGGTTGACCTGACGGCAGACGTTTGCCGCGAGCGCAACATCAAAGTTGACGAAGCGGGCTTCGAAGCGGCGATGGAAGAGCAGCGTCGTCGCGCGCGTGAGTCCAGCGGTTTCGGTGCAGACTACAACGCAATGATCCGCGTTGATAGCGCGTCTGAATTCAAAGGTTACGACGCGCTGGAACTGACCGGTAAAGTGACCGCCCTGTTTGTTGACGGCAAAGCCGTAGACAGCATCAGCGCAGGTCAGGATGCGGTTGTCATTCTGGACAAAACCCCGTTCTATGCGGAATCCGGCGGTCAGGTTGGCGATAAAGGCGAACTGAAAGGCAACGGTTTCAGCTTCAGCGTGAGCGACACCCAGAAATACGGTCAGGCGATTGGTCACCAGGGCAAACTGGTTTCCGGTTCTCTGAAAGTGGGCGAGGGCGTCCAGGCTAACGTTGATGAAGCTCGCCGCGCGCGCATTCGTCTCAACCACTCTGCCACCCACCTGATGCACGCTGCACTGCGCGAGGTGCTGGGTACCCACGTTGCACAGAAAGGTTCTCTGGTTAACGACAAAGTGCTGCGTTTCGACTTCTCGCATTTTGAAGCGATGAAACCGTCTGAAATCCGTGCGGTGGAAGATCTGGTGAACGCGCAGATCCGTCGTAACCTGCCTATCGAAACCCATATCATGGATCTCGAGGCGGCGAAGAAAAAAGGCGCGATGGCGCTGTTTGGTGAGAAATATGACGACCGTGTTCGCGTGTTGAGCATGGGCGACTTCTCTACCGAGCTGTGCGGTGGTACTCACGCCTCCCGCACCGGTGACATTGGCCTGTTCCGCATTGTTTCCGAGTCGGGGACGGCGGCAGGTGTGCGTCGTATTGAAGCGGTGACCGGTGAAGGGGCAATTGCCAGCCTGCATGCGCAGAGCGATCAGCTGCACGACATCGCGCAGCTGCTGAAAGGTGATAGCCAGAACCTGGGCGAGAAAGTGCGCGTTGCACTGGATCGCACGCGTCAGCTGGAAAAAGAGCTGCAGCAGCTGAAAGAGCAGGCTGCGGCGCAGGAGAGTGCAAACCTCTCCAGCAAGGCTGTAGACATTAAGGGCGTTAAACTGCTGGTCAGCGATCTGGCGGGGGTTGAGCCTAAGATGCTGCGTACTATGGTCGACGATCTCAAGAACCAGCTTGGTTCCACCGTTATCGTGCTGGCGACAGTGGCAGAAGGTAAGGTTTCTCTGATTGCGGGCGTCTCTAAGGATGTGACCGACCGCGTAAAAGCAGGGGAGCTGATTGGTATGGTCGCTCAGCAGGTGGGCGGCAAAGGTGGCGGTCGTCCTGACATGGCGCAAGCCGGTGGTACGGATGCGGCGGCACTTCCGCAAGCTTTGGCCAGCGTTGAAAGCTGGGTAAGCGCGAAACTGTAATAACTACAAAGCACAAGCAGACGCCATAGCGGTAACGTTATGGCGTCTTGTTCACTGTGCTATCGATAACGATAAAGTCAGGTTGAGTTTGTGTATATCGGCTAAACTTACGTTTAACAGAATGTGATGCCGTGACTGCTTACACTTTACGTGTTTGTCATCGCTTACTTTTTGGCGTTATATGATGGATAATGCCGGGATACAAGAGACCCGACTCTTTTAATCTTTCAAGGAGCAAAGAATGCTGATTCTGACTCGTCGAGTTGGTGAGACCCTCATGATTGGGGATGAGGTCACCGTGACAGTTTTAGGGGTAAAGGGTAACCAGGTACGTATTGGTGTTAACGCTCCTAAAGAAGTATCTGTCCACCGTGAAGAGATCTACCAGCGTATCCAGGCTGAAAAATCCCAGCAGTCCAGTTACTGATATTGTCGCGTCTCGCTGTCGGGCGAGACGCAACCCTCCTGTCATTTTTCCTGCTCAAAGTTACCGTTTAATTTCAATCGCTCTCTTTTTAACCACTCCGTTACCCTTTACTCGTCTCTGCACTGCCTTTTCTGCCACAGTTTTATGTGAAGATGCCTGCAAAATCCGCTTATAAAACACCCTCTTTGCGGCTTTTACATGCGAATTGCCTGTGATTTGTGCAAACGATAAAAGCTTTTGGAAAATTGTTTGACTTATAAGTCCCAGAAAGTAATATATGCGCCACGCAGCGACGAGAAGCTCTTAACGAGTCACTCGAAGCACTCGAAAGAGGCGTTGTGTGGTGAGGTGGCCGAGAGGCTGAAGGCGCTCCCCTGCTAAGGGAGTATGCGGTCAAAAGCTGCATCCGGGGTTCGAATCCCCGCCTCACCGCCATTTTGCATCCGTAGCTCAGCTGGATAGAGTACTCGGCTACGAACCGAGCGGTCGGAGGTTCGAATCCTCCCGGATGCACCATCTATTACTTCATATTGCTTTAGAAGTGATATGAATATCGAGCAGTACAGTAGTAAATCCCGATGCATCCGTAGCTCAGCTGGATAGAGTACTCGGCTACGAACCGAGCGGTC
>ERZ1034882.56-NODE-56-length-64596-cov-10.036690_pt1 | contig 64596 bp, 63 predicted proteins | sample MGYA00520606_ERZ1034882 | MGnify/ENA primary metagenome ERZ1034882 (study PRJEB33766, sample SAMN09781726) | gut metagenome | biome: gut microbiome | host: Homo sapiens | place: Madagascar | study: EMG produced TPA metagenomics assembly of the PRJNA485056 data set...
AAAATAGACACCCTGGATATGTTTTTCATTCCAGGGTGTTTTGTGTTATTTATTTCGTTCAAAGGCGTTATACGCCGTAAGTCTGTTATCGAATTGAGATAACTATTCGTAAAACTTGTGTTTTGCGAATAGTTCCCTTAAGCAAGTCTTATGTTACCACCGCGCGCACGACTTGGCAAGCAGTTTTTATTCTTTGAAAATATCTTTGGTAATTTTGTACATCAAACCGCTACTTCTTGGCGTGGATCCGCGTCAGCTGAATCTACTAAAATATACAAATTGCACAACAGACTATGAATCCCCGAATTGACGTTACGAACGTCTTTTTTTATTGCCGAGGGAAATAATTTGTTTCGCGCGCAGTCTTTTTATTATATCACATGGAATCGAGTCCAACAAATCAGCGTTGATTCAATCCGTTATTCTTTGCGCTGATTTGTTCCGCTCCGCGGCTTCGGGACATTGATTCTCATGTGTAGCCCCTGGGGCGTACTTGGCGCGCTTCGCTTAGTACGCATTAACTTATTGTTTATTTTGAAAGGAGAAAACAAAATGGAAAGCGAAATGGATTTAATACGAATGGACTACAAAAAGAAACTTATAAGATCTATCGGTTGGGAAATCAAAGCCGGACGAAAAGAAATTTATAGCCAAAACAAATGGACACATCATGCATCAGCAATGGCACTATGGGCATACGGAGTATATATAAGACTTCTAAACAATAAAGAAGCAACCGGCATTTACAGACAAATCTTGAATTTTTCAAAAACAATTGATCAGGAGGTACAATGACTAAATACAACGTTTACGAATCAATCACTTTATCAGGATGTGACCCAATCAACACTTGGGTTGCGTCCTTTTTAAATCCACAAGATGCAAATACATATTTATCAAATCTGAATCACACAAAAGCATACAGAAAACCTAACATCTGTAAATCTTATCATATCCACTCTGAAACAAATTAAGAGGGCGCACCGCCCTCTTTTTTTGTTAATAATCTTCGTCTAAAATATCCGGATTCTGAACAATATCTTTCAAATAATCAGCGTCTAACACATTCCAATCTTGACCATTTTTTACAGAATGCAACGAACCGGATTCATCAATGTATAAACAGTTCTGCAGCTTAGCTTCGGCACTTTGCAATTCATTCCATAAATAGACAGAGCAACAAACAACAATAAGAAGTATGCCTGCAAGGACGGAAGTCCAAGGAGACACGCTATTACTTTGATGATTATGCCGACAAGTACGACAAGGATCAAAATTAGTTTCATAATTATCTTGCTGAAAATTATTCTCCATAACAAAACACCCCCATAATTGATATATCAATTATAGGGGATATGTCTATTCTTGTCAAAGGTTTTGAGCGGTTGGTATAGGCGCGCGCAAGCTTTCCGCGCCTATACCCTACCGCGATTTCTTGTAACGTCTACGAAGTTTCTTCGACATACGACCGACATTATCATTGTCGGGGTTAATATCCCCACGCATGGCGAGAATTTCTTCGGGACTCATCATGTCGTTTTCATCGACTGACTTCTTAAGCTTGTCAACACAAGCCAATGTATCATATGCATTATAGTCTTTATCCGTGATAAAGAAACCTAATCTCCTACGAGGTTTTACCATCGTAGGATCAGTGGCGTATTCAATTTCATCAGCATCGTATTCATTCTGAACCATGAACCGCCAGACCTTATCACAGTTAATACATTTTTGAGTAACTGAACGCATCAGAGCATCAGTAAGCTTGAATTTCTGACTAGAATACAAGAAGCTTATGTGATAGTGCCGACTTGTAAGAAGCGTATTCAAGAATATCGGATCAATGTTTGTCTTGAAAGAGCGACTATTAAGCTGCACGCTTGCTTCATCCAAGAGAACGAGAACCACAGTTCTAGTGTTCGCTTCATCATCGATTTTTTTATTGTTGTAAGCGCAAGCCACGACCTGAGAAAGACTTTGCAAAGGTTCATAGGGTACACTTTTCAATTCCACATTTGATATAATATGCATCTTTTGCCGGACAAACTTTTTACGTCCTCTATCCCACACCATTTTATTATTATACTTTCTAAAGAGCTGGGTAACATAATGAACGATAGAAAGTGTTTTACCACCGCCAAAATGCGCACAGTAACAGTTAAGAACTCCGGCAGTATATGTATTATATTCCTTATGCTTGAAATAAAAATATAAATCTTTGATACCATATACAACAGTTTTGACCGGATGCATTACAATCAGACGAGCGATCACAGAAAAATAAAGGACAATGACCGCAATAACTATCCAAATCAATATCATTTTTTCATACCCCCTAAGAAACCGCACGCTACTGTAAACAATTCAAGTCCCATAAGCATAACCACAAGGCGGACTATAGCCGGAGCATCAAGCGTATTAGAACCTTGTAGAATCAAATTTACAATCTCATCCATTATTTGCACCCCCTTAACGTAACGTTTCTCCATGAACGCATACACGACATAGCAAATGTCAAAATCATAAGCACCATGATAACGTAAACATCGTTATAAATATTAGTTAATGTTTCAGAAGCATCTACCGTCTGCACCGCTTCGGTGCTTTCTACAGTCTCAACAACAGAGCCATCAACAGTCGGAAGAACTTCCGAAACTTGCGTTTCAATTTCCGTATTTTCCATTTCATACAACCACCTTTCTAATCAGCAAGGGATCTAATAAACCCAAGTAGAACAACCGCCAAAACGGAAAACAAAATAACGGCACCGACAGAGATTTTCATTCCGTTAAAGGTAAAAGTCATTGACCAGTACCGCATGAATAATTTTGCAACCTTTTTAAATAAATCAGCTAAGTCCATACAGATACACCCCCAACGTTCCGAGAAGATACACAAAACCAAAGAACAACTTACCTATAAATTCCATACATTACCCCCTTATTAGCTTGTAAACAATCAGAATAAAAATAAAAGCAAACCCCAATTCCACAGTATACTTCACCCAATTGGGAAAAAAAGAGAATAAATCCCCTATCATTTTAGGAACATCAGCAACTTGATTAATAAACTCCTTGGCACTATCTAGGTCAAGACTAGACTTATCATTTTTCTTATCATTTATATTATCCTTGGCATCTTGGTTATCATCGTAATCAGTACGAGTATGATTTATATCATCAGTTTCGCCATTTTTGTTTTTATCGTCTCCATAGCCTTCGTGATCTGACTTATCAGAAGAAGTATCGTTTATATCATCACCGGAAAGTGTAGTACTAGCCCAAGGGCCCGCGTGCCAACCGGAAGAAGTATCTGGAATTACAGTAAGCGAATCAGTACATACAATTCGATAACGAATTAAAAAATTATAACCAATAGGAAAAATAGCTTGACCCAAAGAACCATAAATTTTATTTTTATCTACTTGAGTAAGAATTTCACTACAAGTCAATGGTAAAGCATTATTAATATCACCCGAATCAAACGTTATAGGCTTATTAGAAGGATCAATATTCTTTGAAAGCCAACCACGTTCCCCATAATTATCAAATTTATGCTTTATCTTCGTATGCTTAACATCGCTATATACAACAAACTTAGATTCGACTTCCACTTGAATGAACGTACGAGCATATTTATTTTTCGTAAGAGAAAAACCCGTAGACGTTTTATCTTTCCAATCAAAGTTGAAATATAACGGAAGTACACCATCTTTCAAAGTACCGAGATCACTTTGCTGATTGACATTTGTATTTTTAATTACAAGATAGCCAATAGCCTCGTCAATATCGGGGTTATCTTGACTACCTTTCCAAGTAGATGCATCGGTGCTTGATTCACTTGAGCCGTCCGTAACTTCTACGCATCCTAAATCATCCAAAGAGTCTGTTAAATAAGCCGTAATATAATCAACAGGTCGCCATGTTTTCGTAGGATCACTATGAAAAGTATATAAAGCACCAATATTTCCTGAAAAAACATATGTACTAGGATCACAAGTTATCGAATAATAACCAACATAATAAGTCACACCATTATACTTAAATTCGAAATTTTGCAAAATACTATTTGCATTTTCACTAGATAATACACTATCCGTAGACTCAACGCCATGATTACCTTTGTATTCCAACGTAATACATTTATAATTCCACGGAGAAGTAGAAATAAACGCAGTACAGAACCTAGCAATATCAGCATCATAGAACGATACGCGCCTAGAAATAGAAGAATCATTCAACTTATATAAGGTATAATAATATTTATTACTAGCACTAGTTACTTTTAGATCATAAGACTGATAAGGATTGTTGGAAACATCCGCATACGACACCGGAACGCTACAAATCAAAACAACCGCCAACATCGCAACCGCCACTATTCTATTTTTAAATTGCTTTCTTAATTTCATAGTTCCCCCCTTTTGTTAATGATATTTGACAGAACAACAATAAAAAACGCACAAATAATAAACTGACCGAAAAGATATAAAAAATCCCTCATAAAAGCACCTCACAAATGAAAAAGCGGAGTGCTTTCACACTCCGCCTTGGTTGACCGCAAGCGAACTATTTCGCGCGGAGTTTCTTACAAATGCCGATTCCAACGCCCACGATGGAAGCGCAGAAAAATGTCATAAGAGTGGCATTTCCGGTAATTGTTGTCATTACAGTGGAGACAACGCCCATGATTGAAGTAACCGCTTCTGTCATGCTTACTGTAGAAGCTTCTGCTAAAAGTGTTGGCATAGCTTCGTTCCCCCTTTCTTCGCGATTTTATTTTATTGTTACATCGGCAACATACGCTTTACCGTTATAACCACATCCATATACAAAGGTTACATCGCGCCCGATGCATCCGTTTGTAATCTTCTTGGACACATCCCCGAAAAGGAATACCTTTTCGCACATATCTCCGACTACCGGAGGTTTTCCGGTATCCGTCACAAAACAAATCTTGCCTTCTGTTTTCTTCATTTCTGCATAACCGATTAATTTACTCATTTTTCTTTTCCTCTCTTTCTTTTACAGTTCTTTTTCCATGAGCAGATTTCACAATTCTGATACACCTTACAGAATGGTATATCAGAGCATCCCTTTGTTGAATCGCGATAGATACATGTATCACGAATTGAACACCAAAAATTCAAGCAATTACTCATACCGAAAGTCCTACACCATCAAATTTCGACAATGCTTTTGTGATTTCCGGCACAATCACGGCTTGCGCATACAGTAGTTGTTCAAGCGACGTGCCATGAATCCCAATCTCAACAACAATAGGCGTTTTCTTTTCAGATTCTACGTTTTCATTATTCATTCTCTTTATCCTCTCTTTCTTCTTGATAGAATCTATAAGTAACGGTCTGAAACTCTCCGTTTACTTCTTTCTCATAGACGAGATCACACCCGAAGGAATCTTCCATTTCCGAAATAAAGGAGTCAATATCTTGATTTTCAACAATAAACCCCTTCTCAATCGGTTCGGGAATGTTCCGGCTTCTGTAATAGCGTTTCTTCTGAAAAGTCGAAGCGCATAAATCCTTGGTTATGTATTTTGTTATATAGCTTGCAACCTTGTATTTGTCGCGTACCTTCGTAGCAGTCGAGAAACCGAACTTCCAACCGGACAGATTGTAAATCGTTGCCCCCTTAGAATTAACGTCCGAACGCCTATAGGCTTTCTCGCCTATGGCAACACGACCGGAGTCTATGAAAGACATTTCGCCAACATTAGATATAATTCCGTGAATGTGCCAAGCGCCATCTTTATGTTGTTCCGGCACAAACAGATATTTGAGGTCAGGCGCTTTACGCGACTTCTGATTATTGAACCATTTGTTCGCCTTACTCATACACTCGTCATAATCGTAGCGGTTGACTTTCGACTCATCGAAGGTCAGTGTAATGAAGAATTCCCAATTCGCTTGACGCGAATATTTATAGATATTCTGTTTGGTACGATTAAGCGAATTCCTTGCGCTTCTCTCCGCTTCATCCAATGTTCGGAGTGGTTCGTATTCATCCGTAAAAGGATTGTAAGTTAATTCCTTTTTTCGCTTTTTCGGTTGCTGATAAATCGGAACAACCGAAGTTTCGCTATCAAATATGGCATTGACCGGAGAAGCGTATTTTCGGATTTCAAATGTACCATTTTCGTACTGAATGACACGAATGTTATAAGCACCTTCCATAAATGAGTGTAATGTGTTGCCATTGTCAAGTAAGGGCAACACCCTTTCGGTATTCTCGTTCCGACTGCACTTTATCGGCATCCGATACACTAAGGTTACAAACAAGGAAATCCTTTGCGTCGGGGCGTTTTGGCGATACAAATAAAAAATGCACCCCCGAAAGGATGCAATAAAAAAAGCGCAACCAAACGGCTACGCTTAAGGGAATATTCATTTTTTTCAATTATCGCGCGAACGGAAATAGATAACTATCGCTTCGCTTTCGCAAAACGTCTTCTTTCGCGAATAGTTGTTGAACATCGCGCTCCAGAACTGTTGACGAACTGATGTCGCACTCTAACAACTACCGCTACTAAAACCCATCCGCTTTCGCGAAAGTCGGTCAATGTGTTTTGCGAATAGTTCCAAGTAAGGAGCCACTACATGTTCTCCGCGTACGTCTCGAAGAATTATTCGACTACAACAGAGAATTTCAGGCAAGATCTTCCGAATCTAATATGATTGTAAACGGTCCATCATTGGTTAGTGAAATTTTCATGTCCGCTCCAAAGATTCCAGTTTGGACATTTGTAATCTGTTTGCGGCATTCTGTAATAATATATTCATACAGACGATTGGCAAGTTCAGGATTACCGGCATCGGTAAATGACGGGCGATTTCCTTTACGACAGTTTGCATATAGTGTAAATTGTGATATCAAAAGTATAGAACCATTTACATCCTTTAATGCAAGGTTGGTTTTTCCTGATTCATCAGCAAAAATGCGCATCCCAAGCAACTTACGGATCATTTTATCTGCCGTTGCTTCTGTATCCGTTTCTGCAACCCCGATCAGTACACAAAAACCAAGATCAATCTGTCCAGTGATCTTCTGATCTATTTCACATTTTGCTTCGATTACGCGCTGTATTACAAATTTCATTTTCGTACTCTTCCTTTTATTTATAATATATTTAGTATGTTTTGATTTATTTTCATGCTCATTTTTGCTTTTGCGTATATTATACCATGTCACCATGCGTTAGCATGATGACCTACGCCAGCATCAGCTGACTTCATTATACCATAAAATTGTCAATGCTGGATTACTTATAAAATTTATTGTATAATACAAATGTGTTAAGAAAATAAATCATTTATACTTAACAAAAATTATTTACCGGAGGAGCAAATGAAATTACAGCAGTTATACAGCCGGGTGCGTCGTGCCTTGGACGATTATAACATGATTGCGGATGGGGACAAGATTGCAATAGGCATATCCGGTGGCAAGGATTCTCTCACACTGCTCTACGCTCTTGCCGGTTTGCGTAAATTTTATCCGAAGAAATATGATCTTGTCGCGATTTCGGTTGATTTAGGTATTGCAGAGATCAATATGAGCGATGTACAGAAGATTTGCGAGAAATTGGAAGTTCCATTAACGTTCATTTCAACACAGATTGGTCCGATCATATTTGAAGAACGTAAAGAAAGTTCTCCGTGTTCCTTATGTGCCAAGATGCGCAAAGGCGCGCTGAATGAGGCTGCTATCCATCTTGGCTGCAACAAAGTTGCATATGCACATCATATGGATGATATTATAGAAACGATGTTTTTATCTATGATCTATGAGGGAAAATTTTATACATTTCCTCCTGTTACAAAACTTGATAAAACCAATTTGACGGTAATTCGTCCTCTCATATATGTGCTTGAGGCTGATGTAATTGGATTTAAAAACAAATATGAACTTCCGGTCGTGAAGAATCCATGTCCCGCAGACGGATACACAAGACGCGAATACACCAAGCAGTTGATCCGCCAGATCAATCAGGAAAATCCCGGTGTGAAAAAGCGCTTCTTCCACGCAATCGAAACAGGAAATATAGAAGGATGGCATAAATATGAATGATACGAATAAATTGGCCTATTATGAAAAAGTAAATGTTCAGAATGAATTGAAGCTTAGGGAACAGCTTGCTATTCTCCCGCCTTACTGCAAGCAGTTTTTTATTGGAATTGAGGCAGAGACCGCTTCGAGAACAAGACTTGCCTATGCTTATGATCTGCATTGCTTTTTTGATTATCTGCACGATAATAACCCTGTATGTAAGAAAATGACCATTCGTGAGATTCCGCTTACGCTGCTAGATGAGTTAAAGCCAATGGATATTGAAGAATATCTTTATTACTTGAAGGTGTATGAAAAAGACGGAGTCGCACATACCAATGATGAACGTGGATTAAAACGTAAACTTGCTTCTCTCCGTTCCTTTTATAATTACTTCTTTAAGAATGAGTTGATCAATAATAATCCTGCAGTTAAAGTAAATATGCCGAAGATCCATGATAAGAACATTATCCGACTTGATGTTGATGAGGTCGCTATGCTGCTTGATGAGGTCGAATCTGGAGAGAGTTTATCAAAGAGACAACAAATGTACCATGAACGTACAAAAACGCGTGATTTGGCACTCCTGACGCTTATGCTGGGCACAGGGATCCGAGTATCCGAATGCGTCGGACTCGATATCGACGATGTGGATTTGAAAAACAACGGAATCAAAATCCACCGCAAAGGTGGTGCTGAAGTAATCGTCTATTTTAGCGAGGAAGTTGCCGAAGCCGTTTGCAAGTATCTGGAAGAAAGAAAGGGAATTACTGCAGTTGCAGGTCATGAGAACGCTCTCTTCCTGTCTATGCAGAATCGACGGATTACTGTACGTGCGGTTGAGAATCTTGTTAAAAAGTATTCGAAGCTCGTAACCAATCTTAAGAATATTACACCTCATAAGCTGAGAAGTACGTATGGCACGTCTCTATATCGCGAAACTGGAGACATTTACCTGGTTGCCGATGTATTAGGACATAAGGATGTCAATACAACAAGAAAGCATTATGCTGCTATCGAGGATGACAGACGACGAAAAGCTGCCAAATACGTTCATTTGCGAGAGGATTAAAATAGGCTGCCATTCCAGGCAGCCTTTATTTACGTATTCTATTATAGTGATTACAGTGAAACTACGACTTTGGCTTTCGCACATTCCGGCAAAGCACTCTTGTCTTTTGAAACACTGAGGATGAAGCGAACCTTGTATTTTTCGCTGATAATATCAAGCTTCTCGATGGCTTTCAAGATATCTTCATCGGACTCGATGAATGCAATCGTAAGAAAGCTGTCAAGATACATTTCTTCAAGGTCATGATCCTGAGAAACAATTCCACAAATAAAACCTAAAAATTCGTCACAATTTGAAATCGGATAATCCGCAACATTGATCAGACGCGCCTTATTGTTCAATTCATACATATGTTTCTGACTTTTGTCAAGATATACGACATTGCCAGCTACTGTTGCAATAGAATTATTTACCCGTCCTAAAAGTTCCTTGGTCTTTCCTTTTCCCTTTTCACCGCATATAATCTCGATCATGGCACTTCCTCCTAAACACTATAATATTGTAATAATACATAAAAAATGTATAACTCTTGAATTAATTATAGTATACTTGCACAGAAAATACAATCACTAATTCGCAAAGGTCGATAAAATCTGATTCATCAGAAGATACATGTTCGAACGTCCGTCACTCTTGTATACAATACTGATAATATCCTCTCCTTTTTTATTGTTTGAATAAAGGACAAGACAATATCCGGCCGCATTCGTAGTACCAGTTTTGCCACCGATCACTGTGATGCCTTCCGGCGCTTCTGTTTCTCCAGTCAGATAATGATTTGTGTTATTCCATGTCTTGTTGACATCATTTCCGTTTGCATCCTGATAGGTGACATCAATACTTTTGGTTTTGATAATATCAACAAATGCCTGTGATTTTACTGCTTCCTGGAAAATCAGATACATATCATAAACCGTTGTATAATGTTCATCATCCGGAAGTCCGTTCGCATTTACAAAATGACTGTTGGTTGCACCAAGAGCAAGCGCTTCTTCATTCATTACCCTGGCAAATTCTTCGACTGATCCAGAATAATACTCAGCTAAAGCATTGGCTGCATCGTTTCCACTGACAAGCATTAGTCCGTATAATAGATCCTTTACAGAAATCTGGTCTCCGGCATTAATTCCGCACACAGAGGAACCTGCCATATTGGCAACCGCATCGGAACTTATCGTAACCATATCATTCAGGTCACAATGCTTGATAATAATGTATGCTGTCAGAATCTTTGTGGTACTTGCCGGATATAGCTTTCCAAATAAATTCTGGCTATATAAGACTTCTTTCGTATCAAGATTAAATACACCGGCACCTTCTGCAAGATTGGAAGAAACCTTGTCTGTACCATAATCAATATTATCTGTTACACATAGATTCTGTGCAAAAAACTGATTAGAAATCAAACTTGATGAATCGGAATACAGTGTGTATGGATTCTCAATTTCCGTTTTCTGAAACGAACATCCGGTCATAAAAAGAGCTGCTATGCATAAAACACATAGCAGTTTTATCTTATAATTCTTATTTGTACATCTCACGCCAGTCTAAATCTCCTCTATCCAATGATTTAATCAAAAGCTCCGCAGTTGCCAGATTTGTGGCAAGTGGAATGTTGTGTTCATCACAAAGGCGAACGATGCTGTTGACATCCGGTTCATGTGACTTCGGCTTAAGCGGATCACGCAGGAAGATAACCAGATCGATCTCATTGTGTTCGATCTGTGCACCAAGCTGCTGCGAACCACCGAGGTGTCCGGCAAGGTATTTGTGAATCTGAAGGTTCGTAACTTCCTCAATGAGACGTCCGGTTGTTCCGGTTGCAAAAAGCTCATTCTTTGCTAATATTCCGCGATACGCAATACAGAAGTTCTGCATCAGTTTTTTCTTTGAATCATGTGCCACAAGTCCTATATTCATGAAAAAGTCCCCCTCATATTAATATTTTTTCGGTTGTAATCCTACATTCAATACAAACCCAATTCCCATATAAAGTGTCAGTAGAGATGTAAGTCCATAACTGACAAAAGGAAGTGGAATACCAGTATTTGGCATCAGTCCGGTTGCTACAAATATATTAAAAATACTTTGGAAGCCGATTAAAGCTGCCATACCGCAACAGATCAGTCTGCCGGACAGATCCTTGGCTTTTCTTCCGATCAGAATACAATCAATGACAATAAAGAGAAGTAATACGATAATTGTAACTGTTCCGACAAATCCAAGCTCCTCTCCTGCTACAGAAAAGATAAAGTCGGTCTGCGGTTCAATAATATAATTCGCATTCTTCATGGATGTCGCAACGGAATTATTAAGTCCTTTTCCCCATAACTGTCCGGATCCGATCGCCATAATTGAATTCTGCTGCTGGGTAGCTATCTGAGACCATTTCGGATCTGTCGGATATAGCCAGGCCATAATACGACCAAAATGGAAATCACTTGATGTCTCGGCTGCTCGGATTATATAAGTAAATCCTACGATACCAACAGGTATACTAATTCCAAGAACTGTTAATATTATTTTATAACTTAATCCTGCAATAAACAAGAGGCTAACAAAAATTAATGCAACTGCAATTGAAGTTGACAGGTCCGGCTGGGTACAAATCAGCAAGAAAGGAATACCAAGCAGCAAGAATGAACCAAACAGAACCGGAATTGTATTTACCTTATCATGATACTTTGCAAAGAAATAAGCAAAGAATAATATAAGAACAATTTTGGCAAGCTCGGACGGCTGAAATCGAATGCCGGCAATCTCAATCCAACGGGTTGCTCCTTTGGAAGAATCACCAAAGAGACGAACTGCCAGAAGCAAACCGATGATGCCCACATAATATACCCATGTAAAACGTAATAAAAACGAATAATCCATAAGTGATATAATAAGCATGGCGACAAGTCCCATTGCAAATCCCAGAATCTGGGTCTTTTGAACCGAATGCTTTGCACTACCGATCAGAAGAATTCCTATTACATTCAATATGATAATACTTATAATTAATTCAAAATGATAATTCTTAAGTTTGTATTGTTTTAACATCTTATGCTCTCTTCTTATTTTGCTTTAAAATCACTTTTATCTCGTAGTTTTCCGGAGACACTTCATAATATCTTGCAATGATATCTGCAATCTCTTTTTTCATTCGTGTGATCACAACCGGAGAATGATCCATCGATTCAGACTCCACCATTAGTTTCAGGCGTTCCTTGGCAATGCTTCCGGTCGCCTCTGCTCGATTATGCCTCATAACCACATTCCTTTCCGTTAAAACAGATTCTCTCCTGCTTTTCGCAAGAATTATCGTTGTTGAAATCAACCGGCATAATTCTCGGACTGTTAACGATTCGTGCAACATTCATAAATGCGCGCGAAGATTTTGCATGCATGGAAATAACCGGAACACCTTTATTCTGGCTTATGATCACTTTGTCATCTCGCGGAATCAAGCCAATGCTCCGGATTCCCAATACTTCTTCGATGTCTTTCCGGGAAAGCATATCATGTTTTCGTACCATCTTGGCGTGATAGGAATTAATCAGCAGATCAATCTGAGAAATACGCATGCTTTCCAACAGATAAATCACCCTTCCAGCATCACGAACTGCAGAAATATGAGGCGTTGTTACTACAATCGCGCGATCCGCCGCGGATACCGCGAAACGGAAACCATCCTCAATTCCTGCCGGACAATCGATCAGTATGTAATCAAATTCCTGCTTCAATTGTGTTATGAGTGTATAAAGTTTTCCTTCATAATCCCGAGCTTTTCTGCAACGCAATGCCGCCGGAATCATGAAGAGATTGGGATAACGCTTATCCCTGATCAACGCCTGCTTCAGCCTGCATTGATTTTCAAGAAGGTCGATCAGATTATATTGAATCTGATCTTCTATTCCCATTACAACGTCCAAATTTCGAAGTCCCATGTCTGTGTCCAGCATGATGACTTTTTTATCCAATCGTGAAAGTCCTGCTCCGATATTGGCAATCGTTGTGGTTTTGCCAACACCGCCTTTTCCTGAAGTGAAAACAATTGCTTCACCCATGAAACAAACCTCCGATTTGATTTTGATTTATTTATGTCTTAATCGGTCACAGAATTGCTTGAGGAACCGTTGACACCAGATGCTTTTGTTTTCTGCAGATCATCAATTGTCTGCTCTCCATAATAGTAAGAGATAATATTGCGCGCAGCAAAGGCTGCATTATGAGAACTGTAACCGTAGGCAATCCTCGTAGCAATCGTAATCTCAGGATTGTCGTACGGCGCATAGCCGACAAAAAGTCCATGGTTTGGATGATCTTCCTGCTGAGCGGTACCAGTCTTTCCCGCAACCGGGATATCAAATCCTTTAAAACTGTCAAGATCTTCTCCAACCATACGCATTCCTGAATGAATTGCATCCCACTGACTGGCAGTAAGATTGCCGGATATATCTTCATACTGTGGTTGGTATTCCTCTACGGTCTTTCCGTCTGCATCTACGATCTTGCTCATTAACTGATAAGAGTAAAGCTTTCCGGATGTAACCGCTGTCACATATCGTGACAAAGCCGCAGTTGTAATATTGTTATTACTCTGTCCAATCGCCGCCATAACCGGATAAGATGTTGCAATCTCAGACTTATTCTCCTCAATTTCAAGACCGGTCTTCTCATCCAGTCCATACATATGGGCATATTTCTGAATATAGTTAATACCATTTGCATCGTTATATGCTCCGGTATCTTTCTGCGCAAGGCGGTAACCTACTGTATAGAAGAATACGTTACATGAATCACGGATTGCTTCCGATACGTTATCAAGTCCATGGCCGCCCGGTGAAATCCAACATTTTGGCTGGTTACTGATCTCAGTAAATTTACCGTTACAACGAATCTGATCCGAAGTCGAGATGACTCCCGAAGCCAAACCTGCAGTTGCTGTAACCATCTTAAATGTAGAACCAGGTGCAGTTCGTTCCTGTGTTGCATAATTCCACTGCGGATTGGACTTGTCTTTACGTAAAGACTCATAATAATCCGCATCAACACCATTTGCGAGCCGGTTATTATCATATCCCGGATAACTGACAAGAGCCCGGATTTCACCCGTTTTGACATCCGTGACAATCGTCGAACCGGTACAAGGTTCCAAAGCAAGCTGTGCCGGTGTAATTTCAACATTGTTGATCTTGTCCATAATAAAATCGTATGGGGCAAGTGTACCGTTCTTTAATTTATTTATCGTTGCATCATCATAATCAAGGACACCCTGCTCGAATAATACGATACAGAGTTTGCGTGGTGAAATATCACCGCGGGAAATCATATATTCATAAATAATCGTATCAAAGTCAGAATCATCTTTCAGCTGATCAAGAATATAATTGCATAAAGCGTCATATACTTCAGAAGAATCTGCATATTTTTCATCAACCGAAAGTTTACTGATATCAATCCATTGCTTAGAAACACAATAATTTAAATACTCCTTCGGACTGATCTTCTGATTCTTCCATTTCTGATAAGTTTCATCATTCGTATCAATCTCAGAAGAAAGAAGAACTCCGTCATCCTTAAGCATCTGGATAATGTGCGTAAACTCATCCAACAGTTCGTCCGACATCTGATCTAAAGCCTGTGGTGAAGTCGTGAGTTCCTGTTTGATCTTCTTTCGTACGTTTTTTTTCGTACTCTTAAATGATGCATATAACTCCTGTTCTGTCGTAGAAGCATCCGATTCTGTAAAATGCGATATATCAATCACATGGTTTCCAATCAGGTTTTTATATACATCAATAATCGGAATGTTACCTGCCTTAATGTTCGAGTAAACAATTCCAGCAATCTCACGTTCCAAAGCGATATAGGTTGCTTTCTGCAGATCAGCATCAATGCTTAAATACAGATCATCTCCTGCCACAGAATCTGTTGTACTGATTACTTCTGAAATTCGACCAACCGTATCAATGTAAAATTTCCGTTCTCCGTTCTGTCCGCGGAGATACTGTTCATAATACTGTTCAAGTCCCGCTTTACCGATCACATCATTTTCCGTATAGCTATCATCTTCAGCAAATAACTTTTTATATTCCGAATCGGAAATCTTTCCGGTATAACCAATAATCGAAGAAAAATATTCACTGTAATTATATTTACGGATCATATCTTCATCTACCGATACACCTGGGAGTGAATCCATATGTTCATTTACATATGCAACGACTTCGTCCGATACATCCTGCGCAATCTTTGTTGATTTATAACGCGCATAGAAATTGCCTTTGATGGCATAGCGAAGCACAACGATTTCATATGCAATCTTTTGATCATATGCAGATGCATCAACACCAAAATTATCCTTATCCATCAGATAGGTCATAATCTGTTCAGCCGTTGCATTTGCCTCGTCAAAATCAAAATTTTTGTTATATTCAAGCTTGTCCACCGATGATTTTCCAAAGATATCTGCACGAAAACGATCAAGTGCGGCACCGGTAACATTAAAGCTATATGTACCATCATTGTTCAAATCGATTTTGAAATCATTCACCGGTGACTGATTATTCTTCTCCAAAACCTCAAGAATCTCTGCAAGTTCTCCGTTTAATGTCTCGTTTTTTTCCGCATCTGTCGCGTATTTGGAATTATCAATGATGGAAATGGAATACGCAAGCTCATTGTAGGCAAGCAGTTTGCCGTTTTTATCATAGATATTGCCACGTGCAGCATTTACTGCCTGTGTCTGCTGAATTTTCAGGGAAAAATTCTCCTGATAGGATTTACCGTTAACAATCTGTAATACAAAAACACGTAAAATGATAACTGCAAAAAAGGCAATAAAAACTGCTGACAATACAAACAGTCTTGAACTGAAAAATTTTTTCAGAAATTCTTTAATATCATAACTCAAATTTCGTTGCTCTCCTTTTCTCGTATGCTTCTAAACGCTGATTAATCTTTAGAAGTATAAAATAAAGAAAAATGGTAATGACCATCGTATAGACAAATTCCGGCAGAATGACGGAAGTCAGATAATATCCGAAATGGAATCGTCTTCGCATCAGAAACATGAAACAATAAATTACCAGATTATATACAAGATCGCTCGCCCCGATCATAACCATCGGAAGACGCAATTCGTCCGGATAGAATCGTTTCTGAAACATTCCGTTGATATAACCGATGTACATATAAAGTAAAGCATACACACCGAGATAAAAACCAAAAAATATGTCGATAAGCAGTCCACAAAAAAAGCCGATAATAAGACCTTCTTTTTTGCCACGCATGAGGCCGAACGCCGAGACAACAATGATCAGAAGATTCGGTGCGATATTGGCAAAGGTAATTGCCTGAAATACGGTTGTCTGCAACAGAAAGCAGATTGTAATAATGAAAAAAAGTACAATTTTTCTACGCATGACATACTCCTGTTAATTCTGAGTACTATTTTCAGATTCAGTGGAAGAAGTTTTTGAAGAAGATATATCTTCCTTGCCGGTATTCTTGATTTCTGTGATAACAAGAACATCCTGCAAATGCTGGAAATCAACAACCGGCGTAATGTAGCCGGACTTTGTCAGATTGTTGGCATTGTCTTCCACGCTGTAGATATATCCAATCAGAAGTCCCTGCTGGTACTGATCCGAAACATAAGAAGTAACAACTGGATCTCCCTGCTGTACCTTATCATTCTCATCGCGAAGTTCGGAAAACGGTAATACCTTATCCTTGTTCATATTCATCAGACTTCCGGACACATTAAAATTATCCTTCGTTGTGAGTACCATTGCACTGACATTGCTGGAGTCATCGATGATGCTGCGAACCTTAGAATAGTTCGGTCCAACATCCGTAACAATGCCGACCAGACCGCTTCCGGCGATCACGTTCATGCCCTTGGCAATTCCCTGCTTACTTCCTTTATCAATGGTAAACGTGGAAAACCAGTTGGTTCCGTCCATTGCGATCACATGTGCTGCAATCTTATCGAAGTCCGCATACTGATTATCCAGTTCAAGAAGCTCACGGTAATTGTCAAGCTCATATTGTTCCAGTTTTGTTTTGTTGATCTGTGTAGTCAGATCATCAATCTGCGACTTTAATTCTTTGTTCTCCGCAAGAACTTCTCCGAGAGTCTTGAAGTCGTTGGCTTTGGCAGAGAACCAGGATCCGACATTGTTGATGCCTTCCTGCATAGGCACAAAAACATATCCAGCGACCGCATTTAATGGGCCGCCGGAAATATTAAGAACAAGACTTGTAAAAATCGTCACAATACATACCCCGGAAAGAATCATCAGAAGGTATTTACTTGATAAACGTTTCTTTTTATTACGAAAATTTCGAAATTTCTTCATAAATCACAGATTCCTCTATTTTAAATTATTTGTCTTAATCGAAAATGGTAATCTCTTGTATTTGGAATCCGTTGCAATCTTGGACAGACCACGTACTGCAGTCTCCTCAGGATTATCGCAGGTATTTACCTTGATATTGGTAATCTCGGTAAACAACTGATCCAGATTCTGAATCTTAGATCCGCCTCCAGTAATATAGATTCCTGCATGGATAATATCCTTGGCAAGTTCAGGTGGAGTCTTCTCCAGAATCATCTTGATGGAAGTACAGATGGATTCCAGATTTGCTTTCGTTGCTTCATATACGATTTCAGCGCTGATCTCACGTTCTACCGGAAGTCCGCTTACAACATCAAGACCGACAACAACCATGGTCTCGGTTCTTCCCGGAAGTCCGCTTCCAAGCTGCTCCTTTAAAGCCATCGCAGTCTTTTTGCCGATTACAAGGTTGAACTCTCTGCGAATGTAGCTGATAATGGACTCATCCAGTCGGTTAGAACCGAAATGCATCAGATCACTGAGCACAAGTCCGCCAAGTGAAATAACGGAGATTTCAATCGTATCCGCTCCCATATCCACGATCATGACACCGGTAGGTTCATTTACGTCAAGCCCGAGACCAACTGCATCTGCAAGAGGTTTCTCACAAAGCATGACATTCTTTGGACGCGATTTACTTTTGTAAAAAAGTTCAAAGAAAGCACGCTTCTCAACATCTGTAATATCCGTAGGAACTGCAACAAGGAATTCCGCATTCTTTGTCTTCCCCTTCATTCGCTTCTCGATAAATTCAAAGATCATGGTCTGCAGAAAATTATAGTCTGCGATCACACCGGATGCCAGCGGGAATACAACATTGATGGATTCCGGAGCCTTCTCATACATAGCATATGCTTCATCGCCATATGCATACATCTGATTCTTATTAATGAGTGCAATTGTATTCTTCTCGGTGACAAACTTCCCGCTCGCTTTACTGAAAACTTTGAAATTACATGTTCCAAAATCAATACCGTAAATATTGTTGTTCATTGTTCTCTCCCTTTTCTTATGTTTCCAATCTATGATTTTCCCTAAAACTGTAATACCGGTTATCTCCGATCACAATATGATCGGCAAGCGTAATTCCAAGCAGCTGTGCCCCTCGCGCAATCTGCTGCGTGAGTTCCAAATCCTCTCTGCTTGGTGTCGGATCACCGCTCGGATGATTGTGAAGAATCACGATCATGACCGCATTCTTAAGAAGCGCTTTCCGGAACAATTCCGCCGGTGACACATAGGCAAAGGAAAGACTTCCCTTCGCAACAGTCTCCGAACCGATAAAATTGCATTTTGCATCGAAAAAAGCACCCTTGAACACTTCAACTCTGTGATGGCGCATATCTTCCATAAAATAATCAGCAATCGTCTTTGGATTATTCATCTGTAACTGATAGCCTCTGTTTGTTCTGGCAATGCGTCTGGACAATTCTGCAACAGCTTTGAGCTGGATTGCCTTAACTGGACCGATTCCCTTCTGCTCAAGCAGGTCTTCATACGTCAGTTCATATAGATTCAACAGATTTCCCTGACAGCTTGACAAAAGCGAACGTGCCAGTTCAAGCGATGTCATATCTTTGGTTCCTGTCTTTAAAATGATTGCAAGCAGCTCCGCATCCGACAGACTTTCTGCTCCAAGCGCACGAAAACGCTCATACGGTCGCTCCGATTCCGGTAAATTTTTCAGGTTTATGTGGCTCATGATTTAATTTTCCTTTCACTCTCCCGGAGTTTTAAGAAAATCCACATATCTGCAAGAAAACACAGTCTTCTAAACAGTTATAATATTTTAGCACACCTGGTCGATATTAACAAGATTGCGCTCATAAAGTTTTTGTAAAGACATAAGAATACCAAGCTTTGCGTGATACCAGGTAAGCCCACCCTGAAAATACACGGCGTATGGTGGTTTTACCGGTCCGTCTGCCGACAATTCGATCGAAGACCCCTGTACAAATGCACCGGCAGCCATAATGACATCACTGTCATATCCCGGCATTGCCCACGGTTCCGGAGTTACATAACTGTCAACCGGAGCTGCAGCCTGAATGCCCTCGCAGAAAGAGATCATCGCATCCTTATTGCCAAATTCAACCGCCTGAATAATATCATGACGGCTTTCTGTTCCGTTCGGAATCACTTTAAAGCCAAGTTTCTCATAAATATTGGCAGCAAAGATCGCGCCCTTTAATGCTCCGCTGACAACTGTCGGGGCAAGAAACAGTCCCTGATAGAATGACTGGATGACACCGAGCGAAGCTCCGACTTCCTTTCCAAGTCCCGGAGAGGTCAGACGATACGCTGCATTTTCCACGCACTCTTTCTTACCAACAATATAGCCGCCAATCGGTGCAAGTCCGCCGCCCGGGTTCTTGATCAGAGATCCAACGATCATATCCGCGCCTACCTGAAGCGGCTCTCTCTCCTCAACAAATTCACCATAACAATTGTCGACCATGCAGATCACATCCGGTTTTATGTTCTTGACAAAAGCGATCAGTTCACCGATTCGCTCAACAGAAAGAGTCGGGCGTGTCGCATATCCCTTCGAACGCTGGATGGTAACCAGTTTCGTGCGCTCGTTGATTGCTTCCCTGATGCCATCGTAATCAAAGCTTCCGTCCTCTAACAGGTCAACCTGTGCATAAGTAACCCCGTATTCTGCAAGTGATCCTTTCGATGGACGGATTCCGATCACCTCTTCTAAGGTATCATATGGCTTTCCAACTGGGGATAGCAGTTCATCTCCCGGACGCAGATTCGACATCAGCGCGAGCGCCAAGGCGTGTGTTCCGCAAGTAATCTGTGGACGAACCAATGCATCCTCTCCGCCGAAACAGTCCGCATAAACCTTCTCCAAAGTATCTCTTCCCATGTCATTGTAGCCGTATCCGCTTGAAATGTTAAAACATTCCGCACTTACGCGATTCTTCTGCATCGCTGCGATCACTTTCATCTGGTTGAGTTCGGCTCTGGCATCAATCTCTTCGAATCGTTCCCTCAGTCCAGCCTCAATTTTCTCTCCAAATGCATAAACCTTCGGGTCAATGCCAAGTTCCTTATATTTATTCTCCAATAACTGATTCATTACAGATTCCTTTCTCTTTCAGACACTTGATCATGTCTGCTAAAATTTGTTTATCATTGTATTTGTAAGCCGCTTTGTCAAGCCAGATCACATCCCGCTCCCTCCTAAACCAGGTGAGCTGTCGCTTGGCAAAATGCCTTGTTTCCCTCTTGATAATATAGACAGCTTCATCGAGTGTACATTCGCCATCCAGATAACTTAACAGTTCTTTGTAACCAAGTCCCTGCATCGAAACCATATCCTTATGATAGCCCATGTCATAAAGCCTTTTTACTTCGTCAACCAAGCCTTTTTCCATCATAAGATCCACGCGGCGGTCAATCCGCTCATACAGGTGTGCACGATCATCCGTCAGCACAAAATAAGCAAAATTATACGGAGACTCTTTCTTATGTTCCTGCTCATTGTGAGCAGAAATCGGCTGACCGGTCAGATGATAATATTCCAAAGCGCGGATCACACGCTTCGTATTGTTCGCATGAATCGTCTCGTAGGAAACGGGATCCATTTCCTTCAGTTTCTCATGAAGCGCCTCGGCACCATGCGCTGCCGCAAAATCTGCCATCTTTTTGCGAAAGGCTTCATCACTGTCCTGATGTGTAAAGTCAATATCATAAAGCAGCGCCTGAATATAAAATCCGGTTCCGCCTGCAACAATCGGGATCTGTCCATTCGCATAGATTTCATTCAAGGCTTCCTTTGCCATCTGTTGAAAACGCACAATATTAAATTCATCGGAAGGATCAAGTTCATCGATCAGATAATGCTTTACGCCCTCCATCTCCTCCGGCATGACCTTCGCCGAACCAATGTCCATGTATTTGTATACCTGCATCGAATCGGCAGAAATGATCGCACCGCCGATTCGCTTCGCAAGTTGAATTGAAAGATCCGTCTTGCCGACAGCCGTTGGTCCCGCCAGGATTACAAGTGGTTTCATTACACAATCCTCTTAAATTTCTTCTCTATTTCATATTTTGACATTGCGATAATCGTTGGTCTGCCGTGCGGGCAGTTAAACGGATTATCGAGTGTCAGTAACTCTTCGATCAATGCATCAATCTCCGGAAGGCTTAACGCATCATTTCCCTTGACCGCCGCTTTACAGGACATCGATGCGACCTTTTCCATGATCAGATCCGGCGTCTCTCTTCCGGTCAGATTGGAGAAATCATCGAGCATCTCAATAAACAGATCTTTCATATCGATGGAAAACAGATTATCCGGCACTGCAGAGATCATATATTCTCTTCCACCAAAATTCTCAATCTCATATCCAAGACGTTCAATATCTTTTCGGTAACGCTCCAGCATCTCCTGCTCCTTCGCATCGAGACTTAACACGATTGGTGGGCTGATTGCCTGCGAAGTGTATTCCTTCTCATGAAGCCGCGCCATCGTGCGCTCATAGAGGACTTTCTCGTGAGCCGCATGCTGATCAATGATATAAAGCTTGTCCTCGTATTCGATCAGCCAATATGTTTTGAAAAGCTGACCGATGATGCGATGCATCTTCTTGGCATCCCGCGTCAGGAAATCCGGTGACATCGATTCAAGTGTCATCTGTTCTGGTGCTTCAACCGGTGACGTGTTTGTATCCTGTCCCTCGCTCACATTCTTCTTCGAAGTTGAGATTTCATTTTGGCAATCCGAACCTCCATTCAAGTCCGTTTTCTTCTTCTGTTCAAGCACTGCCTGCGTTGTCTCAGACTTTGGAAACTGGTTTAATCCCATAACAGGAGTTTCCCCTACTGGAATAATTTTCACTCCGGAAGATGTTGTTTGTCCGGTCTTTCCCTGCACCTGAGCAGAAGTACTTTCTCTGACTATCGAACTACGATTCTCTTGCCCAAAAGAATCTGTATTTTCCCGCACAGTGACAGGTGTCGGTACAGCTGGTTTATATGCACGCTCCACTCTCTGCGCTGCATTACTTCGAATCTCATTAATTCTTCGTTTCTCGAACGGCTCCGGAATGGATTCCTTATACACATGCTTTACGGTATCCTCTGCCTTTTTCTCATCGACCGGCACATCCGGGATCAGTTCACGATGGGAAAGAACTCCATAGAGTGCATCACATAACTGTCTATAGATTTCTTTATTGTTATCAAAACGTAATTCCATCTTGGTCGGATGAACATTGACATCCAATGTCTCACCCGGAAATGTAAAGTAAAGCACGGTAAACGGGTACTGATGCTGCATCAGAAAACTCTTGTATGCTTCCTCGATCGCTTTCGAGAGGATCGAGCTTTTGATATAGCGTCCGTTAATGAAATAATTCTCATAGTTGCGATTGCCACGGTTGATCAGAGGTTTTCCGATAAATCCACTCACGGAAAAAAGCTCACTCTCATAATTTACTTCCAGAAGCGAAGATGCAATATCTCTTCCGTAAATATGATAGATCAGATCCTTGCGGTTGCCGTTGCCGGACGTGTGTAGTCTCGTCTGGTTGTTGTTGATATACTTGAACGAGATATCCGGATGCGACAATGCTAATTTTTCCAGCATATCGCTGATATAAGTGCCTTCCGTCTGCGGAGTCTTTAAGAACTTGCGCCTTGCAGGAGTATTAAAGAAGAGATCCTTTACCAGAAATGTTGTGCCGTCCGGCGCACCAATCTCTTCCATCGCCACTTCCTTTGATCCCTCGATCAGATATCTCGTACCGGTCAAAGCATCAAACGTTTTTGTGATCAGCTCCACGCGCGCGATCGCTGCAATGCTAGATAATGCCTCGCCTCGGAAACCAAGGGAATGCACACACATGAGATCTTCCGCACTCTTGATCTTGCTCGTTGAATGGCGCAGGAACGCAAGTGGTACTTCATCATGCTCAATTCCACATCCATTGTCCGTGATACGGATGAACGAGGTTCCACCTTCTTTGATCTCTACTGTGATCGCGCTTGCACCGGCATCGATCGCATTTTCGACCAATTCCTTTACAACGGAACTCGGTCGTTCGATCACCTCACCGGCCGCAATCTTATCAATTGTTTCCTGATTTAACAGTGCAATTTTACTCATAGGTCACCTTTACCAACGATTTTTCACCTTGTTCTGTAACTCATATAATTTATTCATCGCATCCAGCGGCGTCATGTGGCTGATATCCACTTCACGCAGTTCCTGAATGATATCGTCATCTTTTACCGTATCAAAAAGCGACATCTGTGTCAGATCCACTTCATCGAGATGTGGCTCCTTTTTCTTCTTTGTCGCTGCGGCTGTCTCAACGGAAATATTCTTCACTGTCTCCGTAATATCGTTTGCAGCAAGCTGGTTAACAATTTCCTTTGCACGATCCACCACCATCTCCGGCAGTCCTGCAAGCTTCGCGACCTGAATTCCATAACTCTTGTCCGCACCGCCTTTGACAATCTTGCGCAGGAATACGATGTCGTCGCCTTTTTCCTTGACTGCAATACAATAGTTATTGACATTGCCAAGTTTGCCCTCAAGCTCTGTCAGTTCATGATAATGCGTTGCAAAAAGCGTTTTTGCTCCAAGAAGTTTCGGGTTACTGATATATTCCACAACAGCCCATGCAATACTGAGTCCGTCAAATGTACTTGTTCCGCGCCCAATCTCATCGAGGATCAGAAGCGAGTTGGATGTTGCGTTGCGCAGGATGTTGGCAACCTCATTCATCTCGACCATAAACGTGCTCTGACCGCTTGCCAGATCATCCGACGCGCCGACACGGGTAAAGATGCGGTCCACAATACCGATATTGGCAGAGGTTGCAGGAACATAGCTTCCGATCTGTGCCATCAGAACGATCAGCGCTGTCTGCCGCATGTAGGTCGATTTACCAGCCATATTCGGTCCGGTAATGATCGAGATGCGGTTGTGATGATTATCAAGATACGTATCATTATCGATAAACATATCGTTGACGATCATTTTCTCAACAACCGGATGTCGTCCGCCTTTGATATCGATCGTTCCGTTCTCATTGATTTTCGGACAGCAGTAATTATTCTGACTTGCGACCAAAGCGAGCGAAACGAAGACATCGATCTTCGCGATTGCCTTAGCAGTCTTCTGGATTCTGGCTACGTTTGCAGCAACCTGATCACGGATTTCGCGGAACAGATCGTATTCGAGATTCACAAGCCGGTCCTCCGCTCCAAGAATGGTATCCTCCAGTTCCTTGAGTTCCGGCGTAATGTATCGCTCCGCATTCGTCAGTGTTTGCTTTCTCACATAATAATCCGGCACCAGATCCTTAAAGGAATTCGTTACTTCCAGATAATACCCGAATACTTTGTTATATTTGATACGCAGATTCTTGATTCCGGTCTTCTCTTTTTCCGTCGCCTCGAGATCTGCCAGCCACTTCTTACCGTCTGTTGATGCATGGCGCAGACGATCCACTTCCTCGTGATAGCCCTCCTTGATGATATCGCCATCACGCACAGAGATCGGCGGCTCCTCGTTGATCGATGCAAGAAGCAGCTCATACAGATCCGTCAGGCAGTCAAATTCATCGCGGATCTCTGCAGCCAGTTCACAGTCGATATCCTTAAGCAGCGTTGCAATCGGCGGCAGCATCTGAATCGAGTTACGAAAAGCAATCATATCCCTTGGATTCGCGGTCTGGTATGTAATTCGTGTGATCAGACGCTCAAGATCATAGATTGGATTTAAGTACTCACGCAGCTCCTCGCGCGTAATCTCCTGTTCATTCAGCTTTGCGATCAGCTGTTGTCTTTTTAAGATTTCTTCCTTGTCGATCAGTGGCTGCTCCACATAGGATCGCAGAAGTCTTGCGCCCATTGCGGTCTTCGTCTTATCTAATACCCACAGGAGAGATCCTCTCTTCTGCTTTTCACGAAGTGTCTCAACAAGCTCTAAGTTTCTCCGCGATGAGCTGTCAATGATCATATATTTACCGATCGAATACGGATGGATCTCTAAGATATTGGCAAGAGAGTTCTTCTGTGTCTCGTACAAGTATTTTAACAATGCGCCCGCAGCGATCACACCGCAATCATAGTCTTCCAGGCCAAGTCCTAAGAGACTTTGGATATGGAAATGCATGCGGATTGTCTCACGCGCCGTCTCATCCCCGAAATACCAGGAATCCAGTGATGATACTGCGATATTCATCCGGTTCTTCATATCTTCAATGTCAATTCCGCTCATGTAAAACGGTTCATTGCAGATAATCTCGGACGGTGCAAAGCGGTTCAGTTCATCGAGAAGCTTTCTCTCGCTGTCCACTTCCGTCACAAAGAAATCTCCTGTTGTCACATCGGTCGTTGCAATTCCATATTTGTCCGCAAGATAGACGATACACATCAGATAATTATTCTTCGCCTCATCGAGAGACTGCATGTCAATATTGGTTCCTGGTGTCACTACACGGATGACCTCACGCTTGACAATGCCTTTTGCCAGTTTCGGATCCTCCACCTGCTCACAGATGGCAACCTTGTAGCCTTTCTTAACGAGGCGGTTGATATAGCCATCCGCCGCATGAAAAGGCACACCACACATCGGTGCACGCTCCTCGAGTCCACAGCTTTTACCGGTTAAGGTCAGTTCCAGTTCTCTTGATACCGTCTTGGCATCATCGAAAAACATCTCATAGAAATCGCCGAGGCGATAAAACAAAATACAGTCTTTATATTCTTCCTTTGTCTGCAGATAATGCTGCATCATTGGTGTAACTTCTTGCATGTTTACTCCCTTTCTTACGCCTCTGCCGGGCAGAAACGCTCCATGATCGCTGAAGCGACCTTCAGGCCGTCGATCGCCGCGGACATAATCCCGCCTGCGTATCCGGCACCTTCGCCACACGGATATAACCCCAGTAGCGCACTCTCACAATTTTCATTTCGAAGAATCCGGACCGGTGAAGACGTTCTTGTCTCCATTCCGGAAAGGATTGCATCCGCACGGTCAAAATTCTTAATCTTTGTGCTAAAATGCGTCATTCCATCAATAAAGGAACGCTCCATATCTTCCGACATCAGACCTCTTAAATTCGTAAGCACGGTCTGTCCCTTTGTCTGCGAAGCAAAAGCACCATAATCCGAGCTTTTGACATTCTGCACATAATCACCGAAAAGCTGCTGCGGAATTCTGCCGCCGCCAAGCTTATAATTTTCTTCTTCCAGATGTCTCTGGAAACGCATTCCGGCGAGCGGATCATCCGCACCGAAATCCTGTGGTGTCACGGATACAATAATTGCCGAATTCGCATTCTTTCCACTACGACCGGAATAACTCATACCGTTGACGCAGGTCCTTCCCTCTTCCGACGACGCATTCACTACATATCCTCCCGGACACATGCAGAACGAATAGACGCCGCGCCCATTCGGAAAATTCGATGTCACCTTATAAGGCGATGCCGGAAGCTTTCTTCCACTGTAATCACCATACATGATCTCATCGATCATTGTCTGTGGATGTTCCACACGGAATCCTACCGCAAAATTCTTGACTTCCATTGGGATCTCAGGTTTTGCTGCAAGCATCTCAAACGTATCTCTCGCACTGTGACCCAACGCGAGAATGACTGCTGATGCCTTGTATGTTTTCTCATCCGTAACAACCGATACAACCCTGCCGCCTTCGATGTTAAGGTTGCTCACACAGCTCTCAAAATGAAATTCAGCGCCTTTCCTTTCTAAGTCTTTTCTCATGTTTTCGATAACACACGCAAGCACATCGGTTCCGATATGCGGCTTATTTTCATAAAGGATTGCATCCGGTGCTCCGTATCGGACAAATGTCTCGAGTACGAACTGATTTCTGCCGGATGGATCCTTAACCACCGTATTTAATTTTCCATCCGAAAAGGTTCCGGCTCCGCCTTCTCCAAACTGTACATTGGATGCCGGGTCAAGCACACCTGTCTCCCAGAAGTGTTCCACATCTTCCTTACGCTTCTCCACAGAGCGGCCACGCTCAAGAACGATCGGTGCATAGCCTGCTTCCGTAAGCTGTAGTGCGGCAAAAAGCCCCGCCGGACCGGCTCCGACAATGACCGGACGTGCCTTCATTTTTTCGCTTCCACGCTCAGGAAACTGATACCGCACTTCCTTTGCTTTACTTATGGAAGGTGTATGAAGTTTCTTTAATATCTTATCTTCATCTTTGATCTCGACAGTAACCGAATATACTTCGTAGATCTCCGGTTTCTTCCTTGCATCGAAAGATTTGCGAACAATTTTATAAGAAAAAGCCTCTCCCCTGGAAAGTCGAAGCGTTTTGCGTATCTTCTGTTCCAATTCCTCCGGCGCATGACCAACCGGTAATTTAATCTGATTTATTTTAAGCATATATATCTTCTATTCCTAATATCCTGTTAATGTTGTTGTGCCATATGGATCATACACACCTATTTCCTGTCAAAAAGTTCACAAATAATTTATACATTCGTTCCTGCAACAAATCCGCTTGACCACGCCCACTGTAAGTTGTAGCCGCCACAGATACCATCCACATCAAGAATCTCGCCAGCAAAATAAAGTCCCGGCACCAGCTTCGATTCCAGTGTCTTCGTGTCAATCTCTTCTGTTCGGATTCCACCTGCACAAACCTGTGCGAATTCAAAATCACGAACCTTATCTAATGTAATTTTATAATTCTTGATCACACAAAGCAGTTTTTCCATCTGCTTCTCATTCACTTGCGCAGCTGGTGTGTGAACAGTAATTCCTGCCTCTTTTATAAAAATTGGAATCAATTTCTGATTCAGAAGTCCACACAGTATTTGTTCCATCGTTTGCGTAATGTTTGTATTGTTCGGATCACAGGTATTCGTATTTGTCGCACGTGATTCATTTGCGCCTTGCTCGCTCAGACTTCTAGAACGCTCAACTCTGCGGGATAATTCCCACTTCAAATCCTCTGCTGATATATCCGGCAAAAAGTCAATCCTCATTCCTGCCGTTTTCTTATCCTTAAGCGCCTGCGCCGCAGGACTGCTCAGCTGAAATACAGGGATTCCCGATACACCGTAATCGGTCAGTTGTAATTCGCCGCGCTCCACCATACGCACATCACGCTTGTTGTCAGCTGTCAGGATATTTTCTGCATTATTTCTGTCATCTTTTGATATTTTTGCATTGTTTGTGTCAATATCAAGTGTTAGTTCCGCATCACATCGCACTCCCGACACTTTCTTGAAATCCATACCCGAAGCATAGAATCCGCATAAAGCCGGAACAATCGGTACAAACCGATGTCCGAGTTCCTTGAGAAGCGGGATCATCGAGCCGTCACTTCCAAGTTTTGATGCCGCCAGAAGACCACAGGCAACGATCACTTTGCGAGCCTTGTATACACCGGTACTTGTCGATACAGCAAATCCAAGATAATCCTCCGACAACTCCTGCACCTGACAACCGCACACGATCGTAATATTCAGTCGCTCAAGTTCCATCTGCAACGCTTCCACAACCGATGCGGCCTGTCCGGAATTTGGATAATAATATCCGTTTTTTGCCTTCGGCCAGATGCCAATCTCCTTGAAGAACGCAATTGCATCAGCTCTGCCAAACTGCGTCATCACATCCTGACGCAATATATGATCACCATGATAACACTCATCTGCCATATATTCATTTGTATAATTGCACTTGCCATTGCCGGTCGCGAGAATCTTCTTACCGACTTTATCCATATGCTCAAGGATCATAACGGACTTACCGCGTCTGGCAGCTGTAATCGCCGCCATCATACCAGAAGCGCCTGCTCCGATCACAATAACATCCTTGATCTGTGACTTTTTTTTACTCATAATCCACCATTTTCAACCTATTAAACCAATTAGATATTTTACCATACCGATTAAAATTCTTCAACTCTGACAAATCCGTTATAAAGTGTAAAAATATCTCAAAAAACCCGACAACACAATCGTTGCCGGGTTTTTTAATATCATTGATTCTGCTCACAGTTTTTATCCCACAAAAATGTCACCACGCACACTTTGCTGCAAACTCAGTATCCTGTGCAAACTGTGCGGTATTGTACAGAATCAGCACATCCGTCGGTCGAAATGATTCTAAAATTGCCTGACAGCCGACATTAAGCTGTCTTAGATCGACAACAACCACATTTTCATAATCCTCGGCAAGAAATGGAACCATACAGTTTGCAAACGAGTCTTTCATAACAAGAAGTGTCTTACCGTTCTTCTCTCCTCCACTGATTTGTATGATTGCCTGATTTCCACCGGTAAAGTAGCTGTACTCATCGTCTGACCCAAGGAAAGACGGATCATAAAGTGTAGTAAGATCTGTCTCTCCAAGATTATAGACAATATCCAGTTTGGCATCCGGCTCATAGGCTTCGATCGTGTCCCTGCGCGAAGCCTGGTGCACTTTCGCATACGATGTTCCAAGGAAATCCGTGCTGACTGTAACAAATTCATGTTTTGCATCCGCTTTTGAATCATCCTCTCCGCAGGCACTTAAGAATGTCCGATATCCGTACCATGCGCCAAGCGTAGTCCAGTGATGATCGTTGCGATAATAAATGTCCTCTTCGCGATGCGCTTCCAGCGTCTGTGCGACCGGAATCATGACAGAATCTGCAAGATCCCCCATCGTTTCTGCGACAAAATCATACATCTTCTGTTCATCATAGGTTGGTGCGCTAAATGGAAGCTTCTGCTGTAACGTCCACGTCTTTGTCGGAACAAGCATCACATGCACGTTATAGTCATCCGCGATCTCGTTCACAAGGTTTGCGAGTGCCTTTACATTCTTTTTCACACGCTTTGTCTCGTAATCGGAATCGGTATACTGTTCGAGCAGATAATCGTCTTTGCCAAAATAGACACCGTTGCTGATTGTTTTGCCCATCAGACGTGAAGCATCGGTCTGCACCTGCACCCAGGTATCTCTGCCAGGGAACTGATCACTCAGATAGGTCTCATATTTTTTCTGGAATGTACCTTTTTTAATTGCCTTCACACGAATCTTTGGCATCGTCTGTAATTCCCGCTTTTCGATTGTGGAATAGGTTTTCTCCTCTGTTATCATTCCCTTAGCGCTAAGACCGAAGAGGATCAATGCAAAGACCGCAACCGGTAATATGTATTTGAATGATTTCATTCATTTTCACCCTAACCTTCTACATGTAGTTTTCGTAAAACAAATTTTCATTATCAGATGTTGTCTGCGATCTGTACAACGCTCCGTTTTTTAGAAACGGAAATAAAGGAACGGATTGTACGTTCCGTTGACCAGATACGCAATCGAAAGAAGCAGGATAGCCGCTACATAAACACTCATGCAGACAGTGGTCCATATTCCATCCTTCTTCGCAATTCTTGCAGCTAACTTCTTCGGCAGCGAAGTACATCCAATTACCATAACAACAAGAAGCACCACATTACTTACCAGAAGATACACGCTCTCCCTGCTGATAAGTCCAGCACCGCTCATTCCAACCATTGCTTTCAGATAGACCCGGTGTCCTTTGATATCTTCCCATGCAAAAAGCATCCATCCGAAATAGATTACAATCAGTGCATAAATATGGGAAAACACACGCGGAATCTTCTCTAAGAATTTCAGCAGCCAGGTCTTTTCCATGATTAGGAAAAAGCAAAAATACAGTCCCCACAATGTAAAATTGATGGTCGCCCCATGCCATAATCCGGTCAGAAACCACACAACAAAGATATTGAGGAACGTACGCGCACTTCCCTTTTGGCTTCCGCCAAGCGGTATGTAGACATATTCTTTAAACCATGTGCCAAGCGAGATGTGCCAGCGTCTCCAGAACTCGGTAATACTCTTCGATTCATAAGGATGCTGAAAATTCTCCGGGATCTCAAACCCAAAGATTGCCATCAGTCCGATCGCCATATCCGAATATCCAGAGAAATCAAAGTATATCTGGAACATAAACGCAAGGATTCCAAGCCAGGCAGACAAAGTTGTCATCTGCGCCGCTTTATAATTTGCGATCGTCTGGAAGATTTCTCCTGCCTGATTGGCGATCAGTACTTTCTTTCCGAGACCGCACACAAAGCGAACGACTCCATAACGGATGCGCTTTAAATCAGGCTTTCTGTCACGCAGCTGCGTTGCAATATCCGAGAATCGTACGATTGGTCCTGCAATCAGCTGTGGAAACAGCGATATGTATGCTCCAAAATTGATCGGATTCTTCTCTGCCTTTGCCTTGCCGCGGTATACGTCGATCGTGTAGGACATCGATTGAAACGTATAGAAGGAGATTCCAATCGGGAGCGCAAATTTACCCGTATACTTAAATAACGCAAGAAGCGACAGGTTGATGACAACCGATAAGATCACAAAAATTCTCGCTGTATTCCGTTTGCCTCGTTCAATAAAATATCCCGCCAGACCTCCGTTAACATAATCGACTACCGTTGAAAAAAGCATCAACCATATATAGACCGGTTCGCCCCACGCATAAAATGCCAGGCTGAACACGAAAAGAACAAGATTTCGCCATGTGTTCTTCATGCAGCCCGGCACCAGAAAATATACGATCAGAACCAGGGGCAGAAAGCGGGTAAGAAACAACAGACTGCTAAATACCATACTTCACCTCTTGTGTCATCTTATTTATAGAGTTTCTTGATCGCGTTAACCGCTTTCTCATTCTGCTTCTTGTATGCAGCGAGAGCTTTTTCTTCTCCCTGCTCCTCTGTTTTGTTATCAATGGTACCAAGAATAAAGAAGCATACGTAGTTGCCTTTGACATATATTTTAGAAGCCTGGATCTTTACCTGATTCGCCGGATATTGATGCGCATCTTCTTTTAAATATTTCTGATAACTTGTTAATGCAGCTTTAATCTTCTTTTTCGAAGAAGCGTTTTTTGCCTTCACAATGACAAGTTCATCCGCATGGACACTCATCATCGGAACTTCCGCAATCGCTCCGGAATACCAGCTGCTTTTGATTCCGTATGTGTTCTTGATATCATCGCCAGACAACTTCACACTTGGAGTATAATTATCTCCATACGCCTTCTTTACCGCCTTATACACTTTGTTCAGTGACGGCGCTTTCTTCTTCGCCTGTTTCGTACCAGCCTTTGTTGCAGCCATAACGGTAACCGGTTCAGCAATCGGTACCACAACGGATGTTGCCTCTGCTACACATAAACATGCGATTAATATTGCTGTTAATTTCTTTTTCATCATTTCAATTCTCCTTTGTTTTCATTTATTTTCTATTTTCTTAAGTATCCAGACCGGATCATTTTGTTTCATTTAAATCAAATAATTTTACTAACTCGAGTAACTTTCCAGAAAATCAAACATTCCTGCTTCATTTAAAAATCCGATACCGGACTGCGCCTGTTCCCTGATGTGCGCAGACAGTGTATTTGCCTTAATATCGGTCTCCAGATATACGGTCTTACCATCGGACTCAAAGATCACAATACGCTCGTCCACAATCCTTGCAATATATTGATAATTGACTATAGGATTGGAATTTGCAATGACAGCAGGTTCTGTTTCGATCTGTGTCGCCTGCGTTTGTGTTTCCGGCAGAGGCGTTCCGCGATCCTTACCTGCCATCTCCAAAATTACAATGATCAAAATAATTAAAATTAAAACGAAAATACAGATACTTACTTTACGATTCATATTCATCACCCCAAATAAGTATCTGCATTTTTGGCTGGAATATTCAGCCAATTCTTTTTATTTTGTTATTCGGTCATAAACCGCAACATTTCTATTTCAGAAGATGCAGTTTCTTCGCAATCCGAACCAGAAGTGCGCCCTTCGGGAACCTGAGAATCTCCGCCTCTGTCAATCCCTTGCAAAGCAGCAATGTCACTGCATAGACAACCATCGCGATCAGGATTGAAAGAACAGTTGCGATTGCATTGCTCTTGATCACAAAATAGATTCCCTTATATGCAAAGAACGCAATAACGCCCATGATCAGTGAAGCAATTGCAGGAATCACAAATGTTTTGACAATCTCCTGCTTATAACCACTGTATTTACGGATCGCGCGTGAGTTCAATATGCACATTGCAAAGGCAAAGAACATATTCGAGATCACGACAGCGTAAATATTCAGTCGCAAGAACAGCATCAGAATGATCAGCAAAATAATATGTGCGACCAATGCGATCGCCGCATTGACAACCGGAACCTTAAGCCGGTTGATTCCCTGTAATAGACCATTTGAAAGCGTCGACATCGCATAGAACACAACTGCCATCGCTCCGACCCACATCATCGTTGCCGCCATATCTGCTGTTGCAACAGTTCCCGGGAACAAAAGCGTGAAGATCGGTTTACCGAGTGCTGCCAGACCGATTGCACACGGGAACGCGATCACCATAACAAAGCGGTTCGCTGCATTAATCTGTGTCCTGACACTTTCCATATCATCCGCTGCAAACGAAGCCGTCAGTGTCGGCACGGAAGAAGCAGCCATTGCCGAAGCAATCGAGATCGGCACATTGATCAAAAGCTTATATTTACCAGTGAATACGCCCCACCAGAGATCAATCTGATGATCGCTGTATCCCTGTAACAATGCAACATTCTTAAAGATACCCTGATCGATGATTCCACTGATATTGTACACGGTCGTACTGAGAAGCACCGGAATGATCGTGATGATCAGGACTTTCAATGTATACGAGAACGAATCCACCTTAACGTTACGTTCCCTCTTCATCTGTCGCTTAAACACATGCATGTAAGCAAAGAAGATAAACAGAACAAAAAGGAGTGCTGCGACGGATCCAAGATTAGTTCCAAGCGTTCCACCAGCCGCTCCGTATGCTGCACCGTAATGGTCGGGATCCCCAAGCACGGCTCCGATCTTCCTTCCGTATCCGGTCAGAACATATGCTGCCCACACACTGATGATCGCATTGACAATCTGTTCAATAATCTGTGAGATAGCGGATGGCATCATGGTACCAAGCCCCTGGAAAAAACCTCTGAGTACACCGAGCACCGCAACAACGATCAGTGCAGGTCCAAGTATCTTTAACGCAAATACACTATATGGTGTCTTTAAAAGTGTTCCGGTAAAGAACTCCGCTCCGAAATATACGACAAGAGAAGCGATCGTTCCGACAACAAGTGCGAAGATCAGAGATCCTTTTAACACCTGATAGGATGCTTTATACTGTCCCTTTGCTACCTTTGCTGAAACAGTTTTCGATACCGCAAGCGGCAGACTGTACGACGAAATAATAAGTATTACATTGTAGACATCAAACGCACAGCTGTAATATCCATTACCGACATCACCGAGTATGGCATTCATAGGAATACGATACACAAGTCCGATGATTCGGCTGATAATAGAAGCTACTGCAAGGATCGAACCCTGAACAAGGAAATTCGTTCCTCCTCTTTTTGATTTACCCATAAACTAACCTCAACGCCCGCTTCGTGGCGGGTGCCTTACTATTTTTGAAATTCTTCTTTTGTGCTATAAATGATATTGTTGCCGGAACGGCTGTTCTCAGAAATTTCTACCCAGGTCTTGCCCGGATTCAAAACAATCTCTTTGCCATCCATATCATAATATCTGGTCTTGTCTGTAGATGATGCACGGCTCCAGGTAATATCGATAGCCTTACCATTCGTAATGTACTTTCCGGTACCGCCGGACAAATAATCAATATCAAGCGTTCCGTTGTTTGCATTCTTTAACGAACTGTAACAGTTCTGAATAATAATATTCTTGACTGCAAGCTGATTTCCATTCTCACCATCTACCTGTTTCTCGCCAAATTCATAACGATAGTACAGACCATCTTCTTCATTGTATAGAAACCAAGGCTTCGCGTCAACATAATACATCTTTACGGCTGCCGCGTCCACCCCATTTTCAAGAAGATTCGGTGCATCCTCCGTCGTAAACTGATAATGCGGCTCATAATCCTTCGAAAGAGTATTCTCATATCCGTATTTTTCAATGGCTGAAACAAGATTGGCGCCTGTTGTATACAGATTGTGTGGCGCTTTACGACTGTTGTCACGGTAATAGAATGCTCCGCCTTTTCCGGTAATTCCATCTACATTATCGATGAACGAACTGTTTAAGACATCCAAGGCATATTTGCTCTCTCCGGCATGAAAATAGACAGCTCCAAATTCTTTTGCAAAATAGACATAGTAAAGACGGCAGCTTCGCACATTGCCGACTTTCTCTAAATCTGCAAAGTCCTGGTAGATTGTCATCAGTCTTGTGATTCCGCCCTCTACCGGACATTCATAAATGACATCCGCATGGGACAGACCATACTGTGGCAATGTAACATGCGTATTTTCCGTCATGACTGCCACCGGTCGATGATAGCCAAGTTTCTCATCAATCCACTCTCCCGTATAGAAGCTTCGCATCTCGCCCTCATGTGTTTCGATCTGTGTCTCGGTCTCCGGTTCCTCCATGACAATTTCTGTCTGTGTCTCAGTCGGAATCTCCTGAACTTCTTCCTTCTTCTTGCATCCGGTAAGTGCTGCAAGCAGGCACATTAACATTCCAAAATAGAAAACATGTTTTTTCATAAAATCCCCCTACGCATTTTCACGCAAAATGTTTAACTCCTCAAGAATCAGCTTCTGCTTCGGTTCCATGATTGCCGCATCCTCGGGCTCAATATGATCATATCCGAAGAGATGAAGCATGCTGTGTACAATCAGGAAAGCAAATTCCCGCTTTTCACTGTGTCCAAATTCCGCAGCCTGCTCTCTGACCTTGTCCACCGAGATGATAATATCGCCGAGCATCGCCTCTCCGGTATCCGGATTGAAATCATCGTCACTCTCCTCATCTAAAAACGCAAAATCTCCCGCTTTCTCGTAGGAAAGCATCGGAAACGACAATACATCTGTCGGGCGATCAATCTGCCGGTACTCCCGGTTGATCGCATGGATTCCTTCATTATCCGTAAGTGTAAGATTTACTTCTGCCTCATACGGAAAGCCTTCATGCTCGATGCAGAAAGTAATAACCTCCTCTGCCAGCTTCGCATAATCAAAATCAAACGTAACCGGACACTCCTCTTCCAGATAAAAACTCATTGCAATACTCCTTTCTTCGCAAGAAACTCACGAACGCTTAAGAAACGATTCATGCTCATTCCTGATTCATCATAGATACCGCTCGATGAAAATTCATTCAAAGTCTGGTAAATGAACATCTCGCGATTCCACTGGCTCCGATTCACATCAAGTTCTATCGCTTCCAGCTTGATCAAGAGTGCATCCACCATATGTACGAGCGCCGATTCCGGCGTGGACGGTCTATGTTCCTGCCCATAATATTCCGATAAAATTACAATTAATGGTTCCGGAAAGCAAAGGGTCTTTGCCTTTTGCACTGCATTCTCAATGTACGGTTCGCCAATCCAGCGTCCCATCCGGTAATAAAGCCCCGCAGCCATGCATAGACCTTCATCAAGGCCAACTTCTTTCGCACACGCATATGCGACATCCGATACCTTTTTCGAATGGCGGTATTCAATCATCGAGAAATTCTTAAGTGCCTTTACCTCTGAGAAATCCTCCGATACAATGTCAAAATAGCGGTTCTCTTTTTCGGATTCTGTAGACCTGGCTAACCATCCGAAAACAAAGTATGCAACCACTGCCGTAACAACGCCATTTACTGCACCGTAGATAAACACCTCTCTTACAACTTCTTTATAAGCAAGGTAATATAGCGCTCCGGGAACGATCAGACTGATAAAAAAGTACAAGAACGAAATCCATATCCGGTATCCCTTTCTCCTAAGCCCCTGCGCCAGCACCGCCCCAAGTGTTGTCATAACAACGAAGCATGCCAGAGCATAAAAGCTGTCCCCTGTCGATAGTGTGAGCAGTATGTCCCAAAAAATTCCTGCCGATACCGCAATCGTAACATTCGATACTGCGCAGATCAGAATAACAACCAGCATCACCGGGCGGAAAAACTCCGGTAAAAATGTCATTCCTGCAATCAGAAAGCTGCATACAACATAAATGACCGCAAGACGCACAAAACTTGTCTGCGTATTATCGGAAAGCTTGCGGTTCTTTCTCTCATATTCAAGTTCAAACACATAGATCAGCACAAAAAGCATGTCCAGAAACAAAAGACATAACGATTCATCCAGATATAATCTGCTTCTTGCACATAAGAAAAAAGTAAACCCGATACTATCCAGCGTAATCGCAACCAGGGATAGCATGCGATAAAGATTTACGGGTTCTTTTGCCTTTATCTGTTCCTTCATGATTTCTCCTGTGTATTCTTTCGTGATGCTGAGCTTTTCCGTGTGGTAGAATTTGCACGCTTATTGCTCTTCTTATTCTCATAATCGTCGTATGCCTGTACAATTTTCTGTACCAGAGGATGACGTACAACATCCTTGCTGGTTAATTCACAGATACCAATCTCATCAATATTCTTAAGTACACGGAGGGCAACATCCAGTCCGGACTGGCTTCCCGGTGCAAGGTCCTTCTGCGTCGCATCACCGGTGATGACCGCCTTAGATCCGAAACCGATACGTGTAAGGAACATCTTCATCTGCGCCGGAGTCGTATTCTGCGCCTCATCGAGAATAATAAATGCATTATCCAATGTACGACCTCTCATGTAAGCAAGAGGAGCGACCTCGATCAGGCCTTTCTCCATATTCTTCTGAAAACTCTCTGCACCCATAATCTGGTATAAGGCATCATACAATGGTCGCAGATACGGATCGACCTTACTCTGCAGATCTCCAGGCAGGAAACCAAGCTTCTCTCCCGCTTCGATCGCCGGTCTTGTCAGGATGATACGACTGACTTCTTCATTCTTGAAAGCAGTAATCGCCATCGCCATCGCAAGATAGGTCTTACCGGTTCCGGCCGGTCCCATACCGAATACAATCATTTTCTTCCGGATATTGTCCACATAGCTTTTCTGTCCGAGTGTCTTCGGTTTCACCGGCTTACCCGCGATCGTGTGGCAGATGATATCACGGTCGATTGCGACCATTTCATCTCCTTTGTGTTCTTCCAGAAGTGCCAATGCATAATTCACATTCTGCTCCGTAATCACATTGCCCCTCTCCGCAAGACGCGCAAGCTGTCCAAACACTTCGGCGGCTCCGTAAATTGCCGCTTCATTTCCAATGATCTTAAGCTGGTCCTCTCTTGCAATCACAGTTACGCCGAGCGCACGCTCGATTTTCTTTATATTGGCATCAAACTGCCCGAATACGTTTGCCATCTGTTCGGATGGAATTCTAAGCGATACTTCATTTAAACTCATGTATTTTCCTTCCCTGATCCACTTATATATAAACGGATCATTCCTCCAGCATATCCTGTGTCAATTCAACAACAGGATCCGGCAGGACTTCGGTCGGTTGCTGCTTTGTAATAGATTCTTCTGCAGTCACCTTCCCATAAATATGATATTTTAAATCTATCTTTTCAATCATAACATTTTTATCGATAATTGAAACCCCATTTTGTTCCAAATTTGTAAGAAAATGTTCCAAATGCTGGATTCCACTGCTTTTTGCCTCGGCAAAATCAAGCGTATGCTCCGTTTTTATCTGTTCATATTCCGTTATTGTCCCGAAATATACCGGAAGATAAAAACTGTCCATCAGGCAAAGTTGTCTGTTGTCTTCCATTGTGACAGAATGATCATATTCTGCATGGAGTGCCGGTGTCGTAAACTGATGCGCGCCAACCCGAGCAAAAAGCCTTACATGTTTTTCTCCAGTCTGCGTTGTTTCAACGACCTGGCTATCGATCCAGTCCTCATAATCATAGACAACCCGACCGATGATATCTGCATCCGCTGTCTCGTAATAATATTCCTTTACTTCACCATTGTCATCTAAAATTTCCTGTCTTCCGTTTACAAGGACATCGCCTTTTTTTACAGAGTCACCGGCTTTGACTACCGAAATTCCTTTCCGCGTGATTACGGATTGGACTTTGGCATCTTTTGATGCGACAAGATCCACCGGTGTAGTTTCATCAATGGATGCACTCCTGTCTGATGCAATCTTCTCCTGGATACGCACAACAAGCTTCGTTCCCTTTTCGTAAACACTTGCCCATATGACCGGATCAAAATCCTGCCTTAGAGACAATTCCAAAGCATCGTTATCAATATTGCCTTTGCTCGTGCCATATACAATTTTGTGTTCCTCCAGATAATCAAGCAGCGTCTCCTCACTCAAAGATTGATTTCCGACAAATTCAATCCGCCAGACGCGTGTTGAAAGTATGCACGTCCCGATGACTACAAGCAATAAAATTCCTGCAAAAATTTTGCGCTTTCGATAGCGATGCAAAACAAATGGGAGTCCGTTTTTTCGTAAAATGCAAAAACGCACATGTGTCTTTCTGAGTCCGGGACGAAGTCTTTTTACATCGTTCAGATAAATGCAGGTTTCCACTCCCCCATTTTTGGATTTCCGTACCTTCCACAAGTGAATTCCCTGTCTTGTACATAAATTCAGGAAACGTGATACCTGCTCTCCGCAAAATTCAACATTAAGCCAGCCTGCAATAAACCGATAGATAGAAAGAATCATGACAGAAAAACAATCCCTTCCAGATATCCCCTGATTTCCACAACATCACCGGTAAACTCAGGAATGTTAAGTTCCCTTCCGGTAATCTGAATGCTTCCGCTACGTGTTGCAACAATGATCTTGTCATTCTTATAACACACGAGCCCTCTATGATTCATGATGCACATGGAGCGATTTCCCTCCATCGATATAATTGGCAGTCCCATCAAAAGATCCTTGGGCAGCTCCAGCGTGTCAATCACAGAGTGATTCGCTTCGTCACGATTATGCTTTTTTACATTCTGCTTCGAATTGATTGCATGGCTTTTCATACTTAACTATATGAAAAACCGTCTCGTCCTATGCGCTACTTGTGATAGGGTTCATGATTGATAATGCGGTAGGAACGGTAAATCTGTTCCAAAAGGATGACACGCATAAGCTGATGCGGAAATGTCATGCGCGAAAAGCTGAGTTTGTAATCTGCGCGCTTCATCACAGCATCCGATAAGCCGAGAGAACCGCCGATCACAAAATACACATTACTTTTACCGCTTAATCCAAGTTTATCAATTTTTTCGGATAATTCGACGGAATCAAGGGTCTTCCCATCGATTGCAAGCGCAATCACATATCCGTCATCGCGGATCGATTTCAAGATCCGCTCCCCCTCACGATCCTTGATGATCGCACATTCTGTCTCAGATGCCTGCTCCTTGGTTTTCTCGTCTGCCACTTCCGTAATCGTCAGACTGCAGTACCGGCTCAGACGCTTTGTGTATTCTGCCAATGCATCCCTGTAAAATTTTTCTTTGATTTTTCCTACACAAACAATTGTAATTTTCATACTGTAATTTTACTATAGGCATGCGTTACGCTCAACCCATTTTTCCAAATCTGATTTTCACAGAATAAATCTTTTTGAAAAAATAATCTGACAAGTATATAAATTCAGTTTCAAAAATGATATAATAACTTAAACAGGTAACACCTGCTCAATACTAAAATTTGCGAGGTAAGAAATCTTGAAAGAACTACAGGAACGTATCAAAAAAGACGGTATTGCAATTAATGAAGACATTTTAAAAGTTGACAGCTTTATCAATCATCAGGTTGATCCTGAACTGATGGCTCACATTGGAGCTGAATTTGCAGATTATTTTAAGAATCGCGGAATCACAAAAGTTGCAACAATAGAGAGCTCCGGCATTGCTCCGGCGCTTATGACAGCACAGGCAATGGGACTTCCGTTAATCATCCTTAAAAAACAGCCTTCTAAAGTATTGAATGATAACCTGTTCCAGACAGAAGTCACATCATTCACAAAAGGAACCAGCTACGAGCTGACTCTTTCCTCTAAATTTATCGGTGAAAACGATCATGTTCTGATCATCGATGATTTTCTTGCCAATGGCGAAGCTGCAACCGGTGCAATCCGACTGCTCCGCAAAGCACATGCAACAGTCGGCGGTATCGGAATCCTCATCGAGAAAGCATTCCAACCGGGACATGATAAGCTTGTATCACAGGGATTTGATGTATATTCACTTGCAAGAATCGGACATATGAGTGCTGATCATATTGAGTTCATCGAGTAATACAATACATAAAACGTAACAGAACCGGTACTATTCTGTACCGGTTCTTCTTATTTTAAAATTCCTTTTGAAAAGTAAATTTATTACTCTTCCACCACGGCATCTGCCGCATCTGCACTATAATCTTCCGAATAATATATAAAATTTCCACGGAATGTATCCGAATACAGTCCTGTCGTATTGTCGATGATAATGACCGATAACACATTGTTTCCTTCCGGAACTGTGATTGGCTGCGTATAACGGCTGCTTGTCGCATTCGGCGTGCTTCCATCCCAGGTATAGTAAGCGCTGCAACCATCCGGAACTGTTACGGTAACTTTCGTCTCTACACCAAAATCTCCACCGTCCGGTGTTACGATCGGCATATCCGGAGCAGGAATATTGATCGTATACTCATTGGTCACAACATCACTGAATACTTCCTTTTCGTTTCTGCATACCGCCTTGATCATATAAGTCTTATTGTTCTCACTTAGCTCAATCGGACCGGAATAAATGATGCCTCTCTCGATCGGATCTGATCCATCAGTCGTATAGTAGATATTATAATTTCCACTCGTCGACAGTTCTACACTCTGTCTGGCTTCATACTCACCACCAGCAATCGAAAATTCCGGCGGAGTCACCATATAATCCGAGAACAAATCCTTCAGACTGTCATCGACCGCATCAGCAAGTGCAAGAATTGCATCTGTATTCTTCTGTTCCTCATAGATGGCAATCAGATTCTCACAGGCGGTCTGATTCTTGTTATCCTTCTGGATTACTTCCTGATACAGCACGAGTGCCGAATCATAGTCCTTTTTCTCCATATAGATTTCTGCAAGCGTCAGACGTACATCGATGTTCTCTTTGTCCAAGGAGAGCGCTTTCTCATAATAAGAGATCGCTTCGTCAATATTGCCGGAATGATACGCTTTCTCTGCCATCTCAACCTGATAATCAAAGGAATTATCATGACTTTTCCGAATACTTGTGCCAACCAATACCAGAACAATGACAAGCATTGCTACAACTGCAATGACACTTGCGATAATAATTTTAAGCTTTCTCTTCTGTTCGGTTTTCTTCTTCGGGTCTTCTGGAACCTTTACGCTGTTACCATTAGAAGAAGTTCTACCGGAAGTAGTCTGCTTCAAAGAATTTCCATTCTTAAGCGGAACACTCTCTTCCCCATTCTCAGTAAGTAAAGCCTTCAAATAGTCATCGTCATAAATATTATAATCGGGTACAATCTGTACCTCTTTCCCGCAATGGGAACAGAACAGGCTCCCCTCTTTCAATTCACTGCCGCAATAAATGCATTTCATGGTCTAATCCCCTCTATTTTAAGAATACAGCTTCATTGCCTCAACACAATTATGCATGAGCATTGCAATCGTCATCGGTCCGACTCCGCCCGGAACCGGTGTAATGTAAGATGCAACAGGTTCAACTTCATCATATTTCACATCGCCGCAAAGTTTATTGTTCTCATCACGATGAATACCGACATCGATAACGACCGCACCATCCTTCACATATTCCTTATCGATAAACTGCGGCTTACCGATTGCCACAATAAGAATATCGGCTTCCTTACAGATTTCTTTCAGATTCTTTGTGTGCGAATGACAGATGGTAACAGTTGCATTCTCACGAAGCATCAGAAGGGACATCGGTTTGCCGACGATATTACTCCGACCGACAACAACACAGTGTTTGCCATCCATCTCAATATTACTGCGCTTCAAAAGCTGAATGATTCCGGCCGGTGTACAGGAAACAAAGCCTTTCTCACCAATCACAAGCGCACCGACATTCTGCGGATGAAATCCGTCCACATCCTTCTTCGGAGAAATTGCCTTAATCACATGATCCTCGTTGATATGCTTCGGCAAAGGAAGCTGGCAGAGAATACCATGTACATTCGCATCCTTATTCAGCTTGTCAATAATTGTAAGCAGTTCCTCTTCCGTTGTTTCTTCCGGAAGTTCATAAGCAAGTGACTCAATGCCAACATATGCACAGGCTTTCTTCTTATTGCCAACATACACAGAAGAGGCAGGATCATTTCCAACCTGAATGACTGCCAGACAGCATTTCCGTCCCTGGGCAGCAAGAGAAGCCACCTCTTCCTTTAATTCTTCCTTGATATCTTTTGAAATCTGTTTTCCGTCAATTATATTTGCCATAATGTCTCCTTAAAAAAGTCCTGTGATCACACCGTTATCATCTACATCAATCTGATAAGCAGCCGGCTTCTTCGGAAGTCCAGGCATCGTCATGATCGATCCGTTGATTGCAACGACAAAGCCAGCTCCTGCCGATACATATACTTCGCGGACATTGATCGTAAATCCACTTGGGCGTCCAAGCTTCTTGGCATCATCCGACAGAGAATACTGTGTCTTTGCCATACATACCGGGAATTTATCCATTCCAAGATCGGTGATTCTCTTCAATTCTTTCTCTGCCGCAGCGGAATAAGTCACACCGTCTGCGCCATAAATTTCTCTTGCTACGGTCTCAATCTTCTCCTTGAGCGACAGATCATCGTCATAGAGAAGCTTAAAGTTGCTTTCTTTTGTTTCAAGCGTCTCAAGCACCTTATTCGCCAAAGCGATACCGCCTTCGCCGCCTTTCTCCCATACTTCTGAGAGTGCGAACTCGCATCCTCTCTCTTTACAGAACTGCTCAACAAAATCCGTCTCTGCCTTTGTATCTGTAATAAAAGAATTCAACGTCACAACGACAGGGACACCATATTTCTGTAAGTTTTCGATATGCTTTTCGAGGTTTACAATACCCTTCTTTAACGCGTCAAGATTCTCCTCAGATAACTGATCCTTTGGCACGCCTCCGTTATATTTGAGTGCACGGATCGTAGCGACAAGAACAACCGCATCCGGATGAAGTCCTGCCTTACGACACTTGATATCAAAGAACTTCTCCGCACCAAGATCTGCACCGAAACCAGCCTCTGTGATGACATAATCTGCAAGCTTTAATGCTGTCTTCGTTGCACGCACACTGTTACATCCATGTGCAATATTGGCAAACGGACCACCGTGTACGATCGCCGGTGTGTGCTCCAGTGTCTGGATCAGATTCGGCTTTAAGGCATCCTTAAGAAGCGCTGCCATTGAGCCAACAGCCTGTAAGTCTTCTGCCGTAACCGGCTTTCCGTCAAATGTATATGCAACAATGATTCTTCCGAGTCTTCTCTTAAGATCATTCATATCATCTGCGAGACAGAGAATTGCCATAATCTCAGATGCAACCGTGATTACGAAATGATCCTCACGTACCATACCATCCATCTTGCTTCCAAGTCCGACAACCACATTACGAAGAACACGGTCGTTCATATCAAGACAACGCTTCCAGACAATCTGTCTTGGATCGATGCCGAGCTCGTTTCCCTGCTGAATATGATTATCCAATAAAGCAGCGAGCAGATTGTTTGCGGAAGTGATCGCATGAAAATCACCGGTAAAGTGAAGATTCAAGTCTTCCATCGGAACAACCTGTGCATATCCGCCACCGGCAGCTCCGCCCTTGATTCCGAAACATGGTCCCAAAGAAGGCTCTCTGAGTGCGATGAGTGCTTTCTTACCAAGCTTTCCGAAGGCCTGCCCGAGTCCGACACTGGTTGTCGTCTTGCCTTCTCCTGCCGGAGTCGGATTAATTGCAGTAACAAGGATCAATTTACCATCCGGATTGTTCTTGGATTTCTCAATCAATTCATCCGAAATCTTAGCTTTGTACTTTCCATATAATTCCAGATCATCCTCCTCGATTCCGATGGATGCTGCAACCTCCTTGATTGGAAGCATCGTTGCCTCTTGTGCAATTTGAATATCGCTCTTCATAACTTTAAGTTCCTCCTTTGCATTGTTCCATTCATTACTATGATTACACTTTTATCAATTTGCGTCAATATACGCTTCAAATTGTTCCTTGTTCATCAGAACCGTACGTGGTTTGGTTCCCTCCTCCGGTCCGACAATTCCTGCTTCTTCCAGCTGATCCATAATGCGTGCCGCACGGTTGAATCCAACCTTCAGATAACGCTGCAACATACCGATGGACGCTTTCTCCTTGTCCACAATAATCTTGGCAGCATCCATAAAATATGCATCCTTGCCATCATCCGACGTATCGGAATCCGAAATAGGAACTGTATTGCCCCCGGATGACTGAAGGGATTCCATCTTCTGCTGGACGGAGTCGTTATACTGCACATCTCCATTGTGTTCCTTGATATATTCCACAACATCCGACACTTCCTCGTCGGAAACAAATGCACCCTGTACACGGATCGGTTTCGGTGCGCCCTGTGGGCTGAAAAGCATATCACCTTTGCCAAGCAGCTTCTCCGCGCCATTCATGTCAAGGATCGTTCTTGAATCCACACCGGACGTTACCGCAAAAGCGATACGGCTCGGCATATTAGCCTTGATCAGACCGGTGATAACGTTAACAGAAGGTCTCTGTGTTGCGATCACCAGATGGATTCCGGCTGCACGTGCCAGCTGAGCCAATCTGCAGATTGCCTCTTCAACATCATTGGATGCAACCATCATAAGATCTGCCAGCTCGTCTACAATAATTACGATCTGTGGCATCTTCTGCGGACGTTCCTGACCTTCCGGAACTTCAATCGAATCCACTTTCGCATTATAACCATTGATTTCTCTTACATTTGCCTGTGCAAATTTCTCGTAGCGGTCTGTCATCTCCGCGACTGCCCAGTGAAGAGCTCCGGAAGCCTTCTTCGGATCCGTGACAACCGGGATCATCAGATGTGGGATTCCATTGTAAACACTAAGTTCTACCACCTTCGGATCGATCATAAGAAGCTTGACCTCATTCGGATCCGCCTTGTACAAAATACTCATAATGATCGTATTGATACAGACGGATTTACCGGATCCGGTCGCACCGGCGATCAGAAGATGCGGCATCTTGGCAATATCCGTCACTTTCGTTCTTCCCGATATGTCTTTACCGACTGCAAAGCTGATCTTCGACTTGGATTCTTTAAATTCTTTTGATTCGATCAGATCCCGGAATGCGACTGTTACATTTTCCTTGTTCGGAACTTCAATTCCGACTGCAGCTTTGCCTGGAATCGGCGCCTCAATACGGATATCCGCAGCTGCAAGATTCAATTTGATATCATCTGCAAGACCGACAATCTTGCTTACCTTAACGCCCATCTCCGGCTGAATCTCATATCTTGTTACTGCCGGACCGCAACTGATATTCGTAACCGTCACATTGACGCCGAATGTCTTTAATGTCTGTTGCAGCTTATTCGCCGTCTCTCTCAGCTGGCTCTCTGTATTTGCAGATTTCTTGCCGCTACCAGCTTTCAACAGATCTACCGGAGGAAATACATATTTTTTATCCGGCTGCGACATAGCCGGAGCCATCTCCTGTGCAACGTTTGCAACTTCTTTTTCGATTTCTTCCTCCGAAGAACGTGTCTTTCGCTTCGTGTGCTCCGCTACCGGTGGTTCTTCTACCGGAACCGCCTTTTCATCTGACTTCAACGATTCTTCTGGCACAACATTCTCCGCAGCAGGAGCCTCATGCATAAAATCTCCGGAAATCACTGGTTCCGGTGCCGTAATCTCACCGGATAAGATTGGTTGCACGGTTGCCTTCTCAGGCTCAAAAAGAGGCTGAGGAACTTCCCCGGAAGCCAGACGTACCTTACTCTCCTGGCTCACATCCGGCATCGCAATCTCCGGTTCTGCATGCAGTTCTCCAATTTCATCGGACAACTCCGGTGCCGCCTCACTCTTCTCATCAATCTTCGTATCAATGGAGACGCCGGAAACTTTGTGATCCATTCTCCGCTTGCGGCGCTCCTCGTTTTTGTATTCGCGATACTCCTTATAACGTTCATTGCTTTCCTTTGCGGATTCATAAACCTTCTGTCCGCCTCGCTGCATGCCTTTTAACGCAGATCGTTCCGTGATCAGTACCAGACAGATGATCAGCACGATAAAATCAATAATATACGAACCGATCATTCCGAATGCCTTCACCATCACACATGCGAGCGAACCACCGATGATTCCACCACCAGCGCGTTCGGTAGAACTGTATGTATAGGCTTTCAAAGGCTCATAATATTCCGTTCCGCTACCCGCCAAAGACAGAAACAGACAGAAAAAAGCAACAAATATAATTCCTGCAACCAGTTTCACCCATGCATGAAAACTACCTTTGTTAGAAGCTGCAAAGAAACTTGCCACCAGAAGCAGAATCGGTAGAATATAGGCAATCAGCCCGAATATACCAAATAAAACACCGCTTACTGCCTGACCGACGACACCGCCAAACCCAAGATTGCTGACAAAAAGAAGAAGCGACACTGCAACAATGATCCACAAGATCACTTCCATGCGAAAAGCCTCTGCTTTTGCCATCTCTTCCATGCGTTCTTTCTTGGTCATACGTCTGCCTGTTGATTTCCGATTCGTTGAACGATTATTTGAAGATCCACCCGATGAACGGCTGCCGGATCTGGTTTTACTGTTAGATGATTTACGGTTTCCCGTAGCCATGAAATACACTCCCTTAATTCTCAATAATAAAATTTATTTTATCATATTTTAAGGAAGATGTCATCCCATAGCTTCGAAAATCCGTTTCATCCATCTGGTCAGGGTTTCTGCTTTCCAATCAGCTTATAAAGCTTAGAAAATGCGTCAGAAATTCCCCCGACCGCATCAATAATACCTTCTTTTACCGCCTCTTTACCAACCAGAATTGTCCCGAGATCTTTGGTAAGCATCTGCGTATTCATCATCATTTCTTCCACACGCTGCTCCTTTGCCTTACAATGTGAGGTAATAAATCCGATGATACGATCCTGCATCTGTTTGAAGTAATCGTACGTCTGCCTTGCACCGATCACAGTACCGCTCATTCGGACAGGATGAATAACCATCGTTCCGCTCGGCACAATAAAGGAATAATCTGTTGCCACCGCAAGCGGTACCCCAATCGAATGACTTCCACCAAGTACAAGAGATACCGTCGGCTTACTCATAGATGCAATCATCTCTGCAATCGCGAGTCCACTCTCCACATCTCCTCCCATTGTATTCAATATCAGAAGGACACCGTCCACACTGCTGTCATCTTCGATTGCTGCAAGCTTCGGAAGTACATGTTCATACTTTGTTGTCTTTGCGTTTGATGGAAGACACTCATGCCCTTCAATCTCTCCGATAATTGAAAGAAGATAGATTACACGGTCATTTCGGTTCGCATGTAAGATTGCCTGTCCAAAATCCCTGATTTCCTCATTTTTCTTTTCTTCAACTTCTTGATTGTCTTCCTGTTTCTTATCTGTCTCTTTTCGTTCTTCCACACATTCTTTTTCTTCCACCTGATTTTCTTCTCCGTAAAATACTTCTTTCTTCATCGCTTCTCCCCTGTCATTCTCACAAAAAAATAAGAACGAACACAAATGTATTCGTTCTTATTATGTAAAATCCGTTCTATTTTATTCTCCGAGCAGATAATTGTATAATCCCTCGTATCTGAATCTTGAAGCGTTCCATGAGAAATCATTTGCCATACCGCGATCTACCATCTGATTCCACTGACGCTTGCGGTCATAGTAAATATGCTTCGAGTAATTGATCACATGAAGCATCTCATCCGCATTGTAATTTAAGAATGAAAAACCATCACCGATATTCTCATATTCATTGTATGCCTGAACCGTATCCTTAAGTCCTCCGGTCTCACGTACAATCGGAACCGTTCCGTAACGGAAGGAAATCAACTGTGTCAATCCACAAGGTTCGAAGCGTGATGGCATCAGGAATGCATCCGCAGCCGCATAAAGCTTGTGTGCCAGATCATCGGAGTAGCATATATTTGCAGATACCCGATCCGGATACTTCCATGCATAATGACGGAACATATTCTCATACTGCGGCTCACCGGTACCGATCACAACCAACTGTGTGTAATCATCAACCAGCCCATCCATAACCGCATTGATAAGGTCAAGTCCCTTCTGATCGGTCAGACGGGAAATCAGACCAATCATATATTTCTTCTTATCAACTGCAAGTCCTAATTCTTCCTGCAGCTTCTCTTTGTTAATTGCCTTTCTCTTACGGAAATTCTCGGCATTGTAATTTGCATAAATCTTACTGTCTGTATCCGGATTGTACACATTGTAATCAATTCCATTTACAATACCCTGCATATCCATATGACGTGCAGAAAGCAGTCCGTTCAATCCCTCGCCATAGAAATCTGTCTGGATTTCCTGTGCGTAACTGTCGCTGACCGTTGTAATGTAATCCGCATAGACAAGTCCGCCTTTTAACATATTGGCATCTTTGTTGAACTCTAACTTATCCGGTGTAAAGAGATCTGCTGCAAAGCCGGTCAGTCCCTTGAGCGTCTTCACATCCCAGATTCCCTGGAAACGTAAGTTATGGATCGTCATAATTGACTTAATGCCCCAGAAAAATGAATCAGCCTGAAACTCATTCTTAAGGTATACCGGGATCAGTCCTGCCTGCCAGTCATGACAGTGAATGATATCCGGTCTGAAACCGATCTGTGGAAGCATCGAGAGAACTGCTTTGTCAAAGAAGCAGAATTTCTCGATATCGTAGCGCATGTCACCATACGGAACGAAACAGTTAAAATATTCCTGATTGTCAATAAAGTAATATGTAATTCCATCCAGCTTGTACTGTAATACGCCGACGTATTTATTCTGGATATAAGAACCCGCACTCATATAGAAATGCGTTACATACTCAAACTGATTGCGGTACTGTTCCGGAATACAGCTGTAATTCGGAATTACCACACGTACATCCCAATACTCTTTATCAAACGCTTTCGGAAGTGCTCCACACACATCTGCAAGACCACCGGTCTTAATAAACGGAACACACTCTGATGCAGCAAACAAGATTTTCTTCATACCTGCCTCCTCAATCTCTTGGTTTCATAGAAACGTCCTACCTACAATCCCCTGTATTAAATTGTATTATTCTTCCCAGTTGTGATATACTTCCTGAACATCATCATCGTCATCGAGAAGATCTAAGATTCTTCCGATATTGGTAATGTCAGCTTCGTCAGTCAGTGTCACATAAGTCTGAGGAATCATGCTTACTTCTGCAGAAGCCATAACGATTCCCTGCTCCTCAAGAGCCTTATGTACCGCGTCGAAATCTGCCGGAGCAGTCGTAATCTCAAAGCTGTCTTCCTCTTCTGCAAAGTCTTCAGCTCCTGCATCCAAAGCAACCATCATGAGATCGTCCGCATCCATATCGCAGTCTTCCTTTGCAATAATGATCTGTCCCTTCTCATCGAACATATAGGATACACATCCCTGTGTACCGATGCTTCCCTGTCCCTTGGTAAAAGCATTACGGACATTCGCAGCGGTACGGTTCTTATTGTCCGTCAGACACTTAACGATAATTGCGGTACCACTTGGACCGTAACCTTCATAAGTAGCTGTCTCGTAATTGACACTGTTGCCATCTCCGGCTGCCTTCTTAATACCACGGTCAATCGTATCGTTCGGCATATTGTTTGCCTTAGCCTTAGCGATCACCTGTGCAAGCTTAAAGTTATTGGCTGGATCCGGTCCGCCCTCCTTAACTGCTACTGCGATCTCTCGTCCGATCATGGTAAAGATCTTACCCTTAGCAGCGTCGTTTTTCTCCTTTTTATGCTTGATATTCGCAAATTTGGAATGTCCTGACATAATATAAAATCCTCTTTTCTAAATTGTATTCTCTGTTTCTAATTTTAGCATTGTTTATGCAATCATGCAAGTCATGTCCTCAAGATGCCGCCTGCGACTTTCGCACAAGCACTTCTCGGATCATCTTATCCTCAACTTTTAATACATTGAAATCATATCCATACATGTTAATCTGTGCCGTCTCACCATCGTTTGGAATCTTCTCAAGAAGGGAAACCAGAAATCCGTTGAGTGTTTCAAACGCGTCCTCATCCACTGGAAGCCCAAGCAGTTCGATCACCTCCGGCATACTTGCCAGACCATTCATCAGATAGCTTCCATCCGGATTCTGGCGGATCAAGGTCTCTTCCTCGTCATGTTCGTCCTCAATATTGCCGACGATCTCCTCTAAGATATCCTCCATCGCAACTGCACCGGAAGTCTGTCCGTATTCATCCACCACAATGACCATATGGCTTTTTTTCGCCTGCATCATCTTAAAAAGCGTATGGATATTAAGTGTCTCAGGGACAAAATCAACCTCACGTATCAGATTCGGAATATCCTTGATTGAAGTACGGAACACTTCATTCTTCTGTGCAAAAGCAAATGCATCTTTGATATGTAAGACACCGATAATATTATCGATGTCATCCAGATAGACCGGGTAGCGTGACTTACTGTTCTCAATAATAAAGGAAACCGCGTCATTGTAAGACAGATTTCCATCAATCACGATCAGATTCTTGCGGTGTGTCATAATATCCTTGGCTTCTTTATCACCAAATTCAAAGATATTGTTGATCATCTCCGCTTCCGAGGCAAGCAGAACTCCCTGCTCATGTCCCTCATTGACCATAGATTTAATTTCTTCTTCCGTCACATCGTCATCATGCACCGACGGATTCTTTATAAAATGCATGAATTTCTTAATAAAATTTGTCCGGTTGGGACTCGCGCCCTCATCCATATAAGACTCTCCTTTTGTTCAATTGGGAATTATTCTCAATACCCAAAACTATAGTAAATCTTCAAAATCATACCATGTGTACCGCATTACGTCAAGTTATGTAAACAGTTCCAGGCTGATTTCCAGGGCTTTATCAATCTTTACGAGGATCTGATTGTCAAGATGACACACCTTATCCTTAAGCCTTTTTTTGTCAATGGTACGAAGCTGTTCCAACAGAACAACCGAATCCTTTGCAAGATCATATTTGTCGCAGTTTAACTCCACATGCGTCGGCAGCTTCGCCTTATGCATCTGCGACGTGATCGCCGCACAGATTACCGTAGGACTGTGACGGTTACCGACATTGTTCTGAATAATAAGAACCGGTCGTACCCCTCCCTGTTCCGAGCCAACGACCGGTCTCAAATCTGCGTAATAGACATCTCCTCTTTGAATCACCATATTTTTCACTCCATAAATTGTTATACAAAGAGTATTTCCAAATTTATCGAGCGTATACAAGCGAATTATTTTTTCGACTGACTTCTATAGTAGACTCTTGGCACACGCGGAGTAATCAGACAGGCAAATTCATAATTAAATCGGCCAGACAACTCGCCAAGTTCTTCAAGTGTAATGCATGCATCATGATCACGTCCAACAAGAGTGACACGATCGCCCTCCTTTGCCTCCGGAATGTCTGTGACATCAACCATAAACTGATCCATGCAGACTCTTCCACAGATTGGTGCTTTTTTCCCGTGGATCAGCACATAGCCCTTATTCGAAAGGCTTCTTGCATATCCATCACCGTATCCAACCGGAATCGTTGCAATTCTGCGCTTCTTGTCTGTCACATAAATGCCACCGTAGCTGATCTGTCTACCAGCTTCCAGATCCTTGATGAACACAATATGACTCTTCAATGACATAACCGGATGAATATCAATAATATCCTTTCGGACTTCCTCAGACGGCCACAGACCATACATCGTAATTCCTGCACGCACAAGATTCATGTTGGCTTCCGGAATTTCTACAATTCCTGCACTGTTTGAGCAATGGTGAAGTGGAATCTTCACACCTCTCTCCTCAAGCATATCGATCATCTCCTGAAAAAGCGCCATCTGTGCATAAGCCGGCTCCTTGGAAAGTTCATCTGCACGTGCAAAATGAGTAAAGATACCTTCTATATTGATATTCGGCAAAGCCGCGATCTGTGCAATAATATCTGCACTTTCCTCGGTAACCTGAAATCCGATGCGGCTCATACCGGTATCTACTGCAATATGGATCGAACACATCTTTTCTTTATTGACCGCAACCTCTGATAACGCTTTTGCCGCTGCAAATTCAGAGATTGCCGGACGGATTTCTTCATCGACGATCGCCTCAAATTTGTCCGGGAAAGTAATTCCGAGAATCAAAATTGGTTTTGTTCTTCCATCCGCGATCAGTTCCTCTGCCTCGTCAACCGTTGCCACTGCGTATCCCCACAAATACGGAAGGTCTTCCACTTCACGGGAAATACGCATTGCACCGTGTCCGTATCCATTCGTTTTGACCACGGCGATCATCTTGGTATCCTTATTAATATTTTTATGCATTGATTCCATATTATATCGCACAGCATCTAAGTCAATGCCTGCATATACACGATATTTTTCCATAAATCTGCTCCTATGCTTTCTTTTATTTCAATTTAAAATATTTCACTGTCTGCATCTGCTCTGTCATAAACCCTTGATAATCCGTCAATCAGATCCGACGAAAACAGTGCTCTCTTTCCGGTTGTTTTTGCAGCTTCATCCCCGGCAAGACCATGGACAAATACCCCAAGAGGTGCTGCAACATCCGCGGTCAGCCCCTGTGCAAGAAAAGCTCCGATTACACCGGATAACACATCGCCGCTTCCACCAGTCGCCATACCATGATTGCCGCTTAGATTCAGATATCCAAGTGCATACGGGATTGCCGTCACTGTATGAAAATCCTTGAGCACACATACCACGTTGTAGGTCTGTGCAAATGTAAAAGCCGACTCTACCAGCCTCGTCTGGATCAGCGACACGGTATCCCCCGTCAGTCTTGCCATCTCGCCAAGATGAGGCGTTACCACCATCTCCGTATGCGGTCTGAGAAGCAACTCTGTCTCTTTGGCAATCACATTGAGTGCATCCGCGTCCAGAAGAAGAGGAACCGCACAATTCTTAAGAACCAGTGATACCAGCTTCTGCGCATTTCGTTCTGTACCGATTCCAGGTCCTAATACGACGGCATCCGCCCATTTTAATTCTTCAACCACCTGCATTTCATCCAGTTTCGTTCCATAAGTTGACAGGATTGCCTCCGGCACGGCCGACTGGATAATGACACGATTTTCTTCCGCTGTCAGTATTTTAACAAGGCCGCAGCCACTCCGATAAGCAGCGCGCGCGCTCATAATCGCCGCTCCTGCCATATTGACAGATCCTGCGATCACAAGCAGCTTTCCGTAACTTCCTTTGTTGGAATGATCCATCCGCTTCGGAAGAAGTCTGCTGACATCCTGCGCCTCAAGCGCGGCAAGATGTGGTTTTCGATCTAACCAGCTTTCCTCTGTAATTCCCATCGGAACAACCGACACTCTGCCGGATGCTTCATTTCCAGGCCACAAAAACTGACCCATCTTGCCAAACGAGAATGTAATTGTATCATCTGCAAGGAAAGCAACATTTAATACCGCTCCGTTATCTGCATGAACACCAGAACTGATATCAACCGCGACTTTCCATCCACGCATCTCGTTCGCATGCCGGATCACCTCAGCCAATTCTCCCTCAATATTCCGTGAAAGTCCGATTCCAAATAATGCGTCAATCACTAGATCAAAGTCCTCTTCCGGAATCTGTTCTTCCATACGGATCTGATACGCCTGACAGATCGCCTTCTGCGTCTGATAAGACTCTGTTGTCTTATGTCCGGCAGCCTCACCGCACAGACAGACACAACTCGTAAGACCCTCCTGCATAAAAAGCCTCGCAATCGCAAGCCCATCCGCTCCATTATTGCCGCTTCCGCACAAAATCAGTACATTCGAGATTTCTTTATGATATTCTTTTTGCAGAAAGAAAAGCCTTCGGACAAAAGTCATCGCCGCCTGTTCCATTAATACCAGTTCCGGCACATGGAACTTTGATGATGTATTCTGATCCAAAAGCTTCATTTCTTTTCCGGACACCAGATATTGCAAGGCAATCCTCCTAACTTTTTTTATCCGAAGCTTCCATCTCGACATCAAACAGATCCAGCACCTGCGGTCCGCAGATATCATGCAGATATGCATAGATCTCACGATTGTTGATGTCGCGATTCTGTTTCTTGATAATATTCTTCTTTAAATCAATGCGCACCTGATTGATCCACTCCTCAATCTCTTTGGACTCCTGCGTGTTGATCTTAATCTTGGCATAGAAATATTCCATGCTCAGAATCATCAGGTTCTCATTCACCTGTTTCATTTTCTGTGGCAGTTCTAAAAGTTCCGCCTCCGCCGCATCAATTCTCTCATTGAGTTCATCGATCATACGCTTATCCTTGTCGCGAACCTTCTCCTTGTCCGAAGCATTACCGTCAGAGCCTTCCATATTCTGAACGATTTCGTCCATCAGCTGATTCTTCACCTTTTTGTAATCTTTCAGATCAGAATTCAGTTTTCCCTGCCGCGCAAGCAAATTATTCAGTTCCGTCTCGGCATTTCGGATTTCATCCGTCTTACCGTGGATTGCAAAAAGCCTGTGCCATTTCTGATCCAGCACTAGAAGTGGAAGCTTCTTATGTTCTAACGCTTTACGAAATTCATCTGTATTCTTCATTTACACTACCTCTGACAACTTCGTCGATTATAAATCATCTTATATCCATCCGCAGTGTTAAAAAGTCTCATCACAATTTTGAATCGTTACGAATTCTTTACAATATTATAGGACAGTTGCATTAAGGAATCCGACAAATGAACGTTCTCAACAACCACCTGATTATCACTCAGATCAAGATCGACATGTGCAAAATTCCAGATTGCATGGACGCCAAGCCGAACTAAATGTTGTGCCGTCTCATCCGCTTTCTCCTTCGGAAGCGTGAGTGCCGCAATATCAACCGGATGATCCTTGCAATACTGATCCAGTTCATCCATCAGATAGATTGGAATTCCACGTACCGTCTGTCCCTTGAGCTTTGGATTTACATCAAAAAGCGCAGTAATAATAAAACCAAATTTTTCAAATTTCACATAATTTGTGATCGCCTGACCCAGATTTCCGGCTCCGATCACAATAATATGATGTGTCTCATTTAAGCCTAGGATCTTACCAATCTCATCATACAAAAATTGTACATTATAGCCATATCCCTGCTGTCCGAATCCACCAAAGTTGTTGAGATCCTGACGTATCTGTGACGCAGTCACACGCATTCTGCGGCTAAGATCGTTAGAAGAAATACGCTCCACACCTTCCTCTAACAGCTCCCCCAAATAACGATAATATCTTGGCATTCGACGTATGACAGCCTGCGATATTTCTTTTTCCAAAATCTAACCCTCCAATTCCCGGTTAAGTTAAAACAAAAACCCTAAGTTAATTATAGGATTTTCACACAAAACTGTCAATGTGTGAAAAATTTAACATACGCTAAACTTTCCCAAATCAACTCAGGGTAATCTTGTTATCATTCAAAGAAGTTCACTGTTGAAAAAATTTTGATTACAGTGCTTTCTCTAAATTGGCACGGATTGCCTTGATAAAGTTCTCACTGTTAAGAACCGTAGGATTTTCGATTGTTGTGATTAAAGCAAGATCCTTTGTCATAGAACCTGACTCAATCGTATCAAGACACGCTTTTTCAAGTTTGTCTGCGAATGCACAAAGCTCCGGAATCTGATCAAGCTCTCCTCTCTTTCTAAGCGCTCCGGTCCACGCAAAGATCGTTGCGACAGAGTTTGTAGAAGTTTCCTCGCCTTTCAGGTGCTTGTAATAATGTCTCTGAACGGTTCCATGAGCGGCCTCATACTCATAATATCCGTGAGGAGATACCAATACGGAAGTCATCATAGCAAGAGAACCAAAAGCAGAACTGATCATATCACTCATAACATCGCCGTCGTAGTTCTTGCATGCCCAGATAAATCCGCCCTTTGCTTTCATAACACGGGCAACCGCATCATCAATGAGTGTATAGAAATACTCAATACCAGCTTTCTCAAATGCTTCCTTATAATCATTGTCATACACTTCCTGGAAGATATCCTTGAAGGTATGGTCATATTTCTTGGAGATCGTATCCTTGGTTGCAAACCACAGATCCTGCTTCGTATCCAAAGCATACTTAAAGCAGCTATGCGCAAAGCTTGTGATGGACTCATTTAAGTTGTGCTGTCCCTGGATCACACCAGCGCCCTTGAACTCATGGATCAATTCTCGTGTAACTGTTCCATCCTCGGCAGTAAAAACGAGCTCGGCTTTTCCAGGTCCAGGAATCTTCATCTCACTTGCCTTATAGACATCACCATATGCGTGTCTTGCAATCGTGATCGGCTTCTCCCATGTCTTAACATTTGGCTCGATACCTTTCACAACGATCGGCGCACGAAATACCGTTCCGTCAAGCATCGCACGAATTGTTCCGTTCGGACTCTTCCACATCTCTTTTAAGTTATATTCTGTCATTCTGGCAGCGTTTGGAGTGATGGTTGCACATTTTACTGCAACACCATACTTCTTTGTTGCATTGGCAGAGTCAATAGTAACCTGATCGTTTGTGCGGTTACGCTCCTCAAGACCCAAATCATAATACTCTGTTTTTAAGTCAATGAACGGAAGAAGCAGTTCATCTTTGATCATCTTCCAGAGGATTCTGGTCATTTCATCTCCATCCATCTCGACCAAAGGGGTCGTCATCTTAATTTTGTCCATGTTCGTCTCCTTTTCTATTTCATTAGGTTCTCCCACCCATATTTATCCATGTTAGCCATTGTATTGCGGATATGCTCTCTTGCATATTTTTCCGCGGTCTTAGCGTCTCTAGCCTTCAATGCCTCAGCAATTCTGCGGTGCTCATCCATAGAAGCACGCGCACGTGTTTTCTGCTCAAGTGTAATCTTGCGGATACGCTGCAGATAATGATGGTAATCACGAAGAACATGCGTCAGTTCCTTGCTTCCGCAGGCCTCATAGACTAATTCATGAAACCGGTTGTCAAGTTCCACCATCTGATCCCAATTTTCCTTTGAGAAATGGAAATCCGAAAGAAAAACATTCTCTTCCAGTTCCTCAATCTGCTCCTGCGTAATGTTTTCTGCCGCCCAACGTGCGCATAATCCCTCAAGCAGAGCTCGAATCTCGTAGATATCCTTGACATCCTTTAATGTAATTCCCTCTACGAAGGCGCCTTTGTTCGGAATAATATGCACCAGTCCCTCAAGCTCCAACTGGCGGAGCGCCTCTCGCACCGGGGTCCGGCTGACGCCAAGTTCCTCGCCGATGGATTTCTCCTTGAGTTCCTCGTTGGCCTGATATTTACCATTTAATATATCTTCCCGAATCGCGTGAAATACTCTCGCGCTTAACGAAGAATGATCTTCTGACATAATTAACACCTTATTATAATATCGAATTTCGCGTTATAATACAATACCAAGATCCTTACAGACATCGGTAATTGTTACAACAAGTTCCTGATCTGTGATGACTGTCACACGACCGTCATCATACTGCACATCTACCCACTCCTTGACACGCTTGACAAGTGCAGAATTCTTATCCACCTTACGATCATCCGGCAGATGATAGTAATTGTTGATCCAATGCGCGATTCCGGCAAGTCCGGAAGTATTTGATACCGCAACAAGAGGCGGACGATTCAGGAATTTACCGGTATCAAAAATATTGTAAATTTCCTCATTCTTAAGAAGTCCATCTGCATGAATACCGGCTCTGGTCACATTAAAGTTGCTTCCGACAAAAGGCGTTCTGCTCGGCTGCTTATATCCAAGCTCCTTCTCAAAATATTCGGAAAGTTCCGTAATCACGGTTGTATCCATGCCATCTAATGTTCCCTTCAGCTGTGCATACTCAAAGATCATAGCTTCCAGCGGTGTGTTTCCAGTTCTCTCACCGATTCCAAACAAGGAACAGTTAACACCGCTCGCACCGTACAACCATGCAGTTGTTGAATTATTGACCGCTTTATAGAAATCATTATGTCCGTGCCACTCAATCTGCGAAGATGGCACACCGGCATGTGTAGTCAGACCATAGATGATGCCCGGCACGCTTCGCGGAATTACGGCTCCCGGGAAATTGACTCCGTATCCCATTGTGTCACAGGCACGAACCTTGATTGGAATCTTGTATTCATCCTGCAGCTTCATCAACTCTACACAGAACGGAATTACAAATCCGTAGATATCAGAACGGGTGATATCTTCAAGATGACATCTTGGGCTGATTCCGGTCTCTAAGCAATCACGGATCACGCTTAAGTACAGGTTCATAACCTCACGTCTTGTCATCTTCATCTTATAAAAGATATGATAATCCGAACAGCTGACAAGAATTCCGGTCTCTCTGAGTCCGATATCCTTAACCAGCTGGAAATCCTGCTTACTTGCGCGGATCCAGGAAGTTACTTCCGGGAATTTATATCCTCTCTCCAGGCATTTGTAAACGGCATCTCTGTCCTTCTTACTGTATAAGAAGAATTCACTCTGACGGATCTTACCCTTAGGACCGCCTAATTTATGTAAATAGTCGTAGATGGTGACAATCTGTTCTGTTGTGTACGGCGCACGTGACTGCTGTCCATCACGGAACGTTGTATCGGTAATCCAGATATCTTCCGGCATATTATGCGGAACGATACGATCGTTGAATGCGATCTTCGGGATCTCTTCATATGGGAACAAATTACGAAAGGTATTTGGCTCATCTACATCAACCAGCTGATAGAAATGCTCCTCCAACTGCAGCAGATTCGTCTTGTCATTCATCACTACATCTCTCATCGGTTTAACCACTCCTTTGTCATGCATGAATAATTGTATACAATTATTATGTTTGCATACATTTTAGCAACTTAGCACGTTAAAGTCAATATATATTTTCAAAAAGCAGGAACCTCTTTGCAAAACCTACATACCTTATTATTGTAAATATATTTATTGGAGGTCACTTATGAGTGATTTAGCTGCTACAAACTGTGGATGTTCATCTGAGGGCGGATGCAATTCCATTATCTGGATCATCCTTCTTCTCTGCTGCTGCGGTGGCAACGGTTCTTTCTTAAACAATAACGGATGCGGTGGCGGAAATGATTGCTGCTGGATTATCATTCTTCTGTTACTGTGTGGTAACTGTGGTGGTGGATGCGGAAGCATTTGCTAATTCGTTTCACAAAAAAGGGAAGCCGTTTTCTTTGGCTTCCCCTTTTTCATATATAATAATTGTGATTTCTCCGTTCTTTGCTTGACGGAATTATTTCATCACGATGTTGACAAGTCTTCCCGGAACATAGATTTCTTTTACAATGTTTCCAGTCAGCTTATCCGCAATTGTCTCTTTCGCCTTGGCGATAACTTCATCCTTCGGATCATCCTTATTGATGCCTAAAGTAGCCTTTACCTTACCATTGATCTGTACAGCAATCTCAACAGAAGTCTCTACTGTCTTAGCCTCGTCAAATTCCGGCCATGTCTGCTGGTATACTCTTCCCTCGCAGCCGATGGTCTGCCACATCTCCTCTGTGATATGTGGAGCTACCGGATTTAAAAGAATGATCAGAGTCTTAAGCTCGCCTTTTGTGATAGATCCCTTCTTGTAGAAATCATTCAAAAGTGCCATCATTGCAGCAATCGCAGTATTATACTTCAGATTCTCAAAGTCATTGGATACCTTCTTGATGGTCTGATGCATCTTGGTTTCAAGATCCTTGGAATAGCCTTCCTCATCCGTCATGATATCCTGTAATTTCCATACACGATCGAGGAATCTGCGGCATCCCTTAACACCATCCTCAGACCACGATGCAGCAAGATCAAACGCACCGATGAACATCTCATAAGTACGGAGTGTATCAGCACCATACTCGTTGACAATATCATCCGGGTTAACAACATTTCCTCTGGACTTGGACATCTTCTCACCGTTCTCACCAAGGATCATACCGTGTGAAGTACGCTTCTGGTATGGTTCCGGACATGGAACAACCTTCTCATCGTAGAGGAATTTGTGCCAGAATCTGGAGTACAGAAGATGCAGCGTTGTATGCTCCATTCCACCATTATACCAGTCAACCGGCATCCAGTATTTTAATGCCTCCGGGCTTGCTAAAGCTTCGTCATTGTTCGGATCGGTATAACGCAGGAAATACCAGGAAGAACCAGCCCACTGCGGCATCGTATCAGTCTCTCTCTTAGCCGGTCCGCCGCAGCATGGACAGGTTGTATTTACCCAGTCTGTCATAGCAGCAAGCGGTGACTCACCATTGTCTGTCGGCATATAGCTGTCAACTTCCGGAAGTAATAACGGAAGTTCACTCTCATCAAGCGGAACATATCCGCACTTGTCACAGTGAACGATCGGGATTGGCTCGCCCCAGTAACGCTGACGTGAGAATACCCAGTCTCTTAATTTATAATTTGTCTTTGCCTCTCCGATGCCTTTCTCCTGTAAGAAAGCGATCATCTTCTCCTTGGCAGCCTTTACTTCAAGACCATTTAAGAAATCCGAGTTGATCAGAACTCCGGTTGCAACATCGGTAAATGCAGCTTCATTGACATCAACCTCTTCACCGTCTTTTGCAACAACCTGGATGATTGGAAGATTGAACTTCTTAGCAAACTCCCAGTCTCTCTCATCATGTGCAGGAACGGCCATGATTGCTCCGGTTCCGTAACTCATCAGTACATAATCAGATACCCAGATCGGCACTTCCTTACCATTTACCGGGTTGATTGCAGTAAGTCCGTCGATTGCGACACCAGTCTTATCCTTGGCAAGCTCAGCACGCTCAAAGTCAGACTTTCTGGAAGCCTGCTCACGGTATGCAAGGATCTCCTCCCAGTTCTTGATCTGATCCTTGTATTTATCAAGGTACGGATGCTCCGGAGAGACAACCATGTAAGTGACACCGAATAATGTATCACATCTTGTTGTATAGATGCGAAGCTTATCCTCGGTATCCTTGATCTTGAAATCAACCTCTGCACCTGTCGAACGTCCGATCCAATTCTTCTGGGAAACCTTGACACGCTCGATATAATCAACATCATTTAATCCCTCGATCAGCTTATCGGCATACTCCGTAATCTTGAGCATCCACTCACTTTTCACCTTGCGGACAACCGGAGAACCACAACGCTCACATACACCGTTGACTACTTCCTCGTTTGCAAGACCGACCTTGCAGGAAGTACACCAGTTGATCGGCATCTCCTTCTTGTATGCAAGACCTGCCTTAAATAATTTCAGGAAGATCCACTGTGTCCATTTATAGTAATTCGGATCTGTTGTATTGATCTCACGATCCCAGTCAAATGAATATCCAAGAGAATGCAACTGATCCTTAAAATGCTTTACATTGTTCTCAGTAACGATCTTCGGATGGATCTTGTTCTTGATTGCATAGTTCTCTGTCGGAAGACCGAACGCATCCCATCCCATCGGATAAAGTACGTTGTATCCCTGCATTCTTCTCTTACGAGCAACAATATCAAGAGCTGTGTAAGGTCTTGGATGACCTACGTGAAGTCCCTGTCCTGATGGATAAGGGAACTCAACTAAAGCATAATATTTCGGTTTTGTGTAATCATTGGTTGCGGCGAAAGCCTTCTCATCATCCCAGACTTTCTGCCACTTCTTCTCGACCACTTTGTGGTTGTAAACTTCTGACATAATATCCTCCTTCTATACTCAAAGCATTGTGGGACCCAAACGCAGCAACTGCATTTAAAAATCCAAAACAATTTTCCTCATACAGTAAAAAAACTTCGTCTCTATACATAGAGACGAAGTCATAACTCCGTGATACCACTCTGCTTCGCATTTCATAAATGCGCACTCATAATCAAATATCGATGATTAACCGTCCGAACCTACGCAATTACTCTTCAGCCCGGCTGCTCCAAGGCGAGTTCAAATTCAAAGCCTACTGTCTCGCACCATCCGACAGTTCTCTGCAAAGTCTTATGAATCCTACTATTCCTCTTCAAAGCATTCTCTTCATAAATTGATTCAAATAACAGATACATTCTATCATAGTTCCCGTTTTTGTCAACTCATTTAAAGAATTTTGACTTCAATTTCAACTTCAGTAATCTCATTATATCCAACAATTTGCGTAAAAAAGGCTCCGGCAAATGCCGAAGCCTTAATATGTATCTGATTAGTTGTTGATGAGCTTGTCACTCTCATTGTTCCAGCTGTAAAGCTTACGGATCTCCTCTCCAACCTTCTCGGAAGGATGCTCAGAAGCAAGCTTTCTCATAGCCTTGAAGTGAACCTGACGTCCTGCTGGAGACATATCAAGTAAGAACTCTTTTGCAAATGTTCCATCCTGAATATCAGTAAGGATCTTCTTCATAGCCTTCTTTGTATCCTCAGTAACAATCTTCGGTCCGGTAATGTAATCACCGTACTCAGCTGTATTAGAGATAGAGTATCTCATTCCTGCGAAACCTGACTGGTAGATCAGGTCTACGATCAGCTTCATCTCATGGATACACTCAAAGTATGCATTTCTTGGATCATAACCAGCCTCGCAAAGAGTTTCGAAACCAGCCTGCATAAGAGCACATACACCACCACAAAGTACAGCCTGCTCACCGAAGAGGTCTGTCTCTGTCTCTGTACGGAATGTTGTCTCAAGGACACCGGCTCTTGCTCCACCGATTCCTAATGCATATGCAAGTGCAAGGTCAAGTGCCTTACCAGTTGCATCCTGCTCAACAGCTACAAGACAAGGAGTTCCCTTGCCAGCCTGGTACTCAGAACGAACAGTATGTCCTGGTGCCTTAGGTGCGATCATTGTTACATCGACATCCTTTGGTGGCTTGATGCATCCGAAATGAATATTGAAACCATGAGCAAACATTAACATGTTACCTGGCTCAAGGTTTGGCTCGATATCTTTCTTGTACATAT
>ERZ1034882.59-NODE-59-length-64112-cov-11.626380_pt1 | contig 64112 bp, 58 predicted proteins | sample MGYA00520606_ERZ1034882 | MGnify/ENA primary metagenome ERZ1034882 (study PRJEB33766, sample SAMN09781726) | gut metagenome | biome: gut microbiome | host: Homo sapiens | place: Madagascar | study: EMG produced TPA metagenomics assembly of the PRJNA485056 data set...
TCTTCCTTCCATAATATGTATCCTTTCTTTGTAGTTCTGTAAATTCCGATTTGTATAACAGTAGTCTAACACACGTTGTTTAAAAATACTACAGCCAAGCCAATGTCTGTAATTTGCCCTAAAATTTCATTTTATGGAATTTGGACTACTTGATTTTCTAATTGAATACGGAATTCGTGAAATGTATAATTATACTGTTGATACATCAGACACACAAATGTAAATAGGGACAAAATATTTTATTTTTTTCCCAGTCATATTCAAAACCAAAGGACGTATACATATTAAAACCCTTCCATCCAGTTGGTTGCCAATGCGGTTACTTCTTTTTCATCTGCCTTCCGGTATCTGATATCCAGGGTATAAATAACATTGTTTTCCTGCCAATATACCATCTTTCCAAGCCAGCCATCCTCAAATTCCGTGGAATCCACTACCCAGAATTCGCGTCCGTTTGTGACCACTGTTTTTCCCGAATAATCTACGCCCGGAAAATCATCGGAGTAGCTGGTTGCTCCTACACTAATTTCTCCATTATAGTTTTCTGTAAATATCCGTGCTTCCGTTTGCGCCTCAATTTCCCCATTCATTTTGTAATTAGAAATTAAAGTAAGATCTGTAATTTTTCCTTCTTGTGTTCCATCGACAAACAGATTTACGGACTTCGTTTTTTCATTGAATCGTGTCCATACAAACTTATCATATCCAATATAGTCAAGTGCATCCTTAATACTATCAAATGATTTATCAATTCCGTAAGGACTTTGTGAACTATACATATTGTTAGCCACTACCTGATTCTTTATGATCGATTCGCATTCTTTTATGTTTCCCTTAAAGTTCTTTGTATTAACTCTTGTCGCATCATCTACAACAAATGTTACATCTGTATTTTTATCCGATGCCTCGTTTGCTTTATGGAAAAAGAGTTTTCCCGATGATACCAAATGCGCATACACAACCACAGATGCCGAGCCAATCAGGAAAAACAAGGCAAGCCCGACGAGAACCGGTACAAATGATTTTTTTGTGGAACGCTTTTGCGAACAATCCACTTCTCTTTTATAATCTCCATTCAATTGCATCAATTGATTTAATATCCGCTTATCACTCTGCGGATTTAATTCTATTTTTTCCCATGACTCTGCTATTTTATTTTTCTTCAATCGATTTCACCAAGCCTTTCTTTCAAAATACCTCTAGCTTCTCTTAAGTGATTTCTGACAGTCGAAGACGGTTTCTTTAAAATTGTTGCAATCTCTTCGCTATTATATCCTTCATAATAAAACAGATATACAACGGTCTTGTATTTGTCGGGAAGATTTTGGATTGCTTCCATGGTTTCATCTATCTTCATTTCTTCCCCTGATACATCTTCCATTCCATCCATGTGAACACATTTTTTCTGCCAATGCTTTAACGCATTTTTGCACAAATTTCTTGCGACCCGGATCAGCCATGCCTTCTCATGTTCCGCATTTTCAAAAGAAGGAGCATTCCGGATCAACTGGACAAACGTATCGCTTACCATGTCCTCCGCCTCAGAAACATTCTTCATATAAGCAAAGCAAATTCGGTATATCATATTGTTGTACTCATGGTATATTCTTTCAATTTCATCATTCGAACGAATTACTTTTTTCACGATATACCCCCTTTCACTTATAATACAAATGAGGCTCACAAACTGTCCGTATAAATATAAAAATATTGATTTCGAATACTATAATATGATCAAAAAAGCCTCCCAGTCGATGCATCTGCTGGGAGGCTACTTAATCTAATGGTTAATCATCCATTCACTATTTAAGCTCAATTTAAATTATACGTTACATTCTTTGCAACTTTTCTGCCGTGTAATCCTGATATACAAAATCCGCATTTGTTTCTATATCATCATGTAGCGTTTCTTCCGGGAAATTGATAAGAGAATCATAAAGAAAAGATTGTTTAACAGCCTTATATGATTCAATTTCAGAAAGATGATACTTTTTTACAATGGTCATAACCACGGAATCCATATATTCTTTTACTTCTTTTCGCATATTATCTCCTCCTTTTCCGTTTATTATGATTGGTAATATTATTGTTAATCAGGAACACTTCATCCATACGATTATTTATCACAAATTCAAACCATTGCTGCTCTCTCGGTTTAAAAAATTTTGTATGAAACGTTGGAAACATAGATTCATCCATCAACAATTCAACCAGATAAGCCTCCTCCGAGCAATGATTTCTTCTATTGTAATCCGAAGTCTTTTTCAAAGCACGATCAATTGCTTTCTTTTTATTGTCTGTCGTATAGAAACCTTTTCCAAAGTCAAGATTCGGAAGACTTTTATTTAAATCAATTCCATGTATAGATATGTCAAAAGCAGAACTTAAGTTTGTACCATGGTACACTTTTATCAATAAGTTGTCCTCAATTCATCACTAGTATAGTAAGCGTATTATATACTAACATTGTAAAAAAGTCTACAAAAATATATGCTACACAAAGATGCCAATAGATGGAATAAAAAGAAAGTGTAGCATACACTTCTGCCAATGAACAGAAGTCTGTATACTACACTTTCGTAATGACTGAAAACAATCCCTTAGATTAGTTCCAATGCTGATCCTTGAACACGATCTTACGATAGGTCTCAAAATCAACCCACTTATTAAAGAAGGTTTCGGAAATGCTGCTGCCCTCCGATGCAAGCTCTGCCTTAAATACATCAAGATCGGTCTGGCTGCTTACATGTACGGCAAAGCCGCGTCCGTTAATAACCGGTACATCGTTGTATGTATAATCCGCAAGCGGCTGGATGACCGTAATCTTGCGGTCGCGTACCTGTACCGCAACCTGATCGCGGAGTACGACAACATCGAAGCTGTCCGGATACTGGTAAGACTCACCCGCAACCGGAATCTCGTCGCCGATCGTGTAGGTCTTGCCGGATGGCTGCACCTTGAATACGGTCATACTCTCCAGGTCATAGTAGAACTCCTCGAAGATATCTCCGTTGGCTTTCAGGTTGCCGGATACAAATGCGCATTTGACATCCTTGCTCTCATCAAGTGCCGGATTCTCGACAACACCACACGCGGAAGTCATGTTCGTGATACGGTCGATCAGGATCAGCTCGCCGAGTGTCTTATGCGATAAAAATGCATCAAGTACGATCTCTTCCTGAAGTACCAGATCACAGACTGCGATCTCGTTCTTTCTGAGGCGTCCGACCGGAATGTACTCACCGGTGTTGACATCGATCTTGTACTGGATATTCTTAAGGATTCCCGGAATGGTCTCCGTTCCGATCTTGACCAGATAATCCTTGCCGACCGTCAGTTCCTGATCGTCCATCCACAGGATCGTTGCGGTAAATTTCTTGCTGACCGGGAGCTCTACGGTTGTAAGAACGCAGCCTCTGGATACATCCACTTCCTTGTCAAGCTGAATCGTTACCGGGCGTCCGGCATCGGCACTGTCCGCATTCCTGTCGCCGACCAAGATGCTCTTGACCTTGGCATGCTCGTTGCTCGGAAGTGTGATGATCTCATCGCCGACTGCGATGCTGCCGCTTTCGATCTGTCCCTGGAATCCACGGAAAGTATGATCCGGGCGGCACACACGCTGTACCGGCATATAGAATCCGTCCTCCTGCTTTTTCTCGCTAACATCAATATCCTCAAGATAAGAAAGGAGCACCGGTCCGTCATACCAGTTCATCTTGTCGGAGCGCTTTGTGACATTATCGCCCTCCGTTGCGGAAACCGGAATGATCTGCACGCTTGCAAGCGAAAGCTCATTGGAAAGTTCCTCGATCTGTGCGGTGATCTCCTTGAAACGGTCCTCGCTGTAATCCACAAGATCCATCTTGTTAACTGCAAATACAAAGTATTTGATTCCCATCAAAGCGCAGATTCTCGCGTGGCGTCTGGTCTGCACAAGCACTCCCTGCTTAGCATCTACGAGGATGACGGCAAGATCGGCAAACGATGCGCCGACCGCCATGTTTCTTGTATACTCTTCGTGGCCCGGGGTATCCGCCACGATAAAACTTCTCTTATCGGTTGTGAAGTAACGGTATGCCACATCGATCGTGATTCCCTGCTCACGCTCTGCCATCAGACCGTCAAGCAGAAGCGAATAATCGATCGCGCCGCCGCGGCTTCCCACTTTGGAGTCCAATTCCAATGCCTTTTCCTGATCTGCGTACAGCAGCTTGGAATCGTATAAAATATGTCCGATCAGTGTTGACTTTCCGTCATCCACACTTCCGCAGGTAATAAATTTCAGTAATCCGCTCATTAGAAATAGCCCTCCCTTTTTCTTCTTTCCATGCTGCCGGCCGCCTCGTTATCAATCACTCGGGTGGTTCGCTCCGACTCGACCGCGCTTAAGGTCTCATCGATGATCTCGTCGAGTGTGGTTGCGGTGGATTCGATACCACCGGTCAGCGGGTAGCAGCCAAGTGTACGGAAACGCACACTCTTGTGCTCGATCTTCTCACCCGGACGAAGCTTCAGGCGGTCATCATCTACCATGATGATCTGTCCGTCACGCTCGATGACCGGACGCTCCGCTGCAAAGTAAAGCGGCACGATGTCGATGTTCTCTCTCTTGATGTATTCCCAGATATCAGTCTCGGTCCAGTTGGAAATCGGGAAGACACGAATACTCTCACCCTTGTGGATCTTCGAGTTGTAAAGTTTCCACATCTCCGGACGCTGGTTCTTCGGATCCCATGCATGGTTCTCGTTACGGAAGGAGAAGATTCGCTCCTTCGCACGGGACTTCTCCTCGTCGCGTCGTCCGCCACCGAACGCAGCGGTAAATCCGTATTTGTTTAACGCCTGCTTCAACGCCTGCGTTTTCATGATGTCAGTGTAAGCACTGCCATGATCGAATGGGTTGATGCCCTGCTTTACGCCATCCTCGTTGATGTATTCGATCATCTCGATGCCAAGCTTCTTGGCTGTCTCATCACGGAACTTGATCATTTCCTTGAATTTCCATGTCGTGTTGACATGCAGGAATGGGAAAGGTGGCTTCTCCGGATAGAAGGCTTTCATCGCCAGATGGAGCATTACGGAGCTGTCTTTTCCGATGGAATACAGCATTACCGGTTTCTCACACTCGGCTGCCACTTCTCGTATAATGTAGATTGCCTCTGCTTCGAGTGCATCAAGATGGGATAATTCACTCATGTTGTTCCTCCTTTATGTAGGTCATTAATATTTATTCGAATCTTTCTTGTTTACCGTAATTACTTCGGTTGTGCCATCTGTCTTATCAATCTGCCAATTGAGCAGATCTCCCTGCGTGGAGACCGTCATCTTACTGCCCATACCGCCGATATCGGCTCCCAGATAGAACGAGATCGCACCGAATGCACACTCCTTGATACAGGAAGCACAGCCCCAGCAGTCCTTCGGATAACGGATGTAGGCTTTCTTATTCTCATCCAGTTCGATCAGACTTCCCGGACAGACCGCGGTACACTTTGTACAGCCTTTGCATTTAAGTTTGTTAATTGAAATGCTCATACCACTTACCTCCTTCTACTAGATCTCTGTAGATCATCTCGATTTTTCCATCCACCAGACGGGAATTCACATACCGTAGCCACTCGTCAGACTTCTTTGGATAATCCAGATTCTCCGCAAAGCTGTGCCAGCGCGTCTCTTTTCTCGCACGCAGATGTGCGATTACAGTCAGGCAGACCGTCAGGCGCTCCTTCAGTTCATAGACGAACATCAGCTCATGCATGTCTTCCGCTTTCAGCCCCTCCGCAAGTGTCTGGATCTGCCGGATCTTCTCCTCCGCCATATCCAGCTGCTTCGCATTAAACTGATAATGGGTTCCGATGCCTCCTGCGTAAGTATCCATCACTTTCTGCATCGCCTCTTCCAACTGCTCCACGGTAAACACCGCGTTTTCTTTCTGTAAGATGGCATCGTACTCAGCAACTTTGTCGTTCAGACTTTGAACCGATTGCGCAACTTCATGATTCCATGCCGCCTCTGTATCGTTCTTGATCTCAACAATGTTCTTTCCGTTCGCTGTATCGGTGTTCACATCTTCTAAGTTTCCGGTCACAACCTTGTCTGCTTCTTCCGCATCCAGCTGCTCCACCATGCGAAGTGCTGCGATCTCACCTTCCACCAATGCTCCGGTCACATACTTCTGCGGACATCCTCCTGCCACATCGCCTGCGGCAAAAAGCCCGTGAATCGTCGTCTCACGATTCGTGTCCACCCAGTAACCGCTCGCCGTATGACCTCCGACGATGTATGGCTCCGTGCCTTCGATCTCCACATTCTGCTCACTCGGATTCTTACCGGATTCCACCCATTTGAGTGTCTGGCTCGGTGCCATGTTCAGGTACGCCTTGCGCAACGCATCATCCTGATCCGCAGTAATTCCTTCCGTGCGCAGATAACATGGTCCGCGTCCTTCCAGATTCTCCTGCACGGTTCCGTACACACGCTGCGAGGTGGTCAGTCCGTATTTCGTCTCATACACTTCGCCCAAAGCGTTCACCTGCTTCGCGCCGACACCCTGTGCAATCGTTCCGGTCGGTGCGATCGTGTCCTTGCACCGGAGTGCAATAAATCGCATCTCAAACGTGGTCATCTCCGCTCCCGCACGAATTCCCATCGCGTAACCCGCGCCTGTGTTAAACGGAGGATACCACATCTTATGCCTTGAAAATCCCGGATTGTTTGGCTTGTATAATCCAGCGGCTCCGCCGGTTGCGATCAGCACTTTCTTCGCGCGGATCTCATACGCTTTCTGCTCCTCGATGGAGAAGCCATACGCTCCAAGGATCTGATTGTTTTCCACAATATAGTCTGTAATATTCAGTCGGTTGATCACCGTTACATCATCTAATTTTGATACTGCATCCGCAAGAAGCGGCTTAAAGTTCTCGCCGTTGATCTTGATGTTACGGTTTCCTCTGGCAACATACTCACCATTCTCATCCTTTAAGATGACCAGTCCGAGCTGTTCCATCTTCGCCGTCACACGGTTTAAGCCTTCCGACATCGTCAGAAGAAGATCTTCACGCACAATGTTGTCCGCGTCCTTCTTCGCATAATCCACATAATCCTGTGGTTTTCTTCCCTTTACGATATATGCATTTAATGCATTCACTCCGGCAGCTAAGCATCCGCTTCGTTTGATGTTGGCTTTCTCCGCGATCACAACCGAATAATCGGAATGCTCCCTGATCGTCATTGCCGCGTAGCAGCCAGCGGTTCCGCCACCGATGATCAGAATGTCGGTATACAGCACTTCCTTCTGTGTAATTTTCATATTCATTCCTCTCTTTAAATGTAGAATACATCATCGATCTGCATCTCCTGATTCTCCACGAGATACGTCTGATGCTCATCAAAGATGTAAAGGCGATAGATCAGCACATACACCTTCTGCCCGATCTCAAGCGGATCTTTTTCTAATGACCGCTCCGCCACAATCTCAATTCCATCGATGTCTACGACAATATCCAGATGATTGCCACGAAAGACAATGTCTTTGACAAAACCTTCCTCCGTCGCGCTGATGAACCGCTCCGGTTCGCTGCGCGAAAGCTTCACAAATTCCGGTCTGAGTACTGCGTGATCCGCACCCTCGATCCGGTCAAAGCCGCAAAGTCTGTCGTATTCATTCACAACCGAGGATCGTCCGATAAACTGTGCAACGAACGGTGTGTCCGGTGCTTTATAGATTTCCATCGGCGTTCCCATCTGCTCGATGCGTCCGTGATTCGTGATGATGATCTCATCCGCGACCTCGACCGCCTCATCCTGGTCGTGCGTGACAAAGATGCTTGTGATGCCAAGCTTTGTCACCATCTCTTTGAGCCAGGTACGAAGCTCCGTTCTGACTTTCGCATCGATCGCCGCAAACGGCTCATCAAGGAGCAGTACCTGCGGATTCGGTGCAAGCGCACGCGCGAAAGCGACTCTCTGCCGCTGTCCACCGGACAACTGATTCGGATACCGTTTCTCAAGTCCCGACAGTCCGGTAAGTTCCAACAATTCGGTCACGCGTTTCTTGATTTCTTTCTTCGGAACCTTCGCCAGCTCCAGACCAAATGCGACATTGTCAAACACCGTCATGTAACGGAACAACGCATAACTTTGGAACACGAAACCGATGCCACGTTTGGCTGCCGGAATGTCGTTGACGCGCTGTCCGTCAATGTAGATGTCGCCGGAGTTTGGATTTTCCAATCCTGCGATCATGCGGAGCAGCGTTGTCTTGCCGCTGCCGGACGGTCCGAGCAATGCGACCAGCCTGCCTTTTTCAATGCCGAAGCTTACGTTATCCGAGGCTTTAAAGTCCCCATAATTTTTACAGATATTTCTCATTTCCACATACATATCGTCTACCTCTTTTGCCTCATCTAACGTGGTGTGTGGTTTTTCTTATTGCGGTATTCAAAAATATTGCGAAAGATCAGCACAGCGACCGCGATCAGTACCAGAATCGATGATACCGCAAATGCCGCGGTAATCGATGTGTCGGTGCCGGACATATACAAAGCGTCAATCTCAAGCGGAAGTGTGAATGTCTCACCTCTCGTCTTCGATAAGGCGTTGACTGCGCCGAACTCTCCCAGCGCACGCGCCGTACAAAGAATGATGCCGTAGATCAGCCCCCACTTCATCTGCGGGAGTGTGATCCGCCGGAAGATGGTCCATCCACCGGCACCCATGAGTGCTGCGGCTTCCTCCTCATCCTTGCCCTCCGCGTTCAGGATCGGAATGATCTCACGCGATACATACGGAAAGGTAACAAAAATCGTTGCGAGCACAACGCCCGGTAATGCGAACGTAATCCGTATATTCGTTCCAAGCAGTTGATTGATCGCCCGGATGCCCGGGTACGTCCATCCAAGTCTTCCGAAGGTCATCAGAAACGCAAGTCCGACGATGACCGGCGAGATGGAAAACGGAATATCGATCAGTGTCGCAAGAATCTGTTTGCCCCTAAACGAAAACTTGGTCAAAAGCCACGCTGCCGCCACCCCGAAAAAGGTGTTGACCGCCACCGCGATGACGGTTGCCAGAAGCGTCACAAGAAGTGCGCTTTTGACATATTCGGTTGAGATCGACTGCAGGTAAAACTTTATGCCTTCGCTCAACGAATTTACGATGATCGAACAAAGCGGAAGTACCAGCATGATTCCGATGAACAGAACACTGATCGCGATCAATATGTATTTTGTTATTTTCTTACTGCTTTGCTCCATGTGTGTTCCCTCTATCTGCTTTTTCATGTTTCCCCGTCACTTTGCAAAACCGCACGCCAGACATGCATGCCTGCTATTTATAAAACATTTGTCCTGGCTGCCTGCCGCATCTGCACGATGTTGACTCCCAGCAGTATCACAAACGAAAAAATCAACATTACCAGTGCGATTGCCGTAGCGCTCGCGTAATCGATGTAACCAAGCTTTTGCATGATCACATACGATACTACCTGTGTCTGCTCTCTGGCACTGTTGCCGGAGATGTAGATCACGCTTCCGTACTCGCCGATGCCTCTGGCAAAAGCAAGTCCGAATCCGGTTAAGATTGCCGGCCGGATCTCCGGAAAAATCACTTTATAAAATGTCTGCCAACGGTTCGCACCCAACATAAAAGACGCTTCCTCATACTGATGGTCCAGCTTTTCCAGTACCGGCTGCACTGCGCGAATCACAAACGGGATTCCGATGAAAACCAATGCGATGATCAGTCCCAGATGCGTGTACGATACTTTGATTCCAAGCTTCGCAAGCGGCTTTCCAAGAAAGCCTGTCTCCGAATACAGTTTGGAGAGTGTGATACCCGCGACTGCGGTCGGCAGAGCAAACGGAAGCTCGATGCATCCATCAAGCAAGCGTTTGCCGGGGAAATCATACCGGACAAGCACCCAGGCTACGATGACACCAAACACACAATTGATGAGTGCCGCTGCCAGCGAGCAGAGGATGCTCGTGCGGAACGCATGCAGCACATTCGGCTTTGTCACCAGTGCGAAGAACTCCGACGGTGAAAGCTTCAGTGCATAGACGAGCACCGATGCAAGCGGGATTAAGATGAGCAGGGAAAGCATCGTAATTACGATTCCCATTGTCAAATGATATCCCGGGATAACCCGTACTTTTTTCGATTTATTAGTACTCGTAGATTTCATCAAACATTGCTCCATCGTCAAAATAGGTCTTGTATGCATTGTCCCATCCGCCGTAATCGTCAATCGTGTACAGCTTGATATTCAGGTCAAATTTATCGGCATACTCTGTCAAAATTTCTTCATTCGCCGGTCGGTATCCATACTCCGCTACCATACGCTGCGCCTCATCACTGTACAGATACGATAAATATTCGCGGCTGACTTCCTGCGTACCATTCGCATCCGCATTGTCATCAACGATTGCCACACTCGGCTGCGCCATAATACTGACAGAAGGTGTGATGAGTTCGTATTCATCCGAATAGCTGCTCATCGTTGTCAGCGCCTCATTTTCCCACGCGATCAGCACATCACCCTTTTGGTTTTCCACAAACGTTGTTGTCGATCCGCGTGCGCCGGAATCCATGACGGACACCTGTGCATACAGCTTTTTTAAAAAATCCTTTTCTTTTGCCTCATCGCCGTAGTTTTCCTTCGCATAGGACAATGCTGCAAGGAAGTTCCAGCAGGCACCGCCGCTGCTCTTCGGATCCGGTGTGATCACTTCCACATCCGACCGGATGAGATCATCCCAGTCTTTAATGTCTTTCGGATTGCCTTTTCGCACGAGAAAGACGATCGTGGAGGTGTACGGTGCGCTGTCCCTGTCGAACTCTTCTTTCCAGCCCGGCTCGATCAGTCCCGTCTGCTCGATCAGTGTGATATCGTGCTCCAAAGCCAGTGTTACGACATCCGCATTACATCCCTCGACCACCGATCGCGCCTGCGCTCCGGAACCTCCGTGCGACTGGATGACTTCCACTTTCTTGCCAAACCTGTTCTCGTAATATTTCTCAAACAGTGGATTGTACACTTCGTAAAATTCACGCGTCGGATCATAGGAAACATTCGTGATCGTAATCGTATCGCTTTGCTTCCCGCCGCATCCGGTGAGGGCAATGGTAAGGAGAAGCGTTACCGCTGCGAAGCGCCGGAATGTACGACATCGTGTGCCGGATTTACGACTTTCTTCTTTATATATAGTTGTGAAGTCTGGTTTCTTACTGTAATTCTTCACGTTTTATCCTCTTTGCTACGTTATGCAACTATTCTCTCTTCCCCACATGCAAGCATGTCGCATCCGTTTCCTTATTCATAGGAAGGCTGAATCGTAACACTTATTCTAAAATAGGGAAGTAGATAAATATCTCTCTCCGGTATCCGGAAGCAGTACCACGATCCGCTTGCCTGCATTCTCCGGTCTCTTCGCCAGCTCCGTTGCCGCCCAAAGTGCAGCTCCCGATGAGATTCCAACCAGAAGTCCGTCCGACTTTGCAACCTCACGCGCTGTCACAAATGCTTCCTCATTTCCAACCTTGATGATTTCATCCACAAGGCTCATATCCATAACCTTCGGAATAAATCCGGCGCCGATTCCCTGAATCTTGTGTGGGCCAGGCTGCTCTCCGGATAATACTGCGGATGTTGCCGGTTCCACTGCGATAATCCTCACATCCGGATTCTTCTCACGAAGTCCCTCTCCGGTTCCGGTCAGTGTTCCACCGGTTCCGACGGAGGATACGAAGATATCCACATTTCCATCGGTATCCTGCCAGATTTCCTGAGCAGTCGTCACTTTGTGGATTGCCGGATTCGCTTCATTCTCGAACTGCTGCGGAATGAATGCATTTCCGTATTCTTCCTTCAGCTGCGCCGCTTTCTCGATCGCGCCACGCATTCCTGCGCGTCCCGGTGTCAGCACGATCTCTGCACCGAGTGCTTTCACGATCTTGCGTCGCTCCATACTCATGGTGTCCGGCATCGTCAGAATCAGATGTAATCCTTTCGATGCGGTAACAAACGCAAGTCCGATTCCGGTGTTGCCACTTGTCGGCTCAATGATGACCGTATCCTGATTGATCTTGCCATCCTTGATTCCCTGCTCGATCATCGCATTCGCCACACGATCCTTCACACTTCCGAGCGGATTAAAATACTCTAGCTTCGCAACAACCTGCGCTCTCAGTTCCTTCTTCTTCTCATAATTGGATAATTCCAATAACGGTGTGCCTCCGATCAGCTCCGTTAATTGTTTTGCAATCTTCTCCATAACAATATCCTCTTGTGTTCTATCCATTTGTTATGCCACGTTACCACGCTGCTGTCCAACATGTTTTACTAATAATAACCCACTATTCCTACCATGTCAATAGGTATTGTGGGTTTAAAGTAATAAAAAGCACCGGGAACCTACTCGTTCCAGGCGCTTTTCCATCACATTCTTCTATTATAACATTCCATCCCGCAACACATCATGATCGCGCAACAGTTTTTCGATCACAGTTCCCTTGATCTTGCCAATCAGCGGTTTCTTGATCACATTGAGCGGTCCTAAATCCATCTGTAATGGCGATTTTCCATCCATCAGCTTCACACTGCTGTCTAACAGTTCACGCACATCGTAGACACTGCCCCATACCTCCGGCACACCACGGTCCACGCCCAGCAGTCCATAGACCGCTTCCATTGCGGTACGCACAGAATACTCCGTCGTAAATACCGTATCTCTCGGGGTCTCCGTAAACTGTCCAAGGAATGCGAAGTTAACACAGCCATCCGGAATAACATCCGGGCGGTCGCCTTTGGTTCTTGGCATAAAGAATGCAGTAATATACGGCATCATGGTTGGTACGCAGACCGCACTGTGCTCTGCCAGATCTTCGATCTGATCTTCCGGCACACCAAGATGATACAGCCATTCTTCTGTAATTTCCTTACCAGTACACTCCTTCATCGGCTTCTTGATAAAGTCACCCTGAGCATCGGTAAACAGGCCGTATACCCATACGCAGACCTTGTCTTTGTCCTGCTCCTTGAACTGCCCCTGACGATTGATCGTCCAGCTTAATAACCAGCTGGAATCCCTGCAGCTTACGATACCACCGGTAACGGTTCTGCCGCTGCGCGGATCACGCTTACAGATTTTCTCAATATATGGGAGGATCTTGTCATCCAGCGTTGTAACGGTTGCCGATTCCCAATTGGTCTTAGCAATGTCGGAGCAGAATTTCTCCGGATGTCCGAAAGAAGGGTCCTGCTTTGCAATGTTCTTCCACAGACTCCAGCAGCCACTGGTGCGCACCTCTGCGTCCCCGTTTGGTGCATGATTCTGATCACCGTAGATCGTGCCCTCGGTGCAGCTTCCGTTTGTGACAAAGACCAGATCATTTTCTGTCAGGACAATGCCAGTCTCTACGCCTTTGACTTTACATTCAATGGTTTTTGCCACTTTCTTTCCATCTTTGATGTCAAAAATAACGTTGGTTACTTCGGTGTTGAACTGGAACTCAACCCCGGCATCCTCGAGATATTTCTGCATCGGAAGAATCAGGGATTCGTACTGGTTATAACGTGTAAATTTCAGTGCGGAGAAATCCGGCAGACCGGAAATATGGTGGATAAACCGCTGGAAGTACAGCTTCATCTCCAAAGCACTGTGCCAGTTTTCAAATGCAAACATTGTGCGCCAGTACAGCCAGAACGTGGAATCAAACACTTCCTCATCGAATACATCCTCGATGGTCTTGTCGTACAGATCCTCATCCTTTGTCATAAAAAGCTTCATGATCTCCATGCAGCCCTTCTGGCTTAAGTTAAACTTTCCATCCGTATGTGCATCCTCACCGCGATTTTCCGTTGCACGGCAAAGCGAATAGTTCGGATCCTCCTTGTTCAGCCAATAATACTCATCCAGCACGGATGCCCCTTCGATTTCCAGCGACGGAATGCTGCGGAACAGATCCCACAGACACTCAAAATGATTCTCCATCTCACGGCCACCACGCATCACATATCCGCGGGTCGGATCAAAGATACCATCACAGGCACCTCCCGCCACATCCATTGCCTCCAAAATATGGATATGGGAGCCAGGCATCTGACCATCTCTTACAAGAAAACATGCCGTTGCCAGTGCTGCAAGTCCGCTACCGACAATATATGCACTCTTGTCATCGACCCCTTGCGGCTTCTTTGGTCGGGCAAATGCCTCGTAGTTTCCATTGGTATAATAAATTCCCTTGCTGTTCTTTTCATATTTTCCGCGTTCCGTGTTGCGGTAATCAATTGGCGGCTCCGCCTTTGCAATCTTTTTAATTTTCTGCTTATTTGTTGCATAGGCAAGACCAGCTCCTGCTGCAACTGCTGCGATTCCAAGTCCTAATTTTTTATTCTTTGACATATCGTTTCTCCTTTCTGCGGTCATTCAACCGATTGTTTATGGGACAACTTCGATACACTTATATTAACCAGTTCTCTGAAAAGAAACCATTTACAAAACGAGGGAACTGATAAAAATTTTATCAATTCCCTAGTTTTGATCAATTGTCTGTTTTTAGACAACATTCTTAAAATTTTCAATCGACCGCGCAATGTTTCCATCCAGTGCAGTTCCCATCATCTGCACGATCTTGTGATAATCTTCCTGCATCCCCTTATCGATCCAGTCAAGCATAATTCCCACAAAGCCATACTTATAGAAATCTGCAATAAATGATTTGTCCTCATCCGCAATCTCAACGTCTTTGCATTTTTCCTCGACCACATGAACGATCAGTTCATAAGTCAGCTTATACAGATACTGTTCCACCTTTTCGCGGGCAACCGCATGATATACATTCATAATAAAAGGCTTATTCTCCAACACCGCCTCAAAAATCTGCGAAATACCTTCCTGCCATGTGTCGTAGGTTTTCTTGTCCTGCAGCGCACGCTTGCCATCCTCCACACACGCCCACTCAACCAGATCATAGATGTCCTTGAAATGATAGTAGAATGCCATACGGCTGATTCCACAATGCTCCGCCAGATCGTTGATCGTGATTTTGTCGATTGGCTTTGTGCGCAAAAGTTCTTTTAAAGACGCTTCCAGCGCCAGCTTCGTCGTGTTTGCCATAAAACGCCACCTCATAGTTCATTCTTTTATAAACATTGTAGCGCTTTCCCTTTTGTGAGACAAATAAACAATTTGTAAAATTTAATTCTGCGTCAGATTATCTATGCCTTTTCTTCTTTGATTTTCTTCTCAACGGTAAAGAAAAAAATCATAATAGCACAAACAAAATATGCCGTTGTCTCAACACCAATATAGCTTGCACTAATCATATGCTGGACTCTTGAACTTTGTGCTACCGCGCCGAGAGCAATATCTGCGCTTTGGTCATAACCGCCGACATTCAGCAACGCACTGAAGATTGCGTTACAGATTGGTGTTCCTGCCACCATGATCGAACTGTAGATGGACATGGTCAGTCCATCAATTCTGACATTGTTTTTCATCTCAATATAATCGATCACATCGGCAAGCATCGCAAGGATCATATAACATACCGGAGAGGATCCGAGGCACTTTAACGCCACACCAACTGCAACCGGGATCAACTGATTGCCTCCGATCAATGCGATCACACCTCCGGCACCGCCCAGGAGCATTCCAAGCATACAGATGATTCTCTTGCCGAATCTGTTACAAAGAGGAACAACAAATACCGCTGCCACAGCCATCGGGACAGCTCCCATAATACTTAAGATTGATTGGGAAGCACCCCAGGCATCTGCGGTTCCAAAAAAAGTATTATCCAATACCCATTTGCAGAAATATGACATGGAGCCATTTTTTAATGCTCCACTCCATTGGAATAACAGATAGAAGATCATAACCAGCCACCACATTTTTTCCCCTGTAGCTGCCTTCAGCTGTTTTCCAATTGAAACACTTTCCATCTTTTGTGTATTTGCCTTTGTAGCCTCAAAAATCTCCTCCGTCACACGTTCTCTTGTAAAACGATACTGTAAACAGATCGTGAGGAATGCAAAAATTGCAATCGCAATCATTGTTAATAACCACTTATGCTGATCCTCCTTTAATGCAAAAGAAACCAACATTGGGAATACCATGGATCCAGCTCCCATAGCGCCAAGTCCTGCGATATTTTCTGCTGCCGCTAATGTACCACGCTTATCACTGTTTCTTGTCGAAACTGGAACTAAAACGGAATTTGCAGTACTGTAGATTGGATATGCCACACTGTAAAATAAATTATAAGAGATTGCAATCCACACATATTTTGCTGTTCCCTCAAACGGAACAACAAACATCAGTACCGATGCAATTGATACCGTGAGTGCAGAAAGTAAAATCCATGGTCTTGCTTTGCCCACCAGGCAGCGCGTTTTCTCGATCAGCTGTCCAACGATTAGATTCGCTGCAATAATAAAAAACGTTGATATCAATTGAAGCGCTGTAAGAAATCCAAGGTTTAATTTTAAGACATCCGTAAAATAATTTTGTAGGATGCTGGTAAAAATGCCGGATGATAATAATGCCCCAAACGGACCGATAAAATAACCAAATATTATTTCCTGAGCTGTTACTTCTTTTTTTATAATTTTTGTTTGTAAAAACTTATGATTCCAAAAATTGTTATTCATTCTCTTTTATCCATTCTTTTATATCGTGTACAATCTGTTTTGTCCGCAGCTCCACTCCCTCATCGCTGAGGTGATTATCTATCTCATAAAAATAAATTCCTGAGAAAAAATAATCTTCCATCTTTGATATTACCGGAGCACATAATTCCGACCGCAATTGCAGCTCCAATTTTTCCAATTCTTCTTCCGTGCTTGCTTCCGTCAGAGAACTTCTGTTTCTTGGCGCATAAGTAAACAGAACCGTTATCCCTTTCTCGTCAAAACATTCAAGTTCATTATTTAAAGTCCGAATACGCTCTTGTGTAATATTTTTCGTTGTATAATCAGCCGGAATTTTTCTGTGCATTTCATCCTTTGCACTATTAGGTCTGATTAATGTATAATCTCCATACTCATTGTATGTTGGGTAATCGATTCGATTTCCATCATCATCGTAATTAACTGCTAAATAAGAATAATCTTTTTCTGCCAATTTTCCATGTTCATAAAGATACTCCCCAAATGCATCAAATGTATTTTCGTATTCTCGGAGATCAAGGTACTCCAACAACTTGTAGTCCTCTTCTACAAGCGCGAAAAAGAACCTGTCTAATTTCCTTTTCTCGCAAAACTGCTGACTCGCAGCATCAAACTCTGGAGCCTCGATCAGAATATCCCCCTCTGACATTGCTGCACGTATGATATCAAGTTGTGGCTTTGCGTTTGTATACGCATAAGTCCCCATATTGACAATCTGATACTGCGGAAAGTTTTCCGATATTGTCGTACTATCATACCCATATCTTGCAGAAGATCCCGAATAAAGAACCATTTTTTTCCCTTTCAGTGAAAAGAGACGCTCACACTTGTCCGGAAATGCAGAGAAATAACTTCCAGCATATACAGGTTTTCTTTTCGCATTCAGATGCAGTATTTTTATCGAACAGTTTAAGAAACTTTTATCCGATATTTTCGTCAGATTATCGGATAATGTTAACTCCGAAATCTTCGTACTTAAAAAGGCACCGTTTTCGATAATCTGCAAATTTTCTCCGCAAATAAACTGGTCGAATTTTTGATTGGCAAAAGCGCCTTTATCTATGACACGCACTTTCCTTCCTTCGATTTTCTTCGGGAGCACACACTTTGTAGCGGATCCGGTATATTTGGTGATTCGGATTCCATCGCCACTGTTTTCATAGCGAAACAAACTGCTATCCGTTTCCTTTTCCCATTCCGCATACAATTCAGCCACATTCGTCCTGCTGCCAAATCCAATATGCGTCCCACTTCCATCCGCCTTCGTATTCCAACCAGTCTGGATATACCCCTCTCGCACAAATGCTTCCGTTCTAGTGTTTTTCACCTTTGTGTCGACTGGTTCACAAATATCTTCGCCTTCACCACCATTTACAAAATACGTCCGCTTCTTCCTATAGGTTGTCTGCAACGTAACAACAGTAGAATAACGCACCTGATGAAGAGTAAGTATCATTTTTCCATCCGCTTCTTTTAAAGTGGCATCCTCGTAATCGGTTCCTGTCACAACGCATCCGTTTTGGGTAGAGAGAACAAATGTCACATCTTCATCGATACCAACATCTGCGCTCTGCTTATCTGGTACTACATTCTGGCACTCTTCGATCACAACGCTGCATATCTTGCTTTTCGTATCCAGTTGGCTGCAGCCGGACAAGAAAAGTGTAACAATAAGCAGTAAATACAGATGGAGGGTCAGAGATTGTTCTCTGCCCTCCTCTTTCTTATGAAGCTTTCTTATCATTGAATGTATTTGCAACTGCGGCCACAATAATTGTGATAACAGAAAGGGCCATTCCTACCACTGCCTGTATGCATGCTGTTGGCATAAATGCCTCTTTTACGGTTCCCTGATTAAAATTAGAGAGAAATGTATAGGCAAACTCTGTAGCAATTGCGCCTAAGGTCAATCCCAAGATCACTCCAGCGCAGGCACATGCACCTGCAGATAACAACATCTTCACAATGGAGATCACCTTACTCTCTGCTCCAATTCCACCGATATTTAATCCAGCGATTGCGACAAGCAATACGATTCCAAGGATTGCCAAAGCAATCAACAGTGGATTGTAGTTTGTGTCAAACCAGCCCTGTGCTGTCTTAAATGAAATCTCCACAAGAATCAGTGTCACCAGCAACAGCACGGCTGCAATCACATTTACGATTGTATTTCCGGATAATTTTTTCATATTATCTTGCCTCCCCTGCATTTTTCTTTTTGCCTTTTACTTCCATCGCAATACCAATGCCGAAAAGAATCAGCATTGCTGCTGCACTGACCGCAATCGCTGCAATAAATGCGTTGTCATACCATGTATTGACTCGTTCCATTCTTGTCGTCTTATTGATTCCATTCATATAGTTCGAGTTCACAGTTACCCATGTAATATGTTTGAGTGCAGTCTGAATCTGTGACAGGAAATATGTATCCTGTGCAACGGCATCAGAGACCGTTCCAGTTGCATACTGTGCATCTCCATCCCATTTTTTCAGAAGTTCGTCTCTAGATGCAATAACTTTGTCGGCCGTAATCAGCTGGAGCATAGAATCTACACCAGCCGCAAGACAGTCTCTGCTGTTATCATAGGTTCCAACTGTCATATCCGTTACAAGAATACCGTTAAATGCCCATTCATTCCTTATAATGTTCATGATGCCAGGATTATCGCCCACGAAGTAACTTCCGGCTCTGTTCATTCCCATCATCATTCCATTCACATTACCATTCTCAATACCTACCTGGAATGCACGCAGCTCATTCTCTCTTGCTCTCTGCTCACTCATATAAGCACTAACACCCATACGGTTTAATTCAGTATCATTAAATGCAAAATGCTTTACAGTGCATACCAGTCCATAGTTCCATGCACCGCCACAGAATGCATCCATCATAATTCCGGAGAGCATTCCATCCTCAGAATAATACTCATGATTTCTTGCGTTATACGCATTTCTATGTGTATTGGATCCCGGTCCCTGAATTACGGATGTTCCATTCCAGAGTGCCAGATTCGCCATCATTTCTCCTGCTTCTGCATTTAACTCACTGTTCCATGTTGCTCCGATATTTACACCTGTCGGAAGAATTCTCATCGCAGTATCTTTATATGTATCATAGTCTGGATCATTTGAAGCATTATAAGGATCACTATCCGTCTTAAGTTCTGCGCCTTTTCCAGCCGTATAAGCGTCAAATCCCATCGGTCCATCATCTGGGATCAAAACTGACTGTGCCTTTTCTTTTCCTGCAACCGTTGTTGGTCCCATAGAATAGCTGTCGCCATTAATCAGCGCAGCAACTGCATCACCAAGATCATACTGCTCAACATACATCTGAAGCAAAGGATCATCATAGCTTAACTTTTCTCCTTTTTCCGGCTTCAGATCTGCGATCGTAAGTCCGTTATCCTGTCCGAATTTCACACTGGAAGGATCACCGTTCTTATTCAATGTATAAACATTGTTCTCCAAAGCATCTTTCATCTCTGCCGATGGAGTCAGATTGTCATAAACCTTCGGCCAATTATTCTTCCAATCACTTCTTGAGAAATTCTCTACTCCATCAATCTGAAGAGCAAGATCCATATTGTCTAACTGATTCTGATACATTTCGCCGGAATTGCTCTTGGTAATCTCAACTCTTCCAAAGTTCACCGTTACAGTCTTATCCGCATTACCATCGGCTGTCATATAACCATCCGTTGCATCAGCAGTATATCCCTGTGTGGCTAAAATATTGTTCAATGCATCATTGACGCCATTTCCTGTTGTAAAGTAATAATCGCCTTCGTCCAGAACATAAGCACCAACTACACCATTGTGCTCCAACTCTCTATCCCATGAAGCAAAGTATTCGTAGTCACAACTGATTGTAACTTTCTGTTCCTCACCAGCTGCCAGAGTATCGGTCTTGGCAAATCCAACCAATTGGATTGCGCTCTTCTCTAAACCACCCTCTGTGTATGGCACCTGAACATACAGTTCAACAACATGCTTTCCAGCTGTATTTCCGGTGTTTTTTACCGTGACCTCTGCCGTCACTGTCTGGCTGGCGTCATCCTTGCTTACGGTCAGACCGCTCTCCTCAAATTCCGTATAGGAAAGACCATATCCAAAAGGCCATACCACTTCGTTGTTATAATTCCATGTTTCGGCATTATCGGTCGCACCAATGGAATCTCTTGCATTTCCTGCATCTAATACCGTGTCATAATAACGTGACTCATAATACTTATAGCCTGTATAAATTCCCTCTACCTCAGGCTCATAATATTCATTCGTATATGTATCATTGTCAATTGTAATATCATTCCCAGACTGGAAAGAATACTCCTGATTGATCATTGCAATTGAATTGCTTGCCTTTGCCGCATAAGTATCAGTAAGTGCTCCGGATGGCGATACGGTTCCGTTTAAGACTGCTCCGATTCCCTCAAATCCATAGGCACCCGGAAGTCCAACCCACATAATGGAATCTGCATACTGATCCAGCTCTGGAACATCCATGGAAACCGCATTGATCAAAACAATCACTTTCTCGAAATTCTCTCTCGCATACTTTAAAGTTGCCAATTCATCCTTAGATAAACCAAGTACATCCGTTCCCTCATCAAACTCGTCAGGATTTGCTTTTCCCTCATCTCCGGCTACGTAATATTTTGACTCCGACGATGGGCGGCCAACAGTCACGATTGCAACCTTGCCAAACGAATCTTTTAAAGAATCTAAGCCAATATCGGTCGGATTGGATTCATTCGGGCTGTAAGTCTGAGAGAATTCAGAGTCAACCTGATTTTCTGCATCCGAAAGATAATTCATATATGCATCCGAAACGGTCGAATTAATGGTAAAGCCTTTGCTAGTCAATGCATCGGCAATAGACTCACACTGATCAATCGGTGCTACCGAACCCATATTGCCACCAAATCTAGTTCCGTTTATGGTTTGCATTGTCATTCCCCACATTTCAATTTCTCCCATAACTGCATAAGAGCGGGAGCCAAGTAATGTTACATTGGAGAGATCATCTCCACTCAGCGGTAATGCACCATTGTCATTCTTTAACAGAACGGCACTCTCAGCTGCCTGTTTTACGGCAACCTCTTTCTCATAAGCGAACAGACCCTCAAGTGTTGTACAATCAACATCCACTTCTTCTCCATCCACATTGACAAATTTTCCCTGTTTTGCTGTAATACCATACAGGTTGTCGTCCGATGCATCTGTATCCGTTACAACTTTGTAACTTGATGTGCCAAGATTTGTGTCAAGCACAGATCTCTGAACGTTTGCCACAGAATATACAGATGACGAAATTGCTAACGTACCTGCAAATATGCCGGCAAACGCACGCACCGCTTTGTTCCATCGGTTGTTATTCATACCTTTTCCTCCTTCGAAGCAATTGCTGCCTCTTTTTCTTGTTTTTGATGCTTCAGATTTTACCATCGATTTTCAAGCATTTTACGTTTTCATCCTAAATTAGGAAATATGTAACCTAAACTAAAATCCGTATTCTTTCACTATCTGCTCTTCGGAACCGGAATCAGAACATTCAAATTGAACACCTTATTTTCTGCAGTCACCGTCAGTGTTCCCTTGTATTTTTCTGCAATCAGGCGCATGCTCCACATACCGAATCCATGATTTATATCATCACCTTTGGTCGATTTTGGAACGCCACACTGCATATTGATATCACCAATATATTTATTGTCAACATGAAGCAATACCATATTCATAGATTCTCGAATTTGCAAAGATATCAGCCGTTCTTCCGGATTTGGTATTTTCTTCACTGCTTCCATCGCATTATCAATTGCATTTCCAACAAGTGTATAGAGATCTGCCGGGCGAATAAAACTAACGCTCTTCCCATCCACAATACAGTCCAGTTTGATTTTTTCGTTCTCACACTTTAGCAATTTTTCCTGCAAAAAAATATCGAGCACTTCACTTCCTGTCTTAAACGTCGTGTCATAAATATTAATGATCGATTTGATCTCCGAGAGTGCATCCCTATCAATACGATTCTCATACATCGATATCTGCTGTTTCATGTCATGGCACTTGATATTCACGATATCAATATTCTCTTTCATCAACTCATATTGTGCTTCCTGACGGCGGATAACTTCTTCTAACCGTTCCATCTCGCCTGTCATCTTCCTGTTCTGAAAGACTCCATATAACAGACCCAGCAGGAAAATATCTGCCGCTATCATATATATGGAAAAAAGCAGATTTACTTTTGGATTTGTGGTAAAGAAATCATATTCTCCTTCAAACCGGTAAACGATCAACACCAACGTAAATACTGCAAGTCCAAGTATCAGATTTGTACGGTTATTGTATGTGCATTCCTCAATATCATGAAGCTGATTTTGAAAAAATAAATATACCAGTGTATACACCAGCGCACTGGTACAGATATTCAAAATTCCGGCAATAAAAGAATCATATCCAAATCCCATAAAAGATAAAATTGCCGAATAAGTGCAATATGTGATATGCTGCGAGGCATTTGCTCCGACCATAACAAACAAAATGCTCCATGCTGAAGTGCGAAAACATATCTTCAGTGCAACGTATATCATGATATTAATAATTGCATAAAGTACCAGTTCATTTAACACCCCATGACCATGCATTACCTGATATAACTTTACATAACACATTACAATCGCAATATAGCTTACGATGCAACGCAGCATAAAATGATTTCTTTTTTCAAGATATATAGCAAATACCACGATTGCAAACACCATCTCTACCACATATCCATAATTTACCAAAAAATATTCCAATGCTTTATATATACTTAACATTTTCCCTGCCCCATATAGTTTGCCAATTTTCCAACAAACTCTTTCTTTTTCGGCTGACTGATTTTTAACCGGTCACCATTCTTCATTTCCAGATAATATCCGTCTACCGAGAAAATATACCTTAAATTTACCAGATAACATGCGTTACATCTTGCAAAATTGTAATGTTCCAGCTCATCTGCCAATTGGCTTAGAGTTCCTTTTCCGTAAAACATACCTTTTTCTGTATAGTATTCAAGCTTATGTCCTCTGACTTCTACATAATAAATCTGTGCCGAAGAAATTCTGATCAGTCTGCCATCCTCATTGTTAATTGCTATAGAAGTTGCACCTCTGGCACGTATAAGATTGAACGCCTTGGTCAATTTAAATTCCACCCGTTCATAACTGATCGGTTTTAAGATATAATCTAACGCATCAACCTCATAACTTTTGACCGCAAACGAAGTCATATTTGTTGTAAAAATTATGATAATATCATCATCGTACTCTCTTAATTTTTCTGCCGCCTCCATACCATTCATCCCCGGAAGCATAATATCAAAAAATACAATATCAAATTTTTCTTTGCTCTCAAGGAAATCGAACGCATTATCAAAACATATCCATGAAATATTTTCATGATTTTGTTCCTGGTATTTGTTCAGACAAGCAATCAACGTTTTCCTTTCCTCTTGTGTATCTTCTACAATTGCTATCTTTCCCATCTTTTCACTCCTCTTTTGTATCAACCGTATTAAAACTTCTGATTCGATTGGAGTAACTTCCCCATGAATAATCGAGACAATACGCCTCCATATCTTTCACATAAAGGAATGCTTCTGTTCCATCCAGCAGACTGCTTCCAACCATGATCTCCGATGGTCTAGCATTTAAAATTATTTTTTTTAGGGAACTGCATCCCCGAAAGCATTCATTCTGTAAAGCTATCCCACCATATATATAAATATTCTCCAAATTTGCGCAATCACAAAAACTTTCCTTCTGCACTTCCGTCACTTTCTTTCCATGATACTCAGACGGAATCGTCAGTTCACGTTTTTCCATTCCGCTATCCGTAACTCCAATGATCATAAGACTTCCATTCTTTTCTTCATAAAGGAAATTCTCTGCATCCCGGTTATCCTGCGTACGGTCGTCCGCTGTTTTTTCTGAAGTAACTGGCATCTTGGGTATCTCAATTTCCGTCTTGGAGGCATCCTTTAACTCTGCTTTCAGATCTCTGACAAAATAATAGGTGTTAAGAACAGCGCCACTCGCATTCAAATGAAAATTCGTATCATAGAACCACCCACTTTCCATCACACATTCGTGAGGATTTCCCAAAATGCAAAAATTTATCTTTTCACGAAGCCAGGTGACATAAGTATCCAGATCCGTTTCATCCATTACCGCAAGCTCATTCATTGGACAAAAGCGATAATAAAACGTAGCCCCTTTTTTCTTCACTCTCTTGGCAAAACTATTTAAGTACTCAACAAAGTCATCATCGGGTCTCTCTGTAAAATCAATCTTCATTGTCGGATCATACAACTCTGGCATAATGTTTTCTTCCCGCCCCATTGCTGCAATATCTCCATATTCATTAAAGCTACTGCGACAATAAATTCCAGTCAACTTAGGCTTTCCAGTAATCGCGTATTTGAATTTTGAAATTGCGAATTCTGGGAATGCACCCAACATCTGCTTGAAAGCATCCTCATCCAATGGTTTTAGCAATGAATAGTTTCCATCGATTGCCTGCCAGACTTCTTTCGGTTGAAAAGAAAACGAAAGCGTTTCTGGATTCTGCTCCGGTGAGAAAACAACGATATCGTTCTCTCTCACATCCTCGATGCAAGTCTCCAGCATCGTTTTGCTTCCAAGCGGCGCATATAATCCAACATTGACTACCTTCACGCCCAATTCCTGTTCTATCAAATCACTGCGAATTCCAAATGCCGTGGAACTACCACCGATGATGATCAATCTGCCATCCCCACGTTCCTTAAGCCTCTCTAATTTATATGGGAGTTCGCCAAGATATGTCTCATCAAATTGCGGTGGAAGCATAAGGATCGTAAGTACTGCAAACAGTGGTATTCCAACCATAACCAGATAAAATTTAATTTTCCATTTCACATTACTCTTATTCATATTCTTAAAATTGAAAATAAATAAAACTACTGCCTCCTCCATGTTGGAAATTAAAAATCATCCCAACAATAATCAGTATAATCAATGACGCATTTCGATAATACCTCTTCTTCTCATCATTCTGCTTTCTGAAAATGAATGGAAGACTTGCAAGCAGAAGTATTCTTGCGACACCTCCGGTAAGCGTTAATACTCCAAAACCACTTACCATTCCCTTCTGCATGGTAAAAATTCTCCAAAACACTTCACCAGCTTCTGCCACTGTTGTACTCCGAAAAAACACCCATGAAAAACACACAAGCAGAAATGTTATACTGCGCCTTACCACGAGGCAACCCTTGAAGCTTATTTTTTTGTTTACCAGATCCTCTACAATCCGCCATACGCCAAAGTATGCACCCCAGCACAAAAAGGTAAGATCCATTCCATGCCAGAGGCCACTTACCAGAAAGACAAGCATAATATTCCGATATTTTTTCTTGTTTCCCCCAAGCGGTATGTATAAATATTTCGTGAACCACTGTGTCAGCGTAATGTGCCAGCGTTTCCAGAAATCCCTGCATCCCTCTGCCAAATACGGTCGCTCAAAATTCTCTGTCAGGCGAATTCCAAACAGGCGCGCAGATCCAATCGCAATATGTGTATAGCCGGAAAAATCACCATAGATCTGTATTGCAAAGAAGATAGTTGCAAGAAACAGGCTGATTCCGCTTTGGTTGTAAACATCACTATAGACTGGATCTACTATCCGGCTCATCCCATCTGCAATCACAAACTTCCGCACGCAGCCACTTAAAATATAGGAAATTCCGGCACTGATATCATCTCGCTTTGCATTTGCCACAGAAAGCTGCGGAATCAGTTTTCCAGCCTGTTCGATCGGTCCGGCAACAACCTGCGGAAAAAAGCCCAGATATAACGCATATCTCTCCCAATTTTTTTCCACGTTCTCTCCATGATAGACATCGATTAAATAGGATAACGCCTGAAATATGTAAAACGAAATTCCCACCGGAATCATCCGTTTATTTGTAAGTGGCAAGCCTGCCCATTTACTGCATAACAGAAATCCAACCATTCCACTGACGCTTAGGATCATGAGCCACTTTTTTACGTGTGGATTTTTTATTTCTGTGATCCATCTTCCTGCGAGATAGCTGAATGCGGTAACACACAAAAGAACCATAAAATGCTGCCATCCATAGAGGAGATAGATCCACCATGATACTAGAAGCAGAAAGCAGTTACGCGCTCTTTCCGGAAGAAAGCGAAACACAACTGCAACTGCTGCAAGTAACGGAAAATATCCCAAAGATGTAAAACTCATTGATTCTCTCCATCGCAAAAAACTCTGCCTGATCAGTCGTTTACGCTAATCGGTATCTCAGTTACATACTCCCTCTTTTCATCCTTCACAGTAATTCTGATTTTGCCCCTTTCTCCGGCTTTTACAACTGCAAGTGCCTCGCCATAATACGTATCAATCGCATCTTTATCATAACCATAAGGATTATAAGGACTTGCACTTCCGAATCCCATTAATATTCCATTTTCAACCTGAATACTGATATGGTGCTTCTCCATTGGCTTCCAGATTCCATGCTTGTCAGTATAGCGAAGATCAATGTACTGCAATTCTTGCGGCTGCGCCTGCTCCTTTTCCGGAAGGATTGACAATATCGTATTCTTTTCAGCTGATTTTAATTCACATCTTCCGATAACGTTTCCTTCTTTATCATAAGAAATTGCACAAAGAATTCCATCCTCATATGGTACTTTAAATACGGTGCTGCACTTATTTCCCATTTTCTTTTTACCGACTTTTCTTCCATTCAACAAAAGTTCTACTTCAGCAGCTCTGGCATATACTTCAATCTTTGCTTGTATTCCATCACATCCCGGCCAACTCCAGCTTGTGAGCGCATCTGTCATTTTCCACGCCGATGGTGTATGTTTTCCTGTCTGATATACAGGTTTTACCGCAAGTAGCGGTCCTGCTTCCTGTCCCAGCGCAACTTTCGTGTATGCTGCTTCACCCAGTGGATATCCCAAAATATTAATTCTTCCACTTCCGGCAGTCAGCCATCCTGCATTCTCGGTTTCATTGGGAGCATAATCTTCATATTCCCAAGATCCAATTCCGCATTCCCCGATATAATCGATTCCCGCCCATACAAAATCACCGATCAGACGTTTTTCCTTTTTTGCAAGTTCATAAAAGTGATATGCATCATTACAGAATGTCTCACTTCCGAGAATCAGTCTCTTCGGATATTTCTTTAGATCATGTTTATAACGATAAATTCCGTAATTGTATCCCGCAATATCCATATTGGCAAATGCATCTCTTGTTTTCACATCACACATATGCAACGTTGCCCCAAGTTTCATTGATTTGTCACCAAACATTCCAGCCATTGCATTATAGAATTCGCTGCCTACTTTCTTTTTCTTGACCGGTTTTTGTGCATCCTTTTCTGCTTTTTCATCACTAAACACACCGAAGCCCATCGCATACATCAGATTGAAAAAGATATTGATTCCACAGCTTACCGGTCTTGTTCCATCAAGTGCATGCAGATGTTTCGTCATCTCGCCAGTCAAAGCGATTCCTTCTTTTTCTCCGGTCTCTGCGACCTCATTTCCGGTAGAATACATAACAACACTCGGATGGTTGTAATCCTTTTCAACCATATCCTTTAAGTCCTGCCTCCACCAGTCTCGCATATGATTTGCATAATCATATTTGTTTTTGTGGATATACCACATATCCACATACTCATCCATCACAAACATTCCGAGTTTATCACAGGCATCCAATAGAGCCTTCGCACACGGATTATGTGCACAACGGATTGCATTATAACCATTTTCTTTTAAAATTCGAACGCGACGCTCCTCTGCTTCCGGATAGCTGCAAGCTCCAAGAACACCATTATCATGATGAATACATGCACCTCGCAGGATCACGCGCTCACCATTAACCTCGAAGCCAACCTTCTCATTCCATACAATCTTACGGATTCCAAACGTTTCTTCTACCACGTCCTCTCCGAACTCTGCTTTGCAACGATAGAGCGTTGGCGTCTCTTCATTCCAAAATTTTGCGTTCTTCACTTCAACCGTACAAATTCCACTATACTGTTCCCTCTCATTTTTTCTGTCACAAGCAATGCTGACAGTGGTTACAATCTCTCCTTGCTCATTCAGAATGGAAATCTGCACTTCTCCGGCAACAAGTGTTTCAATCCTAATCTCAAGCTCCGCACTTTTCTCTTCTTTGTCAATGCGAAGCGTCTTAATTTTCACTCCGTTTACCGCTATAGATTCTTTCGTTCCTGTGTACATCCAGACCGGTCGGTAAATTCCGGTTCCGGAATACCATCTGCTGTTCGGCTGATCAGAATTTCTTGCAATGACACGAAGTTCATTTTCTTCTCCAAACTTCGCATATTCGGTTGCATCTACATAGAAATTTGTGTATCCGTATGGACGATATCCAATCTTTTGTCCGTTCATATAAACTTCCGCATCATGATATACTCCTTCAAATTCGAATACAATCCTGTTGTCTTTACAAGATTCCTGCAACGTAAAATTTTTCTTATACTCATAATCCTTTGCAACAAACCATCCAATATTATGACGACCTCCGCTTTCCAATGAGCGTTCCTCCTGGAGCATCGCATCATGCGGCAAATCCACCAGATGAAATTCCGTTTCATCAAAACTTTTATATAACCAATTCTTATTAAAATCACACTTCTTCATTGTTCGTCTCCTATCTCGTTTCCATTAGCTTCTGCGGCATCCATTTCTTTTCCCAGCATCTTCTTAAATCCCAGCTATTCTTCCAATACGGATCGATATCTTTACTCATGTCTCTGTTCAATTCATAATTCCAATAAAAATATCCTTGTGCCGAATCCCATGCATCCAATTGTATTTTGGCAACTTCCTGACATATCCTTTGATATCTTATATTCCATTCATCTTCCAGCAAAATGGGATTATCCATTTTCTCCGCTTTCAAATTACAGACACACCACTCTCCCACAACAACTGGAACATTTCGCTGCGTCAACTGTATTTTCATCTTTTCGATTTGAATATACAACTTGTATACCCATAAACTGTGGATCGGCACAATCTGTTCCATCGCATGAATATAAATATGTGTGTCCAACAACACATTTTTCATTTTATTCTTACGAAAGAACGCATTCCATCGCACAAGACGGAATCCGTCGTGAAAACAGATTACCTTCTCCTCTGGAAGTATTCTCCGCAATCTTTGATATGCTTCTAGATAGAATTTCTTCAAGAATTTCATAGGAACATAACTGGATCCTTTCGCCTCTTCCTTATCAACTGCCGATTTTCTCGTCGGTGAAGTCAAATACACAGACCAGCTGATTGGCTCATTTAAGACTTCAATTCCGAACAAATTTTTGTGCTGTCCGTAACGCTTCGCCAACCGCTCCAAGACGGTCAGACAAAACTCCACACTTTCCGGCTGCTTACACCACTTACAAACACCTGTAATTCCACCATTGTCATATCCATTCTGTCCTCCGGGTGCCGTATGCAGATCAACAAGAATCTTCAAATTATACTTTTCTGCCCATACAAATGCCTTATCCAGATACTCGATGCAACCAATATAAGGTTTTACATCGCCGAAGATAAAATACGGAACCGGAATGCGGACCATATTGAGTCCGTGTGTTGCAATATTTTTAAAATCTGCTTCTGTGATATACGTATCACGGTGGTATGTAATCGCAGCCCTTATTTCCTCTAACTTCCCTTTTCGATATAACCAGGTCTCATCAAGCGCATCCGTCTGCACAAAAATATCTTCCTGCATCCATCGCTCTAAAACTAACCAATTACCAAGATTGGTTCCTCTTATTCTTTCCACTCCTTATCTATTGCCTCCAAATTTTATTGTCTTAAAATTGCCGAATAAAGCATCCTGCCAAGACCTTTTAATATATGTCCATTTACAATTTCCACAAAACCATCTACCGTGCCATTCGTGAATATTCCATGCGTTGTATTTACCAGCCCCCGAAACGGCATATTATAGAAGAACAGGACATCCAGATTTGCCTCTCCCTTTTGTTCACTATTTCTCTTCATCTTATCAAGAATCCGATAGATCAATCTTCCGATCACACCTTTGGCATAATATAGCTGACAGAATGCATCGTTTCTTTCCAACTCCCCATTCCATGTTCCATCCGGTATCTCATATCCTAACAGGTTCTGATATTCCGCATCCGAAACAGACTCAATATGTCCTGTTTTATACACAGTAAAATTCTTCTCTTTATATGGATTTTCTGCACCGGTTCCTTTCTGATAAAGAAATCCTGAAAGGACTTCCTCCCTGGAATTCTTTGCGATCACAATCCGATAATTTCCAGCTTCCGTTTCCCAGTTTCCTGTCTGTATATTAAAATAAGAAAACGTTCTCTCCTCAAATGGAATCGTCACTTCCTTCGATTCACCCGGCTTAAGGAAAACTTTACAAAATCCCTTTAATTCATGCACCGGTCCAAATATTTCGCGTTCGCTTTTTTCAATATATAATTGGGCAACCTCTGCGCCCTCATATTCTCCTATATTTGTAATAGAAAACGTTACGCCCTCCTCCGCAATCTGCAGATTGGAATACTCAAAACTTGTATAACTTAATCCATACCCAAATGGAAACAGAACATTCTTTTGTACCGTGTCATAATATCGATATCCAACATATATCCCTTCGCGGTACTCGCTGTTTCGCTCTTTTCCCGGATAATAGTTATATGCCGGAGTATCTTCATAACAAATTGGATAAGTCTCATTCAATCTTCCTGATGGATTTTTCTTTCCAGCGAGTACATCCAGAATCGCAGATGCGCCTGCCTGTCCTCCAAGGTATCCGTGCACAACGGCTTTGACCTTGCTGATCCACGGCATCTCGATCACACTCCCGGCAGAAAGTATTACAACAACATTCTCATTAACCGCAGAAACTGCATCAATTACATCCAACTGATTTTGCGGCATCTTCATATGAATGCGATCCATTCCCTCTGACTCACTAGCCTCATCAAGTCCCACAAATAATAAAACCGTTTCAGCCTCCGCTGCAGCAGTTTTTGCCCTTGCCAGAAGTTGATTGTCTGTCTTTTCATTTCTACGATATCCAGGCTCATAAGTGACCTCGCAAAATGGATAATTTTTAATAAGATCCATTACATTTTCAACTTTTGTCGCATTGACAAGAGAAGAACCCGCTCCCTGATATCTTGCTTTCACTGCGAATTCTCCAATTACAGCAACTTTTTTATTTTGTAACAATGGAAGAATCCGATCCTCGTTTTTCAACAAAACAATGCTTTCTGTTGCAGCACGTCTTGCCAAATTGTGATGCTCCTCGATGCTAAATTCTTTTTTATGTTCTGCGACTGTTTTCTGTATTGGCATCATCACCGTAAGGATTTCATCTACGCGCTGATCTAAGATGCCTTCTTCTATACGACCTTTCTTCACTGCCCTCACGAGTTCTTTGGCTGTTGTTTCCGAATTGCCCGGCATCTCCAGATTACTTCCACATCGCACGCCTTCTACATGATCGTTACTTGCTCCCCAATCCGAAACGACAATCCCCTCAAAACCGAATTTCTCCCGCAACAAATGCTGTAATAAGTATGAATTTTCGTTTGCATATACACCATTGACCTGATTGTAAGAAGACATGATCGCTTTCGGCTTTGCCTTCTGTATCACGGTTTCAAACGCAGATGTATAGATTTCTCTAAGTGACCTCTCATCTATAACCGAATTATTGGACATTCTTCGAAGTTCCTGACTATTAACTGCAAAATGTTTCGGACACGCCGCCGGTCCCTTCTTTTGAATTCCTCGGACATAGGCCGTTGCCATCTCCCCCGTCAGATATGGATCTTCACTGAAGTATTCAAAGTTACGACCGCAAAGCGGGCTTCTTTTAATATTTAACCCCGGGCCAAGAATCATATCCACACCAAAGGACACCGCTTCTTCTCCCAATGCCTCTGCCACGTCCTCCGCGAGTTGTATGTCCCAGCTGTTTGCAATCGTTGCTGCAGTCGGAAAGCATGTGGCCGGTCTACTTTTATTAATTCCAAGCCAGTCTCCTTTTCCTTCCTGTGTCCGCATTCCCGTCGGTCCATCCGACAAAAAGAATTCCGGTATTCCATATTCTGGAAAAGCATGTGTCTTCCACATTCCTTTTCCACTCAACAGAAATGCCTTCTCTTTTAATGTCATTTTCTCAATGAGCTTTTGATTCGTTTGTTTTACCGCCATATTTATACTTCTCTTTCTGCTTTGATAATTTTATTTTAACAGAAAAATTTTCGTCCACCTTTTTTTCACGACATCTGTCATTTTTTCAACGGCATCTGTCATTTATATCCTATATCTTTACAAAAAAGAGTTTGCAGAGATAGCACTTCTATCACTGCAAACTTTTTTCTTTACACTGCTTCTTTGATAGGAATCAAAATACGAAGTTCAAACCAATCATTCTCCAGATGAACCGTCATTGAGCCCTCATACTTTGTCGCAATGCTCTGTATGCTTTTTACACCAAATCCATGATAATGTTTGTCTTTCTTGTTGGTCACCGGAAGTCCCTGTCGGAATTTTACGTGTTCCTTGCAGGTGTTCGCCACACAGATCATCAGAAAATCTTTCTGCCTGGTAACTGACACCTGAATCAGCCTCTGTTCCTCTTCCGGAATCTTTTTTACACACTCGATTGCATTCTCTAAGGCATTCCCAAACAAAGCATTAATATCCATTGGATTCATGTGAGACAATAATCTTCCTTCCGCAACACAAGTCATCTTAATGCCAAGATTCTGGCATTGAAAGCTTTTGGCGGTAAGAATCGTATCCAACACATTATTTCCGGTTTTATTCTGCGCTTCATAACTTTTGATCTCCCTCTCCATCTGATCTAAATAAGATAGTTTTTCTTCCTGTGTGATTTCCGCCTTCAAGAAAGCAATCTGATGCTTCAGATCATGATATTTCTGATTCACCATCGCAACACTGTCCTCGGATACCTTATAATTCTGATACTGCATCTGAAGAAGATTTTGCAATGTCTGAATTTCAATCTGCATACTCATTTCCTGCATCTGCGTATAATACGCATATACCATACAGATTCCTCCGAGATCCACCAATGTACGTATAATAAATATCTCAGCTGTAAACGGACTACTAAATGGGGTATTATCATATACATAACTGATATTGCTAAAACAAAAAACCCCCGCCACAATAAGAAATATTGAGATATCATCTCTCCTACGTATTTTCCGTTCCATCTGTTTCTGCGCCAGATGCCACTCAATCAGATAAAAGAGGCCAAAGACCAATACCATAACACTCGTCAGGAACAGGAACATATTTATAAAATTTACCGTCAGATTAAAATGTTGTACTGTGAAATAATAAAGCTGCCACTCTAAGGAAGACGCAAACTCTCCTAATAAGAATGCCATAAGCATATAGAAGACAGCCTCTTTCCAATTGTTCTTACAGATCAGATGTTGAAAAAGAAGCATTATGGATATGGTAATAAATACACACGGCATAAAAAATATTGTTTTTATGTTTCTTGTCAGATACATCCAACCCTCCAAAACAAAGATCATTCCTGCAATCAACATCCACGACATTTTTTTTGAGAAGCGCTTGGATCGAAAATGCGTGTAAAGTATCATGCCCATGCAATAACCAACTCCATAGATATATCCAGGTGTTTTTGCCAAATCGGTCACTTCCATTACTTTCTCACCTCATTCATATAATCGTTTAAAGCATTTAAGAATGCCTTCTTTTTCGGTCGGCTGATCTGTATGATCACGCCATCCACTTTCGCATCATTATTGATTATTCCATCTACATAAGCCAAGTTAACCAGTTCACACTTATTGCACCGGAAAAAATCTTTTATTTTCAGTTTTTCTTCTGCATCACGCATAGATCCTTTCGCAACAATCTGCTCTTCCTTCATGTGAAAGATTAGATCATGATCCACAACTTCAACGTAACGGATCTGCGAAATATCAATCTTTTGAAAGCCACCTTTTACTGAAACTGTGAGAAACTCTTTTTTTCTCCTATCCATTCTTGCAATTGCCCGCTCTAATGTCTGTGAAAACTGATAATAGCTGATCGGTTTTAAAATATAATCAAAAGCCTCCACTTTATACCCCTGCATCACATACTGTGGCATATTGGTTATAAAAATAATAACAACTTCCTGATCTATTTTCCGGATATACTCCGCCGTTGTCATTCCATCCATGAACTTCATTTCGATATCCATGAAAATAATATCATAATTGCCTCTGTAATCCTGTGTGATTTCATCCCCATCAGAAAAGACATGGATTTTGAAATCCTGTGAATATTCTTTTTCATAATCCGACAGATACCCCTGAAGTTCTCGTTGATAATGAATATCATCCTCTACAATTGCAATCTGCACGCCTTTTCACCTCTGTTCTCTCTTATATCCTTGTCATCACAATTCTGTGATATCCGCAACCAAAGCAGCAACCTCGTCCTTCGTTGTCGCCCAGCTCGTGCAGAAACGCTGCGTATCACCTTCGTCTTCAAAATAATACTTTTGCGCAAGCACTTGCTTCTGCTGCTCCGTCAGGATGACAAACTGCTGGTTGGTAAAACTTTCCACTGCAAACGGAACACCCTTGTCTTCAAACGCTTTCTTAATCTGTATTGCAAGCGTATCGGCACGCTTCGCAGCTTCAAAATACTCACCGCTCTCCAGCATCGTTGCAAACTGCAGTCCCATCAGCCAGCCTTTCGCAAGTACTGCACCGTTCTGCTTCATGTAGGCCTTAAAGCGATACTTCAGATCCTGTGCAGTAATAATGAGCGCCTCGCCGAACAAAGCGCCACACTTCGTTCCGCCAATATAAAATACATCCGTCAATTCCGCAAAATCCTTCAAAGTAAGATCATTTTTCTCCGATCCAAGTCCATATCCCATGCGCGCGCCATCCACGAAAAGATACATCCCGTATTGTGCACAGACCTCATGAATATCGTTAAGTTCTTTCTTCGAGTAAAGGGTACCTTTTTCTGTCGGGAAAGACAAATAGACCATCTTCGGTTCGGTCAGATACTCCGGCTCGTCCTGATCGTAATATGCCTTGGCACAAGCGGCGATCTGCTGCGCAGTAATCTTGCCATCTGTATTCGGAAGTTCCAGAATCTTGTGTCCGGTGTTCTCGATGGACGCCGCCTCGTGACAGTTGATATGTCCGGTATCTGCGGCGATCACGCTTTGCACCGAAGATAATGCAGCTGCGATCACGACATAATTCGCCTGTGTCGCTCCCGGAATAAACTTGATCAATGCATCATCATTATTGATCAGCTTCTTTATGATCGTTTCCGCTTTATTGCACCACTCGTCTTCTCCGTATCCGGCGTAACTTGTGCTGTTCGTTGCGCCAAGTTCCTTCAATATGGATGCAAATGCTCCATGGTTGTAATCGTTGTTAAATCTTATCATTTCTTACACACTCCTAGTAAATTTACTTTTGATCAATTAGAAAAGGCGTCATTACCGCCAAATATATCAATGTCATAACATGAACCGGGCGTTTCTTCAAGATTTATTTTCGCAAATTTGTACCTTTCTTCAAAGTTTTATTTTGCGTTTTTGTCCGTTTCTTCAAGATTTTTGAAATAAAGTGTGCGCTTGCCGCACACTTTCGCGCGCGAGCTGTATGCTCAGCATACCCTTCATCTCCGCGAGCTGCGCATCCCCGCGGAGCTTTTTTGAATCATAGGAAGGAATTTCCTATGATTCAAAAAAGCGCCCTTGTCTCCAAAGGCGCCTCTTCTTCACACGATTTTATTTCCACATCTTCTCAATCTCTTCCTTCGTGGAAAATCCGATGCTCTGCTGTACCGGCTGACCATCCTTGAACAGAATCAGTGTCGGGATGCTTGCCACACGATACTTCTGTGCAAGTGGCATCTGCTGATCCACATCGACTTTCCCAACCTTGATCGTTCCCTGATTCTCCTCTGCGATCTCAGCGACGATCGGCGCGATCATCTTGCATGGTCCACACCAGGTTGCCCAGAAATCTACAAGCACGTAACCTTCCTGATTTAACACTTCCGCTTCAAAATTATCTACCGTTAATGTTGTCTCTAACATATGAATTACCTCCATCTATAAAAAACTGTTCGTCTCCCGTTTCTGTGCTTATTATACCCCATTTCTGCGACTTCGTATGTAGCAAAATCACAGTTGAAAAACTTTTTCAGAAAGATATTTGCCTTTTCTTAATCTAAACACTTACCATATTAGAGTCTAAAACTGACTGAATATATGCAACCGTTTTATCCTTAATTCCAACCTGCTCCGCAAACATGGAAAATTTGCTTACGATATCTCCAATTTCATTTATTATATCCTTACAGCGCGCCTTCTTTAATCCCATTTTCGTTCCTGCCTCGAGAAAATCCGCTAATTCTATTCCCCTAGTTTTTCCATTTATTGTCATCTGATGAGCACACAGCCACTTATTTTCTGGGTTATAAGAAAAGGTTATATCATATGCTGGAGAAAGTGCCCATTTGCCACTCCGATCCATAAGAAAAGAAATGTTTTTAACATGATCATCCTGATTAACAGCCAAGCAATTAAATACCATTCTTCTATAAAACTGCTCTATCTCTTTATAGGATAACCCTAGCTCTCTCATATACATAGCAGCCAATTCATATCCACATAATCCCGGTTCCTGATAACTGATATGTGCCAAAGCGCCAAGCGACTGCATATGCATCTTTTTCCCATTTTCGCGGTCAAATCGCTTGGTCATAAAATGGTGCTCACCTTCCGATTCATATATCCGGCATTCCTTCATCTCGATTCCACAAGATTTTGCCATAAGATAATATGCATATTCAATAAGCGTATATTCAGGCTTATCTTCAAGCCCGTGGTCACCATTTTTCGCAACGTTATCGAACTTCATTAACCAATAATCAAATCCCGAGCCAAGTTGCATCTGACCCGAACGAACTTCATTCGTTGCTTCATTCCATGCGATTAATGCTTTTGCTCTGGCACCTCCGGCAGAACTTCCAACCTGAACCAACTGCGAATAAGTAAGGTTATCCTTTGCATTTAACGTAATGCGCTCTCGATCACTCAACACTGCTGATGCAAATTTTACCATTTCACGTACATTAATATTTTCATCAATATCTTTAATCTCTGTACTCGCAGGAACATATTCAAGTGCTCCCATTCCACGTTTTCCAGTGTAGCAAAGTCGATCAATTGCTGTAAACTCAGACATTGTTTTTCCCATTGACATTAACCACTGTTCTATCACAGCATTACCAAATTTATCGGGCAGAGAATCCGCGACTAACCCTGGCAGCCCATAAAATGGCTCACCACTCAAACCCGGAAACTCATATATATTTTTTCTAAGAGGCATTCTTATAGGCGATAATTCGATTCCACTTTCAACAAAATTTGCATCATATTCGAAAGCGGCATATGTTTTTGATATCTCCTGATGAATAATACCTATCCTAGTTCCCCACAAATATACTTCTGCCGTATCATTCATTCTTCATCCCCCCACTTAAAATTACTCTTCTTGGTTCTTTTTCCTACTCGCTTAGGTTCTTTTTCCTCTCGGCTCAGATAATAGGATGGACGTTTTGTTTGATCCGGAATCAACAATTCTATGTTGTCGCCAAGATCTAATGCCACAAGAATCTTAAATAAATTGTCAACCTGAATAGACTCTCCCTGTTCCAATCTAGATATGCTTCTTTTCGAAACGCCCGATTGCTCCTCCAAGTCCTGTTGCGACATTTCATTCATAATTCTATATAATTTTATTTTTTGTCCCAATTCTTTAATATATTCCTGATATCCCTTTTCCACGCCCATATCATCACGCCATTTCTGTCTATTTAATATATAAATTATATGTCAGCACGCCAAATTTGTCTATTTATTTTTTGTTATATCACACATTTCTTATTATCCCCGATATTAAAAAGAAAATCCTTACAGCGTAATCTCAAAATACTTTCTTCCCGTCTCATATTCCGCGCCGATTTTCTCATAGAATCCAATAGACGGTGTATTCCAGTCCAGACAGCTCCATTCCATCTTCGCGTATCCTTCTTCCTTCGCTCTCCCAGCGATTGCCTCAAAGAAAACTCTTCCCAATCCCCGCTTACGATATTCCTCCCGGATATACAGATCTTCAAGATGCACATTGGCATGTGCCGCAAACGAACCGAAGATTGGATAGTAGATTGCATATCCAATCGGCGCGCCCTCGTATTCCATCAACAAAATCGTGGCTATCTTTCGTTCAAAAAGCCAGTAGTGCAACTCTTCCTGCGTTCCTGTCATATCTTCCGGGCGTCGCTCGTAGATCGCCATCTCCTTCACCAATTCCTGTATGAGCGTAATTTCTGTCTCCTGTGCTTCGCGTATCATTATCTTATCGTTCATTTACATGCTCTCCTTATCATACTCCTATGTTTCTATTTTAATCCCAAAATCGTCTTCTGCCATTCTCCGTGTAATTCGCATATCTTTACTTATAGTTTCAACCGCATCTGCACATGCGGGATTCCATCCTCCAGAAACGGATCCGAAGTCACCTGAAAACCCTCCTTGCCATAATATCCGATCGCATACTGCTGCGCCTCAAGATAAATTCCATTTGCATCTCTCCAGACAATTTTTCTTATGATTGTACTATCATTCTATCATAGATTTTCAATTTTTTATCATGCAATTTCTTAGTCTATGGCACATAGTTCCTCCTCCCGCTTGCACCATAATGCCAGTCTCCTGTATAATAAACACAAACAACAAGGAGGACACATTATGAAATTCATCTCATGGAATGTCAATGGACTGCGCGCATGCGTCCAGAAAGGATTTCTTGATTTTTTCCATACAATTGATGCAGACTTCTTCTGCATCCAGGAATCAAAACTACAGGAAGGACAGATCGACCTTGATCTGCCGGACTATCACCAGTATTGGAATTATGCCGAGAAAAAGGGATATTCCGGCACCGCCATCTTTACAAAACACGAACCGCTTAGAGTATCTTACGGCATCGGAATCGAGGAGCATGATAAGGAAGGACGTGTGATCACGCTCGAATATGAGAACTTCTATCTTGTGACCTGTTACACCCCAAATTCGCAGAATGAGCTGGCAAGGCTTCCGTACCGTATGCAGTGGGAGGACGACTTCCGCGCTTACTTACAGAAACTTGACGAGTCAAAACCAGTCATTCTCTGCGGAGACTTGAATGTAGCGCACGAAGAAATCGATTTAAAGAATCCGAAGACGAATCGCAAGAATGCTGGATTCTCAGATGAGGAACGCGCCAAGATGACCGAACTTCTCGGTGCCGGATTCACCGATACATTCCGCTATTTCTATCCGGATACGGAAGGCATCTACTCCTGGTGGTCGTACCGATTTAAGGCGCGCGAGAAGAACGCCGGATGGCGTATCGACTATTTTATCACATCGAAACGCCTGGATGAGAAACTGGAAAAGGCAGCAATCCATACCGATATCTTCGGTTCGGATCACTGCCCTGTGGAAGTGGATATTACACTGTAAATAGTCACCTGTTAAATTATGTAGTACCAGGATTCATCATTCTTACCATGATGTAATGTCTCATCATCACTGTGGAAGATGAGTTCCTGGTTCTTGACGCTGACCTTGGTTCCCTTGCTGACCGACTTGGTAATGAACGCATTACCTCCGACAACAACGCCTTCCTCAATGACGGTCTCTCCGCCGAGGATGGATGCACCGGAGTAGATCGTGACATTATCCTTGATGGTCGGATGTCTGCGCACATCACGCAGCTTCTGACCGCCCTTGGTCGAGAGTGCCCCAAGCGTCACACCCTGATACAGCTTGACATGCTCCCCTATGATCGTTGTCTCACCGACTACGATACCGGTTCCGTGATCAATAAAGAAATACTTGCCGATCGTTGCCCCCGGATGGATATCAATACCTGTCTTCGAGTGTGCTTCCTCCGTCATCATACGAGGGATCAGCGGAACATTCAGCAGGAACAGTTCATGTGCCAGACGGTATGTAGTGATTGCATAAAGTCCCGGATAAGAGAAAATGATCTCATCCTTGCTTCTCGCTGCCGGATCGCCGTCATAAAACGCCTGCAGATCGGTCTCTAAATACTCGCGGATCTTCGGGATCCTCTTTAAGAATTCCACAGACGCATTCTGTGCGAACTCTTCAATCTTATCTTCCTCATCCTCATCGTATGCCTTGGTATATTTGAGCACAACAATGATCTGCTTATTCAGATGAAAGATCACATCCTCGATCAACGTAGAAACCGTATGTTCCAGATTGTAAATTTTATAACTCTTATCACGGAAAAATCCCGGATACACAATGGACATCAGATTGTGCAGGATATCCATGATTTCCGCCTTATCCGGCTGATTGTAGATATCGCGCTTGTCAATCGCGCGATCCTGCTTGTAATCCTCCAGGATATCGCCCAGGATTCCGTTAATCTCATTTTCAATAATGTTCTTCATAATGTGCATTCTCCTTCAAAAAGAAAAATCAATCCTATTTATCATAACACAAAGCAGCGATTTGTAAAACAAAAAACAGGCATCACTCCAAAATCATGTAGCAATGCCCGCATTTTTATTCTTTACTATAGATTTCAAATTCGCAGTCTACATTTTCCTGCGTTTCGACAGATACTCCACCGCAGACAACGCTGCAACATTTCCCTGCCCCGCCGCCTTAATATACTGGTACGGTTTACCCGCAATATCACCGCATGCAAAGCAGCCCGGAATGTTCGTCCGCATCTGCAGATCAACCTTCACATGGTTATCTCCCATCGCGTAGACCGTATTGATTTTCTTTCCGGCAATCTCGATTTCCATATCACCATTTTCCCTTATTGTTAATTATTTGCAAACACCTAAATTATTCTTCAAAAAGCGGTGTGGAGAAATATCTCTCCGCCGTATCCGGCAGCACTGTCACCACTGTCTTTCCCGGTCCCAGCTTCTTGGCAAGCTTAAGTGCGGCCGCCACATTTGTTCCGCTTGAAATACCACACATTAACCCTTCCTCGCGCGCTAAACGTTTTGCCGTATCAAGTGCCTCTGCATCGGAGATCACATAGATGTTATCGTAGATCTGCTGGTTTAATATATCCGGAATGATGCCGTCTCCGATGCCCATCTGCAGATGCGTACCGATCGTTCCACCTGCAAGGATCGCTGCATTTTCCGGCTCCACCGCCCAGATTTCAATGCCCGGATACTGTGCCCTAAGGGATTCTCCGATTCCGGTGATCGTTCCGCCGGTTCCGATTCCGGAACAGAATCCATCGATTTGTCCCGCAACCTGCTCCATGATTTCTAATGCCGTATGATTCTTGTGTGCCTTTACATTATTGATATTGGCAAACTGCTGTGGCACAAAGACACGCGGATCTTTCTCCTGCATGCGCAGTGCCGTCTGCAGACACTCATCGATACACGCACCGATATCTCCGGCATCATGGATCAGCTTCACGTCCGCGCCGTAGTGACGCACTAGTTTTCTGCGCTCCTCACTCACGGAATCCGGCATGATAATCACCGTATGATAGCCACGAACCGCTCCGACCAGTGCCAGACCAATTCCCTGATTACCGCTCGTCGGTTCCACAATGATCGTGTCTTCCCTGATCAGGCCTTCCTTCTCAGCGGCAAGTATCATCTCATACGCCGTACGCGTCTTGATCGAGCCGCCGACATTGATTCCCTCAAATTTCACATAAATATCCGCGCAGTTCTCATCCACCATGCGCTGCAGCTTTACCATAGGAGTGTGTCCCATAGCTTCCAAAATATTATTATAAATCATAAAAATGACCCCCAGAAGTTTTCTCTACATTAAATTATGCAGTGAATCCTTTTGGGAGTCAATAGATTGTCAATATATTTAGCCTTTGACCGTTTTTTCAGTAGATATGTTTCAATATAAGAAATACGGACTTTCATGAGCTATTGCCTAATCTCAAAAAAGCCCGTAAATACGCTACTTTTCGCTATTTATTTTTCTTTCTTAGACATCAAGCAGACAGTTTCCACATGCCGTGTAAATGGGAACATATCAACCGGCGTGCACTCTTTCATCCGATACCCATGCTTCGTGAGATACTTGAGATCGCGCGCCAATGACTCCGGGCCACAAGACACATAGACCACGCGCTTCGGTGCAAGCCTGACAACGGACGAAAGGAATGCCTCGTCACTTCCGGTACGCGGCGGATCCATGATAACCACGTCGGCATGTTCTCCTTTTTGCGCCATCTCGACCATAAACTCACCGGCATCCTGATTGTAAAATCTTACATTATGAATGTCGTTTCGCTTCGCATTCGTGATTGCATCACGGATCGCGTCTTTGTTTAATTCCACCCCGATCACCTGCTTAGCAGATTTACTTGCGATCAGACCGATCGTTCCGGTTCCGCAATATGCATCGATCACCGTCTCTTTTCCTGTCAGTCCTGCACAGTCGATTGCTTTCTTGTACAGAATCTCCGTCTGCTTCGGGTTTACCTGATAGAAAGAATTCGGCGAGATACGGAACGTGCAGCCGAGGAGTGAATCCTCAATGTAACCCTTGCCATATACCGTAATATTGCGCTCGCCAAGTACCATGCTTGTCCGCTTGTCATTGACATTGATGACAACGGTGCTGATATCCGGATGATTTTTACGCAGCGCTTTGACAAAATTGTTCTTCGACGGAAGAATCGCATCTGCGAGAACAAGCACGACCATGATCTGCCCACTGTGGTAACCCTTGCGCACTAAGACATGGCGCAAAAGGCCATATCCCGTATCCTCATCGTAGGTTTTGATGCGGAAGGAACGTAACATGTTCTTGATATCACGGATGATCGCATCGGCTTCCTCATTCTCAATCTGGCAGCTTTCAATATCAACGACATCATGCGAATTCTTCTGATAAACACCCGCCACGATCTGCCCTCTGCGGGTACAGTCAAATGCCGCCTGCACCTTGTGGCGGTAGTGATACGGATCGTCCATCTTTATGATCGGCTGTACCTTACCGTACGGTTCCATCAGTTTGCGGATGTAAGACTGTTTCTTTTTCAGCTGCTCCTCGTAGGAGATTCCCTGATAATCGCAGCCACCGCATTTCTTGGCATACGGACATCTTCCGTCGGATGAATGCCTGCTGACCAACCCCTTTCCTGTCGTTTTCTGATCATATGGCTTCTTTTCCATCGACTTTTTGCTCGGATGTTGCTTCTTTGGACGATTCGTTTTTCTGTCGCCTTCATTTGCCTTGTTGATTATATTTTTCTTCTCAGGCTTTCTAGTCTCCAATCTATCTGAATTATATTTTTTTCTATCACTTTGCATTTTCTTTTTCATGCTCCTGCTCCCATCATATTTCTGCTATAAATGAATTAAAAAAGTGTTTCATTTTACATTCTCTCGTACGAATAAATGTATTATATTACATTTCTTCGCATGAACCAATGTCTATTTCACCCAAATAAAAAATTGTTCACAGTAGATGCGCATGCATATTTGTGGTAAACTTTTCTTAGAAAAAGCGGACTCTTCATAGTGTCTGCCAATGTGAATAGATAGAGAGGTAGCAACATGAATATTCTCGTTATTGATGCGCAGGGAGGAGGCATCGGCAGGCAGCTTGTGACTGCGATAAAAGCCGCAATGCCGGACGCATGCATTACAGCAGTCGGAACGAACAGTGCCGCAACCGCGGCTATGGTGAAGGCAAAAGCGGACAAGGCTGCCACCGGGGAGAATGCCGTCGTTGTCGGCTGCCGTCATACAGATATCATTATCGGACCGATCGGAATTGTGATCGCGGATTCACTGCTCGGCGAAATCACACCGAAGATGGCTTTGGCGGTAGCGCAGAGTGACGCGAAGCGTGTGCTGATTCCATTTAACCACTGTGACAATGTCATTGTCGGGGTCAATGATTACAGTATCAGCAAAATGATTGCAAGCGCAGTCGCAGAGGTTGAGAAAATCGCGCATACTTCTTGCTGATCGTACCAAATTGTGCTAGAATGGTGCAGCACAGTTGACACGAAGCCAGCTTATGAACATCGAAATGTTCTTAATTTTTATATAATTCAGTATCTGTTATTTATGTTTATGCATATCAGGAAGGTATGCGGCAACTCCCGTGGAGTTTACCGTATACCTTTTCTTATGCGCGAAACAACAGGCTAAAGTTTGTACAAGACAACGAGAGGAAAGGAAGCGTACTTATGATCCATGCGGACAATTTAATTTTTTCCTATGATTATACAGGCGCTCCTTCCAAAGCCTTGGATGGTGTCACTTTTTCTGTGAAACCGGGCGAATTTATTGCGATCCTTGGTCACAACGGCTGCGGTAAATCAACGCTTGCCAAGCATCTGAATGCATTGCTTCCGCTGCAAAGCGGCAGCCTTACGGTCGCCGGACTTGACGCAGCCGATCCCCGGAATTCGAGCGAACTGCGCCGCAAAGTCGGCATGGTTTTTCAGAATCCAGACAATCAGTTCGTCTCCACCGTAATCGAGGAGGATGTTGCGTTCGGACTGCGTAATTATGATGTTCCGGAAGAAATCATTGAAACAAGAGTGAAAGAAGCACTTCACCTTGTCGATATGGACGGCTACGAGAAGCGCGCCCCACACTCACTCTCCGGTGGACAGAAGCAGCGAATCGCTTTGGCGGGTGTTCTGGCAATGGATCCCGAACTTCTGGTTCTGGACGAGGTAACTTCCATGCTGGATCCCGAAGGGCAACGCGAAGTTCTTTCTATTATAAGAAGACTTCACGATCACGGAAAAACAATCATCATGATCACACATGAGATCAAAGAAACGCTATATGCAGATCGCATCCTTCTCATGCAGGATGGCAAAATATTAGCTGCCGGAACTCCACACGAAATTCTGACGGACACAGTACTGTTGGCGCAAACAAGTTTACGGCCACCAATGCCCGTACAAGTGTATCTCGAACTTAATGCACAAGGGTTTCCCCTGCCCGACATTCCCCTTACCAGGGATGAACTGGTTGCGGAATTACTGCAACTCTATCAACAGGTTCCGACATCTGACTGCATAGGCAAAACGTGTCCCAACAATCCGACAGTCACGCGAACAAATTCGAAGGGCGGTGAACCTTCATGAGAGAAGCGATATCCGGCACCTACGTTCCGGGGCAATCACCCCTGCATCGTTTTGATGCACGCGCCAAATTCTTTAGCTTCCTGCTTCTGATCGTGGCAGTCATCCTGACGCACCGTTCCTTAGAATATGTTATGATCACAGCGATATGGATTGCACTGATTGCTTTGTCGCACTGTCCTCTGCGCCCAATATTCGGATCCGTACAGCGGATGCGCTGGTTTTTTATCCTTGTATTCCTGACCAACGCATTCTTCTTTCACGCGGATCATCCTCTATGGAAATGGTGGATCTTCACGCTTTCGCAGGAGGGAATTGCGCAGGGATTTCAGGTCATCTATCGTGTCATCCTGATCCTTGTACTCAGCAATCTTCTGACGCTGACAACGCCACCGCTTGCGATCACCGGAGCGATCCAGACGATGCTTCGCCCACTGAAACTCATTCGGCTTCCGGCGGACGATATCGCAATGATCCTGTCAGTAGCGATCCAGTTTATTCCAACGCTGATGGAAGAGACGGACAGTATCCGAAAGGCACAGATTGCAAGAGGCGCCCGACTTGACAGTAAGCGGCTGACGGAACGTGCACGCGCGATGCTTCCTCTCGTCATCCCGATTTTCGTGGCAGCCTTCCGGCGCGCGGACGAACTTGCGATGGCGATGGAAGCGCGAGGCTATCGCAGAGGCTCGTATCAGGTGCCGCAAAAGCATAAATCCATCCCACGAAGCGGATGGTGCGCACTGTGTTTGTGCACACTTCTTATTGTTGCAGAAATTCTAATTGTATAATGTAAATTGACACATATACTGATAAATCGAAAATGAAGTATTGAAAAAGAAAGAGGTATTCTGTTATGAAAGAAATGTCTTATGTAAAGAAATCGATTATTACTGCCGTATGTATCGCACTTTGCTACATACTCCCAATGTTGTTTCACGGAATCCCGAATGCAGGCAGCATCTTCTGCCCGATGCATATCCCGGTATTTCTCTGCGGTCTGGTAGCCGGCTGGCCTTTTGGCTTATTGTGCGGTATCGCCGGTCCTGCATTATCAAGTGTTCTCACTAGTATGCCTCCGGTTGCAATCCTGCCTTCTATGATGGTTGAGCTGGCATTCTACGGAATCATCGCCGGTGTTATGATGAAATTTGTCCGCACAAAGAATATCTACGCGGATCTCTACATCAGTCTGATCGCAGCGATCGTATGCGGACGAATTCTTGCAGGTATCACCAAGGCACTGATCTTCTCCGCAGGCTCCTACTCCATGGGTGCATGGGTATCCGGCTACGTTGTAACAAGCTGGCCAGGAACTTTAATCCAGCTGATCTTCATCCCAAGTATCGTATTTGCACTGATGAAAGCACACCTGATTCCGGAGCGCTATCCAGGAACAGACCGGTAAAAAGCGCTACATCTACACAATGAAAAATGAGCGAACGCTCAATGAACGAGGTTAAACATGAATAAACAGGACGTCATTACATTTTTTGATCACTACGCATCCACCTGGGATGCCGATATGATAAGAAACGAATCGGTCATCAACACGATTCTTGACAACGGTGGAGTCACTACAGGCTGCACCGTTCTTGACGTCGCCTGTGGAACCGGCGTATTATTCCCGGATTACTTGCAGCGCAATGTAAAAAGCGTAACCGCTGTGGACATCTCACCGGAGATGGCACGCATCGCAGCAGGCAAATATCCAGACCGTCCGATCGAAGTCATCTGCGGCGATATCGAAACTTTATCGCTCGATCAGGAATTTGACTGCTGCATGGTCTATAATGCATTCCCACATTTTCCGGATCCCAAGCGCCTGATTACTGTTCTATCCTCTCATCTTAAGCCGAATGGAATCCTTTCCGTCGCGCATGGTATGAGCCGCGAGCGGATCAACCGTCACCATGAGGGGCGCGCAAGCAAGGTTTCCATGGGATTACTCAGCGAGCAGGAACTCGCGAATATTTTTTCCAATTATCTTGAAGTGACAACCGTGATCTCGAGCGAAGAAATGTATCAGGTGTGTGGAAGAAAACGCGAATAGTTTAACTTATTGCACGTAAAAGGCTATACACAATGGAATCCCATTGCGTATAGCCTTTGTTTAATCTGTTTACATAATTTATGAAATTACCGGAGATTGTATCCTTCACCTGTCAGATAATAATTTTCCCACAGATATTTGCTGTCATCGGCAAGATCCTTAATTGTATTTGCCGTATGGTTCGACCATAACGTCTCGGAAAGATAATATGTATACCGTTCTCCTCCACCACTATGTCCATTCATAATCGGATCGTCCCATGTACAATCAATATAGTACCATGTACCATCAACCTTAACCTGATTCCATGCGTGTCCACCGCCCTTCGCAGTACCGGTTACATACTGACAATCTAATCCAGCTGCAGTTGCCATCATATAGAACGCGATCGCGTAACTCTGACAAACGCCTTCTTTGTGTATTAATACGCCACAAGCTCCATACGCCCAATTTTCTGCGGATTCATAATCCCCGTTATTGACATAATTGGCGCTGTAAATCAGATAATCATGGATAGCCTTCACCTTCTCCTCTTCACTCATGCCATCCTTAATGACCTGATCAACAGCTGCAAAGGCGGCATCAAATACTTCCTTGCTTGTATCCGAGTATCCGGTCGCATCCTTCTTGAGAAGTGCATTTTTTACTGAATAACTGAAGCTTTCGTTCTTGCTATATTTCTGCTTTCCTGCAACAATCGTAACTTTATGCGTTCCCGGAGTAAATATCATTTTGTCTGGTAATGGCTTCCCATCCAATAAAATAGTAATACCCTTCTTCTTCAACTGCTTATAGCTCAATGATTCATCAAGCAATTCCATCTTTAGGAAATCCACATCGTAACTTACACCTGCCTCAACACCAGAATCGTTCCATGCATTATTGTTTTCAAAGCTTGCAAAGATCACATCTTTGCTACACACATAAACAAGTGTCGTTTTCGAAAAAGAACCATACGAGTAGTTAATGTATGCTGATCCCACTCCGGAAACCTTCCACTTCCATATCCCAGTCTTACTTACTTCCTCACGATTTATATCATCAAATATTAATTTCACCTGACTCGTATCATATTTGTCCGAAACCAGCTTTAACTGACATTTCTGACCACTGATAATCATTTCCTGATTCAGTCTCACATCACTCTTCTTCGCCGGCACGACCGTGATCGTATAATTTTTCTTCTTCGCACCACTTTGAACGGTGAGTTTGGTCACACCGAGTCGAAGCGCCTTAAAGTTTCCCTTCTTGTCTACGGTTGCGACCTTCGGATTGGAACTTGTAAATTTACAGTTCTTATATCCACTCGGAATCTTTACCTTCGCAGTCTTTTTGCAGACCACCTGCGTGGATTTTGTAATGCTTTGTACGGTAGCAGCTTCTACAGTCTCCACCGGATATCCGGTTACACCAACCGACGATACCGCAAGAACGCATGCAATCACAAACGTTACGCATCGTTTCATCATCTGGTTCATTTTCATAACACCTTACCTCCTATGTTTCGATCTGTTCTAAATTATAGACCACATCTTCCTTTTTCACAACTCCCGTCAACGCTATCTAATTTTCACAAATTTGTCAAATTTTGTCTTATTTTGTTGATTTTTTGCATCACTTTGCTAGAATATTCTTAGAACATGGCAGGAGGTACGCAGAATGAAGCAAAAAGCACTTCGTAACTGTACCGCATTTCTTTTGATGGCTGCGGTCTTGACCGGCTGCGCAAGCAGCTCCACTCAAACTCCCGATGACTATGCAACAAATGAGGGATATACTTCCACGGAAGAGACCGGATCGGCGACCACTTCCGGAGAGGCGAATGTATCCAAGAATGATATAAAAGTAGGCGTACTCTACATCTCCGATCCTTCGGAGGGAAGCGGCTATTCCTACACACACGACCTTGGTATCCAGGGAATGCAGGAGAATCTCGGCTTGAATTCCAACCAGATTGAACGCAAGATCGCGGACGACAGTGATGCTGCCGCTACGGAGAAAGCGATCAAAGAATGCATTGACGATGGATGCAAGATCATCTTCACCACCAGCTGGGGCTACATGGAGACCACCGCCGAGATGGCCGAACAATATCCGGACGTGTACTTTTCCCATGGAACCGGCAACCTGTCCAATGGTAAGAATTTCAACAATTATTTCGGACGCATTTATCAGGCGCGCTACTTAAGCGGTATCGTTGCCGGAATGAACACGAAAAGCAATAAGATTGGCTACGTTGCCGCACAGGACTCCTCGAATTCCGAAGTAACCGGCGGCATCGACGCTTTCGCAATCGGTGTGGAATCCGTCAATCCGGATGCCAAAATCTATGTCGTTGTCACGAACAGCTGGTATGATCCGGACAAAGAAAAAGCTGCTTCGGAACAGCTTCTTGATATGGGCTGCGATGTGATGGCCCAGCACTGTGACACCGCTTATCCGCAGACACTCGCGCAGGACCGCGGCGTGTACGGTATCGGCTACAACTCAGACATGAGTAAAGAGACTCCAAATTCCTGCCTCACAAGCGTAATCTGGAACTGGAGTGCATACTATACTTCCGCTGTCAAAAGCATTATGAACGGAACCTGGGACGGAAGCAACTATTACGGTGGTATGGCAGAAGGTCTTGTCGGCATCACGAATCTTGCTGATTTTGCCGCCGACGGCACACAGGAGAAAGTCGATGAAGCAACTGCCGCAATCTTAAACGGTGAAAGTAACGTCTTTGACGGCGCCCTTGAGACAAACACAGGCGAGACCGTCGGTTCCGCCGGATCCACATTGGATGATGCAACCATCACCGGAGGCATCAACTGGTATTACCGCAACGTTGTCGTAGTCGAGTAGAGGAGGCGCGCATGAAACTAACAATCCGAAAAAAAATTCTGTTTTGTTCCCTCATTCCCCTGCTGCTGCTCGGTTCGATCATCATCACACTGGCCGCAACCATTGTGCAGGATTCCATTCTCAATCAGGTAGAGAATTCCCTGAAAGGTACTGCGATCGCGACACTTGCCGCCTACGATCAGAATGCCGGCTCCTATCTGGAAGCGACCAACGGTGATATCTGGAAAGGAAGCTACAACATCTCCCAGTCGGAGAATCTTGTGGATACGATCAAGCAGGAATCCGGCATGGACGTCACCTTCTTCTACGGTGACAAACGTATCATGACCTCTGCTTTGGACGCCAACGGGAACCGTGTTCTCGGCAGTCCTGCAGGAGAAAAGATTACAGAAACTGTGCTGAAAAACGGAGAAGATTTCTTCAGTTCCAACACCTCCATCGAGGGAACCATCTATTACGGATATTACACTCCGGTCTACCAGAAGGACGATACTTCTGCACCGATCGGTATGATTTTTGCCGGAGCTGAAAAAAAGCCAACTTATGACAGCATCATGCGCATTCTCAATACGATCGTTGCCATCGTGATCATCGCAATGGTGATCTGCATTCTCATTGTACAGCAGTGTACGACTTCGATTACCCGCTCCCTGCGCCGCAGTATCCAAAGCGTACAGGAAGTATCCACCGGTAATCTGCATGCAGAAATCGACAAGAAGGCCTTATCCCGCTCCGACGAGATCGGTGATCTCTCACGTGCGGTACAGACATTACAGACGGAATTATTAAAAATCATTGGCGGCATCAAGGAAAGTACTTCACTTCTCGTTGATTCCTCCGATATGTTAGAACAGACCTCTCACGAGACTTATACCGGTATCAGTGAAATGCAGTCGACCGTTGCAACGATCACGGACGGCGCAACCCAGCAGGCAGCGGATGCCCAAAGCGCCTCTGCCAACGTTCAGTACATGGGTAATCTCATCACCGAGACGGGACTTGCCGCAGATGAACTCAACGAGAGTGCTGACACAATGAAGGAAGCCAGCGACAAAGCTTCCGTTACCATCGATGAGTTAAAAGAGATCAGTAAAGAAGTACAGGATGCGATCGCCACGATTGCCGAACAGACAAACCAAACCAATGTTTCCGCACAGAGTATTCAGTCCGCATCGCAATTTATCTCTGAGATTGCGGCACAGACAAACCTGTTATCGCTCAACGCAAGCATCGAAGCTGCGCGCGCCGGAGATGCCGGACGCGGATTTGCTGTCGTTGCAACCGAGATTCAGAAACTCGCGGAGCAATCCAACACAGCAAGCGGCAATATCGCACAAATTGTCAATACACTGATTGCGAACTCCGAGACGGTTGTTGATACGATGGAGCGCACACGCACCGTTATTGATCAGCAGAACCACTACATCGAAAATACCTCGGTTGCGGTAAGCGGCGTCATCACCGAGCTGGATGCCTCCGTGGAACGCATTCGAAGCATCGAACATAAGACAACCGAACTCGAGAAAGCCCGAAACGAGATCATCACAATCATCGAGACCCTTTCCGATATCGCGCAGCAGAATGCGGACGGAACCAGCCAGACGAATACCGCAATGACCGAGATGGCGAACAGCTTCCGTAATATCGAAGACTCCACAGAGAATCTTCGCAATACTGCAGATATGCTCGCACAGAATATCAGTAATTTCCAGTTGTAAGATTTTGTTCAATCTCATAATATCGAAAAGAGGCTATCCTTCGCATTCGCGAAGAATAGCCTCTTTTGGTGCATCTTATAACTTTCCGTTTTCTGCTTCCATCTTCCGCAGTTCCGGAATCACCGTGCAAAGCATCGTGATAAAGCAGATGCTTCCACCGATTACATTCGATACCGGCTCCGCCATAAAGACTCCGTCCGTTCCAAAGTGAAACGCATACGGAAGCAGATATGTCAGCGGCACAACGATAAATACTTTACGCAGCAGCGAGAAAAAGATTGCCTGCTTCTTCTTATTCAAAGACTTGAATACGGTCTGTCCGGTGTACTGCAAAAGCATGAAAACAAATGCCGCAAAATACAGTTTCAATGCCGGAACTGCATCTACAAGAAGTTCCTTGTTCGAACTGAAAATTCCAATCAAAAACTCCGGTGCCTTAATGATCACAAGCCACATGGAAAGGGTGTAAACCAAAGCCATCATCGCCATCGTAACGATTGCATTCGCAACACGCTTCGGGCGTTTCGCGCCGTAATTGTAACTGATGATCGGTGACGAACCTTCCACAATTGCATAAATTGGTGTCTCCACCATCTGGCGCACGCTCGACACGATCGTCATAACCGATATGTACACATCGCCTCCGGTCACGGAAAGCACATTGTTGCAACAAATGGAAACCAGGCTGTTCGTCAACTGCATCACAAATCCGGATGTACCAAGACTCACGATGTTTTTCGCATATTCCATGCATTCCCGAACCTCATTTTTATGTAAAAGGCGAATCTTATACTCTGCCTTTTTCCGCAGGAAAAGAATGACAAAGCAGGCAGACATCACCTGCGAGATCACGGTCGCAACTGCTGCCCCTTCGATCCCGAGATGAAATACAAAGATAAAAAGCGGATCAAGTATGAGATTCGCAACCGCACCGATCATGACCGAGATCATTCCAGTCGTTGCGTAGCCTTGCGCATTAATAAACGGATTCATGCCGGTCGTAAGCATCGATGGAAGCGTGCCGATCAGATAGATCATCATGTACGGATACGCATAGACCAGCGCGGACTCCGATGCCCCGAACAAAACAAGAAAAGGTCTGGCAAACAGAAAGCCGATCACCATAAGTACCATCGCACATGCACAGACCATCGTAAACGATGTATTGACCACATACTGCGCCCTCTTCGTCTCACCCATTCCACGGTTGATCGAGAAGATCGGCGCCCCGCCGCTTCCGAACAGATTGCTGAACGCCGTAATGATGATGATCAGTGGAAAACACAGTCCCACCGCACCAAGCGCCGCCGTACCAACATCCGGGATGCGCGCAATATAAATCCGGTCCACAATATTATAGAGCAGACTCAAAATCTGCGCTACCAGCATCGGCAGCGCAGCATTTAGAATGTTACTTGTTATTTTTCCATTATCAAAATTGATCTGTTTCATTTCCACTCATATTTCTCACATCGAAATCCAGCCAAACGCATTTGCGATGGAACTGATTAAAATGAGTGCCGCAAAAATCGGGCACAAATACTGAATCATAAAGCAGAAGATCTTCTTTCTACGGAAAGTGCCTTCCCCATGTGTCACTTCTTCCTCGATGCGCTTGACACCAATGACTTTGGACACAAGCAGACAGGTTGCGATCGCTGCAATCGGCATCATGACCGTATTGGTCAGGAAATCAAAGAAATCCAAAAACTGCATGCCGATAATTTTTACATTTGCAAGTGGACCGTATCCTAACGCCGACAGACTTCCGATCACGATCATGATTACACCGCTGACAACCGTAGCTTTCTTTCTGCTCCACTTGAACTCATCCTCAAACGTAGCCACTGCACTTTCCGTCAATGCGATGGAACTGGTAAGTGCCGCAAAAAGAACCAGCACGAAAAACATAACGCCTGCAAATGTTCCGAATCCCATACTTGCAAAAACTTTCGGGATCGTAATAAACATGAGCGCCGGTCCTGCCTGAAGCGTCTTAGCATCTCCTCCGGAAAACGCGAACACTGCCGGAATGATCATAAGACCTGCCAGCATTGCGATCGCTGTATCAAACACCTCAACCTGCTTTGTCGATCCCTCGATGGAAGTTTCCTTTTTCATGTAAGAACCGAATGTGATCAGGATACCCATTGCAATGGAGAGCGAATAAAACATCTGTCCCATCGCCGTCACAACGGTCATCCATGAGAAATTATTGATGTTCGGAACCAGAAAATACTTCACACCCGCCAAAGCGCCCGGTCTGGTCACAGAATATACTGTAATAACCAATGATAAAACGACAAGAACCGGCATCATAAATTTTGAAACACGCTCGATTCCGTTGCGCACACCCGCATAAATGATCACTAATACGATCAATGCAAAAATAACAAAATATATTTCAGTTGAAAGGCCGTCCGAAATAAATGAAGAAAAATATCCATCTTCCGCTACCGCCTGCGTCTCTCCTAAGACATACTCAACAAGATATTTGACAACCCATCCGCCAATAACCGAATAATATGGCACAATAAGTATTGGAATGATCGCGTTGATCCATCCTCCTGCCAGAATCCATTTGGATTTTCCAAACGAAGCATATGCACCCACAGGACTTTTCTGTGTCATTCGACCCAATGATGTCTCCGCAATGATCATGGTATATCCGAATGTCAGTGCCAGAATGATATAAATGACAAGGAAGATACCTCCACCGTATTTTGCCGCCAGATACGGGAATCTCCAGATATTACCCAATCCAACGGATGCTCCTGCCGCAGAAAGAACAAATCCTATCTTTCCGGAAAATGAACTCCTTTTTGCCTCATGCTGATTCATAACTTTTAATTCTCACTTCCTATCATTTTTCTATAACTAAATACAGACTCTGTTTGTAAGTGTAACGCATTTTCACTTCTTTTGCTATACTTTTCGAATAATAAAAGCATTTTCCTGCCATCAGCCATATTGAAGATTTTGTTGAGCTATTAAAAGCTGTGACCCCTTGTATAATTCTATCTATTCAAGCACCAGTAAGAGTGCCATCTTAAACTGCTTGGTTGCACTTACGGAATGCTTGCCCAACTTATCAAACTTGAACGTTTCGCCTGCATGAATCGTATACTCTTTTCCTTCATATCCGATGACTGCCTCTCCGTCCAAAGCAAATACAAGCGCTTCTCCCGGGGCAGCATGCTCAGAAAGTCCGGTTCCTGCATCAAAACTCATGATCACAAATTTCATTTTATCATTGCTCACCAAGTCCATGTTCACAATCTTGCCTTCCTGATATGGAAGTAACTCTGCTAACTGAAATACCTCTCCTGCTTTTAAAATCTCGTTCATTGTACCCTCCTTTCGAAATTCAACTTCGGTGTAAATGGAATCTTTCTTTGCTTTCACACCGACGGATACATGCAGCGGTGTAAGAATGCTTTCTCCGGTCGTTACGATCCTGCTCCTGCCATCTGTCGTAAATACTTCGATTTCTCCCTCGTATACCGTCCAAAGCTTGTGATATTCATAACTTTCTGCACTGATGCTTGTTCCAGATGCCAGAGAAAAAATAGCGATTCCCGTACCATCTTTATAATAAATCTGCTTCGAGATGGTGCAGCCGGCTACCGGTCGATTCTCTTTTGCAAATTCTATGATTTTTCCGGATTGCTCCTTCATCGTAATCACCTCGATTTCCACTTTATAGGTTTATTATAAGTGATTTTCGAATTATAATCCGTTGTTATATCAACAATTACGGCAAGACTGCATCTATTTCGATTTATTCTCTCTCGTCTACACTTTTATACTCATCCCATTTTCCACCATATATGCAATCTTCAACATAAACCATCATACGGTTATGGAAAAAAGCATAAATTGTTACACCAATGAAACCACCAATGCCTCCAACAAGATAAACCGGCAAATCATAATCTGCGAGGGCAAGCGCAAAAAGCACCCATAGAATATAAACGATTACGATTGTCATAACATGTTGTTTCAGCCATTTTTTCTTAAAGAATTCCTGCTTATCCTTTAAGCTAAATGCACTCTCCTTCAGTGTTTCTCCCAATTCAGCCTGTGTTAAATTATGTTCCTTACGAAGCTTTGCAGGAAAGCTTCCAATCTATACCTATTATTTCGAATATTCGGATTGACATTTCTTCTACTATATTATATCATCTATTTATAGAAAGAAATGGGTTTTTGTCGTGTACAGCCTTATGGCTCAATCGGGTTGCTCGTTTCTTTTTTTATGTCTATTATATCGTACAAATACATTTTCCTATCCTCTGAATATCTTACAATCAGTGAAGCGTGGAAAATGTTATACCTCTCCAGCTCTTCATCATCTCTATATACTGGAATTGCAAATCTTGAATCATAACGATACCAGCCATACATTGCGTTTCTCCAATGCTTGCTCTCCTTATTCTCCCGAAATTGTTTTCCTAATGCAATTTCTATCATTTCCGGAATTCCTTGTGCAGCATTTGCTTTCGCTTTCGCATTTGTCCCCTTAATACTGTGTGTATACTTCGATCCACTATACTCACTTGGCAGATCTGCCCCAATATATATCACATCTCCAGTAGAAGCCACCTTATAAAAATCACCGACATATTCTTTCAAATATGCCCGCACTTCTTTCCAATCAATGGAACGTTTTCCCTTAAACCGGATATCGTTAATGACCACAATATTACTTCCATCAATATCCTGAACGACCGAAACGTTCCGCTGTTGCTTTTGAGACTGGCTGCTATCGTTGATTTGCCTGCAGACATCAAGAAGTGCAAGGTAACTGATCATTCTTTGTCTGCTCTCTGTATCTGACTGCCGAAACAGTTCAATCATATAGTTTTCATCTGTCACATAATTGTTGGTTGCAGTCGATTCTGCATTTTCTTCATCACAAAGCAATTCCACAAGCGACATATCCAGTGCCTTACATATAGACACCAGTTTATCTGCCTGTGGATTGATCTGTTTCTTTCGCCAGTCGCTGATGGTACTGGTTGCAATGCCTGTTCTTCTAGATAATTCCGTCTGGCTCATATGCAGTTCTTCAAGTTTTGCAAAAATTTTCTCATATATCTTCATGATACAACACCCTTTCCACTGCTTGTATTTCCGATTTTTCGGATATCATATCATAAATAGTCTCTTTTATATCAATACTCTAGCCGCTCTGCAAACTGAAATTTATCTATTAACTCTCTTAACTTTCCCCTATTTTCAAGGCTTCCCGCCATTGAAAATTCTATATATGTATCCTTTTCCCTTGTTTTTGCCCTTATGGGATAATTACAAGGGAAAATTCATTATTCAGTTGTTTAATCGTTGCCTGCCACTTTATCAAGAAGTCTTGCGGAAGTCCGCTTTGCTTCCCTTGTAGCATGGGCATAGACATTCATGGTGGTACTCACGTCTGAGTGTCCTAACAGTTCCTGCACATCCTTAGGCTGAGCCCCGTTGGATAAGAGGTTTGTCGTGTAGGTATGCCTCAGTGTGTGGAAATGGAAACCTTCAAGCTCCGGTACTTTTCTTCCTGCTGTCCGGCAGGCTGTTTCTATGGTTGCCGGAAGTTCCAGACAACCATCCTCCCTTAAGCATACAAAGAAGATTTCGGTGTAATCTTCCGGCACATTCTCTGTCATTCCCAAATGATAATACTCGTAATGCACCCGATTCTTTTCCATTACTTCTCTGTAAAAATTCCGCTGGTAGAGTTCCCCATACTGAAAACGGTTTTTGTGCTGTTCCTTTTTTGCATTCCTCAAAATATCTGCGAGGGTATCGCCAAAGTCAACAACCCTGATCTTTTTCCACTTTGTCGGACCGATTTCGTGCTTATGGGTAGCACCATTGTAGCGGATGCTCCTGCGTACAGTGAGATACTGTTCTTCAAGGTTGATATCCTGCCATGTCAGACCTGCTACCTCTCCAAGTCTGAGACCTGTAAAGTATGCTATCTGAACCGGAAGAATCGCATCCCCACTTCGTTTTCCAAGCTGTTCAATCAGTTTCCGGTACATTTCAAAGGAAAGCGGTTTAACCTTGTCTCTGTCTGTGGCTGTTTCATCCGCAAACAAATCCGTTTCTTCCTTTTTATGCCTCATCACCACATACTGCATTGGATTGAAGGTAATAAACTGTTTCGGAAATACCGCAAACCGGAATGACTGTTGCAATACTGCTGAAAATGACCTTACATAATCAATGGAATATCCTTTTGATATAAAATCTCCCACAGTGCCTCCAAATGAGAGCAAATCCATAAACTCCTGCAGGTGTACCGAAGTCACCGTTTTCAGTTTCCTTTTGCTGATAGGGTGTTGTTTGATTCTCCCAATTGTCTGAAGATAATTGCCAACCGTTCCATTACTCAATGTGCCTGTCTTTAATTCTTCCTCAGCCCACAGGTCAAGCAACTCTCCGAGTGTGATGTTTTCAGCCTTTGCAACAAACCGCTTGGCTTCATAATCCTCCATTGCCTGCCTCAACAGCTTTTCCGTTTCGCTTTTGTTTTCCGTACCTGCAAATTCCTTCTGCACCAGATTACCGCTTGCATCTTCCACATAGAAGCGGTAGTACCATTTCTTGCCTTTCTTTCTTACAGAACCTTTTGCCATAATCGTTACTCCTTTCGATATCGACAATCGGAACTGATGAAATGCTTTCTGCGTGTAAGTATATCATAACTCCGGTTGTCTAATCTATACCGGTTCGGAGTCTTTCTCTGAAAGAAGATTTGCAAGCCTTACGGCTGCCGTTTCGGGATTCTTGGAATAGAGCCTTACAATGTCGCCCATGTCGTTCAGTGCGTTTACCGTATGGGTGATTTCCCTAAGGAACATAATCTCATTATATTCCTGATTGGATTCAAACCCCATTACTTTTGCAATTGTGGCATCTTCCGTATTCCCTTTAAAATTCTTACAGGCATATTGAAAGGAATCAACGAATAATTCGTATTCCTTCAACATCAGCAGCAGTAAATCTTTGGAAAAATCCGCTTCGTCTGCCTTCATATCATAAGGCAGTTTGGAGAGAATGGAAGTCATGGTATCACGAATCTGTAATTCCCTTTTATCCGTAACATCACTTGTCATTTCTTCCGTCTCGCCCTTCAGCCACTCCACTGATACATGAAGTGCTTCCGACAGACCATCCAGAACAAGCTTCTTGGTGTTGTCAATCGTTCCTGCCTCATACCGCTGTATGGTGGAAGCGGTAACTCCCATCTTTTCTGCTATATAAGGCTGGTTGACACCTAATTCCAGTCTGCGTTGTTTTGCCCTGCTACCGATTAACTTGCGTAATTCTTTATCTTTCATTCTGATACGCCTCCTTTTTCGGTATGGCTAAAGTATAACACAGTAAAAGTAGCATTGCAATATGCAAGTTAATAATTGCTTTTAAAATTTCGTAACGCTTGACAAGAAGATATAAAAGTTATATAGTAGGCATAGTCACAAAATTGCATTATGCAATTCAAGAGGAGGTGTTTTAATGACAGAAGTGAAGATTGCACTGTCCATTGAGGAAGCTGCCGACTATACGGGTATCGGCAGAAATACCCTGCGGAAACTGGTAGAATGGAAAAAGCTTCCGGTATTGAAGGTAGGACGGAAAGTCCTTATCAAAACGGATATGCTTGAAAAGTTCATGACCGCCAATGAAGGCAGGGACTTAAGGGACAAAGGAAATGTCAGAGCTGTCACAAGAAATGTGACAAATTAAATAGGGACAGTCCTAAGACCATCCCTAAGGTATGTATCTGACCGAAGCCATGATATACCTACACGCAAATAGATTATACCATGTGCTTCCTCTAAGATACAACCGGAAATTTAAGAAGTGGGGAAGAAACTTTTTTATACAAGCCCTCGGCGTTTGAGAGCGAAATACACCCCTCGCACAAATCTTACGATTTGTACTCTGTGTATTTCGCCCTGCTGGGAGCTTTCGCCGACAGGCGGATATGTTCGTAGACAGGCTACCTATGTAGCCTACTCACTTTCACATTAGAAAGTTTCCCATCCTCATTTCTTGCAGCTTCGTACTTGGCAGATACGGAAAGGAGGAAGCACATGCCAAGAAATTCATTTATTCAGATGACGAAGCTCCACAATGTCCGGGGAAGAATTTATTATATTTCAAGCCCAAAGAAGCAGGAAAATCTGTATGCGGTATATGAAACCACAGACCGTAATTTTTGGACTGACCTTGCAAAATATAATCAGGCAGAATTTAAAAAAAGCGGTACGGAGGGGAAATGTATTGAGGCAAGGGAATTGATCATAGCCCTGCCGGAATCTTTTACGGAGTATCCTCCAGACAGACTGTTGCAGATATTTACAGACCATTTCAGACAGACTTACGGAACGGACTGTATCGCAGCCCTGCATCACAATAAGCGGAAAACCAACTATCACATCCATCTCATTTTTTCGGAGCGTACACTCTTGGAACAGCCCATAGAAAAGGTTGCCACCCGCAATATGTTCTATGACGAAAAGGGAAATCATGTACGCACCAAGAAAGAGATACTTGATGAAGAAGGAAATATCCGTAAAAGATGTAAGGTGATTCACAAAGGTGAGGTATACGAAAGACAGATTTTCTCCATTAAGGATAAACACTTCAAGGCTGAAAATTTCCTTGATACCGTCAAGCAGGATTATACCAATCTTATCAATCAGTATGTGTGGGATAAAAGCCAGCGGTTAGAAGTTTTTGAGCGTGGCGGTATGTATCTTGCCACCAAAAAGATTGGTAAGAACAATCCGAAAGCCACCGAGATTGAGGCAGACAACAGTAAACGCACCTTGTGGAATCAGACTGTTGACAGAGCGATTGTAACGGGTGTTTCCAAGTCAGAAATCATGCAGATAAAAAAGGAACGGATAACGGACAAGATTGTGGAATCCGTATGGCTTTACGGAAACAGACCGAATCTGTTATCTTCCATTATCGGTACTGCCATTGCAGTATTAGAACTGTTAATCTCCAAAGTATTTCTCAAAACTCTGGAGCTTGCAGATAAAGTAATTTCCAAAGAGCTTGAAGCAAGACCGGAGAACACAGATTTCAAAGAGCAGAAAGCTGTACCAGAAGAAAGCAGAAAGCAGACAGATACACCAAAGCCTGCCATACCGCCAAGACCACAGCCATCACCGGAAGCAGTTTCTTACAAGCACTTATGCGAAATTTATCAAAAGCTGCAAGAACAGAATAAAGCAATTTTTGCACTCGAGAAACAGCGAAGTGACCTTGAAATTGAACTGTCCGACAGCAAAGGTATCTTCAAAGCAAAAAGGCGTTCCGAACTTTCAACAGAGATAGCCGGATTGGAGGAACGTATTTCCCGAATGAAAGCCCGATTATCCCATATCGTAAAGGAATACGGGTATCAGAATGCGGAAGCCTTCTACAAAGCATTTCATAAGTCAGAGACAGCTTATGGGGATTATCAGGACAGCCTTAAGAATTGGAAACAACGGTATGGAGAAAAGCCGCAGTCTCTACACGATAGGCTTATATCTAAGAAACAGGACATAAAGGAGCGAGAGTTAACAAGACCATATTCTCCACCAAACCGTGGAAGGAGTAGATAACAAACGAAGGGAGGCAATTGCCTCCCTTCGTTTGTTATCTCTCCGTAAAAGACTGGAATTTCACCCTCTCGCATAAAGATACAAATTATTTTTTTATTTCCTTATCATATATCTTTTTTGAGTATACCACAGTTACAATTGTTGCTAATAATAAATAAATCAACATAAAGATTGTGCCAGTCATCCCACTTGTAAATACGGTTGTAATGATAGTCAATAACCCCGTAATAATAATACATATTGCACCAAAGCGGTTACTCTTTCTCCATGTATTATCATTGTGCATACTCCAAACGGTTCGAACTCCCACTACTGCATTTCGTTTTGCCTTTGTCATAAAATTTCCTAATACAATAAATATAATACCACACAAAATACATGAAACTTTTGCAATGTCAATAACCGCATGTTCACCACCTGCATTTGCCTGTATCCAAGAAGAATAAAGAATAAAATAATGCATAATCCCGAACATGATTGCTTGCGAAATTCCTACAACACATAATACCTTTGCAGAAGATTTTGTTTCCATCTGTTCCTTTTCTGTATTTGCATTTTTTGATTTTTTCTCAAACACATAGATTAGCAAGTGCCAAAACAGTGTAATAAACAAAATAATTACCGGAAAAATAAAGCTTTCTGTTTTACTTCCCCATCTGTCAGTGTTTCCCTCCAAGTCATGATGCATAGGTATAATATCAGGCATAAACTGTAGTACAACACTTGTAACTACAACTGGTATCATTGCTACTATCCACATTATTTTTTTCATACTTTTTTTCCTCCAAACTGGTTAACCCATATAATTAATTCATCGAAAACCGTAGTGTTGATTTCATAATAAACAAAGTTTTTCTCTTTATATTCAGATATCAAGTCTGCGTTTTTAAGTAATTTTAAATGATAAGAAAGAGCAGCCGGTGTAATCTGTAATTTTTCAGCAATCTCTCCGGCATTTAATCGTTCATTTCTCAACATAATAAGAATGTCTCTTCGCTGGCTATCTGCCAATACTTTAAAAATGTTAGTTTCTCCCATATCTTTTACCTATTTAAAACTTTCTTTAAATAGATTTTAGCATGCTATTTGTTTTTGTGCAAGAACTATTTAAAAATAATTTTAAATAGAGGGGATACACTGAAAAATCAATGTGTCCTCTCTATTTACCTTAAGGCAAAATTCAAACATCTAGAAACTTAAGATTCCTGCCTCTTATTATGGAATAACCGTACGTTCTATATATTTTTCTGGAATTTTTAGTACTAGACCTCTATCATGATATTATATTAGCAAAATCACCACGTATCTAAACGATCCTCTGCATCAACCCATACTTGCATTTCTCCATCCAAGTATAATCTTGCATATTCTAATGGATTATCAATAGCCAAAGCATTCAACGAACACTGGGAGCCGGGAGTAGTTCTCAATCCTTCCTCTGCCTTATTGCAATCAATTCTAAGCACTACATTTTCAAACGTGGTTACATCTATGCTATTACATTGCGGATTATATCTTGCATAAATCAATCTCATATCTTATCTGTCCTTTCCTTAATTTTCTAAAAGTTTTGAAAGCATTTCAATCCGTTCTTCCTGCCATTTTCATTTCATGTTATAATTTGTTACTGGATTTTCTTTCCCTTAATTTTGCCCTTGTGAGCATTCGTAACATGAGGGAAAAGGATATAACACAAGGGAAAGCATAAGGGCAAACTCACTCGCTACAAATTTAGCATTTTCAAGGGGTTGCGGACTTCACGAGGATAAGATATAACAGTTAATAAATGTTATGAATTAAGTCAAATCAAAACTGGAATTTTCAAATTAGTCTTTACAAATAACCTTTGAACCTTCACCATCAATTACAA
>ERZ1034882.60-NODE-60-length-62847-cov-551.192525_pt1 | contig 62847 bp, 72 predicted proteins | sample MGYA00520606_ERZ1034882 | MGnify/ENA primary metagenome ERZ1034882 (study PRJEB33766, sample SAMN09781726) | gut metagenome | biome: gut microbiome | host: Homo sapiens | place: Madagascar | study: EMG produced TPA metagenomics assembly of the PRJNA485056 data set...
GATAGTCTACGGCAATGCGAAAGTCTACGGCAATGCGATAGTCTACGGCAATGCGAAAGTCTACGGCGATGCGGAAGTCTACGGCGATGCGGAAGTCTACGGCAATGCGATAGTCTACGGCGATGCGAAAGTTGAAAAAAAATCCGACTACATCGTGTTCAAGAATTGGTGGAGCAGCGGAAGATACTTCACGTGGACACGCTCGAATGACAAGTGGAGGGTTGGATGTTTCTACGGCACGGGCGAAGAACTCATCAATAAGGCTTATAACGACAGCGAGGAGAAAGGTCGTGAATATGAAAGAGTCGTCAAATATGTTGAATCAATAAAATCAGAAATAAAATGAGAAAGTACATTATCAAAAACGCGGATGGAAGCGAGCAGACTGTTATGCGAGCCATCCACAATTCACGTAAAGAAGCTGGAAGAGTGTTGATGAGATACCTCAGCTACAACAATGAAAGTCGGGACGTTGACAGTCATTTGTCACCGTTTGATTTCATTCTTGAAGAAGTTGAATGCGGTGACATAAACGAAGTCATTACGGACTTTGAGAGCGCAAGAGAAATGCTTGGGTTAAAAGCTCTTGGATTCCTCAATAAATTCGATGATGTCACCAAGCTTATAAGTGACATCAACCCCAAGCACATTGAAGCTTTGATTGCATTAAATAAACTATTTACTCTTGCTGAAGCGTGGAACAAAGAAGATGGCTTTGTATCCGATTTCTCGGATTGTGAACAAGACAAGTGGTTTCCTCGGTTCAGGTATGATGATGATGCTGCGGGGTTCGTGTACGTGGATGCGCAATACACGTCTACGCATTACACGCTTACGAATGTGGCTGCGTATATCAATTCTCGCCTCTGCTTCAAGACATCCGCGCGCGCCGAGCAATTCGGCAAGCAGTTCGACGACCTTTACAACAAGGTCTTTTTATAATAACTAAAGCAAAAGAAAAATAAGATATTATGAGAAGAATCAATAAAGACGATTGCAGAAATGCAGCAAATAAATTATCAGAAATTGCTTTTGATAAGAAGATAGAGGAAATTGGCGAGGAGTTTAAGGTTATTGGTGATAAGCTGGTAAACGCTTATATTCCGAAACCATTAATAGCTCTATCAAAGGAATATCCAGATTTGTTTATCGACAAGAAATGTATTATTACAGTTCGCACAGAACAAGAAAGATATTGGACAGATACAATCTATGTTCCGTCTAACATCATAAATCCTTTGGGTGAACGTAAGGTATTCTTTATTGACAATAAAACTTACAAGGAATCGAAAAGCCTCGTCGACAAAAGAAGAAATCTATCTAATCGTAAGCAAAAATACAAGGAAGATGTAACAGCAGCACTTTGGGCTTTGAGAACGAAACAAAAGATTGAAGAGAGTTTTCCTGAAGCCTTGCCGTATTTAGATTTTGATGACGGTAAAACTGATTTGCCTGTTCCGAAGTATGAAGAATTAAGAAATTTGTTGAAAAAATAGATAGCAATGTACAGCTTAGATATTGTTGATGATAAACATAACCATGCTTTTATAAATATAGAGGCAAATGAAGAGTATGTTTTGATTTCTGCGTATGAAGATGGAAAAATAGCGAGAAGCCTATTCTACATAGATAAACAATGTTTAGAATCACTTATAAAAGCACTCTCCGCAGTAAAATTACTATTAAAATGATAAAGCAATACAGAATGTGGCTCCTCCGCCAGCAGAGGCGGCAATCAAGATGGCGGAATTTTGCATTGAGAACGAATTAATATGACGAATGTATGAAAAAAGAGATTAAGAGCGTGTTGATGAAGCTCGCAGACAATGCATCTGAATTTCGCGAATATTTCAAGAAGCCATTTGTCTATGGCGAATGGATTGCCGCAACAGACAGTTATTCGTTGATACGAGTTAAGTCGCAAGGAAACAACAGCGGCTACTCGCCACTAACTAAGCAAATTGATGTTGATCATTGTTTTCCCTCTAAGACTTGCAACTGCTTGGTGGACATCGAGCAATTGCAAGAAAAATTGAAGAGCAAAAACTACACCTATTGGGGAGACCTTTTGACTGTTTGCGAAGAGTGTGGAGGTGTTGGAAAGGTCTGGTGTACATACACTGATAGACTTGGAAAAGATTATCAGATTTCAGGAGTATGTCCAATATGTGACGGAGACAGTATTGCTGAGCGAAAAGGCGTGGTTAAGATTGCCGACGCAATCGTCAAGCCGAAATATCTGCTTCTCTTGTGCGAGTTGGTAAAAGTGACAGACGGAAGAGTTTTGTTGCTGAATAGAGGCGCAGAGCGACAACGCTTATATTTTCAGATAGGAAAAGACATAGAGATGGTTATAATGCAGGTGAGTCCGTCAGTTGCTCGGCAAGAGGAATTACTTTTTGAATTTGAAATCGATTGAATAAAATGGAACAGAAACAAGGAACGCCGATAATCGGCACACACAATTCAATGACTTATCTCCGACCGCAGAAGTGGTACGGATGGTTTATGATTCCGTTCGCTCGGTGTCAGCGCAAGACAATCGAGGAACAGTGGTACGATGGCGCACGATGCTTCGACTTGCGCATCCGCTTCACCAAGCAGGGCGAACCTTACTTCGCCCACGGACTTTATGAATGCACGCACGAGGTCCTGCCTATCGATGTCTTGGTGAAGTTGTACAGACTGATGATTCGCTACAATCAACCTGCCTTTGTGCGTCTGATTCTCGAAGACCCAGACAGGCAAAACTACAACGTTGTTTACTTCAAGACGCTCTGCGACGAGTATAGACAATGCTACAAGGAGATACACTTCTTCGGCGGCAACCGCAAGGGCGACTGGGCGCAGATTGTGGAGTTTGACTACAAGCCGAACCTTATCCAGTATGTAGGCTCCATGATGGAGGACGCACGGTGGTACGAGAAGATAATGCCTTTCGCCTATGCGTGGAGGCGCAACAAGAAGAACAAGCAGAACCCACAAGGCGATATTGCCATTTACGATTTTATTTAACGTTTATTATTATGACAAAAAAAGAAGTTAGAGCTTATTTACAGACTTACTGTGATATAGACTTAAAAGAAGAATACTGCACATTAGAGAATGTTTTGAATCTAATTCCTAACGTCCAAGATTCAGAGCAGAGTGAAGCATTCTCCCTTAACGTTCCAATTAATGAACATTGTTTTGATTCTTTGGCGAACAACAATAATTTATCGGGTATTTTGATTATATCGAGAAATGATGACGGAATATGGACGCTGGATTGGGATTTTGATGGATTAACAGGCGTATTTCCACAGGGCGAAGACCTTATGACTGCCGCACTTTATATGTGTGAGTTTTGTGTCGTCAACGGAATCAGATTGAACATTAAAAAACTTAAAGAATAACATTTAACATTATTAACCTCCCTCTGTTAACCCCAGAGGACAACAGGGAGGAAGCATCGGTTTCCTCCCTTTCTTTTTCCCAATGAATATAGCATACAATATTGACTGCATAGAGTATATGCACACTCTCCCCGATAAGGCTTTTGATTTAGCCATTGTAGACCCTCCTTTTGGTCTTAAAGCGAGTGGCGCGGGTATTACGGGAGGCAAGAAGCGTATAAGGGTGTTGAACACGATGCCGATGGAATGGGATATTCCGCCTACGGATGAATATTTCCAAGAGCTGTTCCGCGTGTCGAAGAATCAGATAATTTGCGGTGGGAATTATTTCAATCTTCCTCCTTGCAGATGTTTCATAGTGTGGGACAAGCGACAGCCGTGGAAAAACTTCTCTGCGTGCGAATACTTGTGGACATCGTTCAAGGCGCCAGCTAAGCTATTCAGTTATTCTTACAGACAGAAACGCATACACCCAACGCAGAAACCTGTGGCGTTATACGAATATCTCATTAAGACCTTTGCAAAGCAAGGCGACAAGATTCTTGACACGCATTTAGGCAGTGGCTCGTCAAGGATAGCCGCGTATAATCTCGGCTTTGACTTTGTAGGTTGCGAGATTAACAAAGAATTTTACGACAAACAACAAGAACGATTTATCAACGAATGTCGATGATACTATTTCCTATCAGACTGACGGCAGCGACCGCAAGACGCACTGCCGTGGCTTCAGAGCTGTCACCAAAACCGCTCCAACCTTGCGAAGTCAGAAACCTCGTGCTTAAACCACTCTTCATCGCACTGCTCACGATCCGTGAGGCGGAACGGCTCCGCTATCTGTGTTTCAATTTTAAAACCGACAAGGACGGCAATCTAATCTACAAGCGTGTCAGTTGCGACCTTGGCAACGCTATTCGTGACCTCGAAAAAGAATTGAAAGGAGGAATGTTCGGTGCGGAACTGCAATTGATGCAGTTCCTCGAATACCGCTTCTTCGAGGACACGAAGAAGGTGTTCTCGCTCCTCCGCCTTAATGTGGAGGAATTTATCCGCTCGCTTAATTACGATGTCGACGATTCCGACATAAACGCACAGTGTGAGGTGGTGCGGTTTCTCTCGCTTATGGCGATTAAGGTTGCCGAGAAGTATACCGAACGCCTTGCTGCCGCGTGTGCGGAAGTGCCGTTGAAGATTACCCCTCCAAGCATAAACAATCTCGTGGCTATACAAAAAGCGTGCATCGCCATCGAGGAGAAGAGCGTGGCAGCACAGGTGAACGAAGTGAACAAACGCAAGCGGGCGACATTGGAGGCTTGCATCGACGCTGCCATTAGAGAGCTGAAGAGCATCAGCGTGGCACAGGCAGACAAGTTCCGTTGCTGTGGAGTGTGCGCCAACTACAGATATGAGGTAGCCGCAAAAGGCAGATGCAAGTGGCCTTCTTACAACGCGTCACAGATGCGCCCTGCGTGCAAGCGGTTCGAACGAGTAAACGATAATTTGAGATAGATGAAGAAAACAAGTTTTGGCGTACCTTATAAAGGTAGCAAGAATAGGATTGCGGAAAGTCTGATAGGACGTCTTCCGTCTGCATCAAATTTTGTAGACCTTTTTTGCGGTGGGTGTGCGATAACGCATGCCGCCCTTCTCAGTGGCAAGTGGAAGAACATCTATGCCAACGACCTTGACGGACGAGGTCTGCGTCTTTTCCTCGGCGCCGCCAACGGCAAGTACAAGGATGATACTCGGTGGATTAGTTGCGAAGATTTCCTCAGACTGAAAGAAACTTCCCCATGCATCGCGGTGTGTTGGAGTTTCGGAAACAACCTTCGCGATTACCTGTACTCGGAAGAAATCGAGCCGTGGAAACGGGCATTGCATTGGGCGCGTGTGTACAACGACCTTTCTGCCTTCAGAGCGATGGGAGTCAATACCGACGGCACTAGAACCGACATCATTGCACACAAAGACGAGTACAAGGCCGCCTATATCGGATGGTATCTTGCGCAACGCGGAGAGCGGATGCCATCACAGGATGTGATGACGCGAATCAAGGAACTGATTAAGCTGACAAGTGATGAGCTGAGGCAGTATCTCCGTGATGCCTTAAAAGAGAGTGGGCTGTCACAGAAAGAGGTTGAACGCCGATTGGGAAACGTTATGGCTAGCCACTATTTCGGCTATTTGCAGTGGCAATTCCCAACCGAAGAAAACTACAACAAGATGCGCGAATGGATGCCGCTGAAGCCATATGCGGAGGTCTATGCGTTGCAGAAACAGAATTACATCCTTAACAACCTTCAGAGTCTTGAAAACTTTCAGAGGTTAAACCGCATTAATTCACTGATGGAGTTCCGTGACCGAATCAACACAATCAAACCTTCCTATAAAGACTACAGAGAAGTCCGAATCCCCGAAAATAGCGTGGTCTATTGCGACATTCCTTATTGTAACACCAACGTATATTCGTCAAACTTCAACCACAATGAGTTCTATGAGTGGGCAAAACGACAAACTGAACTTGTGGTAATATCCGAATACCACATGCCGGAAGGCTTCTGCGAGGTGTTCGGAAGACAGCACATTTCTTCTTTGTCATCAACATCCAAACACCACGTCACGGAAAAATTGTTTGTTCCCGAGCATCAAGTGGAGGAATATTACAGACGCCTTGAACCTGTAAGTTTGTTCAACTACGAGAAAACGGAGCTTTAAGATTAACAAAAAAAGTTGTCTGATAGGCAATTAATTATTACCTTAGTAAAAAGTTTATTTATGGAAATGTCTTTGATTCAACGAATAATATCATACCTTCTGGGGTATAAGTACTATGCCAACATAGTCAACACCAAAGGAACCGGAAAATATGAGATTTGCAGTTTCATTTTTGATAACAAGGCTGACGCGGAACAGCATATGCGTGATTTGAAAACTGGAAACTTGTCGTTCTCCTACATCGAAACCATAAGTTTCCGCAGTAGATTGATTTACCCAAATACAAAACGATGATTGGACGGATTCTTGACAAGATGCTTAACAGGCTGTATGTCGTGTTGGATGATTCAGATAACTCAGTCACATTATCTCCGCGCTTGGCGGATATAGTGATAGCTGATATTGTGGATATGGATGAGAATAAGATTCATATGTTCTCGGATGGACGGGAGTATGGGTTCTGCGTTAACCATCCCGACCTTGTGGGCAAGGACACCCCCTTCGCTCCGTTGCAGAAAAACTTTCAGCACAACACCATCGGTTTCAACGCAACGTGTCCTTCCGTCAACCGCATCTATTATGACTATGGGATAGAGTGTGGCAAGACTGCAAGGAAGAAAGTGGTGCGATGCCGATGCAAGGATTTTTACTACTTCAAAATTTTAAGGAAATGAGAATGGCGGAAACAAGGAAACCGGATATATACTTCCGTGAGAACGGACAGATAGACATAACATCAAGGGTCAGCAAGACTCTCGGTCTGCACCCCGGCGATGCCATCAATGTGTGGAACGCGGGCGGTGAATATTATCTTTATGTCGCTGAACGAAATGTGAAAGGAAAATTCCGCGGTGTGTGCCGTAAGGTCAACTTCGGAAGCAATTTCCTCCGTGCCAATTTCTACGACTTGGCAAAGAAAATCATCGTTCTGTGCGGAAAGAGGGAGGCTCACCTGCCCGTGGGTTCCGCAGTTGAGGTGGACAACATTGGGACGGCTCTGCCGTTGATAACGAGAAACAATCTGTATGATGAACAAAGACATTGAATTTGTGGGCATCTCCAATGCTCCTTCAGACTATAGCGCACAAGACGGAGTGATGTCGCACCTTGTGAACCTTATCCCGGAAGAAGGCGAGTTGAAGGCGGTCGGCAAAGGTAAATGCCTGTGGAACGTCACCGACAAGTACCAACTACTCTTCGTGCATTCCGTGACTTCAGAAAGCGAACACTACATCTTCTTCAAGGACAACACACTGTACTATCAGATGTCGCCAACAGCGGAGGACAGCGACAGCGGTTTCAAGGAGATAGGATATATGGCCGGTCTCCCCAAGATCGTGAGTGTGGGCAACACGCTCATCGCCTACTCCGAAAACGAAATGCGCTATTTCCTTTGGAAAGAAGACAAGGACACTGGTGTGTTCGTCTATAAGAATCTCGGCACTCATTTCCCGGAACTAAACCTGAGCTTCGGTTTGGAAATGTCCGATTTCACAGATGGTTGGACGTTGAACGAGAACAAGGAACTCCCCCATAAACTGACATTCAAAACGAAGTGGGATGAGGCGCAGAACTTAGATTGGATGAAGGAGGAGAACCAAAGGGATTTGGAACAGCAGTTGTGCGCAATAGCGAATATGATAATAGCCAACAACACCAAGTATGGGCGGTTCATATTCCCTTTCTTTGTGAGATACGCATACCGTCTTTATGACGGCACGACACTCACGATGCACTCGGCTCCTATCCTTATGACGCCAAGCACCTTTGAACCTATGTATCTTATCGCACCCGAATTGGCTGTGGGCAACACTGAAACGAAAATAAACATAAGTTGCACATCTTGCAAACTTTTGTGCAAGGTACTGTCCAACACATCTGCTTTGAAGGATTACAGCGACATCATAAAGAGTGTCGACATTTTCATCAGCGCACCTATTTACACATACAAGCAAAGCGGATACGACAAGATAGACAACGAGCACTGCCACAAGGCAAAGCTTAAAACATCAGACACCCGTATTAACTACGGCATACTCTCCTTCACATCAACATCCGGATTCCGTCTTCATTACAACACGTTCCCTCTGGGAAGCAAATGGTATTTCACCTTGCCTAAGTTTACCAATGATGAGATAAAAAAGGATGTGGAGAACAAGTCTTTGTTTTATCTGCTCAAGTCTATTCCCATATCGGAGTTGAAGGAATATACGGCTATGAGGGAGATTGACATACAAGACTCCCATCTCTCATCGTTGGTCAACAAGGAGGTCATGACCGATGACTACAACAGCCACGAATCGTTGTTGCCCAAACAGGCGTTTGTATACAATTCAAGGCTGAGCATTTCCAACATCCGCCGAAAATTTTTCGGCGGATGGAATACATCGGCGGCACAACGGTATGAAAGAAGCGAATTGTACTCGTTCTCTGTATGGTATGAGCTGCACAACACATCCGGACAATTCATCGTGGCTCCCGAAAAAGACAGATTAAATCAAGAGAACGTAGGACTCTATGGGTTCTACCCCAACACGTTTGCCACAAAGATGATTGCCAAGAGGATATACAACGGAGTGAGTGCCACTCCTAACGAACCTGTCTATATGCAGGTGGAGATGAAGCAACACGAGTTCCTAAACGGAGCGTTCTATGTGTTCCCTTTCTGGGACGAGAAATGCATTTGGGACAAGACCAACAAGTTTTGGGAAACTGCGGCAACGGGTACTGATCCGGTGACCACCGACAAGATGTTCAAGGAGCCCAACAAAGTCTATACATCTGCGGTAAATATGCCGTTCTATTTCCCTGTGGCAGGCATAAACACGGTTGGCTTCGGTGAAATCATAGGGTTGTCTTCAACAACGCAGGCTTTGTCTGAAGGGCAATTCGGTCAGTATCCCTTATACGCATTCACAGATGAAGGAATATGGGCGTTGCAGACCAACGAGAACGGAGGCATCGCTTCCGTCACTCCGGTAACAAGAGACATTGTCAATAATGCAGACAGCATAACGCAGATAGACGATGCAATCCTCTTCTCTTCCAACAGAGGACTGATGGTGCTTCAAGGCTCCCAAACGCAGTGCCTGTCCGAGGCTTTGGACGGTGAGTGGTTCAGCCCGTCTGCGCTCCCCGGCTTTACGAAACTCTTGGCGCCCGACAGAATCTCGTTTGAATCGTTCAAAGAGTTCCTCAGCAGAAGCCGTATAGCATACGACTACGTAAGGCAACGGATTCTCGTCTGCAATCCGGGCAATGTCTTCGCCCCTACCTACTCGCTCCGGAGCAAGCAATGGGGAGAGGTGCGCACAGGCGAGGTTGTCGCTATCGCCAACTCATACCCAAACAGAGTAGTGCAGGTGTCCGTAGAGAGCACAAGGTCGGACATTATAGACCTGTCGCAGGAGAACGAAGACGATGTCGTTGTTGCCGCAGTGTCACGTCCGATAACATTCGGTGACGGTGATATGCTGAAGACGGTCAACACGATGATCGCCCGCGGAGACAAGATAAAGACCGCCTTGTATGGAACGATGGACTACAAGCGATGGACGCCAGTGGCGTCAAGCGTTGAGAGATACATCACTGGCATACAAGGCACACCATACAAGGCTTTCCGCCTCGTGCTTGTCGGCACGATGTCTCCCGGACAAAGATTGACAAAGGCATCCTTTGAGATAACTCCGAAGGATGACGGAAGGATAAAATAATTCTTTTTAGTTTGTGTTAGTGTTATTGGTAAATGACAAAGGGGGATGATTCGTGAGAACCGTCCCCCTTTTTTTGTTCGTGTTGTGCAAATGTTGTGCAAATCCACCGCACATCCACCATAACTTTCTGATAGTCAGACTACCCTTGTTGTCTTACCCGGACAACGTTGTTTGTTATCCGTTCACTTGGTTTGTTTTCATATCACTTGACAATCAGCATTTTGAAATGTTTGATTATACAGACAGTATTAAATAATTACAATTGATAACAAATATGTTGTGCAAATGTTGTGCAAGTGTTGTGCAAGTTTCATACCTTTGCGTATGGCAACAATCAAAGCATTCATCCGAACGACCAAAGATTCCGAGGTCAAAATACGCTTCCGTCTGAGTGACGGACGCAAGGTGCAGTTATACTTCATCAGCCACATTATGGTGTACCCTTCTCTATGGGATTCCAAAAAAGAATGCATCAAACAGCGTGCGATGTGCCAGATCGCTTATAGGGAAGATGTGGACAACAAGGTGGCTTATCTCAAGGACATCATTATGCGTGTCTACTCCTCCCACTATGCGGACATACGCACAAGCCGTGACTTGCAGAGAATGGTGGAGGATGTCCTCAATCCGGAGGACAAGGAAGAACCGATGGCTCTCGATGAGGAATTTGCCGACCTGCTCGCCCACAAGAACATTGCTTTGGGAACGTTGCGAGGATATGAGGTGCTGAAGAACAAACTGAAAAGTTTCGAGGTATTCAGACGCAGATACTCTCCGTCATACAGCCTTACCTTGAAAATGATGTCGGAGGATGACGTTAGGAAATTCCTGTCTTACATTAGGGATGTGGAGAAAATTGGCGGAGCGAACTATATATGCACTACATTCAAACGTCTGCGCTCTTTGTTCAAGGAGATGGTGACGCTTGGAATTATCGACCGCTCTCCGACCGACAACGTGTCGGTGAAAGCGGAAAGATACGGTACACCTTACTATATAAGCATAGCGGAACGCAACCGCATAGCCAACTACGACTTGTCCGACTACCCTTCCCTTGAGGTACAGAGAGATATTTTCCTGTTCCAGTGCTGCATAGGCTGCCGAGTGTCCGACCTCACAAGGTTGACCACCGACAATATTGTAAACGGAGCCGTGGAGTATATCCCCCGGAAGACACGAAGCGAACATACCGACATCGTCAGAGTGCCGCTGAACAACAGCGCGCGGATGCTTGTGAAGAAATATATGGGAGTGGACAAGGACGGCAGGCTGTTCCCTTTCATCGCAGACCAAGCATACAACGCAGCCATAAAGCGGTTCTTCACCATCTGCGGCATAACGAGGTCGGTGCTTGTCTACGATTCTTCCAAAGGATGCGAGGTGCGCAGACCAATCAACGAGATAGCCTCCTCCCATCTTGCACGCAGGACGTTCATAGGCAACCTTTACAAACAGGTCAAAGACCCCAATCTTGTCGGCTCTATGTCCGGTCACAAGGATGGAAGCAAGGCTTTCTCCCGTTACCGCAACATCGACGACGACATCAAGAAGGAGCTTGTGGACTTGCTTGACTGACTTCCCTGCCGAGATGGAAGCACCGCACGAAGCGTTCTAATTCTTTCCGCATTTCGGGCATACGATCTTCGTGGCGGTCTTGTACACCGTCTTCTTCGGTGGTATGTATTTTACAACTGTTCCCATAGTCTTCCATAATATTTGTTCGCAATACTGAAAAGCAATTCAAACCATAAAGCGGCATAGGCGCACAGAAGCGAGGCACTGATGCAGTCCACCACATTCCATCCGAGGATGATGACGGAATATGGCAGACAACACCAGAAACTGAGGCATTTGGAGCACGTCAGCGGAAGCAGACGTTTCTTACCCGTCAGCCTTCTTGCGATTTCTTCTGCGAGACCGAGATGGTTCAGCAGCACGCAAGCCAACACTATCCGCACCAGATGCCACATTGCTATCCGGGAAAGGTGGCGGTAATGGTCACGTCAGTAACCATCGAATAACCATAAACGTTCCCGTTGCACTTCACGTTTGCCGGAGCCCGACTTGTCACACCCTGCGTAAGGGCAAGTGCCGGTGTACCGTTGCCCTTGAAGATGATGTCGAATGACTCGGTGAACATCTTCACTTGCGGCTTGCAGCAACACTTGCCGTTGCGAGGCTGATAAGTCACTGTCCCCGTTGCCTGCACGGTGACAAACGTTGTTCCGCTTATCGTTTCCTGCGATGCGATGCTGTAGGAAACTGCGGACTGAGGTTGAATGCTCTGAGCGAGGCAGTATGCCTGGCAGAGATTCTCCACCACACTACAGGCATATTCCTGGGATGTGGCGGTAATTGCGATAGGTGTTACATTAATCATAACTATCCAATTTTTAAAGTTACCTGAAATCAGTCAATCGGTTCACCTTCATCAGGTGTGTCAGTGAACGATATGTCATTCGTTGTCAGACTCTCATATATCTTCTCAAGATATTTGTTGTTAGCCGACACTGTCTCGTAGTTCTTCTTCAGAAGGTCGAATATCGCCTTCAATGCTTGCACTATGTTCATCGTTTGTAATGTTTGAGTATTCCGGCTCTTACAAGAGCGTTGGTGTTCCAAGCCCTCAGTGCTTCGGATGTCTTGGCGGCAGTGACCACGCACCCCTTTGACCGCAACTGGTTGGAGAAGTCCACCCATGCGCTGCGCATTCCGTCAGCCTCGTCCTTGCTCTCCGCATACACCGGAATCGTTATTTGCATTATTTCCATATCTCTATTCCAATGGCGGTAGGTCGGTAACCGCCTCTGCCGCTGTTTCCACTACACTGCCGTTGCGCAATGACCTTACCACGTTGTATGCCTCAAGCAGTCCGTCCTTGTTCTCCTTCACCCAGCCGAACACGCTCCCGGCGATGTTCTTCACCTGCTGCATCGTTGTCGGTGGCGGTGCGGTGACATCTGGGATGTCAAGTCCTCCTGCGACAAAATCATATAGTTTGACTGCCTTGTCCACATCACCCCTCGCTATGGAAAGGCATTGCATCTTCAAGTCAAATTTGCTTGTAGGAATCATCTCGTCTATCCGTTTAAGGTCAATATTACGTCTGAACAGTCCCATAACATATACGAAATAGCGGAAGACGGCAGACGTGCCGCCGCCCTCCGCAGTCCGTTAGCCGTTGCAGCACGGTGTGCAACACGGCTGAGGTTGAGAATAAGGAATCGTTCTCACAAATGAGAAGTTCTCCATCGCAGGATTGTTCGCATAGACGTTTGCCGCTGTGGCTGCCGCCTGCGAGTTCGCCGAACTACCGCTGTATGCTCCGGCTCCCACTGCAAGGTCGATGTAGCTCTGCACCGATGGAGTGCTGTCGACACGTTCCTTGCGCTCCATAAGGATTGCGTTCTCTCTGTTCTGTGACTCCATCTGCAACCCTGCCGCCACAGTGCGTACAAGGTTGTTGGTTTCCCCAATCATCTGCGAGTTGCCGTTAGCCATTGCCTCCGCCTTGGATGCGAATGCTTTTGCGGCAACCAATGCCAATGGGATGCCGAGGATGGCAAGACCCACACCTACCGCACCGAGTGCGATGCCTGTGGCTCGTTGTCCGCTATGTCCTCTCTTGTAGCAAGGGCGGCTCTCCTCTTCTCCCCAAGCGTTCTTGGCGACTCCTCTCATCGCCAACATTTCTTCCGCTGTCATAATGGTTTGAATTTAAATTACGGTCAATATCAACCGCATCACAAATATCGCACGGAATCACTCGGTATCAAAGAAGATGCTTGCTATGTGCTTGCGTAGTGCTTGCAAGTTGTTTGCGTAAACTTTGTTTGTTGTTTTCCTGTTGTCAGCAGTCAGCAGATGACGCTCGTTAGACGGCGTCATTCCGAACATCTCGGCTATCCTCCGCGGATATAGTCCGATGTCATAAAGCGTCTGAATAACGAGCATTCTTGCGTCCACAACGTCAGCGTCGCGGCTCTCCGACAATATCCTGTCGCTCGGAATGTCGGATGCTTCTGAGGCGAATTTCACAGCCTCGGCAAAGATTTCGATTGTTTTCATTTGATTTTCCCTATTTAATTTCTTAACTTTGCCGAACCACAACATCCGCTTTATCTTTACAAGACACAAAACGTCCGTGCGATTCAGGCATAATTGGCTCCCGACACCGCACGGAACGTGTGTGTTAAATAGGATGTTGTGGTGATATTTTATTTATGTCGGGGGCTTTTTTATTTCCGCATCTTCTTTACCGCCAACCAAATCACGACCGCCGACACAACGGCGATGAACGCACCGATGGCTATGCCGCCGATGTCCTGCTTCGTCTTTTCCCACCGAGAGAGTTTGCGCTCCACAGGATAAGGTACGGCAATGCTGTCCGTATTGCTCCGATAGATGGTGTCGCGCTGCACAACGTACCGCTCTCTCCACCGCCACGCAGTCACCTTGATTGTGTCACCGCCGCGCTCCACGACCACCGAATCGCGCACATACACGGAATCGGTGCGTATCTTGTTGACGTAGCAAGTATCGGTGCGCACCGTCTCAACGGGTACATACTGCACCGACTTGCATCCGATGCACATCACCGCAAGCACGGCAATCAACACCCAGCCTATCACCACGCAGACATATCTGCATTTCTCGTCATCTCTCATTCTCAAAAACGTTTATGACAAAAGAGCGGCGACTCCGACATTCGGAATCACCGCCCCAGCGCTATGCAAAATAATTATTATTCAATCATCAATGGTATGTTGCCTTCAAGTTTCTTGAATTTATTTTCTGCATTGTTCTCGTTCAGCACACGCAGTTGCTCCTTCGCCGCCTTGTGCAGCATACGTTTTCTATCGTCTTTAGTAAAACCGTCCTTTATCAGTTGTGAGTTGTACGATTCCATATTTGCCAACACCACAAGCTGATTGATGGAGGCGGTGTCGCGGATATTGAACCTTTTCTTGGCAAGTTCCTTATTCGCTTTCCGCCACATTTTGGCAGTGCAACCGAAGACTGTCAGATTCAAAACATCCGCCTCGTCCGCATATATCCACGCTTGCCGTAGACTTCCGAAAGTTACTTTTGGTATGATATTATTCTTGATTGCGTCCGTATGCAGTACATAGTTCGCTTTTGACAACACTCGTTTTACATCCCACTCAAGTTCCTTCGGTGCATTCTCTTGCGCATTCTGATATTCTTTAATAAGGTAAAGTTTGAATGTCGGACTTATCCACGAGCCAAACTCAAACGCGATATCCTTATGTGCATAAGTGCCACCATACCGCCCTGCTCTTGCTACAATACCTATCGCATTGGTTTGAGCCACCCACTGTTTTGCGGATATGACGAATCTATTCAAACCCGCCGAACTTTGGATTTTCTCGTACTCCTCTCTGTTAAAGTTAGGATTGTTGAGTATTTCCCAAATGCCGAGGAACTCCAGTGTGTTCTTGTTTCTGAGCCATCTCTCAATCAATGACGGCCCACCCTCGATGCCCTTTACCATATCGGTAAGGCAGAAATAATCCTTGTCGTTGTGCTGGGCAACCGTAATCGTATTGCCGAACACTTTTATAAAGTGTCGTTTCATATATGCAAATATATATACTTATTTTTAAAATCGCAAATATTAGGAATTAAAAATGTGCGATTTTTACATTATATAATTTCATCGAAATTTTGTATATAATTTGAGCGGAATTTTGTATTTTTTTCGGTGATTCCGAATGTCAAAGAGCGCGTTCCGTTGTCTGGTTAATAAATCATTTCTTCCAAAGACGTTTCACCTGTCTTCGGTTCTTGCCGTCAGCACGGAAACTGACGTGTACCCACTGACCTCCGTTCTCCCACAGCAGTTGGTCGAAGTCGAGGTTCTCCTCAATCAGTTTGAAGACACGCGCGTTCTCCTCGCGGCTTCGCTGATTGATGTCGGCTGCCTGTCCTGTCTTGTGCTGTGAGCCAGCGACACCTCCGACCGCCTTGTTCAGCCGTTGACAGCGGTAGCCGCTGGAGATGTATATCGGCTTGCCGTACATCTCACGCAAAGGGTCGAGAACCTTGTCCACAAGGACAGTCAAGTTCTTCACCGCATCGTCGGTCGGCGTGTTGTCTATCTTATTCTTTGTGGCGGTATCGCTACGTGTCAGCTCGTTAAGTGTAAAATATTTCATTTCTTCCGTTTTTTAGTGATTGTAATTGTTCCTTTTAGTGCTTCTCCGAGTTCCTTGCGCTTGTAGCCCACAAGTCCGAGAATAATCTTGAAGACGTTTATTTTCACTCCCTTGATTTCGCCCCAGTTGCTGATGATGCTGTCAAGCTCGCACAAGCACGCTATCGACATAAGCACCACGGCGATTACGATAGCGGAGCATCCGAGCGGTTCTCCGAGAGCCTTGCCGACCACCGCCCCGAGTATCACGATACAAAGGTAGTCGGCTATCTTCATCATCGTTCGCCGCAGAGCGCGGCTTGCGCGGATGTCAACGTTGTTGGCGATGCTCTTATGCACACCGAGCCACAAATCCACGACAATCAGCACTCCAGCGAGAAGCATCAGCCACCGCATATCCCAAAGCAGTGTGCTGATTTCTCCGAGGAACACTCCCATACTTGCCGTGCCTATGCGTAGGCTATTATTCACTGCCGTTCCTGTCATTTTTTTCTTTATTCATTTTGTGGTTTTCAATATGTTTTCTATCTTTGTTGTGTAATAGGCGGTGGGGATCTTCGATCCTTGCGAAACTATAATAGGCGGTGTTGGCTTCGCCCTTGCTGCCTTTTTTTATTGCCCAAATCCCACAACATCGTCAGTTGTTTCCGAAAGATAGTCCGTCACTTCTTCCACTTGCGGCAATGGCGGCAAATCGCCGTTAGGATGTTCCTTCAACCACTCCCTCGCTTCCGCCTTGCACTGCTCGCAGTAGGCGAAATAAGCGTCATATTCCGCTTTCTTCACGTCTTTCTGTCGCAGTATGCCGAGTTCCTCGCTGAGCGAGTAGCGGTTGCGGATAAGGCTGTCTACCTTGTCTTCATAGGCTTTGGTGTTGATGGTCTGCGGCACTTCGTCCACTTCCTCGCACTGCTCTACCGACAGACCGATAGCAAGCCCACGTTTGAAATAGTTGTCTGTACCTATGATATGCACATACTTCTCTTCCGTGCTGTAAATCTCATTGTTTTCTTTTTTTATCATAATTCTATGCTTTTTTATGCCGATACTAATGTTACAATTCCCCCTTTTGCCTCCAACGCAGCCACTATGTCCGCATCGTCATTCAGACGGGCATAGGCTGTGGGGTGAAGTGTGATTGTTATACTGCCAACAGCCGCTCCACTCAGTGGTTTGGCGTTAGTTATCATATACTGCACCGATTCCTTGCTGAGGTTGGGCGACCAAGATAATTGTATTGATGAATAGAGCTCAGCAATCCTAACCTCTTCCAAAGCGAGGCAATATCCGAACGTGAGGTCCCAATTATTTCTTTGATATATCTTGCCGTATATTTTTTTCAGTTTTTTGCACAAGTAAAAGTAATTATTTCCTTCAGTATATACACGTGGAACATCATAGCTTGTCGGAGACGACTGTCTGTTGCCAAGATACGCAACTTCAAGATTTGGGCATCCATAAAACATAGCTCCATACACCGCCCCATTGTACATTCCTGGCATCGGAAGATTTGTCCTTGCCTTAGAGTAAGCGAATGCAGCTTTAGCTTGTGGCGTCCCAGCATATTTATATATCGTCCTCATTTCCTCCTCGGTAATGTCCGTCAATCCGTTCAACTCATAGAAGCCCGTCGTCTCGTTGTACTTCGCTCCAGCGGAGATGTACATATCTCTTAAAGAACTGTCTTTTCGCCAAGGTACTAATACTTTAGTAAAGTCATTTTTTACAACAATAGTATAAGTTCCGTCACCATAATATACAACTATGCTTCGTCCCAATGTCGTAGCATCAGGTTCACCTAATGAAACAACGATACCTTTATTATTCCCATTAAGTTTGGTTATAACACTACCAGGAGTTGGAAATTTTACAGTTCCATTATCAGTAAATGCTTTTCTTATATCAGCTTCCGTACTTGCCGTAGTTAATTTCTGTATTAAAACTCCATTGAATTTATCTGTAAATTCTTCAGCAGAAAAAGTAACAGCCGATTTACCATTAACTTTTTTAGTTGTGCTTCCTATCGTCAAATCAAAAGGTTTTGATAATTCTTTTGCAACACCAACATTTATCTGTTCACCTGTAGCAACATCATAATATTTACATGTTCCATCTTGCATTACCTCAAAAGCATTCTTCCTATCAGCATCCGATGTACCACAACCTACTGAAAATAATGTGTTACCTGCATCTCCAAATGTATCTGTCGCTTTGTTTGATTTGTTATATTGACCAGAAGCATGCTCTGCTCTGTTTTGGGTAGTATTTTTAATACCTTCAGCATGGGAAGCGTAGGCATTATTACCTATTTCATTTCTAATGCCTTCAGCGTGAGAAGCTGCGGCGCCAGCTAAATTACCTGCTCCTTCTGCATGATTCGCCCCATTAACAAATGATGCAGTAGCACCTGTATCAAGACCTTCCAAAGTAGCACTGGCTTTAGGTGCGATATTACCTGTTCCCTCGACATGCGATGCGTTCCCTATTGCTGCTGAAAATTTATAAGTATAACCACTTGTGTCAGTTTTCCCGAATAGGATTTTTTTCCATAAATCTTTTAAATAATCGTTGTCTTTATCTGTTCGCTTTTTCCAATCGGTAACACTGTTTTTATAGTAGCCTTTACCTTCACAATGCGCTCCAGAATTAAGAGCTGCACAACCATCTCCTTCTACATGAGAATATGCTCCTCCTGCAACTCCGCCGCCGCCTTCAACATGACAGGCACAAGCTTCGCTGAAGAATCCTACATTCTTTCCCATAGAATGAACTACTGCTGAACTATTGCCCTCAAGATGACAAATTGAAGCATATCCTACAATATTACAATCCTGCCCTTCGACATGGCAATCTATTGCATATTCTACATCTGGGAAAGTCATATATTGACCTTCTATATGTGACCTGTGTATTTTATTAGGCACAGCGTTACGCATACCTTCCACGACAGTAGTTGTTCCAGCATTTTTATTCATAATACCGTATGTAGTACTTCCATAACCGAATACTTGATTAGGTTGATTGCTGAAATCAAACGTAATAGTTTTTAGGTATGCAATGAATTCATCTTTAGTTGTCGGAAACGTGAAAGCAGACACATCAGCTCCAGTTCCTTTTATTTCATTGATAGCAGCATTAACACCTGCACTTTCTATATGTTTAATAGCCGATGGTTCTGATTCTTCCCATACGTCTTTCCAATAAAATTCCCAACCATTAACTTTAAGGTTACGACCCGCAACAAATGATGCAGATGCATCTCCGTTATCTAATGCGTCAATTCTTTCTATATCAACAACTTCATTGCCTACATTTCCGTATATCTTTAAATTATTACTTTTATCTTTTTTAAGTGCAATACTACCACTAGGAAGATTAGATGTTGATGGAGTGCCCTTATCTACTATTGAAATAGGACTATCAAGTTTAATCGTTACTTCTGCCATAGTTATATAAATAGGAAGGGGATGGAGATTCCATCCCCGATGGTTAAATATTTAAATGGTTTTCACAACGAGTTGCACAGCAGTCGGAATATCGCTTTGGTTTGCTTTAGTTGCAATATCAGCAGCGTTCTTCTTAATGCGAGCATACAACGACCCATTAACCGAAGCCGAATCTTCCGCAGTTCCAATCGCTTCATCATTCTTGTCTACCTTGCCATTAAGAGTATTGACTTTGTTATTGACACCGTTAAGCTCTGCCGTGCTTGCTTTGGTGGCGATGTCGACCGCATTCTTCTTGATTCGTGCATACACAGAACCATTAGCAGAAGCGGCATCGCTATCAGTGCCTATGCTGTCGGCAAGAGGTTTGACCTTCTTGTCAACCTCCGTTTTGGTGTAGTATCCACTTAAATTGATTGGAGTTCCCAACTCTGTCCACGCTGAAGCGTCAGCAGTATCAATATCCTTCGTGCAGACCCACTCCGAACCATCTCCGTTTGAATGCCATACATCACCTTTTTTAGCAGATGCGATAGCCTTGATTTCAGAAGTAGTAGACTTCACCCCCTGCCAATGGAGCAGACCTGCAACCTTATTGTTTATCTTCTCTTCAAGAGTATTGCCTACTGCCGTCAAAGCTTCATCGACCAATTTTGCTGACGGAATTGTAGTATAGTCATCTTGCTTCAACGAAGTTACAATAGGAAGTTCTTCTGACGATACCTTGCCGTCAACAAGATTGGCTTTCTTCTTCAACGCCTCCTGAATGGCGGTTACCGCAGTGGTATTGTCTGCTCCCAGTTTCAACCACGCATCTACTCTGCCGAAGTTGTCTTTGTTCTTCAGTACATAAACTTCTGGGGCATTTGCATTGTCCGCATTCGGCACTACTACAATCAAACCATCATACAGCCAAACATTGCCGTCTACGTCCTGCCACGTTGCAATTTTCGTCAAGTCGCCTGCGTCCGATACTACCGTTCTCGAATCAAGCGGTGCTTGTTTCAACACCTCAAAGTTAGAGGCATAATTCGCTTGTCCTTTTATTCTTGCCATAATTTATACCTCCTATGCTTTAGTGAATGTGATTTTGAACTTTGTTGCAGCAGACAAACCTTGCGTGTTGCGAGAGTATTTCTTGTACTGCACTGAGTTTCCTTGCACGGTCTGCGAGTATTCCGCTCCAGTGAAGTCCGATACTGCCATTGGATTGTACTTATTCGCCACTGTGTCGAAGTACTCAATCTTGGTCACTGTGTATGTCGCAGGCAAAGCGAAAGCATGTCGGTTGGAAGACTGCTCGCTGACACAAGAAACCTCAATATAAGCGTTGGTAGTCAAAGGCTGCTTAGTCATTGTTGCCGCTGCCGCTGTGTTCGCAAAGTAAGGATATACTGCATTTACAACGACACTCGGTGTAGTCACACTGCCAGCCGCAAGAGGGGTGCTTTTATTGTTGCCTTTTGAATCTTTAGGCTGTGGCCCAGCCGCATAAGACACTGTGCCTACATAAGTATAACTACCAGCTGTTGCAAAGGTCGTCGGGATGTTGCCGTTGTTGCATTTGAGAGAGAATCCTGTTTCCGCTCCAGAGCGGTCGTTCTGCTTCTTACCTGCAATGTTGATAGAGCCTTTGTTCAGCGAGTGTTTGAATTTGTCTGTGCCTGGAGCCGATGAGCCTACTTCCTGTGTTCTCGCTACCGAAGAATCAAGGGTCAATGTCGCTGTCGGAGCCACAAACGTTGGTTCTACAACTGGGAACAACAAAGCGTCAAGTACTTCACTTAGGGGTTTGCCTTTTAAATCACTTGCTTTTGTTCCAGCCTTGATGCCTCCCAAATCGGTGACTGTCGCATTCTCTCCTTCCACAGTATCGTACTGCAAAAGGTCTTGGATTTCCGCCTCTGTCTCTTCGCTTGGATCACCGAGAGCGGCAACAGCGGCAAGACGGTTGTTTACTCTGCCGACTGCGATGCTCCCTTTCGGTAGGTTCTCTGTGGTCGGCTTGGTGCCCGATGTGATTACTTTCACCGGGCTGTCCACTTGTAGTTTTTTTTCTGCCATAAAAAAAATAAATTTAATGATTATATGGTCGTTGGAACCAATTCAACTTCTGAAAAATCCGCAAGGTCGTTCTGCTCCACGGAATGAACACTCGTAAAGCCAAGCATCTGTATGGTGTGAAGAATGGAGCCGTCTTGGTAAATCAGCGTGTATCGGTGTGTGCCTTTTGGAGTGAGATAGTCGGTGACGTTGACAAACTGAGCCATCTCCTTCACACTGCCATTGGTCACCAACAGGTCGTTTACCTTCGGGAGCACAGGTGTTGTCTTGTCTTTCGCTCCTATGGGAACGAAAGCGAGACTTATCTCCTCAGATGTGGAGTCAGGGGTGAGTGCTGTCACAAGAGCCTTGTCGTATTCAAGAATCTCTTCGCAGTCACAACCTCCTCCGTTCTGCTTCAAATAATTTATCTGTGCGTGCAGACTGCCTTCCTTGTCCGCCTCGTCCTCCGTCGTGCCGACATCCTTCTTTATAGCGGAAACGGCCTTGTTCAACGAGTTCAAATTGTCGTCCACATATTGTTGCAAGTCGTCAAGATGGTGTTGAATGTCGCCTATCTGACCTATCTCCGTGGCGTCGCTTACATTGTACACCCCTTTGGAATCCACATACACATACTTGTGATACGATTGGTTGCCCGACAATATTTTTGCGTCCGCCTTTGGTCTGCCGCCATCAACGACAGGAGAGAACACTTTGTCCGCCCCCGCTTCCGACAATGTGACAAAACCTTCAAGCACGAAGCCGTCGTCATACTTCAACAGCTTGCCGACCGCTTGTGTATTGGAGACAACAGTGTATTCTCCATTAGGCAAGGCGTGCCGCCAATCATTTGCTTCAAAGTCGTAGGTGGAGACATCGAACACTGATATGTTCATATCCGTTACCGCCACTGGTGTCAGCCATTGCCTCTCATATTTGTCCCAGTCATACCGCACCCCGGCAATGAATATGTAGTCTCCGACCATCGCTCCGTTCGGATATTTCTCCCAAGCGGCTGCCAGTGATGCGAAATTTCCTAAATTATGTACATCTGTTGTCATTTCAATAATTGATTTGCTGTTTCACTTATTACTGCCGCCAAGTCATCCTTCAGTACAGCGCATGCCATCGCTGCCGTGGTGAAGACAATGCCGTCATAACATTTGTGTGGAAGTTCAATTTCCTTCAAGTTGTCTTCTCCCACTTCAATTCTCGGAATCGGAATATATCTTGCCCTCCGCACCGCAACTTTTTCTCCTCCTCGGCAGGAGAAAAACTCCAACGCCATACCGGAAGGGTAAGAAGCAATGGCAACGACAGGCCGCTGCGGACATCCTCTGACACCCGGATAGCGGCTGCGTTGTCTTGCATACAATGGGTTTTCTTCTGTTATCGGTTCGGTGACCGGACGTTCCCAGTCTGTCATCTGAAACGTGACAAGACGCAGATAGTCGGACGGTAGCATAATGAATCCCATACCATAGCCGGGTTGTGATTCCCAATTCACGTCCACAGGCAATTCTTTCCCCTCTCCGATGAGATGCAGCGGAGCGTTGAGCAGCACGGTGCGTGCGGCAAGTTCTATCCGTCCGTCAATGATGTCGTTGAGCGTAAGCGTGGTGGTCTCCTCGTCAAGGAGGCTGTCCGCTACCTTGTTCCTGTCAAGGGCAAGGCGCACATCCTTCTCTATCTGTTTCAAGTCGTACCGCATATCAGATACCTACAAACACTACTCCGTTCTGTTCTGCGTATTTCTTGATGTCTGCCGTCGACTGTATCTTCGTTCTGCTGATGCCGAACGTGTCTACAAGATACTGCTTTGCGTCAGCCGCACTCGTCACCTCTACCTCTTTCTTCTCCACAGGGACTGCGGCAGCCTTCTTTGCCACCACAGATGCCGGGGCATCCTTCAAAACAAACATCTTGTTGAACAAAGGGTGTGCCTCGATAGCCTTCTGCTCTGTCTCGTCAGCGGTGCTGTAGTAAGCATAGCCCGTGGTGTCCGGTTCAAAGGAGATGTGTTTGAAAACGTCCTTTGTCACAGATTTGTTGCTGTCTTGGGTGTCTTGGCAAGTCATTCTCCCCACAGCCACTGAGATGCTGAGAAACGACTTGGACTTATATGTTTTCTGCATATCGTTATGATTTTTAAAAAGGGGTATCGGTTGGACACCCCTTTATCTGTTAATACTATGTTTCAGTTACGCTCCTGCCTTTGCCGCGAGTTTCATTCGTGCGTGTGCCTTAGCATAACGCAGATACAGACAAGCGACCTCCTGGATCACTACTGCGTCAGTGTTGCGGATGCCTGCCTTCTTCAAGTCAAGCACGTTGCGCTGCCAAGAGATGTGGGTCTTCTTCGTGAGATACTCAGGGTCGAGGGCAAAGCCGCAGTCGCTCATTCCGTTCATATCGAACAGCTCGTGATGGATGACGAGAAGTTCTCCGAAGTCGGTAGACCAAGACTTGAATTTAAGGTTCCAAGATTCTACGTTCTCTTTCAAGCGGAATTTCTCCGACTTGATTTTAGAGAATGCCTCAAGCATCTCGGAGCCGACGATGAGAACCTTGCGTTTGTTGCCGATGCCCGTGCCCACAAACAAGTCCTTTGAAATCTCGACAAGGTTGTCATCGCTGATTTCCACACATTTGCGTGTCTCATTGTATGCTCCTACCTCGATGTCCTTGCCTGCCATATACCAAATACCGCCTGTGAACCAAGTGTCCATATTGTCCTTTGTAATGTGCTTGATACGTGCTTTCGCTCCGAAGAGATATGTGTTCTCCTGTGCAAGGCGCATATCATAGATGCCGTCCTCCTCAATGTCGGAGAAGTTCCAATCAACCTCTTTTGACGCAATCTTGTCAAATGTCGACTGCTCCACTTGAATCATAAAGTTCTGACAATATTGTTCCTCGCTTGTAGGAAGGTTGTTGAAACGTCCTGTCTGAACGTCAAGCTCCGCACAAGCCTTGCCCATACGGATGAGTGTCACTTCGTCCTTGTTGAGCGCAGGAATGAGAATCGGCTCTTTCTTGTCGTTCAAGTCACCGTTGACCGCATACACTACTGGATAACCGTTGTTCTGGTCTCTGCCGCACACACACAGAATCAAGTCGGGACGCATTGGGTCATCTTTCTCCAACGGGTCTTCATCGTTGTATTTAGTCCCGTCCGGGCGAGAAACCGCCTTCGCTCCGACTACTCGGATTGTGTCGTCGAGTGTGAACATTGTCGGGTCTGACACTTTGATTGTCATAGATGTGGCGCCATTCTCCATCTTGAGTACATTCTCCGACAACGTTGTCTTGATGGGTCGTGTGCCGAGAGAATAGTACTTGACGATCATTGAGTCGGTCTTCAAGAACTTGCCGTATCGGCTGATTTGGTCGATAGGCGTAGCCATCGGACGAATCTTGACAATCTTCGAGTCGATGTCTTTAGTATACATCTCCGGGTCTCCGTCTTCACGACCTTGCGTCTCGGTCGCGATGCCGTCGTTGCTGTCGGGGTTGCCCGAATTGGTCTTTCCTGCGTCAGGAAGGTCTGCCGCTGCCGCCATTACGACGGCGTCCGTTGCGCCGAACACCATTGCCAAAATACCCAAAAGCATTCGCCACAAGTTCTTTTTCAAAAATTCTTTCTTCATTGTTTTCTAATTTTGTTAATATTGATTTGTCTTGTTTCTTTTAAAACCGCCTCTCTCCCAAATGGAAGAGGCTTCACTTGCGGAGTCAAGGGCTCCAAGACTGCGCTTCGGTGTGGTCTGCGCTGAACCTGCGCGTCCGCTTGGTGCGGCTGGGATTCCGTCACCCTTGCTGCGCTTTCTCAGCTTCTCCTCGATATTGGCGTTGCGTCCTCTTACTTCCGCTTCCTGCGCCGCCGTCTCTACATCCTCATCGTGTGACAATCCCTTAAAGGCGAAGTCGAGTGCTTCTTTGGAGAACTTGCCTACAATGGCGTCATAGGCGATTTGGCAGATTTTCTTCATCCCTTCATCAACCTGCTCGTCGGTATAGCCTTTCTCATTCTTCAGTTGTTCAATGTCTTCCACCGACTTCTGAATGTTCTTGTTATACTGCTCTTCAAGGTCTCTGCTCTGCGCTATGCGGTCAAGATACTCCTGCCCTGCTTTGGAGATTTCCTCCATCTTCTCGGGGTCTTCATAGGCATCGGCAATCTCCGGACCGAACAACGACACGAACTTTGTGATGACATCGCCTTTGGCGGCTGCCGTCTGAAACAACGTTGCCGTGCGTGGGTCTGCCGAAAACATCTCCATTATTTTGCTTTCATCATCCTTCAGCCGCTTCAACTCGTTGTCGTAATTGTCGTAATCATCGTTGATGGCTCCGTAAATCTCCTCATCGTCAACGAATTGCTTGTCGGGGTATTTCCCCTTCAAACGTTCGAGAAAGGAGTCTCGCTTGCTTTTAACCTGTTCATTCTTAGGGTCTTCCATATTGATTTGCTTTGTTTATATTCTTACTTACCCAAAGTTACTCCTATCGTGTTGGCTATCAGTCTTTTTTATTAACTGAGTAATTTTTAATTTTGATAGGGTATGAGACAGAAAGGTAGCATTGCGTGTTTCAAGGACGACAGGGACAGAGACCTTATGCGTGCGTTCCGTAAACAGTTGTCGCTTCAGAAAGGGGAGTTCAACCTTTCTGACATCCTTACTGCAACCATAAATTCTCCGACATCGCATTTCTGGGTGTCCATAGAACGTGCGGTCGTGATGATCCACAAGATACGCAAGGGCTATGACTTGGCACAGATGGGCGGCACTCGCAGAGAAATGTTCAAGGAGATAGAGAAGCGTGTGGCTGAGATTGAGCGGACTCACGAAGGTATCAAACTTGAGGATGCCGTTATACGTGTGATAGAGGGCGGTGCGCCTAAGTTCTATCTCACAATAAAGAGTGCAAAGGTCATCCTCCATAAAATCAAGAAGAGATGGAGAAACGGACAGCTCGCAATATAGTGCTTGCGGTGTCAGCCGCTGTTATTTGTCTTCTACTCGTGAACGATGTGGAGGCTTTCGCCATATTCGACGGATGCGCTTTCCGCAACAGATTCCTTTATCATTTCTTCCACGTCTCTGCTATCCACTGTCTTATGAACGTGTGGTGTCTGCTTGCCGTGGCGTTCACTTTCAACATTGCGGTGTCCGACATTGTTGTGGCGTTTGTCTGCGCTTCGTTCACTCCTATAATGTGGGACGTGCCTACTGTAGGATTGTCCGGAATATGCTTCGTTCTGCTCGGTCGCTTCAGTTATCTGGTGGAGCACAAGGTTTACTACCATTCATATATGGCAGCGTTCATTCTCCTCGGTATGCTCATACCGAGTGTGAACGGCATAATCCATCTATATTGTTACATCGCAGGTCTGTTGTACGGACTGCTTATCAATCCGATTAAATGGAAGAAGAAATTGAACGATTGCTGAAGGAGAATGACAATAGGAATGCCGTCCTTTTCGCTCCGTTCAATCCTTTGACCGGAGAAGGTGCTATATTGGAACGTGAATGGATTGAGATTCCCGACTTTGACATACCGAGGCAGTACGTGCCGAAAGCGATGCTTGAGGAGCCTTTCGTGAAAGCGGTGCTTAGGTGCGGTTCTTTGGCGAAGTTCCTCGGAGCGTCGGGCAGACCGGAAATAGGAAAGGAAGCCTTGGCGGAAACGCTTATACGCATCCGGTGCAAGCACGACTTCTGCTTTTGGGCGTTCGTGTTCGCAAGGATCAAGAACAAGGAGGGTGGCGATGACATCCCTTTTTCGCTGAATCTTCCGCAACGTATGCTTGTGTCGGTGTTCGAGGAGATGCGCCTTGCCGGTGCGCCCATCCGTGTGATAGTGCTGAAGGCTCGCCAATGGGGCGGCTCTACGGTGACGCAGATTTATATGTCGTGGATACAACTTGTCCACAAGACGGGATGGAACAGCCTTATAGTCGGTCACACGAAGGATGCTTCGGTGGAAGTGAAAGGTATGTTCGACAAACTGATCCAGGCATATCCATTGGAGATGATGTACGATGTCGGTGCGTCTTTCAAGGACAACGAACCTAAGTTTATGACGGAAGCCGCATCGGGGAACATCTTCAAGATTCCGCAACGCAACTGCAAGGTGAAGATAGGCACTGCCGTGGAGCCTAACTCCGCGCGTGGCGGCGACTCCGCGCTTGTACATTGCACCGAGGTGGCGTTTTGGAAGAAGACCGAGGGCAAGACTCCACAGGAGATTGTGCGTACCGCCTGCTCCGGTGCTGGTCTTATGCCTATGACAATGATTGTCTATGAGTCCACAGCCAACGGAACTGGTAATTTCTTCGAGTCTGAATACCGGGCGGCTAAGGAGAACAAGTCTACATTCAAATCCTTGTTCGTGCCGTGGTTCAAGATTGAGAGATACACGCTGCCGATAAAAGACAGGGAGGAATTTGCAAGGAATCTCTACAAGAACAGACTTAACGAGTATATCTCGGACAGACGGCACGACAGCGGAAAGTATCTGTGGTGGCTATGGCAGCAGGGAGCCACGCTTGAAGGAATCCATTGGTATTGTCTGAAACGTGCCGAGTATGATGAACACGGTGATATGGCTGCCGAATACCCATCCGATGACGTGGAGGCTTTCCAACACTCAGGATGCTCGGTGTTCGACAAATACAAGGTGGAACTGCTCAAACCGTCCTGTCGTCCGCCTCAGCTTGTCGGGGACGTGTATGGTGACGGTGACAGCGGCAAGGAGGCTTTGCAACACGTGAAATTCGAGGCTGACTCACAAGGCAAGTTCTGCGTGTGGGAATTGCCGGAGGTGTTCCCGGACAAGCGCATCGCAAACCGATACCTTACTGTGGTGGACGTTGGAGGTCGTTCCAACAAAGCCGACTTCTCCGTTGTCGTGGTGTTCGACAGGTATTGGATGATGGAGACGGACGGAAAACCTTGCGTGGTGGCGCAATGGTACGGACATATAGACCACGACCTTCTTGCGTGGAAAGCGGCTCAGATAGCCAAACTATACAACGACAGCCTGCTTGTCATAGAGTCCAATACCCTTGAGACTAAAGACAGGGGCAGAATGGTTGATGGCGACCAGTCGGTGTTCATCCTCAACCAAATCAAGAATGTCTACAACAATCTGTATGCGCGCAAGCCGAGCGAGATTGACATCCGTGAGGGAAGAAGCGTGAAGTATGGATTCCATACCAACGTGCAGACGAAGCCGATGATTATATCCACGCTTGTGAAAGTAGTCAGGGAGGCTCTGTATGTAGAGCGTGACGAGCGGTGCCTTGATGAGTATCTATGCTACGAACAGAAGCAGAACGGATCGTTCGGTGCGGAAATCGGAAAGCACGATGACTTGTTGATGACTCGTGCCATTGGGTTGCATATATGCTTCTTCGAGATGGAACGTCCAAGCGTTGTAGCGCACAACGATAGACTGATAACAAAGACCAATATTAACTCTTTAGCAAAATTCTGATATGAATATTTTCAAGAAAATCAAGGCTGAGATTGTGTATTCTCTTGCCGTAAGAAAGGCGGACAACGCACACAATGAGAATGGTGACCGCTATTATGTGATGCCGTCTGAGGATGGCAGACTTGTCGTTGTTGACAGACGCAACTTCCGTGCCCTCAAACGTAAGAACTATATACCTAAAGATGCGTCCGTTGCCGATATGCAAAGGGAGTGTTTCTATTGCACCCCCTATAGAAACGGAAAGGGCGAGATGCCTGCCGACATCATCGCCCTTAAACATTCCGCATTCCTCGATTGGTTCACCAAGCGTTAGGCTCTCTGCATTATAGTCTGCATCTGTTGTACAGCGGCTTGGTTCGCCTGCCGCTGTACTTGTTGCTGCACGTCTGCCGACAACGGCTGTGGTTGCTGCCCTTGCGCTATCGCCTGTCCTTGTGTCTTGATTTGCTGCAACAGACTGTCGGCAAATGGGAAATTGCCTGCCTCCAGCAACTGCTCCAATGTAATCTGACCGGACTGCCATATCTGCATAAGGAAGTCGTTCGCCATCTGACGCACGACAGGTGTCTGCGTGCTTTCGACAATGGAAAGGTCAAACTCTATGTTGTTTATCTTCTCAGGGTCGTAGACCACCGCTCCGCCACTGCGCCCAGCAATGTTCACAACTCTCTTGGTGTCGTAGAACTGCTGCATATTCTTCACGTCCTTGTATGCCGACTGCACCACGAACGATGAGAATGTCTCAAGCAAGTCCACAAGCGATGTGGTGGCATTCTGTGTCTGTTGCGCATACAACGTGCCAGACATTCCCGAATAGCCCGGCTTGCCTTGCAACGCTCCGTTGACACCGCTGATGTCCTCGAAGAATTTCAACTGCAACGACAACAACTCTTGGATGCCTACATTGGTGTTGTTGCTGCTCAATTGTCTCGGTGCTGTGCCGCTCTTGCCGTTGTACACCATAAAGCCGTCCGCTCTCGCCCACGTCTCCTGCAACTCTCGCCAAGTTACTCCGTCCGGCTTTGCTTCCTCGGGGAAGAGTACAACTCCTTTGGCACTGCTGCGTATGACAAGGTCGTTCAGCGTTATCAGTCGGTTGACGTATTTCTGCTGGTCTATGACATCTCCAACGAACGAGTGAATCTCTCCGTCAATCAAAGGGTATGCCTTATATACATACGGATGGGAGAGGTGTTTGTATGGGGTCTCCCCTTCCTGCAATATGTGACCGAAAGGGGTGAGGAATCTGTAATACCAATAGTCATCCATAAACCATTCAGCCTCAATGGTAGGGATGTCGTCCTCCTCGATGCCCTGTGCCATACCCTGTTCCTTTCTGCGTTGGTTCTCGTCCAAGACAAACTCTTTATAGTCTTCCTCGTCTATCTTGTAGTAGTCTCCCGTCATATAGTCATGGCACCGGAAGCGGGGTTTCATCTCCTTATTCCAAACCTCTATGACACGGCATAGGTTAGGGTCTTTGGGGATGAAGAAGTCAAGGTCTCCTTCCCGCTTCGATCCGAAAGTATATGACGTGTCTATGGAATAGTACTTGGCATTGTGCGCCTGTGCGTAGATTCCTCGCAACGCCGCATAGTCTTCCGGTGAATGTGCGAACTCTCGGCACACATCTTCGAACGAATAGTCATGTATCTCGCCTATTACCTGCGTATCCCAACTGCGGAAGTCGGTGACTCTGTTGTCAACGAAGAAATTGTCCGGGTTGACATAGTCTGTCCAGCAGTCGCACTTGCCGTTGCGCCACCCGAACGTTTTCTTATGCACAACGAGACCGCCTATGAGGAAATCCTCATACGACCTCGCATTTATCTCCGACATATCGTTCAACTGCCAATTGTACTGAAGTATGGTCGACATTGTTTCTCCGAGCGTCTGCTCGTCTCGGTCTCGAGCTACACACATTGGCTCCTTGGTCTGAGAGCGGTACACGCCAAGCACGTTGCGCACAAGCCTGCGGATAAGGTTGGACTTCAGCGGAGTTCCTCCCTGCTGTATGATATACTCCTCCTCGGTCATCGCCTTGCCGTCCACTACCACCTTGTCGCCCCATTGGTTGCCGTAATTGTAATCTTTGTTGCGCTTCCGGTCTTTGCGGAACTTGCTCATAGCATCCCAATAGTTCTTCGCAAGGAAAAGGATGTCTGTCGCTTTGCGGTCATCGTTGAACTTGTTGTCAAACTTGACCGTGTCCATCTCGGCTCGCTCTCTTTGAGTAAGCCGAGACAACGGTATCATTCTATTCTTGTTAACCTTTATCATATCCTCAAAGTTATAGAACACAATCAGTTAAGCGTAGTTATTTTTTAATTTCTCTCATCTCGTCGAGCAATTGTCTCTGTAGTTCAGCAATCTCTTTTTGCAACTCTTTTTCTTCTGCCTTGTCATAATCAGGAGACATCCTTAGTTCCTTGAGTTCATCGTTCAAGCCTTTAAGTTCCTTCTCATAATCCTTGAATAATTCCAACCTTTCATAATCTTTGCTGTCCTCCAATTGAAGCAGAGCCTTTTCGTATTTTTCGTTCCCGGCATCAGCTTCTTTTTCAAAGCCTTTCAACTGTTGTTTGACGACATCCATTTCATCTTTCAACTTAAAGTATTGTTCGTTCAAAGACTTGTACTCCGTCCTCTCGTCAGCGTTCTTAACGAATCTGTTGGCAAAAGGTGTGTTCCGCCAATCAAATTCACGGTCGCCCATAATCGTCTCTGTTGTTTTGACAAGTTTGTCTGGGAAACTGAACGCTCCTCCGAGCATACCCTTGAGGACATATTCCATTTTCGCAGGATTTATGTCTATAAAGCCTTTTTTGTACTTGTTGCCTCCTGTGGCGTCGTTCAACGCTCTCGCTATCTCAACAAGATACCCATTGGCGGTCTTATACACTTTCGTGTACTCTGGCATATTCTTGTTGAAATCATTGTCCTTATAAATCGGCAGACCTGTCCATGCGGTGTTGGTTTCTGCCTCTACTATCGGCTTTACGGCACTCGGAATCAATGCGTGCAGTCCTCCGCCTCCTTCTGCAAAGTCAATAGGGAACAACTGTGACACTTGGGAAAGCGCTTCTTTGGCGATGTCTTTTGTCGTTCCGTCCTCTTTTCCGGCAAGTGTGCTGATCGCCAATTCTCCAAGTCCATAGAATGACCGGTATTCAACGGGAAGGGGAATCGTGACAAACAAATCTCCAATCTTATAGCAGACGTTGCTTCTGCGGATATACTTGGGAAGATTGAAGTAATTGTTTTCATCGTCATCGTCTCCATTCCCTAAATACGACATCAACGCTCCAAAACCAAACAGCAAAGCCGCCAATGTCAACGCTCTCCCAGGATGTCTACCTATCTGTCTTGAGAAGTTGGCAAGTCCTTGAATACCTGCGTTCCAAAAGATATATAAGCCTCTTCCGGCTCCCGACACAAAGGCGGCGGCGTTTCCTGCTTTGGTCTGTCCTTCCGCTCCCATAAATTTAGAGCCGCTTCCCTTTCTGTTGAAGTTGACGGAAATCTCTTTTGCGTCATATACTGACCTTCCTACACTGCGCCCGCTCTTCCGTGACGTGACATATGCCGCAAACCTTGCGCTGTTCTCTACAGCCCTGTTGGCGAAATCAACGGCATCGCTCAAACCGCCCCAAATTTGTGCAGCGGATATTCTCCCTTCCCGCTTGATTGCTTTCGCTATCTCCGACTTCCGCTTCTCTATCTGCTTTAAGTTGACGAAACCTGTTTCTCCGCCATTCTGCATAAACTCCAAAAACAGCCTATGCGTTTCATTGGATGTGTCAAGGATGCCTTTGTTGTAACGTGCATATAGGTTCGCCATTTCCGCTGGATTGTATTTGGCGAAATTGAGATTAAAGGAACCACCATACTTAGCCCCCTCCTTGACGTACACCATTGTATTTGAGTACAAGGCATCTCGCACATAGTTTGAGCCGATGAAGTCGGGGTTCAACGTGGTATAGAAAGATGACAATTGTCTGTTCAATGCCTCGGCTCCCTCGAATACTTTACCGACTGCGCCCGTAAGGTCTGTGTCCGGATTCGTCAAGCCATTCGCCGCCTGTGCCGCTCTTGGGCTGCCGTTGACGGTGATGATGTAAGACTTGCCATTTTGTTTCACAAGCACTTGGTGTTCGTTCAACTGCCCTTTCTCTACCACCTTATATGGGATGTCAGGTGCTTCGTTGCTTCTTTGCACCAAGTCCGGGTGTTTCTCTGCCATCTGTTTCATTTTATCCTCGAATGCCTCCATCTTTTTCGCCACCACGGATGCGCTGTCGTTAGCACCGATGTTGTCCGGGAACACTGGCTTCCACTCATCTGCAACCGAGTCATATTGCAACCACACATCGCTGACACTCGCAAGGTCGCTCGGATGGTTGCGCACAAAGTTCAACATCTTTTGTTTCACCAATACGTTGCGGTTGCCCTGCATTATCGCACTCTCCGCCATCGCCTGCATATATGCTATAGGATTGTCAGCCTTGGAGCTGCGCCCTTTGGCTGTCTTTATCGGTGCGTTGAATGCGCTGTCGCTGTGCTTCAGATAAGCGTAGGCATCCGCACTTGTCGTTTGGTCAAATCCCCTCATAGGGATATAATTCGTGTACATACTGCTGATGTCGTTGTATGCTTCTTTCGTGAGCATACCGCTCTCGTACAACTTCCTAAGTGTGTTGCCGTTCACCTCGTTTACTCGACTCCACAATTCATTTATGTCTGACCGATCATGGCTCGGATTGTTTTCAAAAGTCTTGCGGATGTCATCGGCGGCATCCCTTGCGGCATTGAGCAAATCCACCTTCAACCGCTTCTTCTGACCACCGAGATAATGGAGCAACAATTGGTTGTCTGTAACCTCCATCTGCTCGTCTATGGCATCTATCTGCGATTGTATCGACTTCACCCTGCCGTCTTCTGCCGTCAATGCCGTAAGTCCTGCATAGTCTTTGCCTTCAAGGCTTGCAACGAAATTCCCAATCGTTTTAGTACCCTTGGGATTTGCCTTTTGGTACTTGTCAAACTCTTTCTGCGCCTCTCTCTGCCGCATCACGGCATCACGTTCAAGTCCGTGCTTGGCGAACATATAGTCGTACAATTCTCCGCTCTCCTTGCCGTTACCGCTCAGTTTGGCCACTGCCGACATCAACGGCTTGAATTGCGTCTTGGCAACTTGGTGCATCTCCTCCTTGTTCACCGACGACAGGCGGTTCTCTCCGAGTATCGGATTCTCAAAGTCAGGGATGTCCTCTATGTACCGCTTGTTGCCCGATGCGTGGTCTATTGCGGACATAAACTCCTGTAGTCCGAGCATACTGTTCTGCAACGCTTCCTTTGTTTGGAAGCCTTTGCTCTTGACCTTCTTCTCATACTCGTCCCGCGCGCTTACTCTTTCTCTCACGCTTCTATCCACGTCCTCCGACACACGTGACGCATAGTCGAAAATGCTCTCGCCCGGCTTCCTGCTGTAGCGTGGCTTATCCTCGTTTTTGGGATTCTCTCTGACGGAGCGGTCGGTTGAATCTGAACCATTTTTGTCTACTTCTGAAATTTTCCCATCAAAAAGCTTGGGATTTTCAAAATCTTTCACTTTCTTTGCCACATCATCCAAGTTGAGATAGTTAACCTCAGCGAGATTCGTTCGCTGTTTATCCATCAATGCTTGGATTTTTTCTTTGTCTGCATATAAGAGTTTTCCCTGCGAAATCCAATTCAGCCACTCGTGACTATCTTTGTTGAAAAGCCCTCGAATATCGTTTACGACAATCCCCCTTCTGTTCTGGTTGAAATGAATGCCTACGACAAACTTCTTGCCGTCTCGTTCTATTTCAACTATTAGATTTTGAGACTTGTCTTTATTCCCGTATTCAAAAACTGCAATTGGGGCCTGGATGGCTTGTGGTAAATTGGCGATGTCTTTTACATCGAACCTATGCCCTCTGTCAGCGGCTTTTTTAGAAAGTTGTTTGGCACTTAACTCTATCGGCAGATTCGGCACTCCCGTAGAAAGCAATATCTCTGACGGCATACCTAATTTGTAGACGTGCCCTTCTTCAAGTTCTCCTTTTACTTGCAGTTCAAGTTCCTCATTGAATCTATCGTTTGCTTTCTTAACAGCCATCGCCCTTGTCCGCTCCTCAAGGTTCTGCGACACTCTATCCGCCACGTCAAACACGCTCTCACGCTTGGTGGCTCGCTCGGCAGACGGAATGGCATTGTCAAGCAAAGGCGCGATGACACCTTCGGTCAACTGCGTTGGGATGCCGTTGCCGACTATGGTGTGCGACAACTGGTCTGTCTCAGGCATCTTGTACGTGTCGGGCAGACCCGTGACTCTCGCAAGCACCCTCGGTGACGCTTTAAGCACCCTGCCATCAGGCATTATTATGATGTCTCCGCCTCCGGTGGTAAGCGTTGGCAGAAGCTCATCGGCAAAAGCGTGCCCTACGGTCTTGTTGGCATAGCCACGTCCGAACACATACAAAGGCTTGTCAATGGTGCGGTAGTCTATTCCGCTGTTCTTCAACCGCTCGTCAGTGCCTTGCGGAACACCTGTCTTTTTCTCTTCAAGGTGTGGAATCAAATCTTCCACCGCGCTATACCATCCCTTCTTCCTCAGTTCTTCGGGAAGTTTCTCCGGCTTGGGAGGAAGTTTGCCGTCTCTCTTGGCACGCACTATCAGCCGTTCTCTCTTCGTATAGCCTCCGTAGTCTGCCGCGTTGTACACATCGGCATCCCAGTCATATCCTTGACGGGTAAGCTCGTCAGTGATGATTTTCAACGCCTCGCTGTTGCGGTAGCCTTTTACGTTCTCTATGGTCACCACCTTCGGTCTTGTCTTCGCTATAAACTCGGCTGTCGACAACGCTGTCTCCTTGTCAAGTTCAACCTCGCCTCCCTCTCGCTTGGCTTTGGAGAAGTTCTTGCACACCGGAGATGCGTGGAAGTACTGCACCTCGCCTCCGTCAACCGCGCCCACAAGTTTCTTGGGGTCAACATCCCTCACGTCTGCCACAACAATGTGGTTGCCGTGGTTGTCGGCATACACTCCTGCTATCTTCTCGCTGAACTCAACCGCAACCTTCGGGTCTATCACGCCTTTCAGACCTGCTTCAAGCAGTCCGCCTCCGCTGAAATATGTGCCTGACGTGGCAAGCGTCTCGCCAACCTCTCCTCGCTTTCTCATTCCGCTCTCGTCCTTCATAGGATTCTTGGAGTCAAGCAAGTCCTTCATTGCCATATCAGCCAACTCCTCGGCACTGCGGTAGCGGTTGATGCCGAACATCCTCGCCACGCCTTCCCAGAACCGCGCTATGGCTTCCTTCACTCGCTCCAACGTCTCGATAGCCTTCGCCTTGGTGAACACTCCGCCCTCGCCATCGGCAACCCTACGTGCCTCCTCGCGCAAGCGTTCCGCTCCTCTGCGTCCGCTGAACGTCGACAACACCTCGTCCGCTATCTCGTCATCGGTCTTCAGCTCCGGATACGACTCCTTCACTTCCTCCCAAAGAACGCTGTTCTTCAGTTCCTTCACAGTGTGGTTCCATTGCTCGGAATCCTTGCGTCTCAGCATATCGCCCCACAGATGTGTGTATTCGTGTACCGCAGTCTCCGATGTAGCCACCTTTGGGTCAAGGTATATGCGTCCGTCCTTCACCAAGCCGTACACCTCTCCGCCTGCTGTCCGCAGAAAGCGTGTATGGTCGGTTATCTTCGCATCATTCTCGTTGAAGATAACGTAGTTCTTTGCGCCATCCTCACGACCACCACGCATATTGTCAGCAGGATATTTGATGCCAATACAGCCTGACTCAGCCAATGCTTGTGACGCTTTCTTGTCGCTGCCAAGAGCCTCACGCAATTCCGCATACAAATCAGCTCCAGTCGCATTGGGGTTCAAAACAACGGTGCTTTCGCCTTTCTCATATCTGACAGGGCTATCCTGCACCCTCTCAAAGCCATTACTCTCCAAAAACGAACCTACATCTTTCAGTAAAGATTCAGCAGGGTGGCCATTCCAATCCAGATAGTTGCTGCCGTTGTCATCGGGTATTTCTACGGTGTAAAGGTGGCGTGGAAACTCCTTCGGCAGTTCATCAATCTCCGCTTGCTTATCCTTTAATGCCTTTTCCAGCTCTGAGATTTTCTCCTTGCGATACTGGATTGACTCTTCTGTGCTCTTAACTGAACTTTGAGCACGTTTCATTTCATCTGTGTAGATGTCATTAAACAGATGGTTTCGGTATTTAGGAGAAGACTCTCCATATTTTTCCTTTAATTCCTCAGCTTCATCTTTGAACAATTCATAGTCAAGCTCTGCCTCGGCTCTCCATTCGTTAGCACGTTTTAGCTGTTCTTCGTCATACTTCAAATCATCCCGTTGTCTGTTAAGTTGGTCAGATATAGCATCTACATCGTGTTGCAATGCTCGTAAAGCATCGTTGTGCTTCGTTGTATTTTGAATAGCATACGTCCTGCCGATACCTTCCACCTCGGTCACATAAGTACCCCAGCCGTAAGCCTGCGCACCTTCTCCCTCGCCCATGTGCGAGTGGTCAAAAGCATCGAAGTCTGCTCCGCTTCCGTGGTACACACGATGCTCACGGACTGAACCGGCACCCATCATCCTTGTCCGCTCGTTCTCGGTGTCTATTACTCTCTGCATCTCTTCCGAATCAGTCACCACGTCAAGTCCACCCTTGCGCATACGCTCCACAAGGTTGTCCCTCAGTTCCCGCTCCTCCGCTGTCAACTCCGTATTCTCGCGCCCGGCAGCTTTATTTCTGCTGTACAGAATGTGCTTACCTGTCTCCTCGTCGACACGCTCCTGCATCACCTCGAACAACCTGCCGAATTTCTCGTCCATCCAGTCAGCGTCCTTGTCGAATGGGTACGGTGCATATTTCTTTTCTGCGTCGCTTGCCTTCTCATCCACTATACGTGGATTGTTGGCGAGATAGTCGTTTATCGTGCCGTACTTCGACAGTCTGTTCTCAACCCACACCGCAAACGCTCTCGCTCCAAGCTCAGTCGGTTCAATCCAATATCTGGAGCCTTTAAGACGGGCGTATTTGTCTGACCGCTTGAAATAATCACTTCCGTTTATCGCACGCACCAAATCCTTCCACGCTTCAGCCATTTCCTTGCGTTCAACGTTCCGCGTGCTTTCTGTGGCAAATTCGTCCCAACCTTGCATATTGAAATAATTGTCAATGGCGTGGAACCATTCGTGCGCAAGGCTTCCTGCACCTTTGGTCTTTGTAAGGTTTATCACAACCTTATCCGGCTCGTAATGAGCGTTGAATTTTCCACCTCCTCTCGCACCGAATGCCATTGCCAACTTCCCTCCAAGCGACAACGCCTTCGGCGACACTCCGCAGACCATTGCCAAGTCCATAAGAGAGTCGTAGCATTCGTTCAACGCCTGGCGTCTATCCTTCTGCTGCATCCAGTTGCCGAACTCCACTCCTCGGAAGTCAAACGCTTCCCGGAAATCCTCCGCCGACACATCCTTGCCGCCGCGCCAGTCGCGCCCTTTGCGCTCCCTGTTCTCGTTGAATTTCGGTTTGATGCCATCCATCAACGTCCGATAACGCTCCTGCATCTCTGCATAATGCTCCTTCTTATATGCAGATGCTTCGTATAAAGTCTTGAATCCGTCCTGAATTATCACATCCGGCTTTCCTTCTGGAGCTATGAACATAGTGCCGTCAGTCCGCCTTTTGTATATCGCAAGTTTCACTTCCTTGCGTTTCCCTTTGCCGTCAACCGCAGCGTTCTCTCCTGCGAATTTCTTCAGAGCCTCGGCTGCTTCCTCGTAAGTCTTATAAATTCCATCATAGGCTCCAGCTTTACGGACACACCATTGCCCGGCTACGGACTTTCCATCACTATACCCGTCAGCAATCTGCCACAATTCGGCGTTGCCTACATCACGTCCACTTTCATATCCTCCGACTGCCATTGCCGCGCGGTACATATAGAACGGTTGGCTATAGTACTTCCATTCGTCAATCTTCTTCTTGACGGATTCCCAATTCTCCAATGCCTGTTCGCACATATCATATTGGTGCAATACTTTATTGATCCACATCTTTAATTTGGACAAAGACCTCGGTTTCGTTCCAAGACTGCCCTTTACCGCTGATATGAATGTCACAACCTCATTCGACACACCGCTTTCAAGCAACTTCTTCTCGTCAAACAACGAAGAGAACAGCTTGCCCGCAGAGCTCTTCTTCAACGCTTCTTCAATCCCTTGTTTTTTATTCTTGATCCTGGCAATTATTTCCTTCCAGACATCCTTCCTCGCATCGCCAATCTTCTCTCCGACATCTTCTATCCGCTCCGCTATCGGAGCGGGTCTTTTTTTCTCAGCCTCTTGCTTTTCTCCTCCGACTTCGCTACCTTTGTCCGTAGGCAAGCCAGATGTAGGAGTGGGAAGGCTTTCCACCTTGTCCTTTGGCGACAACACGAGGAGTTCGCCGCCCTCACGCTCGGCTTGCCTTTTTATCCTTTCAAGGTTGCGCGCATCCAACGTGTACCAGCCAACGACTTCCACATTGTCTTTTCCATCGTTTACTTCCAATATCGTTATCGGACTTTTCTCGTCAACCTTTATCGCAACCCAATGTGTTTTCTTTGTAGAAGGCTGCGACTGACCCACGATGTCGGGATTATACAATGCGTCGCCAAGTATCTTCCTACTTTGCTTCGGTGTGAATCCGTGGCTTTTCCCATTCTTCTCAAAGATATTCTTCTTGATAATGACCGGTCTACCGTTCGCACCGAGTGCGTCATCGACATTCTTAGGTATCTTCGGAAGCTCAACAGAACGTGTAGGATTGTTGAAATCATCGTCCGACAAATCGCTGATGTCTTCAACTTTCTCAGTTATCAGTCTGCCTTCAGCGTCAATTGGATTCCCCTGCTTGTCAACTTTCTGCTTCTCAGCCTCCGCCTTGCGTTTCTTCTCCTCCTTGTCGGCAATCTCCTTAGCCTTGTCAAAAACGCTCTGCTTCTTTTGCTTCTTCTCTGCCTTTTTACTACCTTTGTCAGCGGAAACGTTTCTCTCCCGAGTGTCGGTATATTGGTCAGAATTGGGCTGACCCAGAAGTGACCGCTGCTCGGGAGTTATTTTTTCGTCCGTATACAACACTTCCTCTTTTTGTGTAATCTTTGCATCTCCTCGTCTGCCGAATATTGTAGATATAGAGTTTACCTCCAAATTCCGACCTATGTTCTTCACATCAACGCCAACGACTATGGTCTCTCCCTTGTCGTTTTTCATCGTTGTATACAAGCGATAACCATTTTCCTTTTCTCCGAACCTTGTAATAGCGAAAGGCTTCTGAATCGCATCAGGCAATTCCTCCCACTGCTTTTCTGTCAGCAAATGAGAAGCGTCTTTTCCTGCGTGCCGCGACAGCACTCCATACTTGATTGTGAAGCGGTCGCCAGTCAAACCAAGTTTTTTCATAAAGTCCGGTGTCTTGGCAACATCAAAGAATGATCTTCCGAACAATTTAGAAGCGACAGCCTTGCCTTTCTCGTAAATCGTCTTGACCACATCCTTGATTTGCGGTTTTTTCTTATCCTCTTTCAGTTCCGCGTCTTTCTCCACCGCTTCCTCCTCTGCTTTTCTTTCCGCTTCAAGGCGCGCCTCCTCGTCTGCTTTCTGTGCGTCGAGTTCCGCCTCTATTCTGTCACGTTCCTCCTCAGCACGTTCGCGCTCTTCCTGCGCTTTCCTCTCAGCTTCGGCTTTTTCCTCGGCAATACGCTTCTCCTCTGCGGCACGTTGTTCCTCCTCCGCTTTGCGTTCAGCCTCAGCCTTTCTTTCAGCTTCAACACGAGCTTCCTCCGCCTTTTCTGCGGCAATCCTCTCCGCTTCCGCTTTGGAGGCTTCCTCTCTGCGTGACTTCTCGCCTACGATGGCTTTCCAAGCATCGACCACTCTCTGTGCCTCCGCCACCGCCGCCTCGTTTTCCTTGATTGACCGCAACAATTCCTCCGGCGTCTCGCCTTTCTCCTTCAGTGCTTTTGCCGCCTTCAACCTCTTCTCTGCATTAGCGAGCGATGCTTCCGCCACCTTATGTGCAGTTTCCTCATTGCCCGACATCTCCACGAGACCATCCCAAGCGGTCTCGGTGTCAACATCGTGGAATTGAGCGTTGCCTTTTTCATCTCTCGGAATACGCTCAAGTGCAGTCGGGGTGTGTTCTTCTGTCGGTTGCTCTCCTCTCTCCAATGCCTTTTCAGAGGAGCCCTCGGTGGCAAGCCTTGTTTCTTCCGCCTTTGGAGACGACTCCTCTCTGTATTCCATCGCAGCCAACTCCTCCGGGGTGACATACAGAGTGCGCATAGACTCGCCATCATCCACATTGACGACGAACCTGCCGTCTGCGTCCTTTGGTGACACTATCTCTGCGTGCATCTTATTGCCGTCCACCACGACATCAAACACGTCTCCTTGCGCATACTCTCTGCTCTCCTCCTCTTTAGGGGAAGCCTCCTCCGGCAATGGCTGTCCGCCTTCCGTGGCTGTCTCCGGTGCGCTCTCGGTGCTTTGCTCTGCCTCTCGTTTGCTTGCCTCGGCATCTCTCCTCGCTTTGTAATCCGCATACTGCCCGTTGTTGACGATCCTCTGCAATACGTCATTCGGCACCAAAAACTGAGTGCCGTCAGGAAGTGTGGCTATGGCTGACTTGCCGTCCTCGTGCATCGCCTCTATGGTGGCGATACGTCCGTCACCCAATTGTATCTGCATACCGACAGGGTTGGCTACGTTGCCCTCCAACCAATCCTTACCTCTTTGGATGGTGTCCTGCATACGTGCGTTTATCTCCGCCTCTCTCTGCTCTGCCGTCTTGACCTCGCCAAGCGACTCTATGCCGTCAACCGCAGTCGGTGACACCATCTTTTTCTCACCAGAAGCTGGGTCGTATATGATGACGCTCTTACTGCTTGCGTCTGCGTCAATGCCACTGCCGTCTTCCTTCATCACGATGTCGCCGTCTACGATGTACACTTGCTTGCCATTGCCGTCTTTGTCTTTATCCTTGAGCGTGGCAAGGTGTATGGAGCCATCCTTGTGTGTCATCTGAGTCAGTTCGTCTCTCTCCAATGCTGCTTGATATTTGGCACTCTCCGTGATTTGCGCCTCCACTCCTTTGAGCGTCTCGGCATTGTCCTCGCTCGGCTCATACATCTGCGCCACGTAGGCGTCACGCATCCCTTGCGTGTCTGCCTCGTAACCCCGTCTGTATGCGTCAGTCGTCTCGTCTTGGCTAATGGCATTTTTGCGCTCTGCGACCGCCTGCGCCAATTCGTTGTTGTAAGCCGATATGGCTGTTTTCTCCGCATCAGTGCGGCTGTCCGCCGCCTTGCGCAATACTTTGTCTACATCAACACCATACTCGTCAAGAATAACGCCCTTGATGTGTCTCACTGTGGCGTTTTCGCCCTGCGGAACATCCTCGTTGGCGGCATCCTCTATCTCTTTCAACCACCGCTTTTCCGCGGCAGTCATCTGCTTTGGGTCTTTGCGTGTCAGCCATAGCAGTGTCTCCGGCGACACACCCTTGTCTTGGGCGAGCCTTGTGCAGACAACCTTTAGTCGCTCGGCTTTGTCCATATTGTCAAACATCTGCTCTGCCATCGCCACTCCGTTAAGCTCCGCTTGCCTGTCTATGCGTGCCTTTTCATAGTCCGCTCTCTTAAGGCTCCCATAAGTCCTGCTTGTGATCACTCCGTTGTCACCCAATGACTGCACGGTGTATGTCTTATCGCCATTGTCAATGACGTTGGACGCAATCACTGCCGACATTGGCAATGAGTGTCCTGTGACATAGTAGTACATCTTTGCCCTTGCCGCCTCGCTTACGTTTTTGTCGTTGAGCAACTGCGTGATTTTGTTGTACGGCAAGTCTCCGTCCTTTTGAGCATACGCCTTGTACTCCTTGACCATCTGTGTCAAGTCGCCATAGCCGTGCTTGTCCAACTCCGTCTGCTCCTCCTTGCTCAGGGCGAGGCTTGGATGTCCGTCAAGCATCCTGCCCATGCGCTCCACAAAGCCAACCTTGCCTCTGCGTGATGCCGCCAGCTCGGAGATGGTGCGTCCTGCTGACTTGATTGCGTGCTGTGCCTTGAAACCTGCAATCATAGCAAGATTGTCTTGCCATATATCCATCATCCGCTCTCCTCTCTGCGCCTTTAGCTCTGCAATATACTTGCTCCGCTCTTTGTCGTCGGCAATATAGTTGGGGGAATTTTTATCGGATACAGACTTTATGACATCGTTGTAGTCGCCATACGTGGAGATGAACTCTGGCGTGGCGAATATAGTACCCTCTCCGACAAGCCCTACACCGAGCTCGCCTGCACGCACCCCAAGTTTGCCCAAGGTGCTTGAAGTGGCTTGTGCCGCTTTAGTGCTGACATTGCCGAGCCACGTACCGAATGCACCCGTAAGTCCACCCATCGTGAGTCCGTGTCTCATCTGTGATGCTACCTTGCCGAGGGAGAAATCTCCTACGACATATCTGCCTGTCTCAGGATCTACATCGAGAGTACCGCCCCACTTGTATTGGTTGATAGCCTCTCCGCCTGCCTCAAACGTGCCGAAGTTAGCCGCTCCGCTTACCGCACCGAGGAGCAGTTTGCCTCCGAGTGTCTGCGACATCTTGCGTGCTGCCGCCTCTGACAAGACCTTGCCTCCTGCCCACAACGCTACTTTGGTTGCCGCTCCGCCTACCGCTCCTGAGGCATACGTCAACGGATCGACGGCAAAGCCTGCCACACTGCCTGCTATGTCCGCCACTTTGTGTTTCGCGCCATATTTCTGCAAGGCGGTGTCCTCCGCCTCCATATCACCCCTTGTGCCTGCCATCATTGACGCATACCCTTTGGATAGACTGCCAAAAGAGCTTGCTGCCGCTGCCTTGCGCAAGAAAAACTCGCCAACACTCTTAGGCATATTTTTATCCACAGCAAGGTTGTACATCTGCTCATCGCTTTTAGCCCTTGCCATCTTACGTGCGGCATCTACCAAAGCCTTGTCATCGGCATCGGGGTACTGCTCCTTGAGATAGATGTATGAGTCGTTGATGATTGATTGCTGCTGTTTGGAGCCGAGTGCCGCCCACGCTTGGTCTGACAACTTTTGCAGATCGTGCGTCTTTAGGTGTGCCACTGACGTTGTCTCAAGGGCTTGGGCATTGTCATTGCCAAGACCGCCGGTGGCAGATGCTCCGCTGCTTAGTGCCTGCATAATCTTACGCCACGACCACCCCTCGTCGACCTTTTTGCGCACCTCTGCGCCTGCGGCTTTGTCGGCTGCCGCCCATACGCTCTCCGCCGCACTGCTTGGCACCGACGGCATGACTGCCTCCGGCTTTAGCGGTGTCGGTGTCTGATACCGCTTGACAACATCTGGCATATCGTGGTATACATCGTATTTTGACGGCATCTCGAACGTGCCTGCCGACTTGCTCGGCTGTGGTCGCGTGTACTGCGATGACGGAGTGCGGAGCATATTGATGGTGTCCGCCACCACATCATGCTTTTTGGGTGACGTTGCCTGTGTGCGTGTGGTGTGTGGCGTCTCACTACCACTGCCGAACTGGTTGGAGAAATCGCTGAACGTCTTGGTGTATAGTCCATCATTGCTCAATGCGGTATATAGTTTTTGGCTCCGCTGTTTGTCGCTGAGAAGTCCTTGAAACTCGGCAAATGATTTGGTGTATTTACCCTGAGATTTGAGTGTGTTATATAATTTAAGCGCGCTGTCTTTGCCCATTTTTTTGTTTTTTAAAAATTGTCATAAAGTCCTGTAATACCACTACTACTACCACCGAGCAATGCGTCTGTCTTCGAGCCTCCTTTTTTGTCGTCGACACGTCCGTAATGTTTTTTTCCGCCACCTAACAGATTGCCGCCGGGGCCACCAGTATAGTAGCTCTGTATCTCTGACACCATATCTGCCGGTGTTTTGGCTTTGCCGCTAACGAAATTGCGCGATTGCAACCAGCGATATGTTTTTATAACTTGATCTTTTGATGCGTTGAACGACTTGCCTTTAACTATGTCAGCGATATAGTAGGTGTCATCAGCACCCTTGTCTCCGCCGCTTTTGTTTGACAACGTGCGGCTGCGGTAACGCTCGGTAGCCAAGTGTTCCTCCCACTCTTTAGGGCTATACCCTTTGTGCGATTTCATAAATTCAAGTTCGTATTTTTTCCAAGCCAGTTCTTGCTTTTTGACCTCCACACTCTGCTGCCACGTAGCATTGCCAATGTTGTTCTCTCGGATAAGTTTTTTCAGTTCTTCTTCAGCGGCTTGCACCTTTTTCTCGAGCAACGGCAACTCCTTCTCAAACGTCTTCGCCTTGCGCTCCTCCTCTGCCTCGGCACGCTTGTCGGCATTTTTCTGCAACTCGTATGATTTCAACCAATTGCCCTGTTCTCTATCCATCTCAAGACCCTTAAGCATCAACTCCTGATATTTGTCCTTTTCCTTCTGCCATTGTGCGCGTAGATCATCCATCCGCCTTTTTGCAGAATCGGTCAACCCAGGCTTGAGTCCTTGGTCGGGGGCTCCCTTTGTCGCGAAATAGAGGTTGGACAATGCGGAGAGACCATCACCGAGTGCGCTGACGATAGCCTTGCGTCTCTCCCTGCGCATCTGTTTGCGCTTGTCCTCGTCACTCGTTTGGGGGGCGAGCTTGGCGAGGATGTCTCTATACGTGTGGTATTCCTCACCTTCTGTCGTCGGTGCAGTGGTCGTCTGAGCAGCCAAGTTTGCCTGATTGCGCCTGTCGGTGTCATCGTACTGCGGAGCCGTTGTCGTGACCGCCGGGGCAGGCGTAGTAGGAGGTGCTTGCTGTGTCTCATTATACTCCTCCCCCGGCGGCTGGGCGGCGAGTGATGGAGCGGTCGAAGCAACCTGAGTAGGTTGCGGTTGAGCAGGCATCGTCTGTGGCGGTGTCGGCGGCTGCTCGTTGTACTCGTCCTCGCTCTGCGATGGGTCAGTCGCACCAATTGACGTTGTCGGTGGAGTAGTAGTCACTTTTTTGTCGGTGATTACGGGGGCTTCGCTACCCCCTATGATGCCTTTTTTTTTATCCATATCACTGCTTAGTCTTGTCGTTGTCCTTGTCAAATCTGTCATTGATGCCGCCTATGCTGTCAGCCGTACCTGCCACGCCCTGCACTGCCTGCGTGATAGCGTTTTGTTTCTGTCGGCTGATTTGCATTTGCTTGTCCGCCAAAGCGTTGTTGTTGGTTTGGTACTGCTGCTCTATATTGTCTTTGCGCGCGTCAGATGCAGCGGCAATGGTGCTTGTCGCTTCGGCAAGTGCTTGGTTATTAGCCGCCTTCTGCGCCGCCACCGCCTCCGTGCTTGCGCCCGTCACCGCATTGGCTCCCTGTGCCGCCTTTGTCTGCCGCCTGAGCAGGTCTTGCGTGTTGGTAAGCAAGCGTTGGGCATCGGCACGCTGAGTGCCATCCTCATTGTATCGCCTATTATACCACGCTTGATTTTCAGCCTTTTGCGCGTCAAGCATTTTTTGCTGTTTTTTTGCCTCTCGGCTCGCCTTGATGCCGCCGAAGATGCTCCCACCGAGCTTCATGGCTCCTCCTATAATGCTACCTATCATAGTTAATTATTTTTTATCTTAATATCTCAAAATTAAGCACTTACCTTTGGATATAATCAATAAAAATTAACTATGGATAAACAACGGAGAGAGAGAGCTTGGAGGGAGCGTCTTGCGGCAATAGACGCAAGCAAAGCACCTGTGCTCAACAAGAGGGAGGAGGCAAAGCTACAGCGCAAGGCTGAGACCTTTGCCAATGGTGGCGACATCGGCAACTTTGTGGCGAGCCTTGTGTGGTCGCAAAAACAAAACTTTGAGCGTGCAATTACTAATCTGGATGACAGAGACTTGTGCAACTTATATGTAAGGTTGCTCAAACTCGCCCTTGATGCACGAGCCTCAGCAGAGCCAGCGACCGCGAAAAGCAACATAATGAACTTGGTTAACAACCTGAGTATCCAACTTTTAAGCGAGAAATAAAATATGAAACGAATTGAAATCCAACTAAGCAAGCTGAAGGCATTGCAGATGGTGTCTGCCGAGACCGTCTATGTCGGCGGCAGGAGTGTCGGCGCAGATGATCCAAGCACCTACGACAAGGTGTTTGCCACTGACGATGACGCACAGTTTTTGACGACGATGTACGACACCGCTGTGACATCACTCGTCACCATCTGTGGAGAGTGGGTGGATAGTGTCACCGCCAGCGATGACGGCTCCATCATCACCCTTGCTCTCCCCGACAATCTTGCACCGCAAGGCGAGCGAAACATACGAGCAAACGCTATGGCATACGTCATTGCAAGCATATTGGCTGACTATCTTGGGCGTTTGGCGCCCGAGAGTGCGAAATTTTACGAGGAGCAAGGGGCTACCCTTGCCGAGGCGATTGTCAGCGACTTAAACGCAAGAAAAAGAGTGAAATACACGGAAAAAACAGGAAGAAAATGAAAAAAGGACAACGACAAGTGACAATTGCGCTTATGCGCAACGAGATAGAGTACGATGCGCAGAGCATTTTGAGCGTGATTGCCGACACCCTGCCGGGTGAGGAAACGGCACACGTCAAGCACATATACAACGACATCTGCGAGGGCGAAAATGCACGGAGGACTATCCGATTTGCCGACACTGCCTTTGCGGTGTTGGCGGAACACCTGCACGGCTACACGGCTACGCCTATCGGTGGCGACATCACCACGGACGACATAGCGCATACACCGGATGTGTACACATTGGCAATGCAGATGGATGGTGACACCTTGTCATCACAAGTGGCACTCGTCAAGACTCTCGCCCATGACTACGTGGTGTTGGCAATTGTGTGTGGATGGCTTGCGCTTATCGGCAGTGACAGACTTGACTACTACGCCGCCATGCGTGACACTGCGTTGGCTGGCGCTGTCAAGGCGGCTGACAGCCACAACCGCATAGGGAGGGTGACACCGTTTTTCGGCAACACATAGCGTTTTGCACACTTTACACGTATTTGTGCAAAATGTGCATATATTATATAGTAAGGTGTGGCGCACATCGTCGCACCTTCTTTTTTGCCTGTCTTTATTAAAAAGTGTTAATGTTGTGCATTTTTCTGAGCAAAGTGTTGCATATATACTACATTGTGTATTATCTTTGCGTCAGAAATCAAAACCAATACTAACTTAAAAACAAAAAAACTATGGCAACTAAAATCAATGCAACAGACGTTAATGTGATGACATTTAATGCAGACCCGTTTTTGGCGTCCGACGAATATGGCGAAGAAGAATTGCAAGCCTTGCTTAACGAAGCGTATATCACCGAATTGGACGGGTTCGACGCAGAACAGGCGAGAGAAATGCTTGATTATTTCGCTGATGACGATGTAAGAGTTTTCAAGGGAGTGAACCAAGAAGGCGATGTTTTCTACTTCAGCGTCAATTGCCCTGCAACTCTCGAAGGCCTTGACACACCATCACATTGCTGTATTTAATGACATCCCAGAGTTGACATACGAGGTGTGGGACAGATACAAGGTAGGCTACCACGACTACGATGTGCATCTGTATGAGATTGGGTTGAAAAAATAAGCGACTATGCAAGCGATAGAACAATTGCCCGAAATGGCATTCTTGGCTGGTGGTGTATGTGATGAGCGACATCTCATATACCACTTTCGCACCGCCAGTGTGGTTGAGATATTCGCAGCCGATGAAGTGGTTCTTAAACAAGATGTGGTGTCGTTCCGCTTCGCCAACATCAACGCCTGGGGTATCAAAGAGCATTATGTGGCAGCGTTGCATTACTGCGCCACAATGCCGAGAATCGAAGATGAAGCCGACAAAGAAATGCTTGTCGAACACGTACTGAAGCCAGCAGCCAAGTTTTTCTGCGCCGACAATGACGATATGGACAACGAAATTATAAACGAAGAATTAGCAAAATGGAATTAAGTAACGATATGCTTGTCTGCAAGGCAGAGGCACGGATGCGCCTATGCAAGGCACTAAAGCAAGCAAGGACGAGCAAAGAGATGTCGCAGATGGAACTCAGCGAGAAGAGCGGTGTAGCACGGTCAAACATAGCACGGATTGAAGGTGGCAACCTTAACGCAAGTCTCAATACGATACTAAGCCTATGCGAGGCTCTTGACTGCTCTCTGGTCTTGATCCCAAGATAGCAAGACCACACCACCACACACCGAAAAGGGGTTGCACATATCGTGCATCCTCTTTTTTTTGTTCCCACACAATGGGAGTTACCTCCTGCGTGGCACGATGACGATGTCACAGCCGAGAGCGTTGCATATCTTGGCGAGTGAGTGGAGCCCAAGATACCGAGGATAGTCCGCAGGGTGTTCACCTCGTCTGACTGTCATATTCGACACGCATGCCAACTCCGAGAGTGCATCTATTGACAGATGCCTTGCCCTGCGTGTGGCGAGGAGCTGTATACCCAACTCCTCAAATATTCTCCTTACCTCCGGAGGGGTGACCACCTCCGTGCCGAAAGGTCTACCCTTGCGCCTCATCTCTCTCAGATTTCAATATTTCCAAATCTCCGACCAATTGGCGGAGTGTGCGCAAATCGTGCGCCACGTACAACTCTCCGTCACACTCAATCAGTGCCGTCACCTCGTCCACGCCTGCGGCAAACAACTCTCTCGGGTTGATGTCAAGCGCTTCCGCTATCCTCCTGATGGTGGAAAGTGTGGGGTTCTTGAGGAGCCCGTTAAGGTTCTGCTTTCTGATGCCGAGGCGGTCAGCCAATGCCGTCTTCGTCAGTCCTTTCGCCTTTAAGATAGTGTCAAGATTGTCCATATATCTGTATGTTTATGGCACAAAGATACTCATTATATATATAGTAATGTGTATACCAATTACTAAACAATGTTAACGTAATACATTTTCTTTACTTTTTGTTTGGTTAGTAAAGTTATACATATTACCTTTGGGGCGTAATTCAAAAATCAAAGAACTATGATACGATTTATAGCATCAGCGTCCCTGTCATTATTCTCCGCCACCTTGATGGCGGCAGTGACCGACACGCAAGACCTTACCGCAATATATGCGGCGGCAGCCTTCCCCGTCTGGGCGATCGGCTTGTTCGTCAAGCGTAAAGATAATAAAAAGAGCAACATCTAACGACTTAAATATTAACCAACTAAACAACAAATTATGAAAGCAATCTTTTTGGCGGTGGCACTGCTGATGGCATCCACCGCAAACGCGAAATGGGTAGAGTCACAGACAATGACAATTGATTCACCCCGCATACATCAGGGTGTCACGAAGAAAGGAAACGTCAAATACTACATTGTGGTGAGCGACGGAGTGAACAGCAAGGAAGTCAGCGTAAGCAAGAGCAACGCGGAGTCTGGGGTGATTACCCTTGTCAAGTGGGTGGACGATGAGACAGGCAAGATACGCTACACCACACGCAGCGGAAAGAAGCGCGCCGTCACTCCGGATATGGATCTTGAACGCATAACGACCAAGTAGGGCGAGAACATTGGCACTGAAGTAGGGAGACAGATTATGCCTCCCTTTTTTTGTAGCAAATCCTGCAAGGGGTGTAGTGCTTTGCCTCCGCCTCCTGCCTTGTCATCTGCCTGATGTCGGTGGAACAACGGCACAGACCCTTGCAGTTGGGAGTCCTGTGGTATCTCTTGGACTTGGGTCCGTGGCACACATACACCTTCTCCTCCACCCGGTTCTTCTGCGTCAGCTCCGGGGCGCAGGCGGAGATGGAGCACACCGCCAGCATCACCACGAGCGTAAGTCTGATTATAGCACCCATCTATCTGTCATATTTATCGTACACAACCTTGCAAGCCGTAAGCGAGCCGATCAGCACCATCCCAATCCAATACCACGCACGAGCCACCTCCTTGAGCACTGCACTGACTGATGACAAGTCGGCAAGGCACAACTCCTGCACAATCGGAGTGGCAGTCGCACATACGGCAGCCACGACTGCCACCTTACGCTTGTAGCTCGGAGCGACACGCACCGTTGCCAATATCGCACACGACACGAGAACGCCATAAAAGAAAACCCACAAATAAAACCCAGGAAACTTAGCATTAGCCAAGTGGGCAAGAATCCGACAAAACCAATTGCCATCATGCAGCGAACCTATCCAATCTAACAAGGCTCGCAACAAGCCGAACTCAATCCAATTGACAAGCATCCACGACAAGAGTGCCACGAATGGCACAGCAATCCATCTCAATATTTTCTTCGTATCCATTTTATTTCTTCTTCTTATGTCTGAAAATCCATTTATATCTGACGTAGATGAGAAACAACGAGGCTCCCACTCCGAGCATTACCCATCTTGACGGGGCAAGAACGTCACCGAAAGGCACAATCTTTTGCACCTCCAACACTATGTTGACCACACAATTGTAAAGGAGGAATGCCCTGTGAATCCAACAATAACCAAACGTGACGCTCAGGTAGAGGAGTAGGAAGAACACAATCAAAGAACTCTTGCCTATGACATTGGCAAGCGACCAATGATAACCACAAACAAGGGCGGACAGATGCCCCATCATCATTGCGGCTCCGACGAAAGGAGACCACCCCACTACCCTCCTGCAAAGGTGCATATCCTTATGCAGGTGCAGTGCCTCCACAATCTTCAAGTCTATCAGGTGCATCCCTACAAAAAATCTTCTCATAATATTATTTGTTTTGATTCATTCCTGCTATAAGGGAACGCAGGAACTTGATTTCCTCATTCTTCTCAGCGAGCTGATCCCGCAACATTCCGATAACGACATCATTGCTCTCCGTCATTGTCTGTGTGTTGTGGTTGGAGTTGTCGCCAATATGTTGGCTCTTAGCGTTAGCCTCGTCCACCTGCCTCTGCAATTCCTCGTCTGATATGTCGCTACAGCACATATCGCCTACTCCGCGCAGAAGCCAATCAAGATTGAAAATATTACCATAAGCCATATTAAATCGGGAAAGAAACCGATTGGTCAAATATCGCGCATCTCCATTCATCGCCCGCGACACATTGGCCTTATCTGTACTCATTTGCTCGGCAATATCTTGCTGCTTATGAGCCTTGCCAATACTTTTAAGGTATTCATAAGCCACGGCTAATCTACCAACTTTATTATCAACTTTTTCCAACGACATAAGTGTTGAATTTGTATAAATACCAAATTTAATTGGTGAATTTGTAGTTTATACCAATTTTTGTTGTTATCTTTGCGATGTATTCAAAGCGATAAAACAACGCTTGAATACATTTTCAGACCACAAAGATACTAATATAAAACGAATTAGATGAGAAAAATCAGAAAAATATGTCTAACCGACACCCTCGACACATTGGAAGTGGGTGAGAAGATGACAATCTCGATGAGGGATTATGGGCCAACGTCCGTAAGAGGTACTGCTTGGGCATTATCAAAACGAAGCGGTAAAAAATTCTCAATCCGCCAATCATCAAAGGAGTTGGCTTCTTATATAACAAGAATATTATGAGACAGACCGATTTAAACAACTTGATTGCTTCGGGCGCCAACGTCACCATCTCAGTGACCACCGAACAACTGCGACAGGCTTTCCTCGCTTGGGGAGAATGCCTGCTTGAGGCGGTCAAACCGCAGGAGGAAGACGCTCTGCTCACCATCAAGGAGGCTGCCGAATATGTGGGCGTCAGCGTGGGAACCATACACAACCGCATCCGTGGTGGGTGGCTCCACGCAGGACGGAACGGCAACGTAATCAGAATCAAGAAGAGCGACCTTGACAAGGTGTTCAGTCATTAACCAATTAAACATATAGAGCAATGCAGACAACAGAATTAAAGAGTGTCCTACTGAGCAAAGCGGACATCGAGCAAATCGCGAAAGAATTCAAAAAAGAGATTGACGAGTCCTATTCGGACGCGTTCTCCCGTCCGTGGAAGGAATGGGAATGGGACACCGAGGTTGACGACATAATAGCCGTCACAATCACGTACAATATGTGGGCGGAGAACAAGTACTTCCGCGCGGCAACCTACACGGAACCCGAGAACAGAGAGGATGCCTATGGGGTCATTATCCTTGACATCACCGCCTGCGATATGGAAGGGGATGATGTGGATATAGAGAACCTGAACGATCTATGGGAAGAGATAGAAGATTATCACAATACTTATGAATGGTCATAGATATGGAAGAAGACGTAAGACGTATATACCGCCCTACTATCTGGGCGAAGCGGCTCGAAGCCTACAAAGCCGCTGAAGCGGCTCTCCGTGAGAGCGCACCGAAAGTGAGAGAAGCAGACGAGCCTGCCGCAAAAGCCTTGATTGAATGGGCGGATGAGTATGAGGAGAATGTCAGAATCCTCGAGAGCCGCAAGCCGATAGGGATTATGAGGTCGTACCTTGTCCATGCTGTCGCCCAATGCATAGAAGCGATAGCCGGCGAGCAGGACAACTACACCGAAGTATCAACCGAAGTCCGCGGTGAGGATGGGAAACACTACACTCTAAACGTAGAGTGCAACTGGTATCAATACAGAGGTTGGGAAATATCCCCAATGGTGATAGACGAGTTTCGGCAAGAGCATCTCCTCGGTGATGCTGAGAAGTTCTGCGAGGCTGTCGGATTCGAGTGTTCCGACGCAGACGACTACGAGTAAGACACAAGGCAGTATGGTATACGGATGGGTTCGAGTCCCATCCTGCCTACAAAGAGTACATTGACGTATTGACTACAAGCATAACGACCGCAACGAGTCGCACACAATAAGCATTCCAGCCGAGTGTGTGAGTTGGCGTTGCGGATGTGGTCAGCACCGACTATGCAACAGGTGCTGAGGCTACGCGGCGAGCCTATGACGCCGCAGTGTATAACAACCAACCAACGAGCAGCACTCCTTACAGAGCAATTGACTGCTCACTCTATATATTCCGAGCGGTGGCAAGGTGCCGAGTGGAGGTTCGAGTCCTCCCACCGCTCCTATTCCCTTTATTAAAGCAACTTTTACTCATAATTTTCCCTCCGAACCCGTGAGGGCGCAGGAGGTACAAGGCAGAGCGCGGTGGTTCCGCATTTCCCATTTAGTAGATTTATGATTGAGTTAAGTAATTGAGTTTAGTTGATATTTGTTTTTCGCAGGGGGTTCGATTCCCCCCTCTGCCACTAACTTCTTTTTTTTAATGATAGCATTTCATCGCCTCCCCGTCCGCGAGGATATGGGAGGCAACACGGCTCGCACTGGTAGGCTTCGGTCGTCAATTATTAACAACTTCTTATCCAATTCTCTACGACCGGGGCGAGGTTCGATACCTCCGAGCCGACTATTACTTTCTTATCATTATCAACAATGTTTTTTTTCAGGGAGGCGGTCTGTGAGGATAGTCTCCTTTTTATCAGACAATTATAAAAAAACTAAATATATGAAGAAACTAATCATCTACCTGCTGATGACCGTGTGGATGGGAGTCAGCATCGTCCTCCTCTGCAATGAGGACGAGAGTGCGGCACTATTGCCGTTCACTCTCATCAAGGCTGGGGCGTTGGCATCGTTCCTCGCCTCCACGAAAGTGCTTTGTATACTGACAAATAAAAAACTTATATAGATATGGCAGACAAGACATTCGCCGAGCGTGTGATTGCTGTGCAGTCGCAACTCAAAGCACCGAAGAATCAACGGAACAACTTCGGCGGCTACAACTACCGCAACTGCGAGGACATCCTCGAGGCGGTCAAGCCTCTCCTCAAAGCCGAGGGGCTATTTCTAACCATCACCGATGATATTGTGGTGCTTGGTGATAGATTCTATGTCAAGGCAACCGCAACGCTGACGGACGGAGATCGGAGGCTATCCAACCAGGCATTCGCCCGTGAGGAAGCAACAAAAAAAGGAATGGACGGCAGTCAAGTGACGGGTACGGCATCATCCTACGCTCGAAAATATGCGCTCAACGGCTTGCTTGCTATCGACGACACCAAGGACGCGGACGCTCTGAACAACGGCAAGGCTACCGACAACAGCAAGGCGAAGGCTATAGCGGAGGTGAGGAATGCCGCAGACATCCCCTCCCTCAACGCCGTCTACAAGAAACACGAGAAGGCACTCGGCAAGGATACTGATTTCCTCAACGAGTGCACAACAAGAAAAAAGCAACTAAAACAAGGCTAATATGTTGAGATATTCAGATATAATATTTGACCCCGTCGGGCATACCTATACCGCGCCCGACGGGAGGGCGTTGCGGGGCATCACAGGTATGCTGTCCAAGCAACTATTTCCCGATGAATATGCAGATGTACCGAAGGCTATCCTTGACAACGCTGCCGACCGCGGAAGCAACATCCACGCACAGGTGGAGTTCTGCGATGATTTCGGCACAACCAACGACACCCCGGAGGTGGTCAACTACCAACGGCTCATCAAGGAGCGTGAATTGAAGCCGATAGAAAGCGAATACCTTGTCAGCGACAACGAGCATTTCGCTTCGTCAATCGACAAGGTGTACAAGGTGAGCGACACGGAATATATTCTCGGCGACATCAAGACGTGCCGCACCCGCAATGTTGACAAAGTGCGTTGGCAACTATCCATCTACGCCACATTCTTCGAGCGGCAGAACCCCGGCTGTAAGGTTGTCGGTCTGCTTGCTATCTGGCTCCGTGGGGAAGAAGCTGAGATTACCGACATTGACCGCATTGACGATGCGGTTATCGACTCTCTCCTCGCTGCCGAGGTGGAAGGTCGGCAATTCGTCAACCCCCTGCCGAGCGTCAACACTCTGCCCGACCGCTACAAGGCTATGGAGATGCAGATCCTTGACCTGCTCGCAAAGAAGAAAGAGATAGAGGAGCAGGTGAAGACGTTCTCCGAGCGGATGAAGGGCGAGATGGAGAAGGCAGGAGTGAAGAAGTGGGAGACCGACAATATGCGGCTCACCTACATTGAGCCTTCCACCAAAGAAACGTTCGACTCCAAGAAGTTCAAGGAAGAAAATCCTGAATCCTACAAGAATTACATCAAAACAACCAAAGTCAAATCATCAATAAGAATTACATCATTATGAGCAACTACACAGGAAGCATCGACCTAACCAAGGTTCCAAAAAGATTCTTTAAAAAAGTGATGTGCAAGGACGGCACGGAACACGTATTCTTGAATGTCGGTCTATGGGAGCGCAAGACGCCCTCCACATTCGGAGAGCGCACATACACCCATTCTATGAAAGTAAGCGTACCGAAAGACCAGCATGTGGAGGGCGAGAACCTCTACATAGGCGACTTCTCGGAGCTGAAGCCTATGCCAAGCCAGCCGACCACGGAACAGATTGAGGCGGCTCCGTCTGCCTCCTCCGACGATCTTCCATTCTAACGGACTATGTTGTTCGACCTTTCCAACCCCTACGATTGTGAGCGTGCAAAGACACGCTTGCAGTCGTTGATTGACAAGCACTCGCCCTCGGTCGAACTGACCGAGAGGAAGCAGCGTAGCGACCCTCAGAACCGCTACCTGCACGTCTGTATCGGCATTGTGGCAATGGAGACGGGCAACACGATGGACTACGTGAAGCGGTACTACTTCAAGGCGCATTGCAACGCAGATTTGTTTGTCACCGGACGCTACGACGCACGGCTGAAACAGAACGTGAGGACACTAAAATCAAGCAGAGACTTGTCAACAGAGGATATGACAACGGCAATAGAACGCTTCAGAAACTGGGCGGCCACCGAAGGTTGGTATATCCCCACCCCGGAGGAAGAGTATATGATTCGTCAAGCGGAAATTGAAATCAACAGAAGAAAGGAGTATCTATGACAGACCACGACATTATCATCGGCATCGACCCGGACGTGGAGGCAAGCGGTGTCGCAACACTCAGCAGAGGAACAAAGAGGATTGACGCAACCACAATGACGCTTCCTGCGCTGATGGACTACCTCCGCAGAGTGCGCAACGAATATCCAACGTTGACGGTCGCTGTGGTGGTGGAGGCTTCTTGGACTACTGCCCACAACTTCCATTTACTACCTTTCGACAACAAGGCGGTGGCGACTAAAAAAGGCTACAAAGTGGGGCGCAACCATCAGATAGGCATCGACATTGCCGACATAGCGCGGCACTTCAGCCTTGATGTACGGCTTCAACCGCCTCTGCGCAAAATCTGGAAAGGCAAAGACCGCAAAATCACCCACGCGGAGATATGCGCCATCACCGGCTATACCGCCAAGCGGAGCAACCAGGAGGAGCGTGACGCTATGCTTCTTGCGTGGACATCAGCGAACCTCCCAATAAAAATCAAGTTATGATTGACGATTCCGCACTATTGAAGATGATAGCACAGATGCAGGAGAAACTGAATCCTCCTGCGCTTGTGTCGTTCACAGCCATACACAACGCTGTACGTGAAGAGACGCTTGCGGCTCTACGCAGACTTATCAAAGAGAAACGATTGACCTACCACAGACAACTGAACGACCATTCAGTGTCTATTGACAATAAGGAGTAAGCAATATGGATTTTGTATTCAAGACAGAATGGATGAACGCTATATCCAAGCTCAAACCCGAGCAGCAGGCGGAAGCATATTCAGCGATTCGGACAATCGTGGAGGAACAGTCTATGCCGGAAGGTTTGTCCTTCGAGGTGGACTTCCTTCTGACTGCCATATATAGTCAGATTGTGGACGGAATGGACATCCCCAGCAAGCGTGGGGCTCCAAAAGGGAACCGCAATGCGGCAAAAAAACAAATCGAAAACAATTCAGAAACAATTGAAAAACAAAAAAAACAAATAAAAACAAATAAAACAATTGATTTGAATTGTTTTTCGGAAAAAGAAGAAACCCCTTCTCCCCCCACACCCCCTACTACCCAAGAAGAAAAAGCCCCTGAAGAGAAAGAAAACTACGACTACGTCGTAGCAAAAGAAAGAGAAAAACCGACATCGCCGACAGCAACGGAGATCATTCCTGTGTCGGAGATTGAGGACATCTTGATGGGCGAGGATATGTGGGTGGAAGCTATGTGCTACAAGTACAACCTACCCCGTGACAGACTTGCCGTGCAGATTCACACCATCAAGCGTGGCTGGATTGAGCGTGGTCAGGACTACAAGACCATCCAAGATGCGAAGAAGCACGCTGATTCGCTCTTAAACATCCGTAGAGCCAACGGAGAACTTGCCCAGCCGCCGGCGTGGAACGAGTTCCTTTACGACCTTATGGCTCCGCACATAGACGACCTCGGCTACGACGATGAGATTTTCACCGCCTTCGGTCGGCACTATATGCAGGATGTCGGCAACGGCAAGCCGTTCTTCCTCGGCATTCCACGCTTCGAGGAGGACATCTACGAGCGAATGAAGAACTTCAAGGAATCATATAAACCACCTGAGTATGAACAGCCTGTGCAATCCGGAAGCGGAAGCCAATCTGCTTAGTGCCTGCGTCACCAACAGCGGTGAGTTCTACCGCCTTGCCGATGTCCTTGACCCCGAGGTGTTCACCGTCCCAGAGAACCGCACGATATGGGAGGCGATGCTGTACATCCGCAACAACGGAGGCGATGCCGATATGATGGCGGTGACGGCACGGCTGATAACGGTGGACAAGGCGGCATTCCTCGCATTCTCCAAGCAGTGTGCTCGTCCCGTGACTTCCGCCATCGGAACGGACGAACTGTTGACCGACTTGCTTGTGAGGAGGCGCACGCTTGCCGCGATTATGGAGGCACAGCAGAAACTTATGCAACCGCTCGAGCCTTCTGAGACGACCCTCCAGCGGCTAAACTCGGAGATTGCCAACTGCCTTGTGTCGAACACCACGGAAATGGTGACGGCTGAGGAGGCTTGCAACGAGGTGATGCGCAACGTGTTCGACAATCAGTCACGGACGCACAACGCTCCGGAAATCCCCGTGGGGCTTAAAGGGATAGACGAGCGCGGAGGACTGCACACAACAGACCTGACCATCATCGCCGGCGAGACATCTATGGGCAAGACTTCCCTTGCGCTGACGTTCGCCCTTAATGCCGCCACCGCGGGTGTCGGTGTGGGGGTGGTGACGCTGGAGATGTCGGTGATGCAGCTTGCGGCACGTATGGTGTCGGGCGATGCGCAAGTGTCTTCCTCGGACATTCTCTACAAGCGACTCGGAGCGGACGATTACAACCGCGTGGGCGCCGCAGTGGAGAGGACGGGAACGCTGCCTATGTGGTTCAACCGAAAGGCGCAGAGCGTGGCGAAGATATGCGCCTGGATACGTCAGCTTGCCTACCGCAAGAAGGCGAAACTCTTTGTCATCGACTACCTCCAGCTCATCTCTATGGGCAAGATTGACAATCGTGTGCAGGAGATAGGCGACATCTGCGCCACTCTGAAGCGGCTCGCCGGTGAGATTGACGTGAGCATCATTCTGCTCTCCCAACTCAGCCGCGACCGCATGAATCCCTACCCTTCCCTCGCCCGTCTGCGTGGCTCCGGTGAGATTGAGTCGAATGCCGACAACGTGATATTCGTCTACCGCCCCGAGTACTACAAGACGGAGGGTAAGAACCTTGCCTACAAGGACAGGTTCGCCAACGTCAGCACCTACGGCACTGCGGAGATCATCGTGGCTAAAGGCAGAAATACGGGTACGACATCATTCATTGCCGCCTACGAGAAGCAGTACACAAGATTCTCCGACCTTGCCGATATGCCAACGGCTACGATGGTGACGGCAAATCGGGAACAACTACCATTTTAACTGAAAAAATGAAAGAACAGATTCAAAAAGACAAACGTGTGAACAGCAGGTTCCTCACTGCGCTGCTCGTGGCGGAAGCGGCTCTCAGACCGATAGCCAACGACTGGGCGCATCTCGATGAAGGGGAACTCAACGACATCATCCGATGCCTGCACACCATAAACGACCTGCAAGGACAGGCAAGAGCGTATGAAGACTATCTCGACAAACAACTACAGACTGCTGATGCGGTGTGCGAGGGCGGTCGTGGAGATTCCCCACGACAAGAACAACCTTCGCTTGGTCAACCTTCAGCGTCAGGCGAAAATACTGCTGCGCTATGAGGAACGAAAACTACTACACTCCGGAGGAAGAGGCAATGGCTTTCAAGGCCAAGAGTGAGGCGGTGGACTATTTTTTCCGCGACGCGATAGCTCACTACTCCCCTACCCAGAAAGCGATAGTGCAGATACTCGACATCCGATTCCCTCTTCACAAGGATGTCTACAAGGCACACATGCTGTCCATTCCCGTCAGTGTCATTGCCAAGGATTACCTAATGACGCAGAGGGATGTGAGAAGAATAATCAAGGCTTACGAACTCAACAGACTTTACTGATATGAACTACGACGTTATAGAGAACTCAAAAGCTGACTTGAGATTGAGCCGCCGCAAGGCTCTTGAGTTGCTTCCTGTCCTGCGCAAGCGTGACGAGGGAGGGCGAATTGTCAGAATAGATCCAAGAACAATTAAAATCGTCAGAAACCGATGAAGATAAAAGTATTCGAGGCTTTCGCTGGATACGGCTCGCAGATGATGGCTCTGCGCCGAGTCGCACGGCGCCACGCTGGCGGTGCGGATTTCCAGCTTGTCGGATGGAGCGAAATTGACGATGACGCAATAGCCGCCCACAATGCCGTGTTTCCCGAATATGCCGAATGCAACCACGGTGACATAAGCAAGGTCGATTGGGAGCGAGTGTCTGACTTTGACTTGTTCACCTACAGCTTCCCTTGTCAGGACATCAGCAATGCCGGACTTCAGCGAGGCTTGCAGGAAGGCAGTGGTTCGCGCTCATCATTGCTATGGGAGTGCAGGAAGGCGATAGAGACGAAGCGTCCGTCAGTCCTTTTACTCGAGAACGTGGCGGCGTTGGTGTCTAAGAAGTTTATGCCCGACTTTCAGCGGTGGATTGACTACCTTGACGAGCAAGGCTACAGGACATTTTGGAAGAAGATAAACGCCAAGGACTTCGGTGTTCCGCAGAACCGTGTGAGGGTATTCGCGTTAAGCATCCGCAAGGATGCGTCCGCCAAGTTCCCACAGTTGTTCCCGAGCGGCATCAAGTATGATTTTCCTCAGCCGTTCCCGTTGGAAAGACGGCTTCGTGACATCCTTGTCACATACCACGATGGTGAGATTGTCGATGATAGATATTACCTTAAAACTGACGTGATTTTGGGACGCTTGAAGTGGAATGCCGAGACAACCACCAACCACAAGTTTGAATACACCGAGGGGGGGGGTATAGCGAAGACAATCCAAGCAGGCGTGATGAGGAACGACGACAATTACATCCAAGAAAAATAAACCGTGTCGGAAGGCTTTATCCGAAGAGTCAGATAAGCGGTATCGTCATCGGTACTGACGGAATCTCTCCGACGGTGATGGAGAACCACGGAAGTATTATAACTATAGCAGATGAAGAGAATGGAAACAGACAAGGTCATTGTAATCGAGAAGACGGAATATAGAAGCGAGGATATTATATCCTGCAACGGGGTGGCGAGTAGAGGAAGGGAGCCTAATGTATTGACTCCCAAGCGCACCGAAGAAGCCAAACTTCTGAGAAAGGATTATGAGAATCACAGAATTAACATACAAAGGAAATATATGCAACAGATGGAACCAAGAACAGACGGTGTGTCCAACACTATAACAAGCGTGCAGAAGGACAACAACCTGCGCCCTTATAGGCAGGACAAAGCGAAAAGCGGTGTCGCAGAACTACAGACCGAGTTCGCCGAATCCGTGGGGTCAACCCTCACGTCCGCCAGACCGAACAACGTCTATGGAGATACTTTCCCCTACCGCATCCGCAGACTCGTTCCGCGAGAGTGTTTCCGCCTGATGGATGTCTCAGATGAGGACTACAACAAGATCAAGAACCACATCAAAGGTTACAGGAAGAACGGGAAGCCGATGTACATCTCGGAGTCCCAGCAGTACAAGCTCGCAGGCAACTCGATTGTGGTCGCCTGTATGGAGCATATCTTCGAACAATTGTTCTTCCCCTCCGGACGAGTGACAGAACCAAGACAACTGGACATTTTTGACATAATCTAACAAAACTAAAAGACAATGAACGTATTGGAACAAAGACAGGCAGAGGCGGTGGTGAGCATCGCCAAGACATTGCGCTCCCCAGATTGGGAGCAGCGCAGATACGAGATAGCGAGGGATACTCTCGGCGCAATCTACGCAAAATACTTCCCCATCGCCGATGATCGCACTTGCATAAAGATAGCCGTAGAGTGCGCTGACATTTTGATAGCTGAACTGAAGAAAGGAGGCGAGAAATGAGGTACAGAATACGACCGAGAATCTATGCGTGCTTCACCGAGAGCGACCGCATTCCAATCGTGCAGTCAAGCATCACCACCTATGTGGTGCAGGTTAGAAAATGGTACGGATGGGTGACTGTCAAGGAATACGATGAAGGCTCCGATTCCGATTTCGCCCTCCGCCAAGCGGAAGAACTTTTAGAATTTTTAAATCAATAGAAAATAATGGAAAAGAAATATGAATTGACAGAAGAAACATTAGCGGTTGACGGGCACGTCCTGCACCGCATCAAAGCTCTTCGAGACTTCGGAGATGTCAGGAAGGGCGACATTGGCGGATGGATAGAGAAAGAAGACAACCTATCGCACGATGATGATTGCTGGGTTTACGACAATGCGGTAGTCAATGGTTATGCGATAATTTACGAAAATGCGGAAGTCTGCGACGAAGCAAAAGTCTTCGGAGACGCAAGAGTCTATGGAA